>LXNI01000178.1_pt1 | contig 79147 bp, 57 predicted proteins | sample 809091 | NCBI WGS metagenome assembly LXNI01 (sample SAMN04870527, study PRJNA318959) | sponge metagenome | biome: 01000161; feature: marine sponge reef; material: water | host: Sarcotragus foetidus | place: Greece: Milos, Mediterranean Sea | collected 2013-05-29 | depth 5-7 m
GCGGCGGCTCGGTGGCAGCGTCGCCGCAGCCGATGGTCCATACCAGGCCAGCGAACAGGGCGGCCGCCAGGGGAGAGGTTCGATTGCCATTCGTAGTTATTGATTCGCTCAATTCGCACCTCCTCGCTTCGTGGACCAAATCGAGACGAGCTTATGAAGCGGATAGGCGAAGCGGTATCCCCTCTTTGGGGGAGGTGGAATCGGACCTAATCCGGTCTGGTTCGCCGGTTGCTCAGGATCGCCTCGGGATGCCGGTGTCTGCGTCCAGAGTGAACGATCCAGCGCTACGGTATTCTGCAGCGCAGCCAGCCTCGGTGCGGCCTTCTGCGCGGAGGTCCTCCGCCACCGCATTGGCGGCGGCGTCCCGGACATAGGGGTCTGGTGCGGCTGGAACGGCAGTCATGCAGACCCTCGAGGAGCAATGCGGCTCTAGGGGGCGACGTCAACCGATGGGCGTCTCCCGACTTACGGCCGTAGCTGAGCGCGCAAACGACACGGGGGTTCGATGCACACTTCGGCGCTTCCGCAGTGCGCACCCGGGCCGGCGCGTATCCGGCGCTGAGGCCACGTCTTGCGCTCGCGCGGCTTGTTCGGCCGATGCCGCGCGGGCGGCACAGGCCGTGACGCTAGCGACCCCCCAGTCCGAGGGCCTGGTACGGGTTCGGGGCCGGGTGTGCTTGCGCACCCCTGCCCCCGCCCCCTTCGGGTCGCTAGCGTACCCGCAGTCCCTCCGGGAAGGGTGTCGAGCGCCGCTTCGAGGCGACGGAGGACCGGCTGGCCGACCGGCCGGACGTTGAGCTGTCCGGCCTCGCCGCGCCGGGGACGCGCCCGTGCCGGCTCGCCTTTCGCCTCCCGCATGGGATTGTTGGCCCGGAGCGACCCCTGGCAGGTAGGGGCGAGGGTGTGACTACACGCTCGCCGCTATGCCGCACCAAGCCATCGCCGGGGAGCCGAAATGTGAATCGTCCCCCGCGTCGTATTCACATCGCGGTGCGGCGTAAACCGGCACTTTCGCCGAACTGATGGAGAGAATCGCGCGTATGCATCCGCCCGGTCAAAGCACGGTCCGAGCCGCGAATGCGACTGGCGAAAACACCCCGCCCGCGCGAGCTTTCAATCGTGCAGATCGTGCAGTCCATCATCGGAGAAATCGAATGATGGCACGCACGAAACGAAGCCGCCGGAGCTACGGCGCCGGCGAATGGGGCCGGAACCGGGTCCGGGTGTTCCCGGATCCCAAGACCGGCCTGTACCAGATGGAGTGGCGCGAGAACGGACGCAGGCTCACCCGGTCGCTGAAACACCGCGACTGGAGGCGCGCGAAGCGGCAGACGGACGAGTTCGCCGCAGGGTTCGCAAAGCCGGAGCCGAACGGCCACAAGGAGATTCGAGTCGCTCACGCTGGAGAGGCTCTTTGACATCTACGGTGAAGAGGTGACGCCCACGAAGGCGGAGACATCTCAACGATCCGACCGGGCGGCGACAACGATGTTCCTCCGGTTCTTCGGACGGGGCCGGAGTCCCGCCACGCTCTCTCAGCGCGACTGGGACCGGTTCATCCGGGCACGGCGCGCGGGCAAGATCGGCCCGAGCGGCAGGCCGGTGTCCGACCGGACCATCGAAAGCGACCTGAAGTTCCTGATCGCCGTGCTCAACTGGGCCGCCAAGTCGAGGGACGCGCAGGGGCACCTGCTCCTTGACTCGAATCCCCTGAGAGGCCTGAAGACGCCCACGGAGAAAAACCCCACGCGAGTGGTGTTGCCCGAAGAGGAATACCAGGCGCTTCTCGGAGTGTCCGGGCAGGTCAATTGGCGCTTCTACGTCGCGCTCGTGCTCGCGCACGAGACGGGATACCGAATCGGAGCCACTCGCCAGCTCCGCTGGTCGGATATCGACCTTGAAAGGGAAATGGTGCGCTGGCGCGCGGAGCACGAGAAGACAGGATACGAGCACACCACGCCGGTGACGCCTGAGGCGAGCGCGGCCCTCATGGAGGCGCTACGTAGGAGCCCCGGCACCGGTGACGGTCCCGTGCTCCCTGCGCCGAGGGATGCTTCGAGATGCGCGGGGCGGACGCGGAGGCTGGAAGACCGCCAAGACGGTGCTTCAGTGCTATCAGCGAGCGGACGAAGGACAGCTTCGGAACGCTCTGGAAGCCCGCCACAGGGTTCGCAACGGAAGTCGAGAATAGCGGGAGTCAAGTAGCGGGAATCCGGCCTTCCAATCCCCTAACTCCAAAGATCACAGAAAGAGACAAACATGACACCGCATGACGTAACGTCAGGCTTGTGAGCGAACTCCTGATCGCGGGTGGCACGATTGTCACCGCGGATCACATGGGGCCTGGCGATGTGCTCGTCCGACACGGGCGTATTGCGGCGGTCGGGCCGGATTTGCACGCGGAAGGGACGTTCGCACGCGACGCGTTCGAGCATCGCGGCGGCCGCATCCTCGACGCGCGCGGCCACTGGGTTATGCCCGGCGGCATCGACACGCACACCCACCTCGCCCACCCCATCGACCGCCTCGGCATCACCACCGCCGACGACTTCTTTTCCGGCACCGTTGCAGGCGCGTGCGGCGGCGTCACCACGGTGGTCGACTTCTCGCTGCAGCGCCGCGGCGAGTCCCTGATCGAGGCGCGCGACCGCCGCCTGGGCGAGATCGAACCCGACGCCGTCATCGACTACAGCTTCCACACGATCGTGACGGATGTGCGCGAGGACGTGCTAGCAGAAATCCCTGTCCTGATTGATGATGGCTTCCCTTCCTTCAAGGTCTACATGACCTACGGGGACAAGATCGTTCACGACGGCGGACTGCTGGACATTCTGGAGGCGACGGCGAGCTACGGCGGCCTGGTCTATGTCCACTGCGAGAACGACTGCGCCGTAACGCACCTCATCGAGCACCACCTGGCGGCGGGCCAGACGGGGCCGGCGTTCCACAAGTCGAGCCGGCCCCCGGTCGTCGAGGCCGAGGCAACGCACCGCGCGATCATGCTGGCCGGAGTGGCCGAGGCGCCGCTCTGCATCGCGCACGTGACTTCGGCGGGGGCGGCGCGTCATGTGGCGGAGGCGCGGGAGCGGGGCGAGGCGGTCGTGGCGGAGACCTGTCCGCAATACCTGGTTCTCGACGACTCGGTGTACGATCCGGGCGGGGGATTCGAGGTGGCGAAGTTCGTGTGCAGCCCCCCCATGCGCAGCGCTCTCCACCGCGACGCACTCTGGGATGCGCTGGCCTCGGGCGCCGTTCAGCAGGTGTCGTCCGACCATGCCCCCTTCCACTACGAGAACCAGAAGACGACCGGCCGCGAGAACTTCACCCGCATCCCCAACGGCCTGCCTGGTATCGAGACGCGGCTACCCCTGGTCTTCACGGGAGGGGTGACGGCCGGTCGGCTTACGCCACAGCAGTTCGTGCAGGTCACCGCGACCAACCCCGCGCGCATCTTCGGGCTTCACCCCCGCAAGGGGACGCTCGAGGTCGGCGCGGACGCCGACGTCATCGTCGTGGATCCGGAAGCCGAAACCGGGATCGACGCAGCGCGGCTGCACTCCCGGGTCGACTACAGCCCGTACCAGGGCATCAAGGTGCGCGGCTTTCCCACCTGGACGCTGTCGCGCGGCGAAGTGATCGTAGAGCGCGGCGAGCCGGTGGCCCCCCGGGGGAGGGGGCGGCTGGCCCAGCGCGGGAGAATCGACGCCACCGCGCTGCCGTAGGCCCCGCGCCGCCGTAGCCACGCACAGCCGCAACCCCGCGCCGCCGCCGTAGCCCCGCGCCGCCTCCAGCCAGCCCTCATCCGACCCAGGTGTTCTCCCGCACCTCCTCGATGATCCCGAAGAAGCAGCACCACTCGCCCGCCAGCACCGCCGGACGCGACCGCAGCCCGAACACGACCCCGTCCACCGGCGCCACGACCTCTGCCTGAACATCCCCGTAGAGGTCGTAGACGCGCCCAAGCGGCGTTCCGGCCGGGATCTCCGCCTCGAACGGCACATCCGCGTTGCCAACCCACATGCCGGAGGCAGGAGCCAGCAGCGCCCGCTGGTGCCCCATCCGCAGGCGCCCCGCGTAGCTCGCCTCGCCGTCGAGCATGCCATAGTGCCGCATGACATTCGCGTAGCTTCCCGCCAAATCCTCAGCCACCGCATGAAAGTCCGCAGTCAGCGTGCGACAGTTGCCGCCGAGTTCGACGGTGGTTCCCGCCTTGCCGCGCTCGGCGATCTTCGACGACGGGTTGGCGCCGCCGACACCGCTCCGAAACACCAGGTCCCACTGCGGACCCATCGCCGCCGCGAGCTCCAGGCTGGGCGGATTGTCGGCCGCGAAGATCATGTGGGCCAGGTACGAGTGCTCGCCGCCGGAGTGGATCGCGATCTGCAGGTCGCAGGCGTCGCGCATCGCCTCCCAGTGCGCCCACGCCGCCCGCTCGGTGGGGTAGCCGTCCGCGCTGCCGGGATAGATCCGGTTCATGTCGTGCGAAAACGTGTCCAGCGGATCGCCGCGCTTCCCCGCCTCGAACGCGGGCACGTTCATGGCCGGAACGCCGACGACCGTCCCGCGCAGCTCGCCGGGCCGCAGGTCCTCGAAGAGCTTGAAGATCGAGAGCGCACCCTCGGGTTCATCGCCATGCGTCGCTCCATTGATCCAGAGGACAGGACCGTCCGCCTCACCCCGGCAGATCAGGACCGGGATCTCCCGCATCCGCCCGGAGGGGTCGAGACCCACCGGGATCGCGCCCCTGGCGTGCGTACCGCTGGCCGCCCTGGCCGTCCCAACCGAGAACACGTCCGGCATCATTCCTCCATCGGTTGCGATTCGTCGCGGTGACCGCCCGGCACATCCCCGCGTGGTGACACGGTGGCCCGTACCGGACGGAGCGACCACGGCACCCCCAACTCGGCGGCGAGTTCGCGCAGCCCCGCCACCGTCTTGCGGTCGACCGGGATCCCGCGCCGCGACCGTTCCCGCGCACGCCGCTGCTCGGCTGCACCGGGAAGCTGCACGGGGCGGTCAGAGTCGATCGGCGGCGCTGCCAGCACCTCGCTGATCAGCGCCTCCAGCCGCTCCTCGAATTGCGGCTTCGGCATGAACGCGTCCGTGTCGATCGCGATCATCGTGTGGGCGACATCGTAGTCGAGATCATCCTGGAATACCTGCCCCCCGAAGAGCGAGCCCGTCAAGACACCGGTCAGGATGTCGGTGACGAGGCTGAGCCCATAGCCCTTGTAGTCGCCGATCGGGAGCATGGGACCGTCCATCGCGGCGGTGGGGTCGGTGGTGCGGGCGCCGTCCGGGGTGAGCGCCCAGTGATCGGGCATCGCCAGCCCGGCGCGTTCCAGCCACCGCATCATTCCCTTGCCGGACTGGGTCAGCGCCATGTCGAGAACGATGGGGTCACGCCCCTCGCCCCTCGGCACCGCGATCCCCCACGGGTTCGTCCCCAGCACGGGCCGGGCCGACCCCCACGGGGCCATCTCGGCGCCAGCGTTGGTCATCGCGATGCCGATCAGCCCGGCGTCGGCCGCGCGCTTCGCGTGATAGCCCGCGATCCCGAAGTGGTTGCTGTGACGCACCGCCACCATGGCGATCCCGGTGCCGCGCGCGATCTCGATCGCCCGGTCCATCGCGTGGCGCGCGGCCACGTAGCCCAGCCCCTTGTCCGCATCGAGCAGCGCAGTCGCGGCGCCCTCCCGCACCCACCACATCGACGCGGCGGGCTTGATGCCCCCGTTGCGCATCCGCCGCGCGTACCGGAACAGCTTCTCGAGGCCCTGACCCTGACCGGGATGCCACCACAGCGACGCCGTCACCACCCCGTCCGCGTTGATGCGCGCTTCTTCGGCAGTCGCGCCGAGGGCCCGCAGCACCGACTCGGCGAACGCGCGCACGGATGGCTCGGTGAAGCGGTCTACGGCGACTCGGTTGTCCAGCTGGTAGGCGATGATGACCTCCTATGTCGTAATGTTCACATTACATAATGTAATGTTTACATTACAACACAACGAACGAATCAGGAGCCTGTCCCATCCGAGCATGCCCGCGTCCGTGTCCGTTTCCGCGGGACCACTCAGGGAATCAGCCGCCTCGCCCGCGGCCGCACGATGAACAGCCCTTCCCGCCGGCTCGACAGCAACACCGTCCCGCTCTCGAAGTAGGGGTACACGCTCCAGGTGCCGTCGAAGCCGGCCTCGTCCTTGCCCCACGGCGTCGTATCGAAGTACCCCAATTCCGCGGGGTTCTCCGGATCGCTGATGTCCAGCACGCGCAGCCCGGCCCGGTTGTTCGACATGTAGAGCCGGTCGCCGTGGACGTAGAGGTTGTGGTCGGTGGCGTTGGTCGGATTCATGTACTCGCTGAGCAGGAGCGGGTCGTCGAGATCCTCGAGGTCCCAGATCAGCGTGCGCGTGGCGTCCACCAGGCCGCCCACCTCGTCCAGCTCGTCGTTCGAGTAGAAGTAGCGGTGGTCTTCGGTGAGCCAGCCCTGATGCGCGTAGGCGACGTTGGGGTAGTCGGCGGCGGCAACGGCGACGGGGTCGTCTTTGTCGGTCACGTCCGCGATGGACAGCGCAGTCTCGTTCGAATTCACACAGATCTCGCGGCCGGCGTAGTCCTGGTCCGGTCCGTGGTAGATCACGCACTGCGTATCGTGCGAGTTGCCGGTGTTGCGGCGCCCCGTATTGGGGTGCGCGAAACAGCCCGCGAAGACCGGGTTCAGGGGATCGTTGATGTCCACCATATGGGAGCCGCCCCCGCAGGTCTCGCCGCCATCCGACGACCCGACCAGGTACGCGAATCCCGTCTCCTCGTTGATCGCGACGTTGTGGGACGACGCGATCCCGTTGTACATCGCCGTCGCCTCGAACTCGCGCGGCTCGGTGACGTCACGGAGCTGTGTGAGGTCGAAGATCTGCATCCCGTGCTGGCCCGCGCCATCGGCGACCACGAATGCATGATCCTTGAAGACCTTCATGTCCCGCCAGCTGTTGGCCCGGCTGCCCTCGGTCATGGCCAGGTTGCCGAGATAGCGGGGGTTGGCAGCGTCGGTCACGTCGACGAACGCCGTTCCGTCCATCCGCCCAACCAGCGCGTACTCCCTCCCGGTCTCCGAATCCGTCCAGCCCCACACGTCGTTGAGTCGCGCGCCCCGTCCCGCGCCCAGCTCCCCCCACGGGACGAACGAGAGCAGGTCCACGTGGTCGCAGTCATAGCCGGCGGCATCGCCATCGTCGCAGGGAACCTCGCCGCCGTTGATGGCGGGCAAGGGAGCGTACTCGACCGTGAGGTGCCCCGCGTGCGTCCAGGCACCGGACTCGTTCGAGAACACCGTAACGGCTCCCAGTCCGAAGTCGGCGCTCGGGTCGCCGAGGGCCGCGACGTCGCTTCCGAACGCCAGTGGCTGGCGGCCGATCGCGGTCGTGCCATCAACGGATCCACGCATCTCGGAAACGCCGGTCCGGATCCACTCGTCGTCCTGGCGAACATACGAGGACAGACTCCCGGCGCCGCCCACCAGCAGAGTGGTCCCGTCGGTGGCGAGCGACAGACCATAGCCGGCGTCGCGCCCGTCGTCGGACAGCGTACCAATCGCCGTCCAGGCACCGTCGACCCTGGCAAAGCGGTGCAAGACCGCTTCCTGGGAGGGTCCCATGGTCAACTGACCGACGAGGACCTCGTCGCCCGCCACGGCGACCGACGTGCCAAACAACACGAATGGCGCATCTTCGGCACCAGGTTGGGCAAGCTCGGTCGGCGTGCCCCAGGATCCATCCGCGTCCCGCTCGAAAACGTGGACGACGCCACCCGGGCTTGTGCTCGCCAGGAGATCGCTGTCCACGTCGAACAGGTTTCCGGCATCCTCGGGCAGTGCGACCGCCCCGGCGGGCGACCACATCCCATCGCCGGCGAGACGAAATGACGCGAGCACGCCACCGCCATCGGCGCGCGTCGCCGTGGCGATCAACTCCCCTCCGGAGGCCATGAGCGACGCTCCCAGCCCTGTCAGGCCGGAGTCGCTGAGCGTTTGGATCGGGCCAGCGTCGCCGCCCTCGATCTCGGAGAGCCTGTATACGTAGACCAGCCCTTCGCCACCGCCGCTCGCCCCGACGAGCAGGTAGTCATCCGACCGGGCCAGGGCTCTGCCGAAACCGTCCTGCACCGCCGGCTCCGGCGCGCGCAGGGACCAGGTCTCGGTCCATTCGCCGTCGAAGACGTAGGCGCGGACCGTCCCCGGCTCACGCTCGTGGGCCGCTTCGCTTGCGATGACCTGGCCGTCCACCACCACAACAGCCCCACCGAAGGCCTGGGCCGCAACCGGCGCCGGAAGTCCGGCGGTCAGTCCGCCGAGCGCGAGCGCACCCATGACGCCCAGGGCATTCAGACCGCGCCGGCGGGGGAGCAGGGCAGGAGCGGATAAGAGAAAACGCATAACAACCTCCGGAAGTCGATCAAACGGCAGCCACCGTGGACTGCAACGGAATCTACGTTCCGCGGCCCGGCAGGGAATCCCCTCGCCCGCGCGATGACTTCACCGGTCCGCGCTCGGACGCACAACGAACAACCCTTGGCTGCGGCTGGACATAAGCACATTCCCGCTTGGGAAGAACGGATACACGCTCCACGCACCGTCGAAGCTGGTCGCACGCGCAAGGGTGCTGCCACCCGCGGGAATCGTGTCGGCCCCAGAATGGTCCGCCGGAGTCGTGTCGAAGTATCCAACCTCGACAGGCCGGTCTCGGTCGCTGATGTCCAGCACCCGCAGGCCCGACCGCTTGAGTGCCAGGTAGAGCCGGTCGCCGCGCACGTAGAGATTGTGTTCCGGGTCCTCGTCCGGCCCGATGTGCTCAGCGATCAGGATTGGCTCATCGAGAACCGTCATGTCCAAGATCAGGGTGCGCTGACCGTCCACCCAGTCCGTGAATTCGTCCAGTTCGTCGCCCATGTAGAAATGGCTGTGGTCGTCGGTGAGCCACCCCTGATGGGCGTAGCCGACGACCGGATACGAGGCGTGTGAGACCGCGACGGGATCGTCCTTGTCGGTCACGTCCGCGACCGAGAGCGCCGTTTCGTTCGAACTGATGCAGATCTCGCGGTCCCGGTAGTCCTCGTCCGGCCCGCGGTACAACACGCACTGGGTGTCGTGCGAGGTGCCCGTGCCGCGCCGGCCGGTCTCGGGGTCGGCAAAGCAGCCGGCGAAGACGGGGTCGACGGGATTGCCGATGTCCACCATGTGCAGTCCACCCCCACAGGGCTCGTCACCCGTCGAACCGGTGAGATACGCGAACCCGGTCTCCTCGTTGACCGCCAGGTTGATGGCGGATTCGACGCCCGTGTAGACTGCAGCTGGCGTGAAGTCGCGGGGCTCGGTCACACCCCGGAGCTGCGCGAGGTCGAACACCTGCATCCCGTGTCCCTCGGTGCCGCCCGCAACCACGAAGGCATGGTTCTGGAAGACCTTGATGTCGCGCCAGATGGTGATTGGACTCCCGACCGTTCCAGCTAGGCTTCCCAGGTAACGGGGGTCGTGCGGATCGGTCACGTCTACGAAGGCGGTGCCATCCATCCGCCCCACGAGGGCATACTCGCGGTCGTCCTGTGGATCGGTCCAACCCCAAACGTCGTTGAGCTTTACGGTGTCGGCCGCGCCCAGCTCATCGCGTGACAAGCGCCCCAGCAGGTCCACCCCGTCGCAGGCGAAGCCGCCCGCCATCCCGTCGGCACATTGAAGGCTGCGGGCGGTGTCCTGAGCCCATCCCGGCGCGGGGGTGGACAGCATAAGGCCGAGGGCGATCGACGCTCCCGCCAAAGGACCCCGCACACGCGTAATGTAAAGCGAACATGACATTATGTAACCCTCTCTTTACATCACCATCGAATCGGCAAGGTATGATCGTCCGACCGCTACAGCAACTCCACCAGCTCCACCGCCATACCCGGCAACTCGTCCGGGTGCACGAACGCTGCGAGCCCGTCGTCGAACCGGTGGATCGTGTCGTCGAGTATGCGGACGCCGCGTTCGCGCAGGCCGGCCACATCGCGCTCCAGGTCACTCGTCTCCATGGCGATGTGTTCCAGCCCCTCGCCCCGCTCCCGCAGAAACCGTCCCGCCCGCGACGCGGGTTTCCGGCTCTCCAGGAGCTGCAGCGAACACCGGTTGCCGAAGTACACGTACGCCTCCCGCATCGCCCCGCCCGGGTTCGCCACGAAGTCCCTCGCCGCCAGCCCGAAATACCTCTCGAAGCGCCCGCACGCGTCGTCCAGATCGTTCACGCAGAGACCGATATGGTGCAGGCGCGTGAGTTGCAGCGACGTGCTCAGCGGCTCGCCGACCGCCTCGGGCGGGTAGACCCAGCTGCGCTCGTGCGACTCGATCAGCTCCACGGTCAGCCCGGGCAGCTTGTCGGGGAAGACGAAGGCCTCGTAGCCGTCGTTCGCGTCCAGGATACGGTCTTCCCACATCCCGACCCCGATCTCTCGCAGATGCGCGACGTCGGCCTCGATGCTGTCGGTCTCGATCGCGATGTGCTCCAGCCCCTCGCCGCGCTCGCGGAGGAAGCGGCTGACCCGCGTTTCGGGGTTCCAGTTCTCCACGAGGTGGAGCCAGCACTCGTTGCCCAGCAGGATGCGCGCGTCGAGCTGCATGCCCTGGCCCTGGTCGTCCCGGAAATCGCACGCGGGCATGCCCAGGACGCGCTCGAAGCGGGCGCAGGCGTCGTGCAGATCCCGCACCACGATCCCGATGTGCTGAATGCGGAGGATCATCGGCCGGGACTCCCCGCGACGGGATCGTTGCGATACACCCGCCCCGCGCGCATAACGAAGACGACCCTTCCGAGCGCTTCGATGTCGACGGACGGGTCGCCCTCTACTCCTATCAAATCCCCCTCGAATCCTTCGGCCACGGTCCCGATCGCATCGCCCAGCTCCAGCGACTCGGCGGCCAGACTGGTCGCGGAAACGATCGCCGCCATGGGATCCTGCCCGCCCTGCTGAACGCGGTAGACCAGCTCGCGCCAGTTGTGACCGTGAGCGCCGGCGACCGCGTCGGTGCCGAAGACCGTTTTCAGCCCCGGGACCGTGAGGGCGTCGCGGAAGACCTCGAGCGCCACCGGCACCGCGGCGCGCATCTGCTCGAAGCCTTCCTCGGTGTAGTTGCCGATTCCGATGTAGCGCTCGGCGTTGGTGAAGTAGTTGTCGAAGATGACGTGGATGTGGGGGTCGTAGTAGAGGCCGCGCTCGGCGAGAAGTTCAAGGGTGGTGCGGTCGAGGAGGGCGCCGTGTTCGATCTGCGAGCAGTCCGCGAGGGCGGCCCGGGTGGCGCTCTCGGAGCTGTGGGCGTGCACCACCGCGCGGAGCCCGTGACTGCGCGCCTGACCGCACGCCGCGTCGAGTTGCTCCTGCGACAGGGTGGGGGTGCCGCCGACCCGGATGCTGGCCGAGGCGAAGATCTTGATCACGTCCGCGCCGGCCGCCGCCATCTCGTCGACGTGCGCCCTGATCGCGTCGGGGTCGCCGGTGCCAGCCGTGATTGCGCGCACCGAAGTGATGACGCGGGGGCCGGGCAGAGTGCCGGCGGCGATCGCGTCGCGCATGGGGATGTCTTCGGGGCCGCCGAGGCTCTGCACGGTGGTGACGCCGCTGTGGAGCATGCTCCAGGCGTTCGCTGCGGCGTACAGGACCTGGTCTTCCCTGGTGTCGGTCGACCCCGCCGTGTGGAGCCGGTCGGTCTCGCGGTCGAAGTGCCAGCCCAGGTGCACGTGGGTGTCGATGAGGCCCGGGAGAAGGGTTGTGCCGGGGAGGTCGTAGACGAGGCCGTCGGTCGATCCGACATCCGTCAAGGCCGTGATCCGACCGTTGCGCACGACCACTTCGGTGCCTGTGAGGGTGCCGCCGCGGCCGTCGAGGACGTGATCCGGGCGCAGGACGATGGTGGAGGCTGCTTCGGCCTGGTCCGCGGAGGCCGCGCCGCCGGGATCGGCAGTCTGCCCCGCGTCGGACCCGCCGCTGCATGCGGCCGCCATCCATGCCATGGCCGCGATCAATCGTGATTTGGTCATGCGCTGTGCGTCCTCCTGCTGAGAGTCGTCCCGCGATGCCAACGGCGAAGGGCGCCATTGGAAGCGGAAGCGGCATCGCCGCCCGTGGTACTCTGCCAGCGTTCGCGGCGCGCGTCAAAGCGGCGGTCGCGCTTACCTTATGATGCCCGGTCTGGCCAGCCCGCGGGTTGGCCACCACTGCATATACCATGAGGATCCACCCAATGCGAACTGGCTCGAGCACACTGCTGTTCCTGGTCCTGGCCGCCTGTGCCGGCCCCCCGCCGCCTTCGACCGCCCCGGCGCCGCCCACGGACCGGGACGCTCCGCCATCGGCAGCTGAAGCACCCGCCGCGCCCGTCGCCCCGGCCGCGCCAGCCGCCCCCGCCGCCCCGGCGCCGCCCGCCCCGGCCACCTGGATGGACACGGTCCAGGCCGGCGCCTTCGACAACGGCAAGATGTGGACCTTCGACGCGCCGCCCACCGAGTACCTCCGGGAGATGTACGGCTTCGCTCCCGACGACGACTGGTACGCCCGCGCCCGCCTCGGCGCCCTCAGGATCCCCAACTGCTCGGCTTCGCTCGTCTCGCCCACCGGACTCGTCATGACCAACCACCACTGCGCGCGCGACTTCGTCACGCAAGTCGCGGAAGAGGGCGAGAACCTCCTCGACGACGGCTTCTACGCTGCGACCCTGGCCGACGAGCGCCCGGTCGACGACTTCGAGGCCGACCAGCTCATCGAGATCGTGGACGTCACCGCCGAGATCCGCGCGGCCGTGGATGCCATGATGGACGCCCAAGGGCGGGGAGAGGTGCGCGACAGCCTGACCGAGGCCGTCGCGGAGCGGATTGCGGCCGAGCGCGGCGGAGAGGACGCCGGCATCGAGGTCGAGGTGGTGTCCCTGTACAACGGCGGCCTCTACTCCGCCTACGTCTTCAGGCGCTACAGCGAGGCCAGACTCGTCATGGCCCCGGAGCTGCAACTCGGGTACTTCGGCGGCGACCCCGACAACTTCACATATCCGCGCTACTCCCTCGACTTCGCCTTCTTCCGCCTGTACGGCGACGACGGACAGCCCCTGAGCAGCGACGATCACTTCCGCTGGAGCACCGGGGGTGTCGCCACGGGCGACCTGATCTTCATCATCGGCAACCCGGGCAGCACTTCGCGCCTGCAGACGGTCGCGGAGCTCGAGTACCGCCGCGACGTGGAGACGCCGGCCCTGCTGGCCTTCCTCGATTCGCGCATCGAGGCCATCCAGGGGTACATCGAGGGGCGCGAGGACGAGCCCGGGATCGACGAGGTGCGCAACACCGTCTTCGGACTGCTGAATTCGCAGAAAGCCTACCGGGGGATGCTGCGGGGGCTGGAGGACCCCTACGTGATCGCGCGCCGCGCCGTGGCCGAGCGCACCTTCCAGGAGGCTCTCGCCGCCGACCCGGCGTTTGCCGGGACCTATCTGCCGCTCTTCGACGAGATGGCGGCGCTGCAGGAGCGCAAGGCGACCATGGCGGCCGAGGTCGACGCCTTCGCGGCCTTCGGCGCCCCTGCCTACGAGGCCTCGGTGATCCTTCGGGGCCTCGCTGCCTTCCAGTACCTCATCGGGCAGCAGCAGGGGGCGACCCAGGAGGAGCTCGACGGCTTCCTCGAAGAGCTTCGCGGGGTGGAAAACCGCCCCCTCGAGCTGGACGAGGCGCTGTTGCGCGCCCGCTATGACGACATCATCGCAGCGTTCGGCGAAACCGATCCGGCGGTCGGCATGCTCCTCCAGGGACGCAGCGCGGAAGCGGCCGCCGCCTCGCTGATGGCCAATTCCTTCATGGCGGACTCGGCCCGCGCCGAGGAAGCCCTCCTGAGCGGCTCGCTCGACCCCGCATCGGAGCCCGTATTCGCCTTTCTGCAGGGCGTCTTCGCCCGCTTCGGTCCCTTCCAGGGCCTGATGTCCTCGGTGGTACCCGAAGAAGAGGAGATCGCGGCGCAGCTGGGCCGCGCCCACTTCGAGGTCGACGGCACCCGGGTGCCACCCGACGCCACCTTCTCCCTGCGGCTCGCCGACGGGGTGGTCTCGGGCTACCCCTACAACGGCACCGTGGCTCCCCCCCACACCACTTTCTACGGGCTGTACGACCGCCACTACTCGAACCCGGACACAGAGGAGTGGGCGCTGCCGGAGCGCTGGCAGAGTCCCTCCGCCGACTTCGACCTGTCCACCCCCCTGAACTTCGTGAGCACTGCGGATATCATCGGCGGCAATTCGGGCTCTCCCGTGGTGAATCGCGACCTCGAGATCGTGGGGCTGGTCTTCGACGGCAACATCCAGAGCCTGCCGGGCGACTACATCTACCTGCCCGACTTCAACCGCTCGGTTGCGGTGGATGCCCGCGGCATCCTGGAAGCGCTGGAGGACATATACGGAGCCGAAAGGATCGTCGAGGAACTCACCTCGGGCCGCTGACAGCCCGCCGCCCATGCCATTCCGTCGCCCTCGCCCGGGCCACCCCTTCTTCGGCGGCGCGCCGCTGCTCATCGCGCATCGCGGCGGAGGGGCTCTGGCGCCGGAAAACACCATGGCCGCCTTCGCCCGCGCCGTGAGCGACTGGGACGCGGACATCCTCGAGATGGACGTGCGGCTCACGGCCGATGGCAGGGTGGTGGTGATTCACGACGAGACCGTGGACCGCACCACCAACAGAACCGGCCCGATCCGCGACATGACCTGGCGGCAGGCCCGCGAGCTGGACGCCGGCTACCGCTTCCGCGACCCCGAGGGCCGCCATTCCCAACGCGGCACCGGCGTCCGGATCCCCCTGTTCGCAGAAGTCCTCGCCGCCTTTCCGGACATGCGAGTCATCGTCGAGCCCAAGGCCGCCGAGGCAGCCGAGCCCCTCGTCCGGGAGATTCGGGCCGGCAACGCCGAACACCGCGTCCTCATCGGCGCCGAGTTCGAGGCCACCCGAACAGGCGCGCGCGGCTACGGGGGTCCCTGGGGCGCGTCCCGACGCCACGCTACCTGGTTCTGGTGCCTGCACAAGCTCCGCCTCGCCGGGCGCTGGTACGTTCCCGACGCCGACGGATTCCAGCTTCCGGAATGGTCGGGCCGCATCCACGTCGTCACCCCGTCGCTGATCCGGGCGGCGCACGCGGCCAACATCCCCGTGCACGTCTGGACCGTGAACGATCCGGCGGACATGCGCCGCCTGCTGCAGTGGGGAGCCGACGGAATCATGACCGACCGCCCCGATCTTCTCGCCGAGGTGCTCACCGATTCCGCAGGGCGCCCGCCAGCGCCGTCCCATACCCCCGGGCCCGCCCAATGAAGCCGGTGGACGCCCGCCTGGCCGCCCATCTGCGCGCCAGCGGCCTGCTCGACAACGCTGCCGGCGCCGTCGTCGGCGTTTCAGGCGGCCTCGACTCCATGACCCTGCTGTACCTCATGCGCTTCGGCGCCGCCGCGCCCGCGATTCCCATCCGCGCCGCCCATGTCGATCACCGCATGCGAACGGGCAGCCGGGCCGATGCCGAGTGGGTCGCGTCGATGTGCGAACGGTGGGGGGTTGAGTGTGATGTACACAGGGCGACCGAGCCGATCACGACCGAGGCCGCCGGAAGGGCGTTGAGATATCGCTTCTTCGAGGAGGTGAGAGGGGGCCTGCACGACGCCGCGGTGACGATGACCGCGCACACCGCCGACGACCAGGCGGAGACGGTTCTCTTCCGCGCGGCGCGGGGAAGCGGCCCGCGCGGCCTGTCGGCGATCCGGCCACGGCGCGCGCCGGCCATCGTGCGGCCGCTGCTCCCCTTCTGGCGCGCCGATCTCGAGGCCTTCGCGCGCGATCACGACATCCCCTTCCGGGACGACCCCACCAACCGCGACCCGCGCTGGACTCGCAACCGCCTGCGCCACCATGTCCTCCCGGCCCTCGAGGAGGCCGTCCCCGGAGCCTCCCGCGCGCTGGCCGTCCTCGCCGACACCACTCGCGACCAGGTCACCGCCCTGCAGGAATTGCTGGACGCGCGCATCGACGCACTTTCGGCCCGCGAAGCGGCCCCGTCGCCCCGGACCCCCGGGCTGTCCCTCGACCGGGCCGCACTGGCCGCCCTCTCGGACCCGGTCCTCGCCCTGGTGCTGCGCCGCGCCGCGGCCCGTCTGGGCGGCGACCCGAGCCGGACTGCCACCGCCGCGCTGGTGCGTTTCGCGCGCGAAGCCCAAAGCGGCCGCCGCCTCGCCATCACGGGCGGCCTGAACATGGAGCGGCACCTCGGCGTCCTGCGCATCCGCCGCGCGGAGGACGTGCCACGGCCTCCCGGAGACGCACCCACATCCAGCCCCGCTCCGCCTCGCGTGCAAATAGTCGCAGCGGCGGACGACGATGACGACCGCGGCAGCGCCACACGCGGCCGCACCCCACGCGGCGAGGGCGCACTCGCCTGGGACGGAGGCGCCGCTCGCGTGGCATGGGGCCCGGCACCCCGCCGCGGCTTCCCCCACGTCTCCCATTTCACGCCCGGCGAAGCCCGATTTCCGCTCGTCGTCCGGCCCTGGCTGCCCGGCGACCGCATGCAGATGCCGTACGGCCGGAAGAAGGTGAAGAAACTCCTCCTCGAGGCCCGTATCCCCGCCGACCAACGGAACCGTCTCGTCGTCCTCGCCGATGCGTCGGGACTCATCCTCTGGATCCCGGGCGTCACGGAACCCCATCCTCCCAAGACCCGCCGGGCAGGCCGAACCTTCTGCGTCGAGGTATCTTTCGACAATGAGCATTGAACACGCCGACTCACTGACACGCCCACAGCTCGGACCCCAGCCGCTGCGCAGGGTCGTATTCAGCGAAGAGGACATCCGCAGGCGAGTCGCCGAACTGGGCCGCGAAATCGGTGCCAGCTACGGCCCCGGCGACGACGTGCTCGTCCTCGGGCTCCTCAAGGGATCGTTCATCTTCGTCGCCGACCTGGTGCGTCAGATTCCACACCCGATACAGGTCGACTTCATCGTCGCGTCCTCCTACGGCAAGGGAAAGGTGAGCAGCGGCGAGATCCAGCTCATGTACAACCCTCAGTCCTCGATCGAGGGTCGAAATGTCGTCCTCGTCGAGGACATCGTTGACAGTGGCAATACGCTCAGACGACTGATGCCGGTTCTGATGGAGGGAAAACCCGCGAGCCTCGAACTCTGCACGCTGCTGCACAAGCGGCTGATTCGCCTCCCCAGGGAGGCCCGGTGGGTCGGATTCGACGCGCCGCTGGAGTTCCTGGTGGGTTACGGGTTGGATTTTGCCGAGGACTTTCGGCACCTTCCCTATATCGGCTCGATCTGATCCGGGGGATCAATACATGTCCGAACCACAGAAAACACCCCAGAAGGACCCGAAGCTCAGGCGCGTGCCGCGAGCGGCGTCCATCTGGTTCCTGTTTGCGCTCATGACGGTGCTCATCTTCCAGTTCATGCGCGGAGACGACCGCAGTGCAGGCCAGATCACCGTCTCCGAACTGTACCGGCAGATCGAGAACGACAACGTCCTCGAGGTCACCTTCCAGGGCGAGACCCGCGTCGAGGGCGAATTCAAGAACACGATCATGGTCGACGAAACCGACGTGAACGAGTTCGTCACCGAACTTCCCGCCGCCGAGGTGACCGCCGAACTCGTCGGGCTCATGCGAGAGCAGGAGATCGAGATCACGGCGCGCTCCCGGGGGCTGGGATGGGGCACCGTGATGATCTCGATCCTGCCGGTCTTCCTCTTCATCGCGTTCTGGATCTGGATCTTCCGCGCCATGCAGAGCGGGGGGAACAAGGCATTCCAGTTCGGGCGCTCGAAGGCGAGGATGATCAGCCCCGACACGCCCCAGGTGACCTTCGCCGATGTCGCCGGCGCGGAAGAGGCGAAGGTGGAGCTCGAGGAGATCATCGAGTTCCTGAAGGACCCGCCGCGGTTTTCGCGCCTGGGCGGGCGCCTGCCCAAGGGCGTGCTCCTGATCGGCCCACCCGGCACCGGCAAGACGCTTCTGGCGCGCGCGGTCGCCGGCGAAGCCGCCCGCCCCTTCTTCCAGATGTCCGGCTCCGACTTCGTCGAGATGTTCGTGGGCGTCGGGGCATCGCGGGTGCGCGACCTCTTCGAGCAGGGGAAGGCCCACGCGCCCTGCATCATCTTCGTCGACGAGATCGACGCCGTGGGACGGCACCGGGGCGCCGGACTCGGCGGCGGCCACGACGAGCGCGAGCAGACGCTCAACGCGCTCCTGGTGGAAATGGACGGATTCGAGGCCAACGAAGGCGTGATCCTGCTGGCGGCGACCAACCGCCCCGACGTGCTCGATCCGGCCCTGCTGCGCCCCGGCCGCTTCGACCGTCAGGTCGTGGTCGATCTTCCCGACGTGAAGGGCAGAGAGGGCATCCTGCGCGTCCACGCGAAGAAGCTGCCCCTGGCGGAGGATGTCGAACTGTCGCTGGTCGCCCGCGGGACGCCCGGCCTGAGCGGCGCCGACCTGTCCAACATCTGCAACGAGGCGGCGCTGTTCGCGGCCCGGCGCGGAGTCGACCTCGTGGCCATGGAGGACTTCGAGCAGGCCAAGGACAAGGTCATGCTGGGTACCGAGCGCCGGAGTATGGTGCTCACCGATGCGGAGCGGCGCCTGACCGCCTTCCACGAGGCCGGCCACGTCGTGATCGGGGTCAAGGTTCCCGGCCTCGATCCCGTGCACAAGGTCACCATCGTGCCGCGGGGGCGCGCCTTGGGGCTCACCGCCTCACTCCCCGAAGAGGACCGCCACTCCCACACCCTGGACTGGCTGAACGGGCAGCTGGCGATGCTCTTCGGCGGCCGCGTCGCGGAGGAGCTGGAGTTCGGTCCCGAGAAGGTCACGACCGGGGCCGGCAACGACATCGAGCGCGCCACGGCCATGGCGCGGCGCATGGTCACCCGCTTCGGCATGTCCGACCGGATCGGACTGATGGCCGTGGGGGACAGCGACCAGGAGGTCTTCCTGGGCCGCGAGCTGACTCAGCGCCGGGAAGTATCCGACTACACCGCGCAGCAGGTCGACCAAGAGGTAAAGCGGATCCTCGACGAAGCGCACTCCAGGGCGCGGATCATAATCGAGGCGAACCGGGACCTGCTGGCAGCCCTCGCGATCGCCCTGCTGGAACGGGAAACCCTGGACTCGTCCGAGATCAAGCTGCTCTGCGAGGGCAAGACGCTTCCTCCCGTTACGAGCGATTTCGAGCCCGACCAGCAATCCCTGGCTCTCCCGGGAGCCACGCCCCAGCCGGCGCCGGCGCCACAGCCCGGATTGGGAAGCGCCGACCCGCTGCCGTCACCCGGCTGATGCCGCTCTAGGCCGACTCCAACGGCGGCACGGAGGCAAGCGCGGACTGGGGCAGCGTCCGTTCCAGCAACTGCCTCAGCCGGTTCCCGTCGACGCCGGTCTCGATGCTGCCCCGGTACGCGATCGAGATGCGGGACGTCTCCTCGCTCACCACGATCACGATCGCGTCGGTTTCCTCGCTGAGCCCGATGGCCGCCCGGTGGCGCGTCCCCAGCGACCGATCCCGAACCGGATTCTGCGTCAGGGGCAGGATGGCGCCGGCAGCCTTGATCACGTCTCCCACGATGATCACGGCGCCGTCGTGAAGGGGAGACTGGGGCGCGAAGATCGTGGCGAGCATCTCGGCCGAGAGCATCGCCTCCACGCTGTTGCCGGTCTGCGCGTATTCCTTCAGTCCCGTCTCGCGCTGGACCGCCACGATCGCACCCGCACCCGACCTCGACAGCTCCTCGACCCCCTCCACAAGGCGGTCCACGATCCGCTCCTGGCGGGTCGATCCCAGCAGCCTGACCAGCCGGGTCTGGCCCAGTCGCGCGAGGGCGGCGCGCATCTCCGGCTGGAACACAACCAGCGCGGCGATCGCACCGTATTGGAGCAGCGCTTCGATCAGCCGCCGAATCAGCGACAGACCGAAGATCACCGCCATCAGGTAGAGCCCGGCCAGAAGCAGAATGCCGAAGAGCATCTGCATGGCGCGCGTCTCGCGGATCAGGAGAAGGATCCGGTAGATGAGCAGCGAGACGATCGCGATCTCGACCAGGTCGGTCCACCCGGGGCTCAGGAACTGCAGCTGCTGAAAGAATCCGTTCATGACTCTGAAGACTAACAGCCGACGGAAGGTCGCGGCTCATCGCGCGGCGACCGGTGGAGTGGCGCGTAGCGCACCCCGCCCTCACGTTGTCGTTGACTCGAACCCGCCAGCCGCCTACATTGGCGCCTGTTCCGCATTCAATCCATCTCGGCTCAACGGAAGAGACGTGGAAAGCTACGATCTCCTTACACTCTTCGCAGACGGCGGCTTGATGATGTACCCGCTCGTCATCTGTTCGCTCATCGGCCTCGGCGTCATCATCGCCAAGACCTGGACTCTTTGGGTCGCCCACCAGAGTGCGGTCAAGGTGATCGAGGAGGTTGAAGAGGCGGCGATGTCCGGCCGGGTCGAGGATGCGGCCGAGATCGCGGCTTCGACGCCGGGTCCGGCTGCCGCGATCCTGCTGGCGGGACTTCGCCGGATCAAGCATCCCACCCTCAACAAGGGCGAACTGGAGCAGGTCATCTCGACCACGGGCGCCATAGAGCTCAGCTTCCTGGAGCGCGGCCTGGTCGTCCTCGCGACGATCGCCAACGTGGCCCCGCTCATGGGATTCCTGGGTACGGTGGCGGGCATGATCGTGGCATTCGAGTCCATTGCCGCCGCGGGCGATGTCAACCCTGCGACGGTGGCGGGCGGAATCAAGGTGGCGCTGCTGACCACCGCGGCCGGGCTGACCATCGCGATTCCGGTCAACATCGGCTACAATTATTTCGTGTCGAGGATCGACAAGCTCGTCGTCGACATGGAGGAAAGCACCCAGAAGATTCTTAACATCGCCTGGGACATGGAGCGCGAAGGAAAGCTGACGGTACTGTCCTAGGCTTTTGCAGTTCGGGGCGGGTTCCCTCGTGGGAACCTTTGCCCCCCGAGGGCGGTAGCAAGACAAATAGAGTGGTAGCAAGCGGTACAAACGCACGGGAGAGCACTCATGGCGGTTCTGGGCGGCAAGAAGTCCAAGGTCTCTGACGAGATCCCATCCTCGTCAATGGCGGACATCGCGTTCCTCCTTCTGATCTTCTTCCTGGTCACGACGACCTTCCCGAAGGACAAGGGGCTTGCGATCGTCCTGCCCGAGCAGGGCGAGGAGCAGGAGGTCAGCCAGAAGAACATCCTCCACATCATCATCAATCCAACCGGGACCGTGACGATCCGGCGGGGCGAGAGCCAGCAGGAGCAGTCGGTCCGCCCGAGCGATGTGGAAGCCATCTGGCGGCAGGATGTGGCGCAGAACGAAAACCTGATCGCCGCTGTAAAGACCCACCCCGATGCACCGTATCGTTTCATGATCGATGTCCTGGACGCCCTCCAGTCGGCGGGCTCCGAACGTATCTCGCTGCAGGTTCTGGAGTAACGCGCAATGGTCAAAGGCGGAGGGTTGCAACGGAAGTCCAAGGCCTCGCAAGAGATCCCATCTTCCTCGATGGCGGACATCGCATTCCTGCTTCTGATCTTCTTCATGGTTTCCACCGTGTTCCAGAAGGACACGAACCGCCCCATCGAGTGGGCGCAGGCCGAGGCCACGGAGAAGATCGACCAGAAGCAGAAGAACATTCAGAATATCTGGCTTGACCCGAACGGCGACGTCTACATCAACGACGTACAGACGACGATGGAAGAAGTCAGCGCCATCATCGCGCCGATGTACCGGGTCAACCGCGAGTTGGTGGTGTCGATCCGGTCGGACCGGACGGTTCCGTACCGTTACATCGACGCGGTGCAGCAGGAGCTGGTGGCGGCAGGGCTACTCAGGGTCGTGTTTGCGACCGAGTTGGAACAAGACATGACGAGGGAGAGACGATGAGCGAGCAAGTTCAACCACAGTCAATCGTTACGGAAAGCGCCAACGACCGCTTCAAGAGTTCATTCTCTACGTCGTTCTGGGGCTCGATGATCACGGCCACGGTGTTCCACTTCGTGTTCTTTGCCTTCCTCAACTTCGGTGAGCCCGAGGATGTCAGCATGAGCATGGACGAGATCATCACCATGGACATCCCGCCCGAGATCGAGATTCCGCCGCCGCCCGAGGCGATCGCCCGTCCGGCCACGCCGGTGGTGACGAGTGCCGTGATCGACGAGGACATCACGATTGCACCCGTCACCTTCGACGAAAACCCGGTCGAAAACCTGCCGCCGCCGCCCGACGAAGTCGAGACGGACATCGGAGCGGCCCCCGTCTTCACGCCGTACACCGTGAAGCCCGACTATACCAACGGCAACGAAGTGCGGAGAGCGCTGGAGCGCGAGTATCCGCCGCTGCTTCGCGACGCCGGGATCGGTGGGACGACCATCGTGTGGTTCTTCATCGACGAGCAGGGCGTTGTGCAAAACCAGGTGGTGCAGCAGAGTTCCGGGCACCAGGCGCTGGACGACGCCGCGCTCCGCGTGGCTCCGGTATTCAAGTTCACCCCGGCGCTGAACCGCGACAAAGCGGTTCCGGTCTGGGTGCAACTTCCGATTACCTTCACTACCAAGTAGCGCACTCGGTCGCTGACGAGCGGGGAACGCCCCGCCGGCCGAGTGGCCGGCGGGGCGTTCCCTTGTCCGGCTCCCACCCCACCCGAGTTGCGAAGCGAATGACTGGGCACGACCCCTATCACGGCGCTGTCGAGGAAAGCCTCCCGCGCGTACGCGACCGGATCGCCGCGGCTGCCGAGCGGAGCGGCCGCGATCCGGCCGCGGTGCGGATCGTTGCGGTCACCAAGGGGCACCCGGCCGGCGCAATCGAGGCCGCGCTCGCCGCCGGGCTGCGCCACATCGGCGAGAACCGCGTGGAGGAGTTGCAGTGGAAGGCACGGCTGTTCGAGGCCGGGACGGTGACCTGGCACGCGATCGGCCACATCCAGCGCCGCAAGGCGGCCGGTGCCGCCCGCCTCGCGGCCCTGATCCACAGCGTCGACTCCCTCCGCCTCGCCGAGAAGCTCTCGCGTCTCGGCGAGGCGGAGGCGCGGCGCATCCCCGTCCTCGTCCAGGTCAACGCCTCCGGCGAAGCCACCAAGGGCGGCTTCCCGGCGGCGCACGCCCCGGACGAGGCCGTCGCCGGTATCGCTCGGGTCGCGGGGCTGCCCGGCCTGCGCGTCGAGGGCCTCATGACGATGGCCCCGTTCGTCGCCGACGAGGCCACCGTGCGCGCCACTTTCCGCACCACCCGCGCGATGCTCGAAGCCGCGTCCGGGATCGACGGGGTCGAGGGGCGCGAACTCTCGATGGGCATGTCGAACGACTACGAAATCGCAGTCGAGGAGGGGAGCACGATGGTGAGGCTGGGCACGACGCTGCTGGGGAAGCGTCCGGGGTAGGTCGCTCGGGTTCCCTTCCGGGAACTTTCCGGTCACTGGCGAGGTAGCAGCAACAAGCACGTCAGTAGGCCATCCAGGAACAGGGAGACACCATGCACGCACGGGTCAAGGTTCAGCAGTCGGTAGTGACACGGAGCGCGAACAGTCGCTTCAAGAGCTCGTCCTCGTCCTGGTTCTGGGGCTCGATGATCGCGGCTACCGCCGCCCACTTCGGATTCTTCGCCTTTCTGGAGTTCGGTGAGATTCAGGACGTGAGCATGAACAACGAGCCGACCAAAGTGTTACCCCGACCCAAAGTCGAGCTGCCCGAACCCCCCGAACCCCTATCTCGTCCCGCCACTCCCGTGGTTACGGACGCGCCGATTGATACGGACATCACGATCGCGCCAGTCACTTTCGACGAGAACCCGGTGAAGGACCTGCCGCCGCCGCCCGACGACATCGAGACGGAGATCGGAGCGGCCCCCGTCTTCACGCCCCACACGGTCAAGCCCGACTACACGAACGTGGCCGAGGTCCGGCGGGCGCTCGAGCGCGAATATCCACCGCTCCTGCGCGACGCCGGAATCGGCGGCACTGTCAAGGTGTGGTTCTTCATCGACGAGAATGGCGTCGTGCAAAACCAAGTGGTGAACGAGAGTTCCGGACACCAGGCTCTCGACGCCGCGGCGCTGCGGGTGGCGCCCGTCTTCAAGTTCACGCCAGCGCTCAACCGTGACAAAGCGGTTCCAGTCTGGGTGTCGCTTCCGATTACCTTCAGAGCCAACTAGCGCGCTCGGTCGCCTACGCGCGGGAACGCCCCGCCGGCCGAGTGGCTGGCGGGGCGTTCCCTTGTTCGGGAGACATCCGGCATGAGCCCACACAGCGAGATGGACCGCATCCGCGAAGCCACCCTGGCCGTGCAGGGCAGGGGGGGCGCCGCGCCCCGCGTGGGGATCGTCCTGGGCACGGGGCTGGGGGGGCTGGCCGATGCGATCGAGGTCGACGCCGCGATCGACTACGGGGACCTGCCGCACTTCCCGGTCTCCACCGTCGTTACGCACCAGGGCAAGCTGATCCTGGGGACGCTGGAGGGCGTGCCCGTCGTTGCGATGCAGGGCCGCTTCCACCGCTACGAGGGCTACACCCATCAGCAGATCGTCTTCCCGGTCCGCGTCATGCGGCTCCTGGGCGCCGACACCCTGATCGTCTCGGCGGCGTGCGGCGGCATGAACCCGCTCTGGGGGCCCGGCGACCTCGTCCTCCTCGACGACCACATCAACTTCATGGGGGACAGCCCGCTCATCGGCCCCAACCTGGATGAACTGGGCCCCCGCTTCCCGGACATGTCGGCCCCCTACGACGCCGGTCTGCGCCACGCGGCCGTCGCCGTCGCCATGGAGGAGCGCATCCCTCTGCGGCACGGGATCTATGTGGCCGTGCCCGGACCGCAGCTCGAGACCCGCGCCGAGTACCGAATGCTGCGGGCCATGGGGGCGGATGTCGTTGGAATGTCCACGGTCCCGGAGGTCATCGCGGCGCGGCACATGGACATGCGCGTCATGGCCGTCTCCGTGATCACCGACCAGTGCCTGCCCGACGCGCTCGAGGAGGTCAATATCGAGAAGATCATCGCGACGGCGGCGGCCGCGGGACCGAAGCTGACCCGCCTCGTGGCCGGCGTAGTGAGGCGCCTGGCCGAGGAGCCAGCCGGCCTCGACGGCGCCGACGCCCCGCCACCCGGGCCAGCCCGCGCGGCACACGAGTCCCCGGGCGGTCCCACCTCGGAGCCCGCCTCCTGATGCGCTATCCGGAACTCCCCTCAGGCCTCGTCGCACTCGAGGAAGCCGTTCTCGAACGCTGGCGCGAAGAGGACACCTTCCGCCGCACCCTCGAGGCCACCGCGGACGGCGAGGAATTCGTCTTCTACGAGGGCCCGCCCACCGCGAACGGGCGTCCCGGCCTCCACCACATCATCAGCCGTGCGATCAAGGACCTGGTGTGCCGCTATCAGACCATGCTCGGCAGGCACGTCACCCGCATCGCCGGCTGGGACACCCACGGCCTCCCGGTCGAGATCGAGGCGCAGAAGCAGCTCGGGATCGAGGACAAGCGCGAGATCGAGGAGCGGGGCATCGCCTGGTTCAACGCCCGCTGCAAGGAGTCCGTCCTCGCCTACAAGGACGAGTGGGAGCGCTTCTCGGAGCGGATCGGGTACTGGCAGGACTATTCGCGGCCGTACGTGACCTTCCATGCCGAGTACGTCGAGTCGATCTGGTGGCTGCTCAGGCAGATGGCCGACAGGGGACTTCTGTACAGAGGCCACAAGGTTGTGCCATGGTGCCCCTCCGACCAGACCGTGCTCTCGTCTCACGAGCTCTCGCTCGGATACCGGGATGTGAAGGATCCGTCGCTCTGGGTCACCCTCGAACTCCTCGACGGTTCGGGACGCCACCTGCTGGTGTGGACCACGACGCCGTGGACGCTGGTCTCCAACGCGGCGCTCGCCGTGCACCCGGAGATCGAGTACGTGGAGGTCGAGGATGCGGGCAAGCGGCTGATTCTGGCACGCAGCCGGGCCGAGGCGCTCTTCGGCGGGGACCGGATCGGACCCGCGGTGCCGGCTTCGGAGCTGGTCGGGCAGAAGTACCGGCGTCCGTTCGAGCTGATTCCAGACGACGGGGTGCGGGGGCGCGCGTGGGAGATCGTCACCGGCGACTTCGTTTCGGACGAGGAGGGGTCGGGGATCGTGCACATGGCACCCGCGTACGGCGCGGACGACTACGAGGCCGGCAAGGAATTCGGCCTCGCGGTCATGGAGCCGGTGCAGAGGGACGGCACCTTCGCGGCGGATCTGCCGCTGATCGGCGGGATGTTCTTCAAGGACGCCGACGAGCATCTCGTGCGGGACCTCGAGGCGCGCGGGCTGGTCTTCGCCTGCACGAGCGAGACCCACTCGTATCCGCACTGCTGGCGCTGCGACGCGCCGCTGGTCTACATGGCCCGGCACAGCTGGTTCGCGCGGACTTCGACGCTGCGGGACGAGTTGCTGGCCAACAACGCGCAGGTCAACTGGTACCCGGCGCAGGTGGGCGAGGGGCGTTTCGGGGAGTGGCTGAAGGGGAATGTGGACTGGGCCCTCTCGCGCGACCGCTACTGGGGCACGCCGCTTCCCGTCTGGGTCTCGGAGGACGACCCCGACCACGTGGAGTGGATCGGGAGCTTTGCGGAGCTGGCCGAGAGGGCGGGGGAGCTGCCGGACGACTTCGATCCCCACCGTCCGTTCATCGACGAGTTCACGTGGCGCTGCCCGGATACGGGGTCCGTCATGCGCCGCTCGCCCGAGGTGATCGACGTCTGGTTCGATTCGGGCGCCATGCCGTGGGCGCAGTGGCACTACCCGTTCGAGAATGTCGAGAGGTACGACCGCCACTTCCCGGCCGACTTCATCTGCGAGGCGGTGGACCAGACGCGCGGCTGGTTCTACTCGCTGCACGCGATCTCGACAATGCTCGGCCTGGGCCCCGTCTTCCGCAACGTGATCGTGAACGACCTGATCCTGGACGCCCAGGGGCGGAAGATGTCGAAGTCCAAGGGCAACGTGGTCGACCCATGGGACGCGGTCGCGGATCATGGTGCCGACGGCGTGCGCTGGTACCTGATCACGGTGAGCAACCCGTGGCTGCCCACTCGCTTCGATCCGGACGGCGTGAGGGAGTCCGCGGCGCGCTTCTTCGACACGCTGCTCAACACCTACCGGTTCTTCGCGCTGTACGCGAACCTGGAGGACTGGGCGCCGGAGGCCCGCGCGTCCGCCGCCGCCGCTGCGAACGCCTCCGTACGCCCCCCGCTCGACCGCTGGCTCCTCTCCCGCCTCCACCGTCTGATCCGCACGGTCCGGACCGAACTCGACGGCTACAACCCCACGCGCGCCTACCGCGCCGTGGCCGCATTCGTCGACGGCGAGCTCTCCAACTGGTACGTCCGGCGCTCGCGCTCGCGCTTCTGGGGCAGCGCCGATACGGCCGACTCGGCGGCGGCCTTCGCCACGCTGCACGAGGCGCTCCGCGTCACCGCGCTCCTGATCGCGCCGGTCACGCCCTTCACCTCCGACTGGCTGCACCGCGCGCTCACGGGCCGCTCCAGCCACACCGAGCCCTTCCCCGAGGCCGACGACGCGCGGATCGACGACGCGCTCGAGGCCGACATGGCGCACGTCCGCACCCTGAGCACCCTGGGCCGCGCCGCGCGCGAGGAGGTGGGCATCCGCGTGCGCCAGCCGCTGGGCCGCCTGCTGGCCGTAATCCCCGGCGCGCCTCCCGCCGACGACGTGCTGGCGCTGCTCCGCGACGAGATCAACGTCAAGAAAGTCGAGTTCGCCGCTTCGTCCGAGGGGCTCGTGACCCTGGCCGCCCGTCCCGACTTCCGCGCCCTCGGCAAGCGCTTCCGCAAGCTCACCCAGGAGGCGGCCGCGCAGATCCGAGGCCTGAATGGCGAAGCGCTCAAGGCCGTCCGCGCGGGGGGGACCGTGCGCATCAAGGTGGCCGGCGAATCGCACGATGTCGGCGCCGACGAAATGGAGGTGGTGGAGGAGGCTCAGGGTGCCTGGGTCGTGCGCAGCGAAGGCCGCTGCACCGTCGGCCTCGATCCGGCCATAGGCGACGAGCTGAGGCTGGAGGGGCTGGCCCGGGAACTCGTCAACCGAATCCAGCGCCTCAGGCGCGACTCGGGGCTCGCGGTGACGGACCGCATCCGCCTGGGCATCGCCGGCGACGAGGCTGTGTGCGCGGCGGCCCTCGAGCACGGCGACGCGATCGCGCGCGAGACCCTGGCCGTCGCGCTGGAGATCGGCCCCCGCCTGGACGACGGCTACACGCACCACAAGGAGGACGGGTTGGACGGGAACGCTGCGGTGCTCGGGCTTTCCGTCTCGGCCTCGCCGTGATCCGCCGCCTCGCCGCGGGCGGTTCCCCGTGACCTGCGGCCTCTTCCCGGGCGGTGCGCCGTGACGCGGCACCGGTGGGTCGCCGATGCGGACGCGAGCGGCCGGGTCGACAGTTATGCGGCGAAGGCGCTGGGGCTTTCGCGCAGCCGGGTCGCGGCGCTGGTGTCGGCCGGCGAGGTCCTCGTCGACGGGCGCGTGCCGAAGAAGTCGGAGCCGGTCAGTCCCGGCCAGGAGCTCGAGGTGCGGGTTCCCGAGCCGGTGCCCGCGAGCGCCGCGCCGCAGGACATCCCGGTGGAGATCGTCTTCCAGGATGGGGAACTGGTCGTCGTGAACAAGCAGGCCGGGCTGGTCGTGCACCCCGCGCCCGGCCACCCCGATGGGACGCTGGTCAACGCGCTCCTGCACCACGTGGGCGACCTCGCGGGGATCGGGGGGACGCTCCGCCCCGGGATCGTGCACCGGCTGGACCGCGACACCTCGGGGCTGATGGTGGTGGCGAAGACCGACCGCGCGCACCAGGCGCTGTCGGCTGCGCTGAAGGCGCGCCGGGTGAAGCGCACCTACCTGGCGGCGCTGTGGGGGACGCTGCGCGACTCGAGCGTGGCGGTGGACAAGCCCATCGGGCGGCACCCGCGCGACCGCACCCGCATGGCGGTGACGGCGAAGGGGCGGCCGGCGCGGACCCGTTTCCGTCACCTGGAGCGCTGGGTGGCCGCCTCTCTGTGCGAGGCCGAACTCGACACCGGACGGACGCATCAGATTCGGGTCCATGCGGCGGCGATCGGCCACCCGGTCGTGGGCGATTCGCTCTACGGCGCAGGGCGGGAGCGCGGGTTCGCCGGGCCGCAGCGTCCCTGGGCGACGGCGCTGGCAAGGCGGACGGCCCGGCAGTTCCTGCACGCGCACCGCCTGGCGTTCGCCCACCCGGTCACGGGGCAGGCGATGGCCTTCGAGGCGCCGCTCCCGGCGGATCTCGCCGAAGTGCGCGACTGGGCCCTGGCCGGAGGGTAGGATGCCCGGGGCGATGCGATGGCGGATCCGGATCTGGGTGTTTGTGTTGTGCAATATTGTTGCGTATGCACAACTATATGGTGCAGTTACGTCCGTTGTGCAGCCGGATAGCACATCCCGGTGGCGCTATGTGGAAGGAGCCGCCGTCACCGCCCGCTATCAGGGCCGCGATTCTCTCCGGGCGGCGCGGGCGGTGGCCATCCTGGACGCGATCGGTCGACTTCCCGCTCTCGGCTACCGCACGGTCCCGGACGATGAGCCGGGGCAGACGGGGGCGGCCCGCGCCGGCAACCTGCACGTCACGCTCACCGTGGCGCCGACCCGCGAGGTGATGGACTCGCTGGTGGGGGGGCGCGTGCCGGAGTGGGCGGGAGCCGTGGCGATCTCCGAGCGAATGGAGATGATCGTCCCGAGCGGGGGATTCTGGCCCGGGTCGCGCGAGGAGGAGGTGCGCGTACTGCGCCACGAGTGGGCCCACCTCGCGCTCGCCCACGAGATGGGCCGGCTGCGGATCCCCAGGTGGTTCAACGAAGGCTACGCGGAGTGGGCCGCGGGCAGCTGGCATGACGGCGGGAGCCTCAAGCTCGGGCTCGCGCTGGCCTTCGGAGAAGCCCCGCCGCTGGATTCACTCGCCCTCACCTGGCCGCGCGACCGCATATCGGCGGAGGTTGCCTACCTGCTGTCGGCGTCGGTCATCCATTACCTGGTCGAGTCGAGCGGGGTGGGGGGACTGGAGGCGTTCATCGCCGCGTGGAAGCAGAGGGGATCGTTCGCCGACGCGATGCGCACGGTGTACGGCGCGACTCCCGGCCAGCTCGAATCCGACTGGCGCAAGTGGGTGAAGCGGCGCTACGGCTGGCTCGTGGTGATCTCCCAATCGGCCGTGTTCTGGACCACTCTGATCGTCGCCCTCGCGGCGATGTTCCTGGTCCGGCGGCGGTACAGGCGCGAGCAGATGGCCCGGCTGCGCGCAGGGGAGCCGCCGGACGTGCCGGAGTACTGGTCCGACGGCCCCGGTTGACCTCGGCGCGCGGTCTGGGTAGCGTCCCACCATGGCGCGACGACGGCAAAAGCGCGGTTCCGAGCCGACGCTGAAATTCTCGAAGATCAACCTCTGGTTCGCTCTGGGCGGACTGGCGGCGATCGCCCTCGGCTACTACCTCCTGGCGCAGGGGTCGATCACGCTCGCCCCGGTCCTCCTCGTCCTGGGCTACGTCGTCCTTCTGCCCCTCGCGATCATCCTCTGATGGGCGGATCGCGGATCGCGGCGCTGACGATCGCTGCCGGGGCCCTCACATCCCCCTTCCACCTCGCCGCCCAGGACGCGCCCTGGAGCTGCCCCGACCCGTCCTCGATTGTCGGCACGGCCCAGGGCACCCTCGCGCACGTCCGCTACCTTGCCGACGACCGGCTCGAGGGTCGTGCCGTCGCCACCCGCGGCGCACGCTGCGCGGGCGACTATATCGCGGCCCGCTTCAGCGCGCTCGGCCTGGAGCCTGCGGGCGACGACGGCACCTGGTTCCAGAGCTGGACCGTCAGCAGCGACGATCCGCACGGCGGCGCCCTGCACGGCGAGGCGCGCAACGTCGTCGCGGTCCTGCCCGGCTCCGACCCGCATGGCACGCAGTCGCTGGTGATCGGCGCGCACTACGACCACCTGGGGCTCGGCGGCTTCGGGTCGCTCTCGCCCGATCAGGCGGGGGAGGTGCACAACGGCGCAGACGACAATGCATCGGGCACGGCGGTGCTGATCGAGGTGGCGCGCGCCCTCGCGGCCGGCCCGCCCCTGGCGCAGGACGTCCTTTTCATCGCCTTCACCGGCGAGGAGCGCGGCCTGTGGGGCTCGGCGCACTACGTGAGCGCCCCGCTGCTCCCGCTCGACGGAACGGTCGCCATGCTCAACCTCGACATGGTGGGCCGGGTCCGGGACGGCCTGCTCACCGTACTGGGGACCGGCACCGCCGAGGAGTGGGAAGCCACCCTCGAGCGCGCCAACGCCCGCATCGACGCACCGCTCGACCTTCGCTTCAACAGCGACGGATTCGGCGCGTCCGACCACACCTCGTTCTATGCGCGGGGAATCCCGGTCCTGCATTTCTTCTCCAACACCCACCCCGAATACCACCGCGTGGAGGATGACTGGGAGCTCGTCAACGCCGAGGGGATGGACCAGGTCACCGCGCTCGTCACGCAGGTGGTGCGCGATGTCGTTCCGGCTTCCGGCCTCGCCTCGCTGACGCCGGTGGAGGATGCGGGGAACCCGCACGGCGTCCAGTCGGGCGACGCCAGCAGCATGCGCAGCGGCTTCCGGGTGCGGCTCGGGACCATTCCCGACTATTCGCGCGAGTCGGGCGGCATGGCGATCACGGCGGTGCGCGCGGGGAGCCCGGCCGCCGAGGCGGGCATGCAGGGCGGCGACATCATCGTCGGGTTCGGCCCGCACGAGGTGGACGACGTCTACGACTACATGGCGGCGCTGGGCGAATTCGACCCGGGCGACGAGGTCGAGATCGTGGTCCTCAGGGACGGCGAGCGGATGTCGTTCAAGGTCGTGCTGGCGGCCGGCGGCTGAGCCGGGCATACGCGCGCCCAACCGCCCCTCGCCACTGGCCCCGGGTGGCCCTCCTGTCGTATTATAAAAGACTGATGGTGAAAGGTTACGCCGGGCCTGGTTCGGCCGTGCAGGGTCCGCCGAATCGCGCGCGCGCGTTATCAGACGGCTTCGCGGAAGCGAGTTTGATGCAATGACGAAATCCCTGGCGGTCGCGGCGGCGGGAGTCGCCATCTTGCAGTTCACGGTCGTTGCCGACACCGCGACGGCCCCGCAAGTCGGCCGATCGGGCGATGTCGCGCCGGCCGCCAACGAGGACATCGTTCAGGAATACTGCGTTCGCTGCCACAACGAACGCCGCCTCATCGGCAATCTCTCCCTGGAGGAATTCGACGCAGCCAACCCGGTCGCGAGTGCGCCGGTCGCGGAGAAGATGATCCGCAAGCTGCGCGCAGGGATGATGCCGCCGCCGGGCGTGAGGCGGCCGCCGCAGGACGAGGTCGCCGCCTTCGTTTCCGGCATGGAGAGCCAGATCGACGCGGCCGCCGCGCGCAACCCGAACCCCGGCAGCCGCACCTTCCAGCGACTCAACCGGGCCGAGTACGCGGCCGCGATCCGCGATCTTCTCGGGATCGATATCGACGCTTCGGCCTACCTTCCCGGCGAGACGGTCAGCGCGGGCTTCGACAACATCGCCGACGTGCAGAACCTCTCCGCGACGCTGCTCGAATCGTACCTTACCGCGGCCAGCGAGGTGAGCCGGCTGGCGCTGGGCGACGCGAACGCGACGCCGTCCGAAGCCACCTACGAGGTGTCGCGTTACGCCGAGCAGCGCGAACATGTCCCGGGCGCGCCGTTCGGGACCCGCGGCGGGATTTCGATCGTCCACAACTTCGTGGCCGACGGCGACTACTTCTTCCGGCTCGCCTTCCAGCACGAATCGACCGGGAACTTCTTCGGCCAGACCGCGCCGTTCGACGAAGAGATCGAGGTGTCGATCGACGGAGTGCGCGTGGCGCTCATCCCGCTCGACCGGTGGATGCACCGGCAGGATCCCGGGGGCGTCGAGGTCGTGACCGAGCGGATCCCGGTGACCGCCGGCCCGCACCGGGTGTCGGCCGCCTTCATCAAGGTGACCGAGGGGCCGGTCGAGGACCTCACATCGCCGCACGAGTGGTCGCTGGCCGACAAGAAGATCGGGTATTCGTACGGAATCACGGGGGTGCCGCACCTGCGGGACATGACCATCGGCGGCCCGTACGACATCACCGGGGTGAGCCGCACTCCGGCGTGGGAGCGGGTGATGACCTGCCGCCCCGCCAGCCCTGACGAGGAGCCGGCGTGCGCACGCGGTATCATCGAGCGGCTCGCCACGCAGGCCTTCCGCCGCCCGGTCACCGACGCCGAGGTCGACGGGCTGATGGGCCTGTTCGCGCAGGGCGCCGCCGAGAGCGGATTCGATATCGGCGTGCGCACCGCGCTGCAGGGCGTCCTGGCGAGCCCCGACTTCATCTTCCGCTTCGAGGAGACGTCGGCCGCCGTGGCGGCGCAAGACGGGATGCGTCCGATCAGCGATGTCGCGCTGGCGTCGAGGCTGTCGTTCTTCCTGTGGGGACGCCTCCCCGACGCGGAGCTGATCGAGGTCACCGCCGAGGGGCGGCTGTCCGATCCGGACATCTTCGAGGCCCAGGTCGAGCGCATGCTCGCCGATCCGCGCGCCGATGCGCTCGGCACCCGTTTCGCCGCCCAGTGGCTGCGCCTCCAGGACCTCGACAAGGTCCACCCCGACGCGCTGCGCTACCCCGACTTCTACGACCAGCTGGCGCGCGACATGAAGCGCGAGACCGTCACCTTCTTCAACGCCCTGATGCGCGAACACGGGAGCCTCTGGGATCTCCTCACCGCCGATCACTCGTACATGAACGAGCGGCTGGCCAGGCACTACGGCATCCCCGGGATCACCGGCGAGAACTTCCGCCGGGTGCAGTACACGGAAGAGGCCAGGCGCGGCGTACTGGGCCACGGCAGCATCCTCACCCTCACATCACACGCCAATCGAACCTCGCCCGTGCTGAGGGGGAAGTGGGTGATGGAAGTGCTGATGGGAACGCCACCGCCACCGCCGCCGCCCGACATCCCGGAGCTGGACGCCACCGCCGAGGCGAGTGACGGCCGCTTCCTCACGGTGCGCGAGCGTCTCGAGCAGCACCGGGCCAACCCGACGTGCAACTCCTGCCACCGCTTCATCGACCCCATCGGGATCGCGCTCGAGAACTACGATGTCACGGGGACGTGGCGGGTGCGCGACACGGGCACGCCGGTGGAGACGCTGGGCGAGCTCTACGACGGGACGCCTCTGCACGGTCCGGACGACCTGCGGGCCGCGCTGCTCAGGCGCCCCGAGTCGCTGGCAAGGAACTTTACCGAGAATCTGATGGCCTACGCCCTCGGGCGGAGGATCGAATACTACGACATGCCGGCCGTGCGGAGCGTTGCGACGGCCGCCGGCGAGGACGACTACCGGCTGTCGGCTTTCGTCAAGGAGGTGGTGCGGAGCGATCCGTTCCGGATGTCGAAGGCCGACGTGGTCGTCGAAGAACCGGCTGAAAGCGAACGGTCCCGGTAGGGACGATTCGAGGAGACAGGAGCCATATGCAATATCTCACAGGTGCAGCGATCCCCCGCAGGACCTTCCTGAAGGGCGTCGGCGCCTCCATTTCGCTGCCGTTCCTCGACGCCATGGTACCGGCGGGACGGGGCTGGAGCGCGGCGGCCGAGGGACCGACCCGGCTGGTTGCCATCGAAATGGTGCACGGGGCCGCCGGCAGCAACGCATGGGGCAGGACGCAGAACTACTGGTCTCCCGCGCAGACGGGGCGCGATTTCGATCTTTCGCCGAGCGCGCTCAGTCCGCTGGAATCCTATCGCGATTACCTGACGATCATCAGCGACACCGATATCGAGCCCGCCGAAGCCACGAAGCCGAAGGAGATCGGCGGTGACCACTTCCGCTCGAGCGCGACCTTCCTGACCCAGTCGCATCCGCGGCAGACCGAGGGGTCCGACATCTTCGTCGGGGAGTCGCTCGACCAGATGTTCGCGAAGCGCTTCGGGCAGGACACGCCGATCCCGTCGATGCAGCTGTGCATCGAGAACGTGGACCAGTCGGGCGGGTGCGCCTACGGCTATGCGTGCGTGTACACCGACACGATCAGCTGGGCGTCGCCCACGGACCCGCTGCCGATGGTGCGGGACCCGCGCGTTGCCTTCGACCAGCTCTTCGGCGCTGGCGGGAGTCCCGAGGAGAGGGCCGCGCGCCGCAGCGTGAACAAGAGCATCCTGGACCTCATCACCGGCCGGGTGTCGCAGCTCAAACGGCAACTGGGACCGGCCGACATGATCCGGCTGGACCGCTACCTGGAGCATGTGCGCGAACTGGAGCGCCGGATCGAGCGCGTGGAAGTGCAGAACGCCAGCGGCGAGGGCCGTGAACTCCCCGAGGCGCCGGCCGGCGTGCCCGACCGCTTCGAGGAGCATGTGCAACTCATGTTCGACCTGCAGGCGCTCGCCTTCGCGTCGGATGTGACGCGCGTGTTCTCGTTCAAGATGGGACGCGACTCGTCGGCGCGCGTCTTCCCCGACAGCGGGGTCAACAAGCCCTTCCACCCCGCCTCGCACCACGGCGGCAACGAGAACAACATCACCGACTTCGCACAGATCAACCGGTATCACATAGGGATGCTGCCGTACTTCCTGGAGAAGCTCGAGAGCACCATGGAGGGCGACACGCACCTGCTGGACCGGACGATGATCGTCTACGGATCCCCGATGGGGGACCCGAACATCCACAACCACAAGCGCTGCCCGCTCTTTGTGGTCGGGGGTGCGAACGGGTCGCTGGAGGGTAACCTCCACCTGCGCGCGCAGCCGGGCACACCGATGGCGAACGTCATGCTGAGTCTCGCCCACAAGCTCGGGCTCGACGACATGAAGCGCTTCGGGAACAGCACGACCGACTTCTCCCTGACGGTTTAAGGGCGCGCAGATGAAAGGGACGCGGATGTCTGGAAGGGCATGGGCCCGCGGGCCCGTCCTGCGCATGAGCGGCTGGGTTTCGGCGCTGGCGCTCGTGGTGCTCCTGCCTTTGGGCGACGCTCCGGAGAGTCCCGTGGCCGACGCGGCGATGCGCGGGGACGCGGTGGCGGTGCGTGCGCTGATCGCCGACGGGGCGGATGTGAACGCGGCCCAGGGCGACGGGATGACGGCGCTGCATTGGGCCGCCAGACACGGAGATGCCGGCCTGGTGCGCACGCTTCTGGGCGTCGGGGCGGATGTCGGCGCCGGAACCCGCATCGGGCACTACACGGCGCTGCATGTGGCCGCCCAGGGCGGGGCGGGGGAGGTGGTGGAGGTCCTGCTCGGCGCGGGGGCCGATCCCGAGCTGGCCATCTTGTCGGGCGGAGCCGCGCGTCCACTGCACTTCGCGGCCGCGGCGGGGAGCGAGCGGGCTGTGGCGGCATTGGTGGCCGCGGGCGCCGACGTGAACGCCGCCGAGGAGTCATGGGGGCAGACGCCGCTGATCTTTGCCGCGTCGAAGGGGCGGACCGCCGCCGTGACGGCGCTGCTGGAGGCGGGGGCGGATCCCGCCGTGCATACGCGGGTGATGGACATCGCCTCGCGGGCGGTCTCCGACCGGATCGAGCGTTCGGAGCGCAACAAGCGGATCGCGGCAGGGGAGCGGTGGGGGCCGGATGTGGCCGAGGCGGTTCGCCGCGATCAGGAGGAGCAGAATCGCCGCGCCCTGGCCGAGGCCGCATCGCAGCAGGAGGCCGAGACGCGCATGATCGAGGAGCCCGAGCCGCTCTCGTACGGTGAGCTGGTGGGCGGGCACGGCGGCCTGACGGCGCTGCTTCACGCCGCGCGCGAAGGGCACTCCGAGACCGCGCTGGCGCTGGTGCGCGGCGGCGCTGACCTCGATCGGGTCAGCGCGGGCGACGGAACCACCCCGATTCTGATGGCCGTGATCAACGGCCACTACGACCTGGCCATGCGATTCCTCGAACTCGGAGCCGATCCGACGATCGCCAGCCACGCGGGCGCCACCCCGCTCTTCGCGGCGATCAATGTCCATTGGGCTCCGAAGTCACGCTATCCGCAGCAGCACATCTACATGCAGCAGGACCACAGCTACCTTGAGGTCATGCGGAAGCTGCTCGAGGCGGGCGCGGACCCGAATGTGCGCCTCACCAGGCACCTGTGGTTCATGTCCTTCAACTTCGACCTGCTGCAGATCGACGCTAGGGGCGCGACGCCCTTCTGGCGAGCCGCCTACGCGCTCGACGTGGAGGCGATGAGGCTGCTCGTCGCCCGCGGGGCCGATCCCTCGATTCCGACCGAAAAGGTTCCTGCGCGGCGCTTCGGACGCGGAGGCGACGAGACGGATCACTCCGGACTTCCGCCGGTGCCGGTGGGCGGTGCCGCCGTCTACCCCATTCACGCGGCGGCAGGAGTGGGCTACGGGCAGGGGTTCGCCGGCAACGCCCACCGCCACGTCCCGGATGGGTGGGTGCCGGCGGTCCGCTACCTCGTCGAGGAGCTTGGGGCCGACGTGAACGCCCGCGACCACGAGGGCTACAGCGCGATGCATCACGCCGCGGCGCGCGGCGACAACGAGCTCATCCACTACCTGGTGGAACAGGGCGCCGACGTGACGTTCGTGTCCCGACGCGGCCAGACCACGGTGGACATGGCCAATGGACCAGTCCAGCGGATCCAGCCGTTCCCGGAGACGATCGCGCTGCTGGAGAGCCTCGGCGCGGTGAACAATCACAACTGCGTTTCCTGTTGAGGCGGCAATGGTGAAGTACGCGGCTCCCGTCCTGGCGGTCGGCGTCGCCATCGTCGGCCTGATGCCCCTGGGCTCTGCGCCCGGCGGGCCGCTCGTTCCCGGGCCGGGCCCCGGGTCGCCGCAGTCGTTTGCCACCGACCATGCGACGGCCGGTGGAGACGTCACCGACAACGAGGTCATCCAGCAGTTCTGCGTGCGCTGCCACAACGAGCGCCGCCTGCTCGGCAACATGTCGCTGGAGGCCTTCGACGCCGCCGACGCGCCGTCCAACGGCGAGCTGGCCGAGAAGATGATCCGCAAGCTGCGCGCCGGACTGATGCCCCCGCCCGGGACCCGGCGACCGGACGATGTCACCCTGCTCGGGCTGACCGAGTCGCTGGAGGACCAGATGGACCGGGCCGCCGCGGCGAATCCCAACCCGGGGCACCGCACCTTCCAGCGCCTCAACCGAGCGGAATATCAGGCACAGGTCCGCGACCTGCTCGACCTCGAGATCGACCCGGGCGCGTACCTGCCGCTCGACACCAAGAGCGCCAACTTCGACAACATCGCCGACGCGCAACTCCTCTCCGCCACCCTGACCGACGGTTACCTGAGGGCCGCGGCCGAGATCAGCCGCCTCGCGATCGGCGACCCCCACGTCACGGCGAGCGAGTCGACCTACCGCGTGTCGCGCTGGGACTCGCAGAGCGAGCGCGTGGAAGGGGCGCCCTACGGGACGCGGGGCGGCGTCTCCGTGCGGCACAACTTCCCCGCCGACGGCTACTATGGCTTCCGCGTGTCATTCCACCACGAGACCACCGGGGCGCTGGTCGGCAACGGCCGCAACGCGCTCCACACCGAGGAGGGGGAGCCGGAACTGCTCGAGATCTCGATCGACGGCGAGCGGGTAGCTCTCCTCGAGGTCAACCGCTGGATGCACACCTCCGATCCGGACGGCGTCAACATCCGCTCGGAGCGCGTGTTCGTGCGGGCCGGGCCGCGCCAGGTGTCGGCGGCGTTCATCCGGCGCTCCGAGGGGCCGCTGCAGGACCTGATCTCGCCACACGACTGGTCGCTCGCGAGCACCAGCATCGCCGGGACCTACGGCTTCACGGTTCTGCCTCACCTGCGCGACGTGGCGATCGGCGGGCCGTTCGAGCCACAGGGCGTCTCCGACACTCCCAGCCGCGCGGCGGTGTTCTCGTGCCGTCCCGCGGACGGGGCTGGCGATGCGGAAGCCCGGAGCTGCGCGCGGGAGATCGTCACCCGGCTCGGCACCCGCGCCTACCGCCGCCCTCTGACCGACGCCAACCTGGCCGCGCTGATGGGGCTGTACGATGCGGGTGCGAGCGCCGAGGGCTTCGAAGGCGGGGTGCGCACGGCGCTCGAGGGCATCCTCGCCAGCCCGCACTTCATCTTCCGGATCGAAGAGCCGACCGCGGACGGAGCGGGACAGGGCGCCTACCGGCTCAGCGATCACGATCTGGCCGCCCGGCTCTCCTTCTTCCTGTGGGGCACCGGCCCCGACGAAGCACTCATGGCGTCGGCCCGCGATGGCGGACTGGCGGATCCGGCCGCGCTCTCGGAGCAGGTCCACCGAATGCTGCGCGACCCGCGTTCCACGGCCCTGTCGACGCGCTTCGCGGCCCAGTGGCTGCGCCTGCAGGACCTCGAGAAGATCCAGCCCGACGTGCGCGTCCAGCCGGATTTCGACGAGCCGCTCAAACGGGCCATGCTCGAGGAGACCGAGACCTTCTTCGACAACCTGATCCGCGAAGACCGATCGGTGATGGATCTGTACACCGCCGACTACACCTTCGTGAACGAGCGTCTGGCGCGCCACTACGGCATCCCCGACGTGGCCGGCGAACGCTTCCGGCGGGTCGGCTACGTGCACGAGGAGCGACGCGGGCTGCTGGGGCACGGGAGCATCCTCACCCTCACTTCGCACGCCGGCCGGACCTCTCCCGTGCTGCGAGGCAAGTGGGTGATGGAGGTCCTCCTGGGCACACCCCCCCCGCCCCCCCCACCCGACGTCCCCGAGCTGGAGGAGGAAGCGGTGGAGGACGGCCGCCTTCTCACGGTGCGTGAGCGGCTCGAGATGCACGCCGCCAACCCGACCTGCAATTCGTGCCACCGCATGATCGACCCGATCGGCCTCGCGCTCGAGAACTACGACGTCTCCGGGGCGTGGCGCATCAAGGACCAGGGCGTGCCGGTCGACGCGGCCAGCGATTTCTACGACGGGACCCCGATCGCGTCCCCCTCCGACCTGCGCGCGGCGCTGTTGAAGCGGCCGGAGCCCCTGGTGCGCACCTTCACCGAGAACCTCATGGCGTATGCGCTGGGGCGCCGATTGGAGTATTATGACATGCCGGCCGTGCGTCGAATCACGCGCATGGCCGCCGAAGAGGACTACCGGGTATCCGCGTTCATCGTCGGGGTGGCGACCAGCGACGCCTTCCTCATGAAGGCCGCGCCGGTCATCGTCGACGAAGAGCCGGCGAACGGAAACGGAGGCTGACCGCGATGCATGTCATTACCGGCCGGCACCTGCCGCGCCGAACCTTCCTGCGCGGCCTTGGCGCCAGCGTTGCCCTGCCGTTCCTGGACGCCATGGCTCCCGCGCGCGAACGCTGGGCCGTCACCCGGGCCCGCACCGCGCTGGACCGCACCCGTCTCGTTGCCATCGAGATGGTCCACGGTTCGGCGGGCAGCAACCCGTGGGGCGCGAGTCAGCACCTCTGGTCGCCTCCTGAAACGGGCCGCGGCTTCGACTTCGGGCCCAGCGTGCTGAGTTCGCTGGAACCATACCGGGACTACCTGACGATCATCAGCGATACGGACGTCGAGGGCGCCGAGGCCACCAAGCCCAAGGAGATCGGGGGTGACCACTTCCGCTCCAGCGCCACCTTCCTGACCCAGGCACACCCAAAGCAGACCGAGAGTTCCGACGTCTGGGTCGGCCCCTCGATCGACCAGCTATACGCCCAGCGCTTCGGCCAGGACACGCCGATCCCGTCGATGCAGCTGTGTATTGAGAATGTGGATCAGGCCGGCGGGTGCGCGTACGGCTACGCCTGCGTCTACACCGACACCATTTCGTGGGCGGCCCCGGACCAGCCCCTCCCCATGGTGCGGGACCCGCGCGTCGCCTTCGACCAGCTCTTCGGCGCGGGCGGCACCCCCGAGGCGCGCGAGGCGCGGCGCCGCTCCAGCGCCAGCATCCTCGACTTCATCGTGGGCGAGGTGAATGCGCTGAAGCGCGAGCTGGACCCGGTCGACGGGCGGCGCGTCGAGCGCTATCTGAGCGATATCCGCGAGATCGAGCGGAGGATCGAGCGCGTCGTGGCGCGCAACGAGAGCGGCGAGCAGCGCGAACTGCCGGGCGCCCCCGCGGGAGTGCCCGATTCCTTCGACGAGCACGTCAAGCTGATGTTCGATCTGCAGGCGCTCGCCTTCCAGGCGGACGTGACCGGCATCTTCTCGTTCAAGATGGGGCGCGACGCCTCCAGCCGGGTCTACCCGGAGAGTGGGGTCGACAAGGGCTTCCACCCGTCGTCGCACCACGGCGGCAGACCCGACGCCGTTCAGGAATTTGCCGAGATCAACCGCTATCACGTGGGGCTGGTCCCGTACTTCCTGGACCGGTTGGCCGGCATCCAGGAGGGTGACGGCAGCCTCCTCGACAAGACCATGCTCGTCTACGGCTCGCCGATGGGCGACTCGAACGTGCACAACCACAAGCGCTGCCCGCTGTTCGTGGTCGGTGGGGCCAACGGCCGCATGGACGGTGACCTGCACCTGCGCGCGAGTGCCGGAACGCCGATGGCCAACGTCATGCTCAGCCTGATGCACAAGCTGGGGATGGACGACATGAAGAGCTTCGGCAACAGCAGCGGCGCCTTCCCGCTGTCGGTATGAAGACCGTGACCGCCTCCGTCCTCGCGATCCGGTCAGCGCGCCGCGCGGCTGGCAGGCGCGGATCGTTGCGGCTGACTGTTGTCGGCGCGCTGGCATGGCTGGCGATCGGGTTCGGCTCAATCTCGGCGCTCCCTGGTGACTCTCCCCTCGCCGACGCTGCCATGCGCGACGATGTCGCGGCCGTGCGGGCCCTGCTGGCCCATGGCGCCGACGTCAACACTCCCCGAGGCGATGGCATGACCGGGCTGCACTGGGCGGCGCTGAACGGGAACGCGGAGATCGCACGGCTGCTCATCGGGGCCGGGGCCGATCTGGAGGCGGTTACCCGCATCGGGGCGCATACGGCCTTGCACGTGGCGGGCAAGGAGGCCAACGGCGAGATCGTGGCAATTCTGGCCGAGGCCGGGGCGGATGTGTCGGCTGTAACGGAAACGGGGGCCACGCCGCTTCACTTTGCCGCGGCGGCGGGGGACATGCGTGCCGTATCTGCCCTGATCGAGCACGGCGCGCCGGTCGACGCCAGGGAACCCGAGTGGGGACAGACGCCGCTCATGTTCGCGGCGGCGCTGGGGCGCACCAACGCGGTCGTGGCGCTCCTCGAGGCGGGTGCCGACGCGATCATCACCGCCCGGGTGATGGATCTCGTCGAGCGCGACATCCTCGACCGCATGTCCGAGCGGAAGCGGCGGACCGAGATCGCAGCGATGCGCGGCGGCACGGACGCACTGAGCTATCCGGTCGAGTCGGGCGTGGCCGGCCGCACGCCGCAGGCCTCGACCGCTCCGATAGTCTCACGCGAAGAGCAGGCCCGACAGGCTGCGCAGGAAGCGCTGGAAGCACGCCGTCAGACCGGTGAACCCATCCCGCTCAACTACGCGGACCTGGTCGGCCAGCACGGCGGTCTTTCGGCGATTCACCTCGCCGCCCGCGAGGGTCAGGCGTCCACCGTCATGGCCCTGCTCGACGGCGGCGTCGATATCAACATGCCCAGCGCGGCGGACAACACCACGCCGATGCTGATGGCCGCGATCAACGGCTACTTCGACCTGGTCGTCGAGTTGCTCGAGCGCGGCGCCGACCCCAATCTGGCGAGCGACGCGGGGGCCACCCCCCTCTACGGCGTGCTCAACATGCACTGGGCGCCCAAGGCCCGGCATCCGCAGCCGCTCGAATACGAGCAGCAGGAGACGGGCTACCTGGAACTGATGCGCACCCTGCTCGATGCCGGCGCCGACGTCAACGCTCGTCTGAATCGCACCCTGTGGTTCACCACCTACAACCGGGATCTGCTGGGCGTGGACCGTACCGGCGCTACCGCCTTCTGGCGCGCCGCCCACGCGACCGACGTTCCCGCCATGAAGCTCCTCCTGGAGTACGGCGCCGATCCGCACCTTCCCACCATGAAGGTGCCGCAGCGCAGCTTTGGTCCCCGCGACGACAGCGACCACTCCGGCCTGCCACCCGTCCCGATCGGTGGCCCGGCGGTCTACCCGATCCACGCGGCGGCGGGGGTCGGCTACGGCCAGGGCTTCGCCGGCAACTCGCATCGCCACGCGCCCGAGGGCTGGATGCCCACCATGCGGTTCCTGGTCGAAGAACTCGGCGCCGACGTGAACGCGCGCGACCACAACGGCTACAACCCCGTGCACCACGCGGCCGCGCGCGGCGACAACGAGATGATCCTCTATCTCGTCGAGAAGGGCGCCGACGTGACGGCGGTGTCACGGAGAGGCCAGACCACCGTGGACATGGCCAACGGTCCCGTGCAGCGGATCCAGCCTTTCGTCGAGACGGTGGCGCTGCTGGAGCGCTTGGGGGCGAAGAACAACCATCGCTGCGTGAGCTGCTAGAGGCCTCCCCGGACCCTCACTCCGCCGGGGCACCAACCCCCGCGTACCTCACGCCGGTCAGGTCCGCCATATCCCGCTTCCAGGTGGTGAGATCACGCACGGCGAACCGGTCCAGGCGCTCGTGGCCGCACGCCCGCGCCAGGATCTTCATCAGGTCGACCGTGGCGCCCAGGTAGTTGGCCAGCTGCTGGGCGGAAGCATGGACCTGCAGGCGCGCACGCAAGTCCTCCTTCTGCGTGGCGATCCCGACCGGGCAGTTGTTGGTGTGGCAGGCGCGCATGCCCAGGCAGCCGATCGCCTGGATGGCCGAATTCGCGATCGCCACGCCGTCCGCGCCCAGCGCCATCGCCTTGACGAAGTCGGACTCGGTGCGGAGCCCGCCCGTGATGATGAGCGTGACGTGACGGCCCACCCCGCACGCGTCCAGGTGGCGGCGGGCGCGGACCAGGGCGGGGATGGTCGGCACCGAGATGTTGCTCTTGAAGATCTCGGGGGCCGCGCCGGTGGCGCCGCCGCGCCCGTCGAGGATGATGTAGTCGACCCCGACTTCGAGCGCGAAATCGATGTCGTCTTCGATGTGCTGGGCCGACATCTTGAACCCGATCGGGATGCCGCCCGTCCGCTCGCGAACCGCTTCGGCGACCTCGCGGAAGTCCTCCGGCGTCACCAGGTCGGGGAACCGTGACGGGCTGATCGCGGGTGTTCCGGGCTCGAGTCCGCGGACCTGCGCGATCTTGCCGATCACCTTGGTGCCCGGCAGATGCCCGCCCGTGCCGGTCTTCGCGCCCTGTCCGCCCTTGAAATGAAAAGCCTGCGAGCGGCACGCCTTGTCCATCGACCATCCGAACTTCGCGGACGCCAGCTCGTAGAAGTAGCGCGAATTGTTCGCCTGTTCCTCGGGCAGCATCCCGCCCTCTCCGGAGCAGATCCCGGTGCCCGCCATCTCGGCTCCCTTGGCCAGCGCCGTCTTGGCCTCCTCGCTGAGGGCGCCGAAGCTCATGTCGCTCACGAAGAGCGGGATCTTCAAGCGTAGCGGCCGCTGCGCCCGGGGGCCGATCACCAACTCCGACCCCACAGCGTCGTCGTCCGACAGCGGGCGCGTGGCCAACTGCGCGGTCAGGAGCTGGATGTCGCTCCAGCGCGGGAGTTCGGTCAGCGGCACTCCCATCGCCGTAACCACGCCGTGATGCCCGACCTTCTCCAGACCATTCCTCGCGAGTTCCTGGATGTAGTGGTTGTGCGGCTCCTCCGGCGTTCCGTGCACATCGGCGTACAGGCCCAGGTACTCGTCGCGACGGTAGGCCTGAGGGAACCTGTCATGCCAGGCCGCCACCTCGTCCTCGTCCACGAAGACCGCATCGGCGTCCGCGTCGATCCAGGCGCCGAACTTGTGCAGCGCTTCCTCCGGGTTGTACGAGCTCACCCCCGTGTCGTAGCGGTAGTCCCAGTTGTGGACGCCGCAGATCAGGTCGTCGCCGCGGACGTGTCCGTCCGAGAGCAGGGCGCCCCGGTGCAGGCATCGCCCATACAGCACCGACACCTGGCCGTCGTAGCGGATGACGACGAGGTCCACGTTGGCCACCAGGGCATAGGCGGGGCTGCGGTCGTCGAGTTCACTCCAGGTGGCGACTTTGACGGCGGTCGCGGCCGTGGATAGCATGATCATGGTGTGCCTTCCCGGGTGTCTTTCTGGTTGTCAAAGTCAGGGCAGTGGACTACCGCCGCTCGTGGTGCTCCTCGTAGTGCTTGCCGAGCCAGTCCTCGCCGTAGTCGTTGCCGGGGTCACGTATGATACTGTGCACATGGTTCGCCGGGTTCCCTCCGACGCCTTCTTCCACGATGTATTCGATCAGGACCGAGGGGCCGTGGACCCGGTAGTAGTAGCGCGCCGTCCTGTCGTCCGTGGGGCCGATCCAGGCGAAGTGAAGGGCATCGAGCCCGTCCTCGCCGATCCTGGCCAACTGGGCGTCGGCGGCACCGTGGTCCGCGTTGGCCGCAAACTCTTCCACGAGCTCCCAGAGCAGCCCGCGTTGTGCCTCGGTGAGCGCGGAGGCGGATATTCCCGAGAACTCGCTGAGACTCCCCTTGCGCCCGGGCCCGGTGAGCACGTCGCGGGGAATGTCGTCACCCAGGACCGCGACCGCCCGCTGGGCGTCGTCGAGCGCCTGGAGCAGCCGCCAGCCCCGGTCGCCCTCGTTGGCGAGAACCCGCCAGCCGGCTTCCAGTCCGCGCTCGATCTCGTGGGGCTCGGCCCCGAGGAACAGGGGCGTGAAGGCGATCCGGTCGTCGACCACGGTAAAGCTGGCCGCCATGTGGTGGCCGTTGATCATCCAGCCCCAGGCCGAATCGCCCGGCCGGCCGAAGAACGCCACCCAATAGTTGGCGGAGGTCCAGCTTTCGAGCAGTCTTTCCGGCAAGCGCCGCTCACCGCTGGCAACCGCGGCCGACGCCTCCTCGTGAAGCACCTCGTCCAGCCGGATCACGCCCGCGATCTTCTGGTACCCCTGACTGCTCGTCGACGCCCGCAGCAGCTCGTGCAGCTTCCGTCTCTGCTCGTCGCCGAGGTCGCCCAGGCGTGCCCCGCTGCGCTCCACCATGGAAGCCGGCAGGTTGCTCCAGCGAGTGCGTTCCGCATCGGCGTCGAAGGGGAATTCGGCAGCCGCGCGTTGTTGGGGTGAGAGGGCGGCGAGGAAATTACGGGCGGCCTCGGCCATGCGCTGCGGCGACGCTTCCATCGCGGCAGGGGAGGAGTCGGCGGATTGCGCCTCGGCGGCCTCCGGTTGCCCTCCGGCCCTGTCTTCCCGGCAACCCGCGAGGGCCGACGAGGCTACCAGGGCGAATACACCGAGGAAGGGGATGGCGGGACCGGCTTGCATTTGTCTCATGTGTCCTCCGAACGCTTTGCGCTCCTTCGAATTCTAAAATCCGGCCGTGCGGCCGGGCTGACCCCGGGTTGGGCGGCGATCAAAGTCTAACTGTACCCTGTGCAGGGGGTTCCCGTGTACAGGGGTTTCCCGGACACTTAACAATAATGTTTAGTATTGACGAAGGGCGGCGTCCGACCGACACTTGCTCGGCAACGCCGTTGTTGCGAAATGGACGCGATGCGTTCCCAAGGGGCCACAAGCGCTCCGTGCCCAAGCGCAGCGGCTCTCGTCCGACCCCGATACCGTTCGACGGAGACGATCGCCTTGATTCAGCCACGCTGGGGACGCCGCTCTTGTTTCACCCTTGTCCTCCTCCCGCTCATTCCGCTCGCTGCCGGCTGCGACCTGGGGGAACTGATGCTCGCGTACGAGTGCGCCAGGCCGGCCAACGAGATCGTCGCGGAGAACTGCCTCGAGGGGCATCCGGCGACGGAGTGGGACATCAACGGGTACGGCGATCCGAGCATTCAGGGATTCGGGACCGAGATCGCGATCGCGCAGGGGGAGAGGATCGAGTTCAAGGTCGACACGGACTCTGACGATTACCGGATCGACGTGTATCGGATGGGCTACTACGGCGGGATGGGTGCGCGGCGCGTGGACTCGATCGAGCCGACGGCGGCGCTTCCGCAGGCGCAGCCCGAGTGTCTGCGGGGGCCGATCCCGGTGCTGGCCGAGGGGGGTGGGATGGACACGTGGCCCGCGCCGCTCGTGGACTGCGGCAACTGGGCTGTGTCGGCGTCGTGGAGCGCGCCCGAGGATGCGACCTCTGGGATCTACTTCGCGCGGCTGGTGCGCGAGGATCCGGTCGGGGGGTGGATGAAGAACGACGCGTTCGAGCCTACGCCGCTGCCACCGACCGGGCGCGACGAGCTGTGGGAGGCGGATGGATTCCGGGCCGTGATGCGCAACGCGCTGCGCGAGCCGCGGGCGAGTCACGTGTACTTCGTGGTGCGGGACGACGACGGCGAGTCCGACATGCTCTTCCAGACTTCCGACCTGACCTGGCAGGCGTACAACCGCTACGGCGGGCACAGCGTGTACGGGCGGCTCCACCCGGAGGGGCTGCGGCTGCACGGGGGCGAGCCGCGGGCGCCGAAGGTCAGCTACAACCGGCCGTTCGAGACCCGGCACTACCGGGCCGTGAACATGCCCTTCAACTCCGAGTACCCAATGGTGCGCTGGCTGGAGCGGAACGGCTACGACGTCAGCTATTCGTCGGGGATCGACACTGATCGGCGCGGCGAGGAGCTGCTCGAGCACAAGGTGTTCCTCTCGGTCGGGCACGACGAGTACTGGACGGGACGCCAGCGGCGCAACGTCGAGGCCGCGCGGGCGGCGGGCGTGCACCTGGCCTTCTTCAGCTCGAACGAGGTCTACTGGAAGGTGCGGTGGGAGACGAGCATCGACGGTTCGGGCCAGCCCTACCGGACGCTGGTGACCTACAAGGATTCGCAGGATCACCGGCGCCTGGATCCGGTGGAGTGGACGGGCGAGTTCCGGGATCACCGTGCGATCAACGCCGAGGGGCCGTGGCCGGAGAACGCGCTGACCGGGACGCTGTTTACGGTGAATGCGTGGCGGAACGATCCGATCATCGTGGACGCGGAGTTCGCTGGGTTGCGCTTCTGGCGGAACACGCAGGTGGCGGGGCTGCAGCCCGGCGAGCGCTACGTCTCGATCAAGGGGATCCTGGGGCACGAATGGGACTCGGACATCGACAACGGGTTCCGGCCGCCCGGGCTGTTTCGGTTGGCGGCGAGCACCTTCGACAACGTGCTGTACTGCGTGCATCCGGGTCGGGGGTGCGAGGCGGGCTCGGCCACGCATCACGCTGTGCTCTATCGGCACGAGAGCGGGGCGCTGGTGTTCGGCGCGGGGACGTTGCAGTGGTCATGGGGGCTCGATGCGCATCACGATAGTGAGACCGGGGTGCCGCCGGAGAGGCAGAACACCGTGGACACGAGGGTTGGTGTGGATCCGCACGGTCCCGATCGGGTGCTGCAGCAGGCGACGGTGAATCTGTTTGCGGATATGGGGGTTCAGCCGGTGACGCTGGAGGAGGGGCTGGTGGCGGCGACGGCTTCGACGGACAAGGTGGCGCCGGTGTCGGAGGTCGACACGGTGTCGTTTGTCGTTAGTGGGGATGACGTCACCACCTACGTGACGGGGACGGCTTTGGACAGCGGGGGTGGTGTGGTTGCGGCCGTCGAGGTGTCTGTGGACGGAGGAGCGACCTGGCACCCGGCCCGCGGTCGGGAGAAATGGCACTACTCCTGGTTGCCTGACCCGGCAACGAACGAGGTCTCGATCCTCACCCGGGCAGTAGACGACAGTGGCAACCTGGAGGCACCCGGGGAGGCGACAACAGTGGAGATGCCGGCTCGCCGCCGAAGCTGACGGCACGTACGTTCCCGGGGATTCGACAGGTCGCGTCAACAGCGCGGGAGGAACGCTGCCGATGTACGGAATGCTGCAATGCAGGACTCGCCGTGGCCGTGCGACCCCATATCTGATTGCGCTCAGTGCTCTGATCCCGTCTGTGGCGTGTGTCGACGAGCCGGGTGGTGTCTCGCGCGAAACGGCGGCGGCGGAAGTCGCGTTTGAGATCGAGGCCGAGGCCCTGCTGAGCGCGGGCGTGCTGGCGGGCGACACTCTGCAGGAGTTCGACCGAGTCCGGTCGCCGTTCGTCCTGCCCGACGGGCGGTTGGTCGTGCCGCTTGCCGGGAGTCGCGAACTACGGGTCTTCTCCGCTCAAGGCGACTTTCTGGAGCGATTGGGGCGCCGCGGCGAGGGTCCCGGCGAGTTCAGGTCCCTGTCGGCCGCTTGGCCGCGGGGGGATACGATCGAGGCATTGGACGGTGCCCTGCGACGAGTCACGCGTTTCCTGCCCGACGGTAGCGTGGCGGTGATTCCGATCATGAGCGGTTTCCTGCGCGACCTCTCTTCAGCCGCTGGTCCATTGGGGCGGGGATGGGCGTTGGGTGGTGTCGCGAGTGGTGGCCCGGGTGCGCGCGATGTGCTCGCGTATCATCACGTGGACCGGGACGGGAGTCACCTTGGCGAGCTTGCCTCGAGCGGCGGCATCATCCGCTACGCCGCGGGCAACTACGGGGGCCCCGAGCCCATGTCTCCCCGGTCGGTCTTCGCGTCGGACGGAATCCGTCTCTACGTGGGAGACACCCTGAATCCCCTGGTCCGCGGCGTTCTTGCTCCAGGGGTCGTGGACGTGGAGATCACGTGGGAACCCAAGGAATCCGGGTCGGCCGAGTCCGCCTTCGACCAGGTAGTTGAAGAGGCGGTATCCCGAGCCGGGCCGGAGCTGTTGGAGGAGACCCGGCAAAGACTCCGGGCGGCACCCGTTCCCACACAACTGTCAGTCTTCTGGGACTTCCTCCTGGACCCGCAGGGCTACATCTGGATTCAGCCCTATCAGCCACTGGCCCACTCCTTCGCCTTGGGCGCGGGATATCTCGGGGGCGTCGGCAGTGGTGGCACCTGGTGGGTCGTGACTCGGGATGGGCGATTGGCTGGTTCCGTGGGTGTTCCCGAGGGTCTCGAGGTCACGCAGATCACAACGACCACCGTGGTCGGGATCCGTCGTGACGAGCTCGGAGTCGAGACGGTGCATGTTCACAGGGTCAGTCGGGGCAGTTGAGCCAATGATTCCGCAGGCCTGTTCACGTATGTAATGTCAACATTACAATAAGTCATGTTTAGTTTACTTTGTTGCTGTCTGAAGCTTCCCGGCGCTCGGGCGGCTCTGTCAACGGACCGCCCGGAGGCCGTGATGCGATCCATCTACACCGTGTTTGTTGCGCTGATTGCCGTCTCGCCCGCGCTCGACGCGCAAGTCGTGCGCGTGGACGTCGCCGAGCGCGTGCCCTTCGCGGGTGGGCATTCGTTTGCCGACACGGGGCCGTACGAGAGGGTCGTCGGGAAGCTCTACATCGAGGTCGACCCAAGCGATCCGGCCAACACGCGTGTGAGCGACCTCAAGCTGGCGCCGACGAACGATCGCGGACGCGTGGAAGTCTGGACCGACTTCTTCCTGCTCAAGCCCGCCGACCCCGCCCGCGGCAACGGGCGGCTGCTCTACGACGTGGCGAACCGGGGCAACAAGGTCGCCCTGGGTACCTTCAACGGTGGCGGCGGAAACGACCCGACCACGCTGGAGAACGCCGGTGACGGGTTCCTCATGGAAGAGGGCTACTCGATCCTGTGGAGCGGGTGGAGCGGGGACGTGGAGTCCGGCAACGATCGGGTCCAGATCGGGGTGCCGGTGGCTCGGAACGCGGACGGAAGCTCGATCGTCGGACGCATCTACGCCGAGATGGAGTCGACCGTCTACGGGCTTTACATCGCGAATGTGCTGGAGCCGGGGAGCGACGCTGCGATGCGGAGGTACTACACCCTGCCGTTCGATTGGGGGAGTTCGCGGCCCTACCCGTCCGTGACGACGGACAACGCCGGCGCGACGCTGGTGAAGCGGCCGCGGCGCGACGCGAAAGGCGTGGAGATTCCTCGGGAACAGTGGAGCTTCGGGCGCCTGGAGAACGGCGTGGTCGTGCCCGACCCGGCCTGGGTGCATGTGGAGGAAGGGTTCGAGCCGGGGTGGCTCTACGATCTCGTGTACGAAGGGAAGGACCCCAGGGTCACGGGGCTGGGACTCGCGGCCACACGTGATGTCATTTCGTTCTTTCGCTACGGGTCGGACGAGGAGGGGCCCCGTACCAACCCGCTCGCCGGGGCGGTCGAGTACGCCTACGGGTACGGGGGATCGCAGTCCGGGCGCTTCCTTCATCACTTCGTGTACGAGGGCTTCAACGCGGACCTGGAGGGGCGCTTCGTATTCGATGCCATCATGCCCCATGTCGCGGGTGCGGGGAAGGGGATCTTCAACCATCGCTTTGGCCAGACCACACGCCACGGAAGTCATCACGAGGAAACACTCTATCCGTCGGACTTTTTCCCCTTCAATTCCGTCCACCAGGTGGATCCGGTCACCGGCGCCAGCGGATCGATGCTCGACCGGGCGCGGGCGAGCGGGCATGTGCCCAGGGTCTTCTTCACCCAGACGTCGACCGAGTACTGGTCGCGGGCCGCGTCGCTCCTGCATACCGATGTCGAGGGCAGGGTTGACGCCGAACTCGACCCATCCGTGCGCATCTACATGATCGCGGGGACTGCGCATAATTCAATGACCGGCGGTGTCTATCAGAGTCCGGTCAACCGAGCCACGACACGGCCTGTGATGAGGGCGCTGCTCGTGGCTCTTGATCGGTGGGTGGCCGAGGCGGCCGACCCGCCTGAGAGCAGATACCCCCGTATCGACGACGGCACGCTGGTGGACCTGGCGACCTTCCGCGCGGGATGGCCCGACATTGCGGGAGCCGCGGCGCCGGAAGACCATTACCAGCCCTTCCGCCTCGATCCCGGTTCGCGCTGGCTTAGCGAGGGTGTTGCCGACCAGGTGCCGCCCGTGGCCGGGCCTGCATTCCAGACCCTCGTGCCCATGGTCGACGCGGACGGAAACGAAGTCGCCGGGATCCGGCTTCCGCATGTGGCGGTGCCACTCGCAACGTACACCGGTTGGAACCTGCGCGACGCCTCGTGGGGTGCCGGCGGAATGCTCACCCGATGGATGGGGTCGTACCTCGCCTTCCCCCGGACCGAGGAGGAGAGAGCCCGCCTGCGGGACCCGCGCAGGTCGGTGTGGGAGCGCTATCCCACTCACGACGCATACGTCGCCGAGATCGAGCGCGCGTGTCGGGAGCTGGTCACGGGGGGGTATCTGCTGGAGCGGGACGCTGCCGAGTTCGTGCGGGAGGCAGCTGAACGGTCCTGGTGAACCGCGGGGTTGGGCACCCTGCGCTCCGACGGCTGAAATCGAGGACTCTTACCGGTAACAGTGGTTCGCCGGCGCCGGTGGTGCACCCCGGTCGCCGACCCCGCCACGCTCGCCCGTTTCCTTCCGTTTCCGCGGCGCATTGGGTCGGCTCAACCCCTCAAACCTTGCGTGAACACGATTTACGCCCCATATCGGAATACAAATTAACATACAATCGCGTTCAGTCCTTCTGTTCGCGCCGACCGAAATAGATGCACATCGCGTGCGCGAACGCGTACGCACGACTTTCTCGAATCCGGGAGTAGACAATGTGGATTGAAAGTCTGAAAGACCGGTCGACACTGCCCCCCCGACGTGAGGCTCGGGGATGGCTGATCCGGGGGCTGTTCGCTCCCTTCCCAGCGGCATGCATGACGGTGCTGTTTGGGGTGGGCGAGCTCCAGGCCCAGCAGGGCAACATCTCGGGCCTGGTCCTTGAGGAGGGGAGCGGCAACACCCTCCAGGGAGCTCAGGTGACCATCTCGGACCTGCAACGGGGCGGTCTGGCGAGAGCCGGGGGCCGTTTTCTGCTGGAGGATATCCCGGTAGGCACCTACACGGTGACGGCGCAGTACATCGGCTACGCCACCGCCAGCCAGGAAATCCAGGTGGTCGCGAACGAGACGACACTGCTGGAGTTCATCCTCCGCCCGCAGGCATTCGCCCTGGACGAAATCGTGGTGACGGGCACGGCAGGCGTCACGGAGCGCCGTCAGATCGGTCACTCCATCGGCAGGGTAGAGGCGGGGGAACTCGTCGAGATCGCGCCCATCACCACGTTGAACCAGCTCTTGCAGGGCCGCATAGCAGGCGCATCCATCCTGCAGCGTTCGGGCAACATCGGCAGTGGGACGACGATGGCGCTGCGCGGTATCTCCAGCGTGGAGATGAATTCGACTCCGCTCTTCTACATCGACGGGGTTCGCGTGTCGAGAGACGGCGCGCGGCTCAACGACCTGAGTCCGGCGGACATCGAGAGCGTGGAGGTGGTGAAGGGCCCGGCCGCGTCGACCCTCTACGGCAGTGAGGCGAGCAACGGCGTGGTCCAGATCATCACCAAGAAGGGCCAGGCGGGCGAGGCCCAGTTCAACGCTCAGGTGCGTCTGGGCTCGCAGTTCTGGAACGATGCGTCAGAGTGGATTCCGACCAACGGCGCGCGCGACCCGGCCACCGGCAACGTGATCCTTCACCACCCGCTCCTGGCCGAGGAAGCCGCCGGCCGGAGCGTGATCTTCAACGGCATGACCCAGACGTACAATCTGGACGTGACGGGTGGGACCGGCGACTTCGGCTACTACGCGTCGCTCTCCTACCAGGACGACGAGGGGATCGTACCGAACAACTGGATCGAACAGATCGCCGGCCGCGTGAACGTAAGCGCCCAGGCAAGGGACGACCTGCGGATCAACGCGGGTCTCAGCTACACGAAAGCCAACATCGGCCGTGCGCCCGAGGGATTCACCGGCACGCTCGGCTACTTCGGCCAGGTGATCTTCGCCAGTCCACTGACGCTGAACACGGAGCGCCGCGGTTTCCTGCAGTCGGTGCCTGAGGAAACGTGGAAGGTGCGCCACCGCGACGACATCCACCACACGACGTGGAACATCAACGTGAATCACGACCCGTTCGACTGGTTCTCGCATCGCCTGACCAGCGGCATCGACCTGGTCTACGAGCAGAACGGACGGCTCTTCCCGCGTCAGGAGGACCCGGGCAATCACATGTGGGGTCGACGCCTGGCACAGGGCTGGCGCGATGTGGATGACGGCACCGAGCTCCAGACGACCCTGGACTACGCTGCGACGGCGACGCTTGACGTTACCTCGGACATCCGAACGGCGACCTCGGCGGGCATCCAGTACTACACTCGCGAAACGCACACCACGAGCGCCGAGGGTCAGAACTTCCCGGCGCCTGCGCTGACGACGGTAACAACGGCGTCGGAACGGTTCGCGGGTGAGATCTTCAGCGAGAACAAGAGCTGGGGCGCCTACATTCAGGAGCGGGTCGAGTGGCGGGATCAGCTCTTCATCACCGGCGCCATCCGCGGGGACGACAACAGCGCGTTCGGCGTGGAGATCGACCCGGTCATCTATCCGAAGTTGAGCGGTTCGTGGGTACTTAGCGACGCCGACTTCTTCGACATGAACTGGGTGGACCAACTCCAGATCCGTGCGGCCTGGGGCCAGGCGGGCCGTCAGCCCGGCTCCTTCGACGCGATCCGGACATATGCTCCGGCGATCGCGCGCAACGACCAGCCGGGCGTCATGCCGTCGAACCCGGGCAACCCGAACCTGAAGCCCGAGCGCAGTTCGGAAGTCGAGGTCGGATTCGACGCCGAGCTCTTCAACGGCCGCTGGTCGCTGGAGTTCACCGGCTACCAGCAAACCACGACGGACGCGCTCCTCGAGAGGGACGTGGCGCCGTCGACCGGCTTCTCGGGTCAGCAGTGGGTCAACATCGGCCAGGTGGACAACCAGGGCTTCGACTTCTCCACGACCGTCGTGCCACTCCTGAGGTCCGGGTTGAGTTGGGACATCACTATGCACCTGAGCCACACCACGAACGAGATCGTCGACATGGGGGATATCGACTTCATCAGCCGCGGCCGGGGCAATGCCCACGCCGAAGGCTACCCGGTCGGTGGCATGTGGGCCCACAACGTGGTTTCGGCGGACTGGGATCCGGTTACGCAGCGGGCGGTTAACATCCTCTGTGCCACGGAGAACGGAGGCGGCCCGATGCCCTGCAATCAGGCCGGCGAAGTCTACCTGGGCTCTCCCGGCCCGGACTGGAATGCGTCGTTGAGTACGTCGCTTCAGATCGGCCAGAACCTGACGCTTACCGCCCTGGCGGAAGGCTTCTTCCAGATGCGTGTCATGAGCATCCAGCAGTGGGCCCGCGACGAGGTCTTCCGGAACAGTCCCGAAGCCGCCATGCTCGCGGACAACGTCCTCCTGGCCGCGGCGATCCAGACATCCAACGGCTATGGCTACTGGATCAATCGGAACGACTACATCCGGCTCCGTGAGGTCTCGGCGCACTACACGATGCCCAGCGAGTTGGCTGCCATGATCGGCGCGTCGCGCGCGAGCCTCGGCATCCTGGCACGGAACCCGGGGTTCCTCTACGTGCATGAGGAGGTGGCCGACACCGATCCCGAAAGCCGTGGCAGCAGCGACTTCTACTACCACCAGCGCCAGAACATCTTCCCCCAGCTCACCCGGATCGAGGGATCGGTCCGTGTGACCTTCTGACGAATGAGAGGGAGCTATGCAAAGCCCATTTCATCCATCGACGGAGTGTTCATCCATCAAAGAACTGAGGGAAAGACCGATGAATAGAACAATGCTCACAACCCTGGCCCTGAGCCTGATGCTGGGGGCGTGCGACCTGGCCGTGGAGCTGCCCGGAGACATTACTGCGGAAGAGCTCGAGCAACCTGAAGATCTTCCGCTGCTGGTCACAAGCGCCGACGGCGTGTTCGAGTGTGCCTACCAGCAGTACGTGCTGCTGTCGGCGCAGCTCACAGACGAATTCAACAGCGGTGGCTCCGACGGCAGTTACTACATCTACGATCAGCGCGAAATCACCCCTGCCACATCCGGCTACTCGAGCAACGGCTGTCCCGGAGGCCAGCTTTCGGGCCTCTATACTCCGCTCTCGCAGGCTCGGTGGTTCGCGGACTCGAACCTGTCGCGTGCCCAGGAGGCGGGATCGCAGGACCTGGTCACGCGCTCGGCGGTGGTGGCCGGCTATGCATACACGCTGTTCGCCGAGGGATTCTGCTCGGCGGCCTTCGATGGTGGCCCCGAGGTAATGCCACCTCAGATCCTGGATCTGGCGGAGAGCAGGTTCTCGACGGCGATTTCCGGCGCGTCGGGTGAGTTGCTGACCCTGGCGTACCTGGGGCGAGCCCGGGCGAGACTGAACCTGGGCAACATGGCCGGTGCCATCTCCGATGCGCAGCAGGTGCCCGACGGATTCGCCTACTACGCGACTCGCTCTTCATCGGACAACACACGGCGGAACCACCTGTACGGCAGCAACTGGATCGACCGGAACATCGAGGTCGACGTACCCTTCTGGAATCTGGAGTGGCAGGGAGTGCCGGATCCGCGTGTAGAGCTGATGTACACCGGCAACTTCGGGCGAAACGGGCTGACCCCCGAGGTGCTCCAGACCAAGTACGGCGACTACGATGCGGACATTCCCGTCGGGCGCTACGCCGAGGCGCTCCTGATTATCGCCGAGGCGGCGGGCGGTCAGACGGCAGTCGACAACATCAACGAGCTGCACACTCGTGCCGGACTGCCTCCCTTCGCCAGCGACGACCCCAGCGAGATCATGGATCAGGTCTACGAGGAGCGCAGGAGGGAATTGTTCCTGGAGGGCCATCGCATGAACGACATGCTGCGCCTGAACATCCCGTTCCCCTCGGGAGCCGACCGCTTCAACGACCGGCGTTACGGGAACACGACGTGCTTCCCGCTGCCCGACATCGAAAGGGAGAACAACGAAAACATTCCATAGCAGTCCGTGGGCAGGGTCCGCGGGTCGCGCACCGGTGCTTCTGTTCCTTGCCTGGCTGGCGGGGGCGCTCACCGCCTGTGACCCGGGCCGCCAAGCGCCGCAACAGCCGGCGACCATGGGCAGGATTGCGCCGGAGACGCTGGAGCCGGCCAACCTGGAGGGCTGGGCCGACGATACCTTTGGCCGGCTCCTGGAGGAGCGCCGCATTTCGGCACTGGCCATCTCGGTGACTCACGGCGACGAGATCGTCTTCAAGAAGGGCTACGGCTACCACGACTACGCCACCGGGCGGCCCGTGGATCCCGACGTATCTCAGTTCCGCATCGGATCGCTGACCAAAACCTTTTTCGGGACGGCCATTGCCCAGCTCCTGGAACGCGGTCAGATCGCGTCCCTCGACGACCCCGTCAACGCCTACTTGACCCGGATCCAACTGGAGAATCCCTTCGGGGAAGACGAGATCACCATCCGGGACATGGTCACCCACCAGGGCGGCATGGCTTCCCGAGGGTCCCGGTCCGTCTTCACTTCCGTGGGGGAAGAGCGTCCCCAACCGCCCCTCTCGGCGGCGGCGCTGGAGGCCAACCTGCCATTGGTGCTCCGAGAGCCGGGCACGTTCTCGGAATACTGCAACGCCTGCAGCGCAGTCATGGGCTTCATGGTTGAGGACATCACCAGCCAGACGCTGGAGGAGTACCTGCGGGAAAACGTGTACGAGCCCCTGGGCATGACGCACACCACTCTGGTGAACTCGCTCGAGGCGCCCAGCTCCGACGTGGTCACCCAGTACGCCTTTTCGTCCGGCGAGCCGCCGGTGGCGCTCAGGTACCCCTCTCTCACTCCCTTCATCTCGTATGCCGGAGATGTGAACTCATCGGCAGGCGACATGGCGCGCTTCCTTCGGGCTCACGCCCTGCAAGGCGAGGGGAGCACGCCCGCCCTGATGAAGCCCGAGACCTACGAGCTCATGCACCGCTGGGATCGGGGGAATCATCCGGACGCCAGCGGTTTCGGGATCCAGTTCTTCCGCTACGACTACAACGGCGAGCCGGTAATCGAGCACTACGGGAGCATCCGCTACCGATCCCTGGAGATCATCATGCTCGACGACCAGGTAGGGGTGTTTGTGACCATGGCCGGCGGGGGCGCACCCGATCCCGACGAGGTCGTTGGGACGAACCCCTCACTGGAGCCCACAGCCGGCCCAGTCCTGGCGCAGGCGTCGCACAGCGGCGTCCGGGCCCTGATACTGGAGCACTTTCTCGGCCGGCTGCCCGTTGACGGCGACCTGGAGGTCGACGTGGGCCAGTATACTGGCCTCTACCACCGCATCCCCACTGCCCAGGCCGACACGCCTGGAGGAGAGGGCCGCCTCGTGGAGGACAGCGGCGACGGAGGCCTGGTTATCGACGGCCTCGGGCCCTACCGTCCTTCGGGACCCGACGCCTTCACCTTGGACGGCCAGCTCCCCGTGGAGGCGGGTTTCAGGGACGCCAACCGCTATGTCTTTGCACGGCAGAGCGACGGTTCCATGCGGATGTTGGCCCATATCAACGCGGGCGGCTTCGTGAGGGCAGCGCGGGAGTAGGGAGGACCACGAGCTCAGGGGACATTCGGGGTCAGCCCTCGGGTCTGCACCCCGGGTGCACCTGCTGGAGACACTGCCGCACCGCGGTCCGGACTTGGCTCATCGAGATGTCGGGCTGACCTGCCCGCTCAGCGACCAGGCGGGCGATGTCGTCCAGCGTCCGGCGGCCGTCGATGGACGATACCACCATCCGGATCGTCGAGGCCTCGGACCAGAACAGCCCCTGGCCGTCGAAGGTCGGGATGGGCAAATGTCGGAAGACCAGCCATGGCGGAGGGCCGCTACGGGATTCCGATTCCTCCTCCGGTGCGTCGAGCTTGGTGGCAGAGAAGGCCAGCACCCACTCCATCTTGCCCCGACCGTTGAGCTTGGAGACGAGGTAGGGCACGGCCTCGCTCTTCCAGGGTCCGACACGAAACCCGGCTCGCTCGGCCAGATCGAACAGCTCCTCCCTGGTGAAGCGTCGCGAAATGGGCACGTCCAGATCGTACTTGAGCGGTCCCAGGTTCACCCAGCGCCCGCCCGGCTTCAGCATCAGGTGGAGGGTGCTGATGAGGTCACGGACGTCCTCCGGTCCCTGATCGATGAACCACGGCGTGAGCACCGTGTCAAAAAGCCCGGGATCGAGGGGTGGGTCCACGGCATCCGCGACGAGGAAGTGAAATCGGGCATCGTCGACGGTGCCCTGTGGCGCCACCAGTACCCACTCCCTTGCGGATTGCCCCAGGTCGCCCATCTCCAGGTTGGCCTCCCGGATGCTCAGGGACCGCCCATGGGTCACGGCATGGGCTGCCGAAAAGAGGACCGGATCCAGGTCCATCACCATGAACTCCGCGTCAGGGTGCCGATGATGGAGATCGTACGCGAGCCGACATGCACCGGCACCCATCACAAGCGTCCGTCCGGGGTGGCCGTCCTCCAGGATCTCCTCCACCGTCGACAAAGCGTGCTCGTTCTCGCCCTGCGCTTCCGCAGGCCAGCCCCAGTCCCGGTAGAGGTAGGGCAGGTAGTCAAGAGTTGCCGGTAGCTGCTCGGATTGCAGGGAACTCTCGGGTCGGATCGCCTCCGGGAGCAGTGGCTCGAGGATTGTACGGACATCGGCCAGCTGACCGGCGATCCCTTCGATGACGGTCTGGCAGCGCTTGCGGGTGAGGGGCAGCAGGTCGGCAGCCTGGAGTTGCTCCCGTACGTCCAGTACGGTTCTTTCGACCTGTTCCGCCAGCCCGTCCATCTGACGCTTGCAAGACGCGAGGTAGGCCAAAGGCTCCGGAAGGAGGATGGGAATGGTGCCCAGCCGCGGGTAGAACTGCCCGCACTTCCGGCATCTGAGGGTCTGTGCGCCCAGATCGAGGCCCGTGGAGCACCGGGGGCAGCGGACGGCATTCGGCAGGCTGCGCGAGTCCCCCTGCAAGCCGGCTCTCGCATGCTTCTGCACAGGCTCTCTGGACATGGAAGCGTGACCCCCTCCTGGTGCGTGCGAGGCTGAGAACGGTAGCGTTCCGACGGCCGGGACGCTCCCGGGAAACGGAGGTCCCCCGAACGGGGGTGTCAACCTCCAGGGTGACTTGTGCCTGTGGGACCGGCAGTCTACTGTTCGTATGTAACACGGTTGTATACAATTTCGGATTTATTGCGCAAGACGGGGGCAGAATGGCGCTGAATAGGCCGCAGAAAAGAGGCCTGTCGTTGTCGCGCCGGTCCTGGTTGGCTATGGGCCGCAGCCTGCTCCCTGGAGAGTGGACGGTGGGGTTGGCGGCTGCCGGGATGGTTCTCCTCTCGTGTTCGACATTCGAGTCCCCCTCGACGACCGCCGAAATGGGGCCAGCGCGAGAGGCCGGCATCCAGATTGCGCAGGCCCGGGACGCGCACGCCGGCCCCATCGCCACAGGCGCCGAAGCGCAGGCGATGGTCGAACAGTACTGTGTGCGTTGTCACAACGATGTTCGCCGTACGGCGCTCCTTGAACTGGACCAGTACGACGCCACGAACCCGGCCGCCCACCCCGAGATCTGGGAGAAGGTGGCCACCAAGTTGCGTGCGGGGGCCATGCCGCCGGGAGGTGTGCGTCGTCCCGATGAAGAGACCTACGACGCGGTGGCCGGCTGGCTCGAATCGGAGTTGGACGCCGCCTGGGCGAATAGCCCGAACGTCGGTCGCATCAACGCGGTGCACCGGCTCAACCGTACCGAGTACAACAACGCCGTGAACGACCTGCTTGGGCTGGAGGTCGATGTCGTTGACGCGTTGCCCGGCGACGAGACGATGGGCGGCGGATTCGACAATGTGGCCGATGCCTTGAGCATCTCGCCGCTCCACATGGAGCGTTACCTGTCGGTCGCCCGGACGGTCACCCGACTGGCGGTCGGACTGCCGCCGGCGGGGGCGGGTTCGTCTCGCTACGCCGCCGACGACGCGAGACGCCAGAACGTCCGGATGAGTGACGATTTGCCCCTGGGCTCCCGTGGAGGCATGGCCATCCGCCATACCTTCCCGGTGGACGGCGAGTACCGCATCCGGGTACGTCTTCAGAAGAACTATGCGGGCTACGCTCGCGGGCTCGGATGGGAGCAGGAACTCGACGTCCGGATCGACGGAGAATTGGTGGACAGGCTCGTCTTCGGCGGCGAGGGCCGGCAGCATCGGCCGGTGGCCAACAGCTACGCGGGAGCCGGCGGAGGCCCCGGCTGGCCGGGATCTCCCGAGTGGGAGAACTACGCCAAATTCGGTGCCGAAGCCCCTCTGGTGACGACCGTGAAAGTCGAGGCTGGAAGCCGGGTCGTTGGCCTCTCGTTCACCAAGGATCTCGCCTACGGGGAGGAGTACCTGCTTCCGCAGGCCCCAGTCCAGACGAGGAGCCAGATCGACTACTTCAACAACGAGTACTTCGGCATGTCGGGCGTGATCGGGATGGAGATCGACGGCCCATTCGGCGAGACCGACGTCGCCGATAACACGCGGAGCAGGGAGGAGATCTTTGTCTGCGAGCCGCAGTCCGTCTCCGGCGAGGTCGACTGCGCCACGGAGATCCTGACGCGGATGGCACGGCGAGCCTATCGCCGGCCTGTCACCCATGACGATATGGAGATCCTGCTCCGCTTCTTCCGCATGGGTCGCGATGAGGGAGGGAGCTTCGACCACGGTATCCAGTTGGCACTGGAGCGGCTCCTCATCGACCCGGACTTCCTCCTACGTGTCTATCGCGAGCCGCGCGTGCACGCACCTGACCAGGCGCCGGAGCTTGCCGAGGGCGCCCCCTATGTGCTGAGCGATCTCGAGATAGCGTCACGGCTGTCTTTCTTCCTCTGGAGCACCGTCCCCGACGAGGCCCTGCTCAGGCAAGCCGAGCAAGGTCGTCTTGCCGATCCCACGGTCCTGAGCGAGCAAGCCCGGCGAATGCTGGACGGCTCCCGGGCCCGCGAGACTCTCGTGGACGACTTCGCCAGCCAGTGGCTGAAGCTCCGCGAACTGGACGACCGGCTTCTCCAGGACGACATCTACATCGAATACGGCCACAACCTCCGCGAAGCCATGGAAGAGGAGACCAAGCTCTTCTTCGAGTACGGCATTCGTGAGGACAGGAGCGTGGTCGAACTCCTCGACGCCGACTACACCTTTGTCAACGAGCGACTTGCCGACCACTACAACATCCCCGACGTGGCCGGGAGCCACTTCCGCCGGGTCCAGCTTCCCGACCTCGAGAAAAGGGGCGGTCTGCTGGGGCACGCCAGCATCCTCACGGTGACGTCCTATCCGGAGCGGACGACGCCGGTGCTTCGGGGCAAGTGGATCCTCGAGACAATCCTGGGTCGGCATGTGCCGCCCCCCCCACCCGACCTCGACACGAGCCTTGAGATCCCTGAGGACCAGGGGACGGTGCGGAAACCCACGATCCGGGAGCGGCTCGCAAGGCATCGCACGGAGCCGACCTGCGCCAGCTGCCACCGGACGATCGATCCGCTGGGTTTCTCCCTTGAGGCCTATGACGCCGCGGGGGGTCTTCGGCTGATCGACGAACTCGGAAATCCCGTGGACGACACAGGCCTGTGGCCCGAGACCGAACAGGAGATCCAGGGATTGGCGGGTCTCCGGAATCTGATATTGGAGAACAAGGAGCAGTTCGTTCGAACCGTGACGACAAAGCTCATGCAATACGCCCTCGGGCGCGATGTCGAGTACTATGATCAACCGACAATCCGGAAGATCCTTCGCGATGCAGAGGCAGACAACTACACCTGGTCGTCGATCATTCTGGGGATTGTGGAGAGCCCACAGTTCCTCATGCGGATGCGTGCGGTAGCGACCCCGACAGCGGAGCAGTCAGCGTTCTCGCGCATGGAGCCTGGACGCATGGAGCCTGGAGAGGAAAACAATGGACTTTATCACTGGTAGGCACATCTCGCGGCGCACGGTCCTTCGGGGCGCTGGCGCGGCGCTGATGCTGCCATTCCTGGAAGCGATGACGCCAGCCCGTTTGACTGCGGGCAGCGGCCCCAGGCGCAAGTCTCCTCACAGGTTTCTGGCGTACTACACGCCGAATGGGCAGGCCATGCCGCACTGGACGCCGACTGGCGCGGGCCGTGACTTCGCGCTCTCCGACATCCTGGGTCCGCTGGAGCCGTTCAGGGAGAGGATCATCATCCCGTCGGGGCTGAGCGCGTCGTGGAACTTCAACCACGCCGGTGGGCCCACCAGCTTTCTCACCGGCATGGTGGGAAGGTCGCTGGGCGACGCAGAGGCGGTGGACAACACGGACATCATCGCGGCGGAGTCGATCGATCAGATGCTGGCGCGTGCGTGGGGGACGGAGACTCAGCTGGGCTCGCTGGAGCTTTCCCTGGACGGTCCGCCGAACGCCGGCACCTGTGCCATCCTGAACTGCGCCTACACGCATACCATCTCCTGGCGGAGCCCCACGCAGCCTCTCCCGATGGAAAACCATCCGCGAACGGTATTCGAGCGGCTCTTCGGGGACACGGGGACGACTGAGCGTGAACCGCGGGAGCGGCGCCTGCAACAGCAGAAGAGCCTGCTGGACTCCGTGACCGACAAGCTGCGGGCGCTGAGGCGCGAGCTGGGACCGCAGGACCAGCGCAACGTGGAGCAGTACACCGAAGCGGTGCGAGACGTGGAACGGCGGATCCAGGTGGCCGAGCAGCAACTGGACGTCGATCTGCCGAACATGGAGCAGCCGCAGGGGATTCCGGAGACTCTGGAGGATCATCTGGAGCTGCTGCTGGACATGCAGATCCTGGCCTATCAGGCGGACATCACAAGGGTGTCGACGATGATGATCGGGCGCGAAGTGAACGCACGGCCGTATCCGCAAATCGGTGTTCCGGAAGCGTGGCATCCGCTGTCGCACCACGGCAACCGTCCAGACATCGTCAAGTATGTGTCGAAGATCAATCGGTATCATGTGGAGCTCTTCACCCGTCACCTCACGAAGCTGAGCCAGACGCCCGACGGCGACGGTTCGCTGCTGGACTCGATCACTGGGCTGTACGGGTCGGGGATCTCCAACAGCCAGCGCCACGCAGGCGACAATATTCCGCTGGTCATCGTGGGTGGTGGCAACGGCAAACTGAACGGTGGGCAGCACATCCGGTACGAGGGCGGACCGACGCACGCGAACCTGTTGGCGACCCTCATGGACAAGATGGAAATGCCGATGGACAAGATCGGCGGCAGCACCGGCCGGCTACCGATCGACACCCTCGGCGAGCTCTGATACACTGGGCCCGCACGATGCCCATCTTCGAGTTCCGTTGCCAGCAGTGTGATGAGCAGTTCGAGTCCCTCGTGCTGCACTCGTCCACCCCGGCCCGATGTCCTGCCTGTGACAGCAACCACCTGGAGAAGCTCATCTCCCTTCCCGTAGTGAGTTCCGACCACACCAGAAAGCGCGCACGACAGAGCGCCCGGGCGCACGCGAGCGGCATCCGTCGCGAGAAACTGCACGAGGATCACAAGGAACTTCACGGGCATCTGGCGGAAGACCATTGAAGACGTCGACGTGGTTTGCGCCAGGCATCCTTGGCATCGCGGCCGGGCTGGCATGCCAGGCTGCCCCCGCCGGCGACCACGCGGACGAGCCGACCGTGAGCTACGAGCTTGTGGAGGACTGGGCCGGCACCCCCGAGGACGTGGGCACCGTTTCGGCGGTCGATGTCGATGACGACGGCAACGTCTACGCATTCCGCCGGGATGCCAACGACGTGTGGCGGCTCGATGCCGAGGGCAACGTGCTGGAGCGGTGGGACCAGGATTTCGCCCAATGGGCGCATGGGATCCGTGTGGGGCCGGACGAGGCCATCTGGACCGTCGACGGACAGGGCCACCAGGTCAAGAAGTGGAGCCACGACGGCCGCGAACTCCTCATGACCCTGGGCGAGTACGGGGTAGCGGGAGTGACGGCGACCACCTTCGATCGACCCACGGACGTGGCCTTCGGTCCCGACGGAGAGTTCTTCGTCTCCGACGGCTACGGGAACAACCGTGTGGTCAAGTACGACCGGAATGGCGAGTTCGTCGCGGCGTGGGGTGAACCCGGCACCGAGCCGGGACAGTTCGACCTTCCCCACACAATCGTCGTCGACTCCCGTAGCCGCGTGCTTGTCGGGGACCGCGAGAACGCCCGCATCCAGATCTTCGACCTGGACGGGAACCTCCTCGAGGTGTGGGACCATCTGGGCTCACCGTACGGCCTCTCCATCGACGACAACGACCAACTCTTCGTGGCCGACCTGATCAACGCCAGAATCTGGATCGCCCGGGCCAGCGACGGCGAGTTGCTGGGAACCATCGAGGACACGAAGGCCATCCACTGGATTGCGGTGGACGGGCAGGGCGACGTCTACGCCGCGACGCCGGCACCGGCCACGGGCCAATTCTGGGACGATCCCTCCGAGATCTGGTATCTGAGGAAGTACCGGAAGGTGGCGGGCAATTGAGCAGGCGACCCCATCCGATGTTGATGGCCGCGGCCGCGGCGGGTGTCCTGACCGCGTCGGCTGGCGCCCAGGAAGAAGCACGCGCCCACATTCTGAGGGTAGTGAATCCCGAGGCCACGGCGGTGGAGGAGCTGGGCTTCCTCAGACAAGCTGTAGGCGAAGCGGGCACCGCGGCAGAGTACGCCTCTTTTGCCGCCGGTGGCCAGGAGCGACCCGGTGACCTCTGGGCAATGAAGACCCACGCGCGGAACATCCTTCACGCCCTGGATCCCACGCGGGTGGAGAACGGCCCGGGCCTGGGGTTTGGGCTATTCGAGGCTTCCCGGAAAACCATCGAGCACGTCGAGATGGCGGCCGATGCTTCCGACGCAACGGACAACGTCCGAACCCACGCGAGGCACGTGGTGAATTGTGTTCACAACACCCTTGAGCGTGCCCACAGGATGCTGGGGATCGTCGAGCAAATCCTGGCCACGGAGTCGGCCGAGGAGGCGGACCAACTTTCCGATCAGCTCGACACACTGGGCTTCCAGCTTAGAAACGGTGTAGACGCCAACGGCGACGGGAGGGTCACGTGGCACGAGGGAGAGTGTGGCCTGTACATTGCCCAGGAACACATGCAGTTGCTGATGAGGGGAGAAGGAATCGGATGAAGGCGATCTGGAGGGCGATGCTGCCCGGTGTGCTCGTAGCCTTTCTCGCGGCGGCGGCAGCTGATCCGCCTCCGATCGTGGACGCCGCCAGGAATGGCGATGAGGCGGCGCTGCGCTCTCTGGTCGAGCAGGGGGCGAACGTGAACGCCACGGCCGGCGATGGCTCGACGGCGCTCCTGTGGGCGAGCCACCGGGACCTGCCGGAAAGCGTGGATCTTCTGATCCGGGCTGGCGCACAGGTAAACCGGGCGAACGACCTCGGTGCCACGCCTCTGTGGGCGGCGAGCGAAAACGGCAGTGTGGCGGTGGTGGAACTGCTGCTGGACGCGGATGCGGATCCGAACCTCGCACTACGCCACGGCGAGACGCCCCTCATGGCCGCCGCACGATCTGGCGGTGCGCGGGCGGCGGAGCTGCTTCTGGAGCATGGAGCGGATCCAAACGCGACCGGTCCACGGGGCCAGACCGCGCTCATGTGGGCGGTGCTCGACCTCTCGTCGGACGTGGTGAAGGTGCTGGTCGACCACGGGGCGGACGTGCATGCCCGGACGGCGGCAACAGTGGAGTTGAAGGCGCACGAACCCCACACCCACATCCAGAACCAGGGTTGGTTCGAGCACGGTGGCAACACCGCCCTGATGTTCGCTGCCAGGGTCGGCGACGCGGAATCGGCAAGGCATCTCGTGGCTGCCGGCGCCGACATAGACGACAAGTCTGCTTTCGGGGTCAGCGCGCTGGCCATGGCGGCCTACTCCAACTTCCGCACCCTGGTGGCCGAGCCGGCCTACTCTTCGGGTGGCCCGTATACGATGGGTGCGAGGGAGGGCTTCCGCCCCGGCCGGTTCGGCGAAGTCGTGGAGTTCCTCCTGGAGGCTGGTGCGGACCCGAACGGGGGATCCGACAAGTTCACGGCACTCCACGCAGCGATTCTGCGCCATGACCAGCGCTCGGTGGACCTGCTTCTGCAGCACGGCGCCGACGTCACTATCCCGCTCGCAGCCTTCACGCCGCACCAGCGCGGCTCAAACCAGGCTTTCTACTTCCACAACGGCTGGATCGGCGCCCGTCCGGTGTGGCTCGCCGCCCGCTTCGGGACGGCTGGAATCCTGCGCAGTCTGCTCGAACACGGCGCCGACCCGCGTTTCGTGCACCGCAGCGAGTACTTCAACGGCGTCGACGGCGCCCTGACTTCGGGAATCTTCGCGGCACGACAGCTGGAGCTCACTACGACGCTCATGGCAGCCCTCGGCATGAGCAATGCCGGAAGGCCGTGGGTCTATCAGCACGTATGCACGCCGGAGCACGAGCAGGCGACGCTCGAAAAGGTGCGGTTGCTTGTGGACGCGGGCGCCGACCTCGCCATGGAGACCGCCGACGGCTTCACGGCGCTCGACCAGGCCAGAGCGTTGCAGTACGAGTCGGTCGTCGAAGTTCTGCTCGCCGCCGGGGCGCCCGGAGGAGTAGGTCTGGACGAGGCGGAATACGACTTCCTGAACCGGAGGACGCAGGGAAGCTGCGGGTAAGGCAGCCGGGGCCAGGCCTGGCAGGCGCCCTCGAGCCTCAGTGCCCCGCCGCCATCCCGTCCATGCGCGGCTCTGACGCAGCCGCCCAGCCACGCTCGAGCCGCATGATTGCCTGCCCGCCGCCGAAGAACACACCGTCCACGTCCGCCAGCACGTGCCCCATCGCCTCCAGCGCCCGCCGCACCTCGAGGGGGACCACAGGCTCGATCGCCACTCGATTCCCTGCAAGGTGGTTGAAGCGCGCCGCATCGAGGGCCTGCTGCAAATCCATCCCGAAGTCGACGAGGTTGATCAGCACCTGAACGTGCCCTTGGGGCTGCATCGCGCCGCCCATCACCCCGTAGCTCAGCCACGGCTCCTCCGGACCATCGGCCGCCGTCTTCGTGACGAACGCCGGGATGATCGTGTGGAACGGCCGCCGTCCCGGTGCCACCGCATTCGCCCGACCAGCCTCCAGCGAAAACCCCACGCCCCGGTTCTGCAGCGCAAACCCGGTTCCCGGCACCACCACGCCGGACCCAAACGCGCTCGCGATGCTGTTGATGAACGACACCATGTTGCCGTGGCGGTCGGCGACAGTGAAGTAGGTCGTCTCGCTCGCCGTGATCGCCGTGCCCGGATCGGCCCGCTCGATCGCACGCTCGGGATCGAGCAGCGCCCGCCGCGAATCGATGAACGCGTCGCTCAGCAGATCGTCCGGCGAAACCCTCATGTTGGACGGATCGCCGACAAAATGCTCCAGGTCGGCATACGCGAGCTTCTTGGCCTCGATGAGGTGGTGCAGGTACGCGACCGAGTTGTGGCCCATGCCCTTCAGATCGAACGGCTCCAGGAGTCTCAGGATTTCAAGGGCGGCGATCCCCTGGCCGTTGGGCGGCAGTTCATGGAGGCGGTAGCCCCTGTACGGGACGGAGATAGGCTCCACCCAGTCCACGCTGTGCGACCGCAGGTCATCCATGGTGAGAAACCCGCCCAGCGCCGAGACGCGCTGGACGATCGCCTCCCCCAACTCGCCGTGATAGAGCACGTCCGGCCCGCCCTCCGCGATCGTCCGCAGCGTGCGCGCGAAATCGGGATTGCTGAACCACTCGCCCGCGCGCGGGGCCCGCTCGCCGTCGATCAGGAAGGTGGCGCGGGCGCCATCGTCCCGGCTGAGCATCTCCTGCGCGCCCTTCCAGAAATCGACGATGACGGGACTCGCGGGGAATCCCCCCTCCGCCATCTCGATCGCCGGTTGCAGCGCATCGGCGAGCGAGATCGTGCCGTAGGTATCGAGCAGCGTCTGCCACCCGGCCAGGGCGCCGGGCACGGTGATCGTCTCGGCCCCGGAGCGCGGCATGCTTTCGTGGCCACGGCCCAACAGCTCCTCCCGGGTCATCAGCGCACCGGCGCGGCCGCTCGCGTTGAGCCCGACCATTCGCTGCTCGTCCGCCAGCCAGACTATGGCGAACATGTCGCCGCCGACGCCCGTCATCATGGGCTCGACCACGTTCAGCATGGCGGCGGTGGTCACGGCGGCATCGATCGCATTGCCGCCGCGCTGGAGCACGGCCAGTCCGGCGCCCGTGGCCAGCGGCTGACTACTGGCGACCACGCCGTTCGGCGCGTACACCGTGGAGCGGCCCGCCATCGTGCCGGACCGGTCTTCCTGGGCCTGCACGAACTGAATCGGGTTCACGGCGAGAGACGCGGCAACCAGGGCGGGGAGCATGCGCATGGACGGCCCTCCTTGCGGGATTGAGTGGCGACGCGCAGGCTGGTCATCCGGTTCGATCCGGAGACCCGCGCGCATCTGCCACTGTCAGAGACCACACGGTCCAAGGTAGGGTGCGGTGGAGCGGGTTGGAAAGCGGCGATTGCCCCCGGAGGCCCTGGCCGAGAGAGCTCAATGACGCTCCATGAATTGTTGGACTTCCACTACGGCGCGGACGGCGACGAGGTGTTGCGCCAGAGACTCGACGAGGGGGCCGACCCCAACTTGAGGCGTGGGCAAAACGCGGAGACTCCGCTGCACGTTGCCACGCGCCGGCGGCGTGCCACGGCGGTGGACATCCTTCTTGCCCACGGCGCCGACATCGATGCGCGAACGGCCGGCGGCAAGACCGCCTACGCCCACGCCATCCGAAGGGGGTTCGACGAGGTCGCGACCCTGCTCGTGGAGCGCGGGGCCAGCACCGACCTGAACGAAGCCGACCGATTCGCGGTGGCCATCGTCAACGGACACCTCGACGAAGCGCGGACGATCCTCAAGGCTCACCCCGGCGTCGTGCGAACGGCCAATCCCGAGGAAGACCGGCTGCTGGCGGACATCGCTGGCCGCAACGACCCACGGCCCGTGCAACTGCTGATCGAAGCGGGTGCGGACCTGAGCGCAAGGGGCCTCGACTCCGGAACCGCGCTGCATCAGGCCGCCTGGTTCGGCCAACCCGGCAACGCCCGCCTGCTGATCGATGCCGGCGCACCGCTCGACATCTTCGAAGACGTCCACCAGTCCTCACCCATCCATTGGGCCGTCCACGGCTCGCGGTTTTCCGGCGGGGCGGAGGAACGCCAGGATGCCTATGTGGAACTGGTCGAGATGCTCCTTGCAGCCGGTTCCAGCCTGCACTACCCGGGTGATCCGGATGGCGACGCGTACCGGAGGCGGCTCCTGAGAGATGCGAGCCCGCGAGTCCGCGAGGTGTTGCGGCGAGCAATCACCTGAACCGGAGTCCGGGGCAGATCCGCGCCGGTCCCAGAGCGGCGCGGGTGTCACCGCCAAGGTGTCGCGCATATCATGTCCACCAGGGCAACTCATTCCTGGACGTGATCATGAATCTGCGCATCCCCTCCCGTGTTTCCCTCGCCGCATGCATCCTTGCACTCGCCGCTCTGACCGCGTGTTTCGCGGGATGTGCGCCGCAGCAACAAGCCGCCACCGGGGCCGCCGAGATCCCGATCACGGAAAGCGTCCACACGGACCGTGCCTTCGAGCGCGCCATCATCGACGCCACGCGCGACTACGTGGTCCACCTCATGCGCGCGCACGGCACGCCCGGGCTCAACCTCGCCATGGGCTACCGGGGCGAGCTGATCTGGGAAGCCGGCTTCGGGTGGGCCGATGTGGCGGCGGGCAAGCCGATGACGCCGGAGACCGTCTATCACTCCGGGTCGCTGGGGAAGACCTACACGGCCACGGCGATCATGCACCTGGTCGACCGGGGGGTGATCGCGTTGGACGACCGGATCAGCCAACATCTGCCTTTCGAGGTGCGCAACCCGCTCGGCGACCGGGACGTCACCGTCCACGACCTGCTCACGCATCGCTCCGGGCTCTCGGGCGGCGGCGCCAAGGGGGTGTGGGACAAGCCCGTGCCGCTCGAAGAAGCACTCAGGGCAAGCTACGACAGCGACACAAGCCCGCTGCTCGGTGGGACAACACCGTTCTGGATCGGCAAGGTAGGAGCTCAATTCAACTACTCGAACCCCGGAATTGCGACGCTGGGGCTGATTGTGCAGACGGCCAACCCGGACGGGCTGTCGTTTTCGGACTACGTGCAGCGCTACGTCATGGACCCGCTGGGGATGGAGTCGTCGCAGTATCCGCCGGCGCAGCACGTGGACTATGTGCGCCCGGACATCTGGGAGAATATGAGCACGGGGTATGCGCGGATGGGCTCGGCGTGGGTTCCGAGCGTGCCGCTGTACTTCAGTCACTATCCCGCGGGGGGCGTGTTGGCCAAGCCTGCCGATCACATCCGGCTGTTGACGGCGATGGCGAACGGCGGCGAGTACAACGGCTATCGGGTGATCGAGGCGGAGACCGTGACCGAAATGCTCACGCCGCAGTACGAGGAGGAGATCGGCCCGGGGATCACGGTCGGCCTGGTGTGGCGGCTCCGGAATCACGGCGCGCGGAGCATGTCGCTGGCGCACGCGGGTGGTCACATGTTTGGGTGGAGGACGGAGGGGTACGCGTGGCCCGAGCTTGGTGTGACGCTCATGGTGGCCCACAACCAGTGGAGCCTGCCGGATCCGTCGCCGGAGGGGGGGATGATTCCGGAGTTTGTCGAGTCGTGGGTGCTCAACGCGCCTCCGGACGTGGAGCTGACGGCGGCGTCGGAGGAGTGGGCGTGGAAGGTGTCCTACGTGCGGGGCGTGATGTACGCGGCGATGTTCAGGATGTACGTGGGGGTCGAGGGCGACATTCCGGCTGATGGGCTGGAGGAGGCGATCGCGTCGACGCGGGTCCGGCCGGGGGAGAGGGACGACTGGGATCCGGATGGGTTTCGGGAGGGTTTGGCTGACATCAGCGAGGTTGGCTTCGGATACGAGGAGGTCAACGGGTTCTGGGCGTCGGAGGCCAGCCGGGTGACGGTCGAGGAAGCGGAGCTGATTCTGAGGGAGCTGGGGGCGCGCTTTCCCGGCTCCAGCGCGGTGTTGTTTCCGCCGGCGCGGGGGGAGAGTCGATAGTTAACACAAATGTTTAATATCGGCACACAATGCGACTGCGCTTCTCGCGTCCGGCCGCGGTCCCCACGGGCCGCAACCGGGTCATTCCTTCCTGTCCCGCTCGCGCTCGGCGCGCTGATTTCGCTCGGGGGCTGCGGGAACGGAGAGGACGGCGGCCCATCGGCGGAGTTTCTCGCCGCGCTGCGCCCAATGGGCCAGCCCGCCTTCGATTCTTCGGAGCATCCGGATCTTGCCGAACTGAGTGCTCTTGTAGCCGGCTTCTTCCTTCCGGACAGCGGTCTCGCCCTGGTGGAGCGCACCGAGATCCACATGATCGACCTTTCGATCGGCTTTTTGGCTGGCACAACTCGCGTGGTCGGCAGGGAGGGCGAAGGACCGCGGGAATTCCGTCACATCTGGCCCGCAAAACGCATTCCCGGGGGCATTCTGGTCTCGGACGCCCCACGCCGTCGCGTGTCGGTGATCTCTCACGACGGCGAGTTTCTGCGCTCGCAGAGCGTACTTGACGCGGAGTTCGGCGACTATTTCGGTGCGTATCCGATCGGCGTTCATCCGGACGGCCGCATCATCTTCCGTGACGGCATCTACAGAAGGATCGGGCAATACGATGGCCGAACCTGGAATCCAGCCAGGTATGTCACCGTGCGCGACGACGGCGAACTCGAGATCTTCGCTCAGGCCAAGGGGAAAGAGGTCTACTACGGATCCAGACGAAGCGGCGACGTGGTGTTTGGGCACAGGACCTTCGAAGCGGCAACCCAGGACCACCTTGTCGTCGCCGAGACCGACCGGGGTGCCATCGCATTGCTGGACTGGAGCGGTCGAGAGGTTGCGGAGATCCCCATGCCGGCTGGCGTGCGGGTGCCCGACGCCAGGGCGGCGGGGCGTCAGGTGCTCCTCGCACGATGGCAGCGATTCGCGGAGGGGTTCAACAGGCTCGTCGCGACCGGTCGGATAACGGGCGAACCCAGGGAGTTCGATGAATCCGGTGCGTCCGAGCCGGATCTGGAGGATTGGCCCATAAACGAAGTCGCACCGCCAATCGACACCCTTCTGACAGACTTCGACGAGCGGCTATGGGTGAGAGACTACCGTCTTCCCGATCAGGACAGCGTGACCTGGCGAGTGTGGGACATCGGCCGGCAGGAACTGCTCTTCACAGCCAGAATGGATGGCGCGGACATCCTGCTTGACGCCCGCGACGACGTGGTGTTGCTGCGCCGGCTGGACGAGCTCGACGTTCCCCGGGCCCTGGTCTTGCAACTCCGCGCCCCGCCCGGAGGCGGCTGAGACCAGGCGGCGGGATACTAAACAAATATGTTTAGTGTTTGGCCAGACAGTCCATGGTTGGCTTGGCGGTGCCGTAGCGCCCACGTCCCTCGGTCGTTCCGACGCGGATCCAGCCGGCACCGTCCACTCACCTTCTTCCGTTGCATCATGCCCTCAGCGGTCGAATCCCGGGACGGGAGCGTTCAACAGGTGTCTCACCAGGTAGTTCTTCTTCAACTCCATGTTGTACTCGCCGTTCCGGGGCAACCTGCGTAGAGGCCGGCGGAACAGCGCCCGCCAACAGCAGCAGGGCATGGATCAGGGGACGCGAGGACCGGATCATGGCTTGCTCCAATGCTCTTTACGGACTGAATGCACCCCTCTACCCTGCAAGGGGAAAGAGACCCCAGGCAAGGAGCGGCAAATGCGGAATGACATGTGGGTGTTGGCGGCTGTGACTGCGATCGCGCTCCACCCCGGACAGGCGAGCAGCCAGGACCGGAGCGCACTTTCCGACGAGGTGCAGTCCTACCTGAGCGTCTCGGCGCCCGTCGTGGCGCTCGAAAACGTGCTCCTCTTCGACGGCACCGGCGGACCCGCGCGGGCCGGGCAGACCATCGTCATCCGCGAGAACCGCATCGAAGCCGTGGGTGCGTCGGGTTCGGTCGACATCCCCGCCGACGCGGAGCGGTTGGACCTCGCGGGCCACTCGGTGATGCCCGGCATGGTCGGTCTCCACAACCACCTGTACTACTACCAGAACGCCCCGCGGGTGGCGCAGATGCAGTACTCGGGGCCGCGCCTGTACCTCGGGGCCGGCGTCACGACCGTGCGGACGACGGGCAGCATGTCACCGTACCAGGACATCGCGCTCAAGGGCTCGATCGAACGCGGGGAGACGCCCGGCCCCCGCATCGTTATCACGGCGCCGTATGTCATCAGCCCCGGGCCGGACGAGCGGCTCAGGGACCTGGGCATGTACGTGATCCGGGACGAGGAGTCGGCGCGCCGGTACGTCCGCTACTGGGCCGCGGAGGGCGCCGAGTGGGTCAAGGTCTACACGCAGATCTCGCGCGAGGCGCTGGGCACGATCATCGACGAGGCCCACAAGCAGGGGATGAAGGTGATGGGTCACCTGTGCTCCGTGAGCTTCCGCGAAGCGACGGCGCTCGGCATCGACAACCTGGAGCACAGTCTTTGGGCCAACTCGGACTTCGATTCGACCCGCGAGCCCGACAAGTGCAGTCCGAACCTCGCCTTTTCGCTGGCCGAACTCGACGTCAACAGTCCCGTCGTGGCTGTCACGATCGACGAGATCATCGATGCGGGCGTGGCCATCACCTCGACGCTGGCCGTCGCGGAGCAGGCGACTCCGGCCGTCCCCGATCTCACGGCGAGGGATCTCGAGGCGCTCCCCGCTCACGTGGTTCAGACCGAGATGGAGCGCCGACAGGTGATTCGGTCGGGGAGCACGGAATGGATGATCGACCTCCTGCACAACATGTTTGCCTTCGAGCGCCGCTTCGTGGAGGCAGGCGGAGTGCTTGCGGCCGGCGTCGACCCTGCCTGGGGCGCGCTCCCCGGCTACGGCGACCAGCGCAACTTCGAACTCCTCGTGCAGGCGGGCTTCGACGCGGCCACGGCCGTGCAGATCGTCAGCGCCAACGGCGCCAGGGTGATCGGGATCGACGACGAGGTGGGCACGGTGGCTGCGGGCAAGCTCGCGGACCTGCTCGTGATCGACGGCGACATCAGTGCCCGCGCGTCCGACATCCGCAACCTGCGGCTCGTCTTCAAGGACGGTCTGGGCTACGACGCGAAGAAGCTCACCGATGCGGTAAAGGGGCTGGTCGGGATGCGGTGACATGCAGCCGGGCCGTCCGCCCATCGCCGGAAAGGAGGCAACGATGCGATTCAGGACAGTGACCCGTGCGGGGGTTCTTGTGGCGCACGCGTTCCTCGCGGCGCCCTTCTGGTGGGCAGGGGCCACCGCCCAGGAAACTCCGGAGTCCCCGCTCTCGCGCCTCCTCGAGGCGGAACTCGGCAGATTCCCGGGGATCGCCGGCCTCTACGTGAAGCACCTCACGACGGGCGAAGAAGCAAGCGTGCGGGGCGACGAGCGATTCGAGAGCGCCAGCACCATCAAGGTCGCCATCATGGCCCACGTCTACCGGATGGCCGACGCCGGCGAGATCGACCTGACCGAGCGCATCGAGCTACAGAGGTCGGACCTGGTGGGGGGGTCGGGGATCTTCAGGTACAAGGGGGTCGGGCTCAATCCGAGCATCCGCGACCTGATCACGGAGATGATCATCACCAGCGACAACACCGCCACGGACATGGTGCTTCGCAGGATCGGCGGCGTGGGCCCGGTGAACGATTTCATCCGGGGGCAGGGGCTCGAGCCCCTTCACATGAACCATACAGTCTACAGCTACTTTCGCGGCCTTTACGAGCGCACGGCCCCCGGGATGCCCACGCTGAGCCGCGAAGACGTCTTCGCCCTCTGCTGCGCCAGCACGATCCTGGGCAACGTACCTTCGCTCACCGAGCGGCAGGACAGCCTGAACCGCGCAATCGCACAACGTGCCTCCGGCCGCGGCGAGCGGGAGACTTCGGCCCTCCTGCACCCCGAAGAGAACTGGTTCGGAGTCGCCACGCCCCGGGCGATGGGGCAGCTCCTCGAGCGCTTCCAGACCTGTACCATCGCCTCCGAGCAGAGCTGCGAGGAGATGCGGCGGACCCTCCGCAACACCCAGGCCAGCGGCACGCCGATCGCCGGAGCGCTGGCCATCCACCTCTCGGTTCCGGTCGGGCACAAGACCGGCGGAACCACCGGCGTCACCAACGATGTGGGGATCGTCTACGCGACCTCCGGCCCCATTGTCATGGCCTTCTACACCAAGGAGATCGCGGGCCCGTCAGCGGTGGCCGAGATCCGCATGGCCGAGGTGGCCCGCATGGTCGTCGAGTACTTCGACGGGCCCTCGGGTTGAGGTCGCGGCTACGACGAGCTCGCTGTTCGACGCGCCGAAGCCTGGGCTTGCATTGCCTCATCTCGATGAGAAAGGCAAACAGCCGTGAGCGAAAGGCGTATGAAAAGCGACTTGAGGCGGATTGACCGGATGAAGGATGAGGATATCGACTACTCGGACATCCCCGAGCTCGACGCCGAATTCTTCGCCACGGCACGCGTGGTGGTTCCGCCTGGCAAGAAGCAGGTAACGGTGCGTCTGGACAGAGACGTCCTGGCGTGGCTGAGCTCGCGCGGAGGACAGGGTTGACTCGACCAAGATGTAAAGAAAACATTACATAATGCCATGTTGACAGAAGTCTCCAATCTGTGAACTTGCTGCGAGCGTGTAACTTACGGAATTCGAAGACCCGATTCCCGCTGTTGGGTTCCCGCTGATTGGATCATGCGCCAGATTTGCGGGGACGGCTGTCCAGAGCCGTCCTGAGTTGTACTTCGTCGGTGTGCTGATAGCAACGCAGGACGGTCTGGGCCTCCTTCCAGCCCCCGAGATCGCAGAGCACCTTGAGCGGCAGACCCATGAGGTCGGTCGCGAACTTCCGCCTCAGCGAGTGCCAGCCTCTCCCGCGCTTGGGCTCCAGCCCCGCCCGCCTCTCGGCGGACTTCCACCAAGCCGCCACCAACGCGCCGCTCACGCATGTCGAGGGATCCCGCGGCGCGGGCAGAACCGGCGCGTCTCCGGCCCCGCGATGGTGGCTCCGCGCCTCCTCCAAGGCTCCGATCGCCTCGGCGGTCGCTGGCGTCCGGTGCTCGTATCCGGTCTTCTCGTGTTCGGCACGCCAACGGATGGTCCTGTCTTCGAATTCGATGTCAGACCACCGCAGCTTGCGGATGGCACCGATCCTGTGCCCTGTCTCGTGCGCGAGCATGAGCGCGACGCGGAAGCGCCAGCCGACCTGGCGGGACACCCTTAGCAGCGCCTCGTATTCCTCGCCGGAAAGTACAACCCGGGTGGGGTTCTTCACCTTCGGGACCCTGAGTCCCCTCAGCGGGTTGGAGTCGATGAACAGACCGCCCTGTTCGTCCCTCGACCTTGCGGCCCAGTTGAGGACCGCGAGGAGGAACCTCAGATCGCGCTCCACCGTCCGGTCGGACACGGGCCTGCGGCTCGGGCCTACCGTTCCCGCGCGCCGCTCCCGGATGAACCGGTCCCAGTCACGCTGGGAAAGTGTTTCGGGTCTCCGGTCCCGACCGAAGAACTGGAGGAACATTCTCATCGCGGCCCGGTCGGACCTCTGAGATGCCTCCGCCTTGGTGGGCGTCACCTCCTCCCCGTAGATGTCAAACAACCTCCCCAGGGTGAGCGGCTCGGGCTCGGACTCCTTGCGCCCGTTCACCTCGGCGAACCCTGCGGCGAACTCGTCGGCCTGCCGCTTCGCGCGAGCCCAATCGCGGTGTCCGAGCGACCGGGTGAGCCTTCGCCCGTTCTCGCGCCACTCCATCTGGTACAAGCCGGTTTTCCGGTCGGGGAACACCCTCACCCGGTTCCGGCCCCATTCGCCGGCGCCGTAGGAGCGCCGACTTCGTTTCGTGCGTGCCATCATTCGATTCCTCTCGGTGATGGACCGCACGATCTGCGCGGAGGAAAGGTCGCGGAGAGAAGCCTTGTCCGCCAGATGTGAGGCTTGTCCTGCCGGGAATCGTCTCCGTGGCGATGCGGTCGTCCGCCGTCCCTGACCTTGCCGACCTTCGAGCGGGAGGCCATGATTCGGAGGCGGTTTTCGACGCTCCCGTTGCCGATCCAGAGTGCACATGTGACATTGGGGTCGTTGTGCACGCTAGTCACGCTCGGATGTGACACGCCGCCGATTCCGCAAGTTGCGGACTTCATTGCGTTTGCGGCGAGTGCACCGTGGCGGCCGTGACGCGCGGGCGCTTGCGGCCGTTGACGGGAGCGACCCATCCCTTCGGGGTGCCTGGTACGGCACGGCGAGGTTTGGGATGTGCACGCCATCCCACCCTCGCCCGGGGTCGCTCCCGGTCCAGCAATCCCATGCGGGAAGGCCATAGGTCAGCCGCGACGAACGCCGTCCCTGAAGCCAAGAGGATGTCTGCTGCGGCCAACACCATCGGGGCACGGCTTCGCCTTGGCGCGGTCGGTGGGACCAGCCGCCGGGGGTCGCGCCGCAGGTTATCATACTGAAGCGGCAGGACTCGGCCACACTTCGCGCGAGGAGAAGAGGATGACCAAAGCCGAACTCGTTGAGCAGGTCGCCGACGCGGTCGGGCCGAGCGTCACCAAGAGGGAATGCGGGTTGATGGTTGACGCCTTCCTCGATGCCTTGAAGGAGGCCCTCGCCCGAGGCGACGGCATCGAACTCCGGGGCTTCGGCACCTTCAAGGTGAGGCACCGCAAGGCCCGCACGGGTCGCAATCCCCGGACCGGAGAGGCGGTCGAGGTTCCGGCCCGGGATGTGCCGGTGTTCAAACCGTCAAGGCACCTCCGCAGCCGGGTGGAGCGAGGTTACGGCGTGTCAGTCACGGGAGAACTCTTGGGGGCCATTGACAGGCCATAGACTGGCCCACTTCCCGTCACTCACGACGCGACGTCTGCAGTTGGGGTCTGAGGGGGCACAGCCCCCCGCCAGCCCCTCCGGAGAACACTCCCGTGGATGACGCTTGACATTCCAACTAGTGGCTACGGGGGCATGAGCCGCTATCTTCTCGTCGTGGTTCCGCACCCACTGTGCGACCGGCGAAGGAGAACACGACCCATCCCCACCACCGTCTTTTCGCGTCCTGCCCGCAATGCGTTCGGAGCCC
>LXNI01000179.1_pt1 | contig 79091 bp, 69 predicted proteins | sample 809091 | NCBI WGS metagenome assembly LXNI01 (sample SAMN04870527, study PRJNA318959) | sponge metagenome | biome: 01000161; feature: marine sponge reef; material: water | host: Sarcotragus foetidus | place: Greece: Milos, Mediterranean Sea | collected 2013-05-29 | depth 5-7 m
ATGTCCGTGGGTCTGGAGAGTCAAGATCATCCTCCGATGATCCCCGATCCCAACCGGCTCACGCTCACCTCTCGCTGGATTCACACTCCCCGTTCACGCTCACCTCTCGCTGGACAGCACGTCGGCTTGACACGATGGTGCCCAGCGCGCACAATCCGCGCTCACCTGTTTGAGATACGAACTTGCGTCGGCTGGTACAACGCCTCGTCAAGACCTCGACATGACTTCCTCGACAAGCACTCCGTCTCTGGTCAAGCGGCTGCACAAGCCGGGCGCGAAGCCTTGGCTTCAGGACTGGGTGCCTACCGCCTAGAGATCGACGCAGCGACACTTCTCGGCCGGCCATCCAGTTCAGGGATGCGCCGGCTTTTCTGTACCCGGAGGAACCGCCAATGCCCTCCCATCCAGCCATCACCTCTCACCCAGCCATCATCGAATCGACGCTGCGCGAGGGCGAGCAGTTCGCCAACGCCTTCTTCGACAGTGACCAGAAGGTGGAGATCGCCCGCCTGCTGGACGCCTTTGGGGTCGAGTACCTGGAACTGACCTCCCCGGCGGCGAGTCGTCGCAGCCGTTCGGATTGCGAGCGTGTAGCCGGACTCGGGCTGCGCGCCAAGGTGCTCACGCACACCCGCTGTCACCTGGAGGACGCGAAGCTGGCGCTCGAGACCGGCGTCGACGGCATCGATGTCGTATTCGGCACGTCCCGCTACCTGCGGGAGTACTCGCACGGCAAGAGCATGGACCAGGTGATCGAGACGGCGATCGAAGTTGTCGAGTACATCCGGGCGCACGACGTCGAGGTCCGCTTCAGTACCGAGGACTCGTTCCGCAGCGAGCTGGCCGACCTGATCCGCGCCTACCGGGCCGTGAACGCGGTGGGCGTGAACCGCGTGGGGGTCGCGGACACCGTGGGTGTGGCGAGTCCCCGGCAGGTCTATGACCTGGTGCGGCGCCTGCGCCAGGAAGTGGACTGCGACATCGAGTTCCACGGCCATAACGACACGGGTTGCGCCGTGGCCAACGCGTTCTGCGCCCTCGAGGCGGGGGCTACCCACGTCGACACGTCGGTGCTGGGGATCGGCGAGCGGAACGGCATCACGCCTCTCGGCGGCCTGGTTGCGCGGCTCTACGCCGAGGATCCCGAGGGCGTGCGTACCCGCTACGACCTGCCGCTGCTGCGCGAGATCGAGAACACCGTCGCCTCCCTGGTCGAGGTCGACGTGCCGTTCAACAACTACATCACCGGCTACACGGCCTTCACCCACAAGGCCGGCATCCACGCGAAGGCCATCCTCAACGACCCCTCGAGCTACGAGATCCTCGATCCTGCCGACTTCGGGCTCGACCGGTACGTCCACGTCGCGCACCGCCTGACCGGTTGGAACGCAATCAAGTCCCGTGTCGAGCAGTTGCGCCTGGAGCTCACGGACGCGCAGATCAAGGAGATCACGGCCCATATCAAGGTGCTGGCGGACGAGAAGCCGCTCAGTCTCTCGGACGTGGACACGCTGCTGCGGGAGTACCACACGGCGGAGCTCCTGCCGGCGGTGGCCGGAGCGGCCGGATGAGCGAACGAGGTCGGCCGGCCGACACGGCCCGCACCTTCGCGCAGAAGGCCCTGGCACGGGCCAGCGGCCAGGAGACGGTCGCGGTAGGCGAGATCCTCGACGCCCGCCCGGACATCGCGCTCAGCCACGACAACACGGCGCCGATCGCCGAGATCTGGCGGCAGTTCGGGCAGGAGCGGGTCGCCATCCCCGAGCGGATGGCGATCACCCTCGACCACGCCGTGCCGGCGCCGACGGTCCGCCACGCACAGAACCACGCGGAAGTCCGCGCTTTCGTCGCCGAGCAGGGCGTCCGCCACTTCTTCGAGGTCGGGCGCGGCATCTGTCACCAGGTGTTGAGCGAGGAGGCGGTCGTCCTGCCGGGCGACCTGATTCTTGGCTCCGACTCCCACACGCCGCACTTCGGTTGGCTGGGGGCGTTCGGCGCCGGCGTCGGCCGCAGCGAGATGGCGGTGATCTGGGCCACCGGCGAACTATGGCTCAGGGTGCCGGAGTCGATCCGGATCCGACTCGAGGGCGCGCTCGGCGAGTGGGTGACGACGAAGGACGTTGCGTTGACGCTGATCGGCGGTTTGGGTGCGGCCGGCGCTCTCTATCGCAGCGTCGAGTTCGATGGGCCGGCGATCGCGGGTTTGAGCCTCGACTCGCGAGCGGCCTTGGTCAACATGATGGCCGAGATGGGGGCGAAGAACGCGTACATGCGGCCCGACGAGGACGTGTTCCGGTACCTGGCCGAACGGCTGCTGGCACGGCCGGGACGTCGCGCGGGCCGCGGGGCGGAGCCCGGCGAGACGGCGGAGGCCGTGGCGGCCCGGCTGGAGAGGGGGGCGCTCTATCCGGATCCCGGGGCGGTCTACTCGGCCGATCACCTGCTCGATCTGTCGGCCGTCGAGCCCCGGGTGGCCCGGCCGCACCACGTCGACGACACGGTGGCCGTTGGCGAGCTCGACTCGGTGCGGGTCGACCAGGCGTTCATCGGCACCTGCACGAACGGGCGGATCGAGGATCTCGGGGCGGTCCACCGCGTGATGGCAGGACGCCGGCTCGCCCGCGGCACGCGGATGGTCATCGTGCCCGCGTCCAGCGAGGTCTGGAACGAGGCCCTGGCGCGCGGCTGGGTCGCCGACCTCGCCGAAGCCGGCGCCGTCTTCGGTACACCGGGCTGCGGCCCCTGCATGGGCAACCACCTCGGTGTGCTGGCGCCGGGCGAGGTTTGCATCTCCAGCGCGAACAGGAACTTCCAGGGCCGGATGGGGGACCGGGGCGCGGAGATCTACCTGGCGTCGCCGGCCGTCGTCGCGGCCAGCGCGGTCGCGGGCCGCATCGTGCATCCGAGCGAGGTGACGAAGTGAACGGCCCGGTCGATGTCGGGCAGCCCTTCCGCGGCCGCGTGTTCCGCTACGGCGACCACGTGAACACCGACGTCATCTTCCCCGGTCGCTACACCTACACGAAGAGCCGGCCGGAGGAGGTCGCGCCCCACGCGCTGGAGGACCTCGACCCGACGTTCGTAAACCGGGTGCGGCTCGGCGACGTGATCGTCGCCGGCTGGAACTGGGGCTGCGGCTCGAGCCGCGAGCAGGCCGCGGTGTGCCTCCGCTACGCGGGTGTCGGCGCGGTGGTCGCGAGGAGCTTCGGGCGCATCTTCTACCGCAATGCCCTGAACAACGGTCTGCTCGCGATCGTCTGCCCGGAGGCGGTCGACGCGCTGGAGGAGGGTACCGAAGTGGAGGTGGATCTTGAGGGGTCGATCATCCGCTGCGGCAGTTCCGGTTTCGGTTTCTCGCCGTTCAGCCCGGCGGTGCGGTCGATGATCGCGGCTGGCGGCCTGATCGAACAGACCAAGCGGCGTCTGGCAGCGGGGTAGCCGTACCGTGACGCGAAGCCACGACGAATCGGACCCGGCACCGGTCCGCCTCGCCCGCATCGGCGGCGACGGCATCGGTCCCGAGGTCGTGGACGCCGCGGTGCGGGTCGTCGACACGGTGTGCGGCGACCGGATCGAATGGGTTGAAGCCGAGATGGGCTGGGGGACCTTCGAGAGGACCGGTCGAGCGCTCCCCGAGGCCACGGTCGACGTCCTCGAAGGCTGTGCCGGCGCCCTGTTCGGCGCCGTCTCCTCGCCAAGCCATGCGGTGGAGGGCTACCGGAGCCCCATCGTCGACCTGCGTCGCCGTCTCGATCTTTATGCGAACGTCCGGCCGCTCCACGGTGGCGCCGTCGACGCCGTTGTCGTCCGTGAGAACACGGAAGGTCTCTATGCCGGCCGCGAACATTGGGAACGGGAAGGCGAGGTGGCGATCGCCGAGCGAGTGATCAGCCGGCGGGCGACGGAACGGATCGTCCGTTTCGCCTGCGAGCTGGCGCTGTCCCGGGCCGCCCGGCACGGCAACTCGGCACGGCTCACCGTCGTCCACAAGGCGAACGTCCTGCGCCTGAGCGACGGCCTGTTCCGCGAGACGGCGCTCGATGTCGTGGCTGGCTTCCCGGAGATCGAAGTCGAGGAACAACTCGTCGACTCGATGGTCTATCGCCTGATTCTGGAGTCCGAGCGCTACGACGTGATCGTCGCGCCCAACCTCTACGGAGACATCCTGAGCGACGCCGGCGCCGCCCTGGTCGGCGGCCTGGGTATCGTCGGATCGGCCAACTGCGGCGAACGCTTCTGCCTCGCCGAGCCGGTCCACGGCAGTGCGCCGGACATTGCCGGCCGGGGGATCGCGAATCCGATCGCGGCCGTGTCGGCCGCGGCGCTGCTCCTGGAGCGCGCGGGGCTGGCCAACCAGGCCGCCCGCGTCCAGCAGGTTCTCGCCGTGCACCGGGAGGCCGGTCCCCGAACTCCTGATCGCGGCGGCGACGCGACGACAGAGGAGGCGGTCGCCGATCTGCTCCGTCGAGTCTGAGGGAACTTCGATGCGCCGCGTGATCGCTACGTGCAAGGGCGGCAGTCGAGCCGTGCTTCGGAAGCGGTAGGCTTCACGGCGGAGACAGCCCAAGTGGTAGATCAGGAGAAGCTCGACGAGATCGTCCGCCGCATCGTGGAAGCGGTGGAGCCCGAGAAGATCATCCTGTTTGGCTCTGCGGCTCGAGGGGACGCCGGTTCGCACAGCGATGTAGACCTGCTGGTGATCAAGGAGGGGGCGGACCATTGGCAAGCGGCGACTCGCATCTACAGGCGACTTGCGGGCGTGCGCGCTGCAGTGGATGCTGTGGTCGTCACGCCGCAGGATGTCGAGCGCTACGGCGACAGCCACGCGCTTGTGATTGCTCCCGCGCTGCGCGAAGGCAAAGTCGTCTATGCGGCCGCCTGACCGCTTGGACCCCCGAGATCCCCGAGAGTGGCTGAATCGGGCCCGGAGCAATCTGGTGCTGGCGAAGCGGCGCGAGCCGGGCGTCTACCTGGAGGATCTCTGTTTCGAGTGTCAACAAGCGGCCGAGAAGGCCCTGAAGGGGTTGATTCTGAGTCGTGGTGGGGAGTTTCCGTACGTCCATGACCTGGACCTGCTGATGGCGCTTCTGGATGACGTTGGCGTAATCGTTCCCACAGAGGCGCGGAGGGCAGTGGACCTGACCGTCTATGCGGTGGCCGGACGCTATCCGGGTCCTGCACGACCCATAACCGTGGCGGAGTACGAGACCGCGGTCGAGATTGCCGAGACGGTCGTCCGATGGGCCGAGACCACACTGAGCAACCGCTAGCTGGAGGTTTCCATGAACGGCGGAACCCGCATCGAACGAGTCCGTGTCCAGGGCTTTCGCTCGCTCGCCGACGTCGAGTTGGTCGATCTGCCTCGAGCCGCCGTCCTGATCGGCGCCAACGGGGCGGGGAAGTCGAACTTCATCCGCTTCTTCGAGATGCTGAGCTGGATGCTGAAGGCGCGCCGGCTGGACGAGTTCGTCCAGAAGCAAGGAGGCGCCGACGATCAGTTGCATGGGGGCAACCGGACGACCCCGCGCATGGAGGCCGAGATCTCGATTCGGACCGATGTAGGGAAGAACGACTACCGTTTCGCGCTGAGCCATGCGCACCCGGATCGACTCTTCTTCGTCGAGGAGGGCTTTCGCTTTAGCAGGGAGGATCAGCCGACCGAGGCACGTTGGCAGTATCTCGAAACCGGCGGTCAAGAGGCCGAGATTGTCAGGGCGACCCAGTCAGGCGCCCACCCAGGCGTCAACGTCACGACTGCTCGCGTCGTCGTCCACCTGCTGCGCGACTGCTCGGTCTACCAGTTCCACGACACGTCGGATGAGTCGAACTTCAAGAAGGGGTGGGAGGTGGACGACAACAACTACATTCGCTCCCACGGCGGCAACTTGGCGGCCGTGCTCCTTCGCTTGGAGCGGGAGGACGTTGATCGGTACGAGCTGATCTGCGAGCAGATCGGCCGGATCCTGCCCGGTTTCGACCGCTTCGAACTTGAAGAGAGCTTTGGAAGGGTCTTTCTACGCTGGAAAGCGAAGGGGATAGACAAGACGTTCGGCGCCCACCTGACCTCGGATGGTTCCCTGCGCTTCTTCGCACTGGTGACCTTGCTGAACCTGCCGGCCGAGATGCTGCCGAGCGTCCTGCTCCTCGACGAGCCGGAGTTGGGTCTTCATCCCGCGGCGATCACCTTGGTGGGGGGGATGATCAGATCGCTCGCCGAGGAGCGGCAGATCGTCGCCGCCACTCAGTCGCCCCTGCTTGTCGACGCGTTCGACCTTGAGGAGATCTTCGTGCTGGAGCTGCGCGGAGGCCGCACGAAGGTCCGTAAACGGTCGTCGGACGGCTACCAGGTCTGGCTCGACGAGGACTTCACGCCCGGTGAGCTGTGGCAGAAGAACCTCCTCGGCGGCCGCCCGTGATCCGACTCGCCATCTTGGTCGAAGGACAGACCGAGGAAGAGTTCGCTAAGGACCTTCTCAAGGAGCACCTCAAGCCGTTTGGCGTGAACGTGACGCCGATTCAAGTGGGTAGTGCTCGCAATCAGTGGAAGGGCGGCAACGTTTCCGAAGCGGTGCTGATCGCCGAAATGAAGCTCCTGTCGTACAACTTCGATGCCGTGACATCGCTGGTCGACTTCTACGGGTTTCGCGGCAAACGGGACCGGACAGTGGACGATTTGGTCGCCGATCTGCGGGAGGAGCTGCGGGGAAAGCTCGGTCCGCGAGCACGGTTCGACCGTATGATCCCATACGTTCAACTCCACGAGTTCGAGGGGCTGCTGTTCTCGCGGCCTGAGGCGTTCAGGTCCGTGCCCGCTGCGCAGGAGGCCGCCGTAGCCGAGCTTCTTGACGCTCGCGCTCGATTCGCTTCGCCCGAGGACATCAACGACAGCGCCGTCACTGCGCCGAGCAAGCGAATCAAGAAGGCCTTGGCCCGCTACCAGAAAGCAGTTCACGGTCCGCGTATCGCTCGCAAGATCGGCCTGGAGACCATCCGTGGCGAGTGCACCCGGTTCGATGGCTGGTTAACGGTCCTCGAGGCGCTGGGAGACGTTCAGCCTTAACGCTGGAACCAGAACGGCTTGCGCTGCAGCTTCTCCCCCGCGATCTCGTTCATCGACAGGGCGTCGAAGATGCGGCCGCCGACCATGACGTAGCGGACCAACTCGGAACTCCGGAGGTTCTCGAGCGGGTTCTCTTCGAGGACGATCAGGTCGGCCAGCTTGCCGGCTTCGAGCGAGCCGAGGTCGGCCTCCATGCCGATGTAGCGGGCGCCGTTGATCGTGCCGGCGATCAGCGCCCGGTGGGGTGACATCCCGCCCTGCTCGAACATCCACATCTCCCAGTGGGCGGCGAGGCCTTCGCGCTGGCCGTGGGCGCCGAGCTGGATCGGCACGCCGGCCTGGTCGAGGGCGTTGACCACGCGGGCGGCCAGGATGTGGTTGTACTCGCCTTCCGGCGCCTTCTGGCGGCGGCGGGAGCGGGCGTCGATCACGTCCTGGGGCACGTAGTTCAGCAGTCGTTCGTTGGTCCAGACGTCCGTGTGCTCGTACCAGTAGTCCTCGCCCTGGATCCCGCCGAAGGCGACGCCGAGCGTCGGCGTGTTGCCGACGCGACTGCTGCCCCAGAACTGGATCACGTCGTCGTAGATCGCGCCCACCGAGAGCGAGTGCTCGATGCCGGTGTGGCCGTCGGCGACCATCGTCATGTTGTGCTGGAACAGGGCGCCGCCTTCGTTGACGACGAGCATGCCCAGGTCTCGCGCCGCGGCGACGATCTTCTGCCGCTGGTCGCGTCGGGGCTGGTTGTAGCTCTTGACGCTGATGGCGCCGGCCGTCTGCAGGCGCCGGACGTGCTGGACCGCGTCGTCCGGCGTCTCGACGATCGCGCGGAAGGCGCCGAGCGCGCCGTAGAGGATCGTGCCGGTGGCGAACAGGCGGGGCCCAATGATCTCGCCGGCCTGTTGCATCTCGCTGGCGGCGAAGAAGGTGCTCGTGTCGGTGGAGGGATCGTGCGCCGTCGTCACGCCGAACGCGAGCGTCCCGTAGAGCTCGGAGTTCTGCTGCGGGATGATCTCCTGGCTGCCCTGCGGCCCGTGCCAGTGGACGTCGATCAGGCCCGGCATCACGGTGAGCCCCGAGCCGTCGATGACCGTGGCGCCGGCCGGTACGTCGACCTGGCGGGCAGGGCCGACGGCAGCGATCCGATCGCCGTCGACGACGACCGTGCCGCGGCGGATGATCTCCATGTTGCCCTCGCCGGCCATCGTGATCAGCCTCGCGTTCGTGATCGCGATCCGGCCTTCGGGACGGTAGGCGGTCACGTCGAAGCCGAGGTCGAGACCGGCCGCGAGTTCGGTCTCGTTGTCGCCGGCTTCGTCGTCGTCTCCGCCCTCGGCCTCGTCGTCCGTTGGCGCGAAGGCGTCCTCGAGCCGCCGCTCGAACAGTTCGGGCCCGAGGGACCAGTACAGAGTGGAACTGTCGTCCGAGAAGTGGAGGTAGGCGCCGTCGTCGGTCGAGACGTTGCGCACCGGGAGGGCGGCAGTCCTGGGTCCGACCTCGATCGCCTTCGAGGCCGGAGTGAACGGCACGACGTGGGCGTCGAAGCGCTCAGCGAAGGCGAGCCAGCGGCCGTCGGGGGAGACCCGCATCTCGGTCGCCACCTTGCTGCCGGCGTGGTCGCGGGTCTGCGCCTGGCCGCTGCTCAACAGCGGCACGCTGCGAAGCACGCGACGGTCCCATCCCTGGGTGACGGTGAAGAAGACGCGCTCCGCGTCCGCGCCGAAATGCGGGCCGGAACCGCTGCGCGCGATGCGTACCGGGGTGCTCTCGCCGGCGGCAGAGGTGCGGTAGAGCCCCGGGTCCTTCGACCACCATGGGCTCAGGATGCCGCCGCTGCGACTCTTGCGGTAGACGACGGTGCCGCCGTCGGGCGAGAAGGCGGGTTCCACGTAGAGGCCGGGATCGGGTGTGATCGTCCGCCCCTCGCCGCCGGCGGCGGGTGCGACCCGGACCGCGCCCAGGTCCTCGTCGTGCCAGCTCACGTAGACGATCGACTTCCCGTCGCGCGACCAGGACGGGTAGAACTCGTAGTGATCGTCCTGGCTCGTCAACCGCCGCGCCTCGCCGACCTCGCCGGTCTCGGGATTGCGGCTGCGGGTCCACAGCCGGCCGAGGGTCTGGAACACGACCTGGTCGCCGGCGGGGGACACCTGGGCCCACCGGAGCATCTTCGTCCGGAAGGTGTCCGGCGCCGCCTCGAAGTCGAAGGCGAGAGCCTCCTGCATCCGGTGGGTGGCGCGGACGCGGAACGGGATCTCGCTGACCTCGCGGGACTCGATGTCGATCCGGTGCAATCCCCCCTGAGCCCAGAAGACGATTCGTTGGCTGTCCGGCGTCCAGGCCATGCCCGGATAGACGCCGTGGACGGCCCAGATCTCCTGCATGTCCCGGTCGAGCGCGTCGTGGATCGGAGTGTTCTCGCCGCTCCTCAGGTCGTGGAGAAACAGGTGGCTCTGAAAGCGGATGCGGCGAACGAATGCGAGGTACCTTCCGTCCGGCGACGGCGTCGGCCGGACAGCACCGCCGGGCCCCGAGATCACCGTTTCGATCTCCCCGGTCTCGCGGTCGATGCGGCGGATCGAGTAGATGCCCTGGGCCGCGTTCCGGCCATACTCGTAGACGCCGCCCGGCGTCGTGTCCTGGCTGAAGTACACGTGCCGTCCGTCCGGCGAGAACGCCGGCTCGCCCAGGTCCTTCTGTTCGTTCGGCTTCTCGTTCAGTTGCAGCCCCGAGCCCTCGCCGCTCGCGTGGTAGAGCCAGATCTCGCCGCTGCCGATGGAGCGCGTCGACACGAAGTGCTTGCGCGCCGCGATGAAGCGCCCGTCCGGGCTCCAGACCGGGTTGTTGACCAGCCGGAAGTCCTCGCGGCTGATCTGCTTCGGCTCACCGCCGGCGGTCGAAATCGTCCAGACGTTGTCCCCGCCGCTCCGGTCGCTGATGAAGGCGATCTTGGAGCCGTCCGGGCTGAACCGGGGCATCATGTCCCACGCCATCCCGTTCGTCAGGGCCTCCGCGTCGCCGCCGCCGATGGGAAGCAGGTAGAGGTCGCCCAGCAGGTCGAAGACGATCCGCTCGCCGTCGGCCGACACGTCGAGGCCCATCCAGGTGCCCTCGGTCGTGTCGATCTCGACCTCGACCTCGTCGCCGGGCGGATCGTTCACGTCCCACTTCTTGTCGTCGTCGCCGGCGATGGCCGGAACGGCGGCGAGTGCCAGTAGAAGACTGGCGGTGAGCGGAAACCGAAAGCCGGAGCGCAGAGATAAGCGTGTCATCCCGCGAGTCTACGACCGATCGGGATCGCCGTAGCGGGGTCGGGCGCTCAAGGCTGCCAGAGGTAGTTGAACTTGACGATCAGCTCGCGGCGCGCCGTTTCCCTGGCGGTGAAGGTCGGTGCGGCCCAGTTGTGGTTGTAGACGACGAAGAGGTTGGCGCCGGGCTTGTAGATCCAGTTGAAGCGCACGTTGACGCCCGCCAGTTGGGCCGCGTCGTTGTACTGGGCTAGCGTGTTGAGCCGCAGGTCCGGGCTGAAGGCCGCATCGAGGCGGACGGTGTAGATCGTGGCGGTGAAGTCGCCCTGGGGCAGCGTGACGTCGTTGTAGTTCCACTGGAACTCGGTCAGCAGGTGGCGGGAAAGGCGAACGAAACTCGACAGGACGTAGCTCCGGCGGTCGCCGCCGAAGAACTCGCCGACGTTGATGTTGCCGCGCCAGGCGAGCCGCCGTCCCTGGTTGGAGAATCCCCGCAGGAAGATCGAGTCGAACTCGTAGAGGCCCGCGGGAATCACGATTCCGGGCCTGATCTCGAAGGGCTCGAAGAGCTGCTCGACGTCGTTGACCAGGGCCAGGCGAAACCGGTCGTCGCCGGTCGTGCGCATGCCGATGGGCGCGAAGAGGAGCTTGCGGCTCTCCACCCGGCCCAGGCTCTCGCGCTCGAAGTAGTCGAGTTCGGCCTCGACCGTGACGCTGCGGACGATGCCGCGGTTGATCCGCGGTTCCCAGCGCACTCTCGGGTTGTAGCGACGGAAGTCCCGGCGGAGGAGAAAGCCGGAGCCGGGCTGGAAGCCGGACTGGGCCTCCATCAGATCTACATTGGCCCGCAGGCTTCGGGATGTGTAGCTGTAGCCCGTGCCGACGGCGCCTGTGTCGCCACTCTGTCCCTCATCATCGCTGCCGGCCCCGAAGATGTAGAAGGCGGACTGCCGGTTCGGCTTGTAGTCGAGATCGACGCCGTAGAGCCGGTTCATCGCGCCACCGCTCGGGTCGAGTTTGGTGTAGATCATGCCGACACTGGATCGTTCCCCGAGATTGCGCTTGAGCCGGAAGACGCTGTGCTGGGTGGCGGCGGCCGCGGACCTGCCCTCCGCCGCAGTGGCCTCGGTCCCCACGGTCAGCAGGCCGAGGTTCCAGGCGCCGGCCCGCCCGGTGAGACGGGCGCCGACATCGATGGGCACCTCTTCACCACGATCGAGACCGATGCGCCTTGAGAAGAAGGCCTTCATCAGGGGCGGCTGCATGCCTCCCGGACTCGGCGGACCGAACTCGAAGATGCCGGCGTTCTCCAGGAAGAACTCCCGCTTCTCGGGAAAGAAGAGGGAGAAGCGGGTCAGGTTGACCTGCTGCTGGTCGACCTCCACCTGGGCGAAATCGGTGTTGTACGTGAGATCGAGCGTCAACGACCTGGTCAGCCCCCATTTCAGGTCGATTCCGCCGTCGATGTCGTCGAGCGTCCCATTTGGCGGGGCGCGAGGCTCTTCCGCGGCGGAGGCGAGCACGAAGGGCTTGACGTCGAGCCGTCTCCCCGGCTTGACGCCAGAGATGCCGGTGAGGTCGCCGGCGAGCGAGACCCAGTGGGCCGCATACATGCGGCTGACGGCGCGCGGGCCGATCTCGCGCCCGACCGGCGCCCAGTAGCTCTCTTCGTTCGTCCGGCGCACGACCCGGCGGACGTTCAGCCCCCAGGTGCTCGCCGCAGGGTCGAAGCGCAGGGTCGAAAAGGGGATCGCGACCTCGGCCTGCCAACCCGCCGCGGTCGTGCGAGCCGTGGCCCTCCAGACCCCGTTCCACTCGATGTTCTGGTCCTTGCCCTCTTCGGTGACCAGCGAGTCCGTGCGGGCCCCGAGCGGGTTGACCTCGAAGGTGAAGCTGTTGCGCTGGTCGTGGAAGGTGTCAAGCACGATGGCCAGCGAGTCGTCGTTGCGGCCATGGTCCGAGTCGCGCTGGAGTTCCCTGGCGACGATGGCCTCCGGCTGCGAGTCGAAAGCGCGTATTCCGAAGTACAGGACCGTATCCGTGTAGACGACGGAGAACTCGGTCTGCTGCGCGGCCGGACGGTCGTCCTCCGGCTCGCGGGCAGTGAAACCGGAGGCGACGGGCGCCTGGTCCCAGGCGGCCTCGTCGAGCACGCCGTCGACGCGGATCGGGGCGTCGATGCGGAGTGCCTCGACAGTCGGCCGTGGGCTGGTGCTCGTCTGGGCGGCGGCGGGGGAAGCCAAGAAAGCCAAGGCGAGCACAAGTGCGGCCACGGTACGGTCGCCGCTTCGCGGCGCGTCTCTTCTCAGAAGCCGGCCAGAAGGCCGGCGCACCCAGTGTGCGGCCACGGGATGGTCGCCGCTTCGCCGGCGCACCCGGTCCTTGCGGCGCAAGCTCCTAGACGGACCTGGTCCGCTCGTCGGCAAGGCGGAACTCCTGGTGCCAGTTGGAGTCGCCGCCGTCGCCCTTGCGGTCGACGACGACGTCGACGAGGAAGGGCTCGCCGGCGCGGGTGACCTCGATGCCGCGGCGGATCGCGGGCCGCAGGTCGGCGGCCGACTCGACGGTGGCGCCGTCGACGCCCTGACTCTTCGCGAGGCCGGCGAAGTCGATGTCGGGATCGCCGAGGTGCATGCCGGTGTAGCGGTTGGCCGCCTTCATCTTGCCGTCGTAGCGGGCGTAGGCGAGGCGTACGGTCTGGTAGTTCCGGTTGTTCGTCACCACGGTGAGCACCGGCACGCCGTAGCGGGCCTGGGACCAGAAACCGGAGGCGCTGTACATCACCGAGCCGTCGCCGATGTTGCAGACCACTTGGCGGTCCGGCTGGCCGAGCTTGGCTCCGGTCGCCGCGCCGATTCCCCAGCCGAGGCCGGCGCCGGAAGTCGCGAGCCAGGTCTTCTCGTCGTCGCGGTGGCCAGTGGAGAAGAACTGGTTCGAGCCGCTCAGGTTCTCGCTGACGATGATCGCGTTCGGGTCGAGTTCCGTCTCGAGCACGTGTCCCAGTTCGTCGGCGTGGATCGGGCTGGTGCCCACGTTCGCCGGGTCGAGCTGTGGCTGCGTGCGAGCGGAGTCGGGCCTGGAGGCGCGGATCTTCTCTCGCCGCTCCTTGGTGGTGAGCGATTCGACCGCCTCGACCAGGGCCTCGGTGGCGAGCTTCGTGTTCGCGACGACCGCGCGGCCGAACGGCCTGTCGCCGCCGATCGCGCCTGTGTTCAGGCCGATCCAGGCGCTCTGCGAGCCCTCGGCATCGGGGCCGGCGGCGGCCGTACCGCCGATGTCGCTGACGCCGATGCGGAGCACGAAGTCGCGATCCCGGCTGCTGTAGCCGCCGGCGTAGAGCGGATGCATGCGCGGGAAACTGTGGAAAGGCCAGTTCACGTCGGCCACCTGTACCTGGAGAAGCTCGGCCAGTTCCAGGACCGCCTGCTGGGCGCCGGCCTTGCTGACCTCGTCGCCGACGTGGATGACGGGCGCCTCCGCCTCGATCAGCATCCGCGCCACCGCCTCGATGTCCTCGTCGCGGGCCGGAATGTCGTCCGGGATGACGAAGGATGCGCGGTCGTGGATCGCGGCGCTGACCCCCTTGGCCTCAAGGGCGTGGTTGGCCAGAGCGAGGTAGGTCGGACCGCCGGGCGAGGTGGTGGCCACCTTGTAGGCACGGCGCAGCATGACCGGGATCGAGCCGGGGTCACGGGTCTCCCAGGACATCTTCGTGAACTGCCGGTTCACGTCCTTCTGGTCGAAGCCGGGCCTGGGCCCCAGCAGCAGGTTGTCGTCCTGCATTTCGTTGTCGAGCAGGCCGGCGGTCACGATCAGGGCGGAGCCGTCCCGGCTCGAGTTGTAGAGCTGGCCGGCGGACTGAGCGGTGCCGGCAATCACGTGGACGTTGACCAGGGCCGGTTCGCCGGAGGCCTTGTGGTAGCCGTCGGCCATCGAGATGACGATGCCCTCGTGCAATCCCATGATGAGTTGCATGCCGGGCCGGTCCAGGAATGCGTCGAAGAAACCGACTTCGAACGAGCCGGGGTTCGTGAACAGGAAGCGGGTGCCGGCCGCGGTCATCTGCTCGACCATCAGCTCGCCGCCGGTGCCGGTTGCGGTGCGGCTGCCGGAGTCCGGATCGGCGTTCGCCGCGGCGGCGGCCGCGTTGGCCGTGGACTCGGCGATCGTGCCGGTGAGACCAAGCGCCGTCAGGGCCTGGATGAAGCCACGGCGGGAGAGATCGTTGCGGAGGAAGCGGTAGACCAGTTCGTTCACGGCAGGGCCTCCCTTGTCGTCAGGATGTCGTCGCGTCAGCGTAGCAGGGGGCCTTGGGCGCACAGAGACGCGAAACGCGTTCGCTGCTATGATCGCGCGCCCAACGAGACCGCCACGGCGCCCACTGCGGCCACCCGGGCGATGGAGTCGACATGCCCAGAACCTGCCAGATCACCGGCAAGAAGCCGCTCAGCGGCCATAACATCTCCCACGCGCACAACGTGACGAACAAGTGGCAGCGGCCGAACATCCAGGCCAAGCGGCTCTACGTCCCCGAGCTCAAGCGGACGCTCAAACTCAAGGTGTCGACGCGCGCCCTGCGGACGATCGACAAGAAGGGCCTGCTGCCCTATCTGAAGAGCCGCGGCCTGACGGTCCGCGACGTCACGTAGCGCTCCTCGCGCAGGTCTCAGGCTTCGGGCTCGGCCTCCGTTTCCTCGGGCGAAGCCGCCTCGGCTTGTTCCCGGCTGCCCAGGTACTCGGGCAGCTTGATGCCGACGTTCTTCGTCAGTTCGTGCAGTGGCGGCAGGGAGCCTACGAGGCCGGAGACAAAGTCCGCGGTCGCCGTCTTGCCGTTGTCGCCGCGGCCGGAATCCCACACGGTCACGTTGTCGATCTTGAGGCTGGCGATCGCCTTGACCTGCTCCTCGACCAGCTTCGGGAGCTGCTCCGTGGCAAGTAGCAGCGCCGTGTTCTCTGCGCCGCCGATCGCGTCGACGAGGCGGTCGAAGCCCTCGGCCTTCTTCTTGAGCACCGCCTCGATACCGGCGGCTTCGGCTTCCTGGAGGCGCTGGATGCGGTCGGCGTCGGCCTCGGTCAACGACCGGATGCCGTCCGCTTCGCCCTGCTTCAGGCGGCGGTTGCGCTCGGCCTCGGCTTCGGCCAGGGTTGCCATCTCTTCCTTCTTGATCTCGGCGGGAACGACGACATCGGCGCGCTGCGTCGCCTGCTCGCGGGTGGCGCGCGCGATCTCGGACTCCTGCTGGGCCGCGTACGCTTCCTGCAGTGCCTGGGCCGCCTTGACCTTCTCCGCGGCGGACGCGTTGCGCTCGGCCTCAGCCTCTTCCTTTCTCCGGCTGGAGTCGGACTGGGCCACCCGCACCGCGGATTCGTTCTCGCCCTCCTGAGCCGTCGCCAGGGACCGGGCGACCTGGATGCGGCGGTCGCGCTCCGCGGCCGCGGCGCCGACCTCGCCGTCGCGTTCCTGCTCGGCGACCTTGACCTTGGCCTCGTTGATGGCCCGCGCGGCCGCTTCCTTGCCGAGTGCGTCGATGTAGCCGGACTCGTCCGTGATGTCCTGGATGTTCACGTTGATCAGCCGCAGGCCGACCTTCTTCAGTTCGACTTCGACGCCGTTCGAGATGTTCTCGATCAGCTTGTCGCGGTCGGCGTTGATCTCCTCGATCGGCATCGTTGCCAGCACGACGCGCATCTGCCCGAAGATGATGTCCCGCGCGAGCGCGGAAACCCGGTCCATCTGCATGCCGAGCAGGCGCTCGGCCGCGTTCTCCATGACGCCGGATTCGGTCGAGATGCCGACCGTGAACGTCGACGGGCAGTTGACGCGGATGTTCTGCTTCGAGAGCGCCCCGGTCAGGTTGATGTCCATCGTCATCGGTTCGAGATCGAGGAACTGGTGCGCCTGCAGGATCGGGATGATGAAGGCGGCGCCGCCGTGGTAGCACTTCGCCGAACCGGTGCCGCCGATCTTCCCGTAGACCACGAGGATGCGGTCGGAGGGGCAACGCCGGTACCGGCTCGAAAGCGAGAAGATGAGGATGAGGACCGCCGCCAGGGCGGACAGGATGAGGATGATCAGGTCCACGTATTCGTTCTCCTAACTGACTACTTGCTTACTGGTTGCTTACTGGGTTTCGGTCTGTTCGTCGGCTTCCGCGTCGAGGGGAACGACGAGCAGGGTGTTGGGATCGAGGGTGTCGACCACGCGGATGCGGGTCAGGGTGGGCAGATCCTGGTCGTGGCGCGTCATCGCGGCGACCGTGCGCAGCCGGCCCTGGACCAGGACCTCGACCTGCCCGGGCTTCCTGAGACCGCCGCCGATCGGCGCGTACACCTTGCCGGCGACGCCGACCGCGTTCTTGTAGTCCACGGTGCCGCTATGGCGCAGGCCCATCAGCACCCGCATGACCAGGAGCAGGATGCCGGCGAAGAGGAGGCCGACGACGGTGCCGCCGACGGAAGCGGCCAGGGTCGAATAGCCGGCGCGCATCATCACGACACCGGTCCAGCCGAAACCGGCCAGGAAACCGCTCACGGTGCGCATCGAGAGCAGGGAAGTTCCCTCGCCGTCGACGGCGTCGAGCAGGTCGTCGAGCCCGAAGACGGTGAGGACGACCTGAATCAGCAGGGCCAGGGCGGAGACGATGCCGAGCGCGTAGAAGACGCGGTACGCGCCCTCCAGTGAACCCCACCAGCTACTGACTGCCTCCATCGCTCCCCTCTCTCTTCTACGTGTTTCCCCGGGTCTTTGTTGACGACGTCAAGCGGCACTCCCGGCCCGCGCGATACCGCGCGCCTCGTCGACCCGGAGCAGCAGGAGGCCGCCGACCAGGAAGAACACGAGGACGACGGCGATACCCGCGCGCTGGCCGTAGCCGGCGGTGATCAGGCCCAGCAGCATCGGGCCCAGGAAGGCCGTCGCCTTGCCGGAGAAAGCGAAGAAGCCGAAGAACTCGGACTCGTAGCGCTTCGGCGCGAAACGGCCCATCAGCGACCGGCTCGCGGACTGGTTGGGACCCATGAACAGGCCCAGCACCAGCGCCGCGGCCCAGAACCAGGCCCTGTTCGGCGCCGCGACCGCGACCAGGGAGCAGACGAACAGGCCGACCAGGCTCCACAGCACGGTGGTGCGGCCGCCGACCGAATCGTCGACAAGGCCGAACAGGAAGGCGCCCAGCCCCGCCGCGACGTTCAGGGCGATGCCGAAGACGATCACCTCGCTGGTGTCCATCCCGAAGGTGCCCGCGGCGTAGACGCCGCCGAAGGCGAACACGGTGATCAGGCCGTCGTTGTAGATCAGGCGCGCGACCAGGAAGCGGACGATGTCCTGGAAGTCACGGATCCGGGTCAGCGTACGGCCGAGGTCCTGGAAGGCGCCGCGAACGGCCGCGACGTTGCCGCCGGCGGATGCGTCGCTGCGCGGTGTGCCTTCGTCGCGCAGCAGGATGAGCGCGGGCAGGCTGAAGAGCAGGAACCAGACGGCGACGAGCAGGTTCGAGGCGCGGATGTTGAAGCCGTCCTCCGTGCTGAGCGCCAGCCAGGGGGCGCCCTCGCCGAGGCCGATCAGCCCAAGCAGGGCGACGACCAGGCAGACGAGCCCCCCCGCGTAGCCAAGACCCCAGGCGTAGCCGGAGATCCGTCCGATCGTTCGCGGCGTCGACAACCGGGGCAGGAAGGAGTTGTAGAACACCATCCCGACCTCGAATCCGACGTTCGCGATGACGAACAGCGTGAGGGCCGCCAGGACGGCGTTGCCGCTTCCCGGGACGATGAAGGTCAACCAGGCAGTCGCACCGACCGAGACCAGTGTGGCGGCGACCAGGAAGCGCCTGCGCAGGCCGGAACGGTCGGCCATCGCCCCAAGCACCGGTGCGACGAGGGCGATGATCAGCGAGCTGATCGTGATCCCGCGCGACCACAGGGCGGTGCCGCGGGCCGCGTCCTCGGCGAAGGTCTGCGAGAAGTAGGTCGCGTAGACGAAGGTCACCACCAGGGTGGTGAAGGCGGAGTTGGCCCAGTCGTAGAGACACCAGGACGCCACCGCCCCACGGCGGGGGCCGGGCGCCGCTTCGCTGCCCGAACTCCTCAGAACTTCTCGTCCTCCCACCAGGGGAAGTAGGACGGCATGTCCGCGCTGGCCTTCAGGGGAAACTCGGCCGGCCGCTTCTCGAGGAACGAAACGACGCCCTCCCTGGCGTCGGCGCTCCGGCCCCGTGTGTAGATGCCCTTGGACTCGACTCGATGCGCCGCCATCGGCGATTCGGCGTCGAGGGCCTTCCAGAGCATGTGCCGGGTCAGGGTGACCGAAACCGGCGAGGTGTTGGCCGCGATCTCGGATGCCAGCTCCCGGGCGGCGGGAAGCAGATCTTCCGGCGGCAGGACGCGATTGACGAGCCCGCCCTCGAGCGCTTCCGCGGCCGGGAACACGCGGCCGGTCAGCGTCCACTCGGAGGCTCGGCCCATGCCGACCAGGCGCGGCAGGAAGTAGCTGCTGCAGGCCTCGGGCACCATTCCGCGGCGGACGAAGACGAAGCCCATCCGCGCCTCGGTCGAAGCGAGCCGGACGTCCATCGGCAGGGTCATCGTGATGCCGACGCCGACCGCCGGGCCGTTGATCGCCGCGATGATCGGCTTGCGAAGGGCGTAGATCCGTAGCGACAGGACGCCGCCGCCGTCCCGGTAGGCCTCGAGGTCGTCATTCGAACGGGCGAAGGTGTCGCCCCCGGAGGACAGATCGGCGCCGGCGCAGAACCCGCGCCCTTCGCCGGTGACGATGATGGCGCGGACGTCGTCGTCCGCGTCCGCGCGGTCGAAGGCGTCCATCATCTCGGCCGCCATCTGGCCGTTGAAGGCGTTGAGGCGTTCGGGACGGTTGAGCGTCATCGTCAACACGCCGTCCTCGAGGTCGTAGCGGATTGCTTCGTAGCTGGATTCCTGGGTCATCTGGTCGTTCCTGCTGTCGGTGTTGGTGGGTTCTTCTTCGTCGCTGCGCCTGCGTGGATCAGGGTGCGGCTGAAACGCCAGGCACCGGGAAGCGCAGGCAGAAGCGCTCGATGTCCTGCCGCATGGCGTCCAGACGCTCGTCGTCGCCGTGCCGCCTTAGTGCGTCGATGATCCACTCGGCGAGCAGCTTCATTTCGGGTTCTTCCATGCCGCGCGTGGTCGCCGCTGGACTGCCGAGCCGGATGCCGCTCGGCCGAAGCGGCGGCCGGGGGTCGTCGGGGATCAACTGCTTGTTTACCGTGATGGACACCTTGTCCAGGGTCTCCTCGGCGACACGGCCGTCGATGCCGAAGCTCTTCCGGGTGTCGAGCACCATCATGTGGTTGTCGGTGCCGCCGGTCACGAGATCGGCGCCTCGGTTCATCAGCTCCTCGGCGAGCACCTTCGCGTTGGTCAGCACTTGCCGGGCGTAGATTGCGAAGTCCGGCTCGAGCGCCTTGCCGAGGGTGATCGCGAGCGCGGCAACGGCGTTCATGTGGGGTCCGCCCTGAAGACCGGGAAACACGGCCTTGTCGATCTTCCGGCGGTGCTCGGCGCGGCACAGGATCAGGCCGCTCCGCGGTCCGCGCAGGGTCTTGTGGCCGGTGGTCGTCATCACGTCGAAGCCGTGGTCCATCGGGTTGGACATCGCATTGCCGGCGATCAGCCCGCCGATGTGCGACACGTCGGCCATCGTCAGCGCGCCGACATCGTCCGCGATCCGCTTGAACTCGCGGTAGTCGTAGTCCCGCGGGTAGGAGGAGTAGCCGCAGAGGATCATCTTCGGACGGTGCTCGCGGGCCTGGGCGAGCAGGGCGTCGAAGTCGATCGCGCCGGCGTTGTCGGGATCCGTCTTGTAGCGGATGAAGTGGAAGACCCGGCCCATGTGGGACACCGGCGCGCCGTGAGTCAGGTGGCCTCCATGCGACAGGTCCATCGCCAGCACCGTGTCGCCGGGGTCGAGGAACGCGAAGTACGCCGCCTGATTCATCGGCGAGCCGGACAGGGCCTGCACGTTCGCGTGCTCGGATCGGAACACCCGGCAGGCGCGCTCGATCGCCAGCCGCTCCACCGCGTCGGTGAACTCCTGGCCGCCGTAGTAGCGGCGGCCGGGGTAGCCCTCCGCGTACTTGTTCGTCAGCACAGAGCCGTTCGCCGCGAACACTTCGGGATAGGTGTAGTTCTCGGACGGAATCAACTCGACGCCGCGCCGTTCACGGTCCTCCTCGCCGACGATCGCCGCCCAGACCGCTGGGTCGTTGCGCGCCAGCGCCTGCCGGTTCGCTTCCACTGCGCTTGACTCAGGCCTGCGCCGGGCTCAGATGGGCCCGGATGCCTACTTGACCGCCGCCTTCGCGGCCTCGAGCAGGACGGTTTCCGGCAGACGGACCTTGTAGTCCGGATTCACGTAGTGGAAGGCGATCCGCCCATCCGTATCGAGCACGAAGACGGCGGGTACCGGCAGCATGTGGTGATCGTCGCCGGCGTACTCCTCGAGGTCGAGCCGGTAGGACTCCCGGTAGGTGCGGACCATCTCCTCGTTGCGGAAGGCTATCCCGAAGGCCTGCGATGCCCTCATGCCGCGGTCGGAGAGCAGCCGGTACTTCAGCTCGTTCTTGCCCTTTGTCGCCTGCAGTTGCTCCGCGACATCCGGCGAGATGGCGAACACCTGGTAACCGAGGTTGATCAGATCCTGCTCTATCTCTTGCAACTGGCCCAGTTGCGTATTGCAGTACGGTCACCAGCCGCCGCGGTAGAAGATCAGGATCGTTGGCTTGGCCTGCGCCTCGGTGAGCAGATTGACCTCACCGCCGTCGGCGGTGGGAAGCAGAACATCCGGCACTGCACTGCCGACCAGGAGTGGCCGAATGTCCTCTGCCGACGCCGGAACGTCGGCGGCTGAAGTTGAGGAAACAGTGGCGCAGACGAGGGCCGCGCCGGCGAGAAGAGTCGTGGTTCGCATGGCCGGCAGGATATCACGCAGGCGGGCGCCGAGAGGCCTGGTTTGCTTCGCGCGAGGCTCTCCGCTGCTCGGTGAGTTCCGCCCACGGGACGACTCCGGTGCGCGCGGCCCAATCGTCCCACAGCCCGGAGAGTTCGTCGACCCGTTCGGGCATCTCCGCGGCCAGATCATGCGCTTCTGTGCGGTCGGCGAGCAGGTCGTAAAGTTCCCATGGTCCGGGGTGCCGCGACACGAGCTTCCACTTGCCGGCGCGGACCGCCCGGTTGCCTTCGTGCTCCCAGAACACCGCTTCGCGGTCCAGCGGTTGCCGGTGAAACGCCGGCAGCAGGCTGGTGCCCTCGACGGGGACCGAAGCCTGCCCTGAGCGATTCGCGGGATGTGCCGCTCCGGCGGCATCCAGGGCCGTCGCCATCAGGTCGACAACGTGGGCGGTCTCGCCGACGATGCCGCCGCCTTCGACGATCCTGGCCGGCCAGTGGACGATCAGCGGCGAAGCGATCCCGCCCTCGTGGACCCAGTGCTTGTACAGACGGAATGGCGTGTTGCTGACGTGCGCCCAGTGCGGGCCGTAGCTCTGGTAGCTCGACTCCGGGCCTGGCAGCACGCTCGTGTCGTTGCCGACCGCGACCGGACTGCCGTCCAGGGCCTGCTTCGGCAGGTGCAGGCCCGTCCACCGGTCCGTCAACACCTCGGCGCAGCCGCCATTGTCGGCCAGGAACAGGATCAACGTGTTGTCGAGCCGGCCTGTCTCCTCGAGGGCGGCCACAACGTCACCGATTCCCTGATCCATGCGGTCGATCTGGGCGGCGTAGACCTCCATCGCGCGCTCGAACCAGGGCCGTTCCCCGGCGGGCACGTCCTCCCACGCCGGTACCCGGGAGTCCCGCTCGGCGAGCAGCCAGTCTTCGTCGATGAGCCCCAGTTCGGTCAACCGCTCCTGGCGCTGTTCACGGATCGCGTCCCAGCCAGCGGCGTAACGGCCCCGGTAGCGGGCGATGTCCTCCGGCAGCGCGTGCAGGGGCCAGTGCGGCGCCGTGTGGGCTACGTACAGAAACAGCGGATCGCCGCTCCGGTCGCCGGCCGCGTGGTCTCGCACGAAGCGCGCTGCATGCTCCGATATCGCGTCCGTGTAGTAGTAGACCGGAGCTTCGGGGTCTCCGGGAGGCTCCAGCTCGATCGGCGTGTTGCCTTCCGTCAGCGAGATCGGATCGTAGAAGCTGCCGGCGCCGTGGATCGTGCCGTAGAAGCGGTCGAAGCCGCGTTGCCGTGGCCAGTTGTGGGTCGAGGTGAGTTCGTCGTTGCCGCTCCAGTGGCCCACATGCCGGGTGACGTGCCACTTGCCCGACATGTACGTGCCGTAGCCTGCCGCACCCAGTGCCTCGGCGATCGTGATCGCGTTGGCGGCGAGGTCTCCGCGGTAGCCCGGCAGCCCGTCATCGCCCATCATGTGCCCGACGCCGGCCTGATGCGCGTAGAGGCCGGTCAGGAGCGACGCCCTGGTCGGGCAGCAACGGGCCGTGTTGTAGAAGTGGCTGAATCGCAGACCGTTCGAGGCCAGACGGTCGAGGTTGGGTGTGTCGATCTCGCCGCCGTAGCTGCCGAGGTCGGAGAACCCCATGTCGTCTGCCATGATGAGGACGATGTCGGGCCGTCGCGTGGAGTCCGTGTCGCCGCAACCGAGGGCCGTCAGAGCCGTCGCGGTGACCGCCACGGCCAGGCCGATGACGGCGGCGGGGTTCTTGCATGATGGAGTTGAACCGGGCATGGACGGAGTGTATTCAGAAGGAAGTTTGACCTGCGGTGGCCCCGTGGCCGCGTTGCTGGCTGCCGCGATGCTCGTTCTCGTCGCGGCGCCGGTCGAGGGTCAGCGCCTGCTGAGGTTGATTCCGCAGGCGACTCAGCCGGCAACCGTCGCGGATCAGGACTTCGCGCCGGGCATTGCACCGATCGCCATTCAGGTCGACCTGGAGCTGCTGCGTGCCGAACCCGGCCGACTCGAACTGCCGACTCCGGATGGCCGGGTGCTGGAGGCGGAACGCAGCTTCTTCGAGGATCGGGGCGGCGGCGACCTGATGTGGTCCGGCGGTTTGGTGGGGGCGGGCTACGACAGCGTCGTGTTGACCGTGGAGGGCGGCCGTCTGGTGGGCTGGTTCGGTGAGCCCGGCGGCGTGCGGTATCGGATCAGCGCCAGGCCCGACGGTGGCGGTCAGATGGCCTCCAGCTTCGGCGTGCCCGGGCGCGAGCCGGAGGCCTTCTGCCCGGTGGGCACCGATCCCGGCCCGCCGCTACGGGGGCAGGCACGCCTTCCGGCCGAAGCGATGGCCGTCGATCTGCCGGCCCGAGCGGTCGCGGCGCAGAACCACGAGCAGCTCGACATCCTGGTCGTGTACACGAGGTCGGCGGCCCTGAATTGGGGAGGGCCAGCCGCCGCCCGAGCGGCGATCCGGAGCGCCGGCGATTACCTGAACATGGTCCTGCGGAACGGCGGCATCGGCGTCAGCGCGAGGATCGTCCACATGGCCCAGCTCTCGGGGCTGGACCGTGTCGGCCGAGACGCAGACGGCTTCTACGAATCGTCGATCATCACGCAGTTGCGGTTCAACGGGGAGGCTCTTCGACTGCGAAGGGAGCATGGCGCCGACCTGGTACACCTCTTCACGGGTGAGTCTCCGTGGGTGCTCGGAGGCGCTTGTGGCCAGCACTACCTTCTGTTTCGCGACGAGACTGCCGAGGAGTTCTCGGAACTCGCCTACGGCTGGACCTCCAACGCCTGCTCCGACGATGGACCGATCTTCGCTCATGAAGTCGGCCACGGGCTGGGCGCCCACCACGATCCGGCGAACGGCGGTTCTCCGGAGTTCGCCTTCAGGCCGTACGCCTTCGGCCACGGCAATCTCGATCGCATCCCGAACGTCGGGACGATCATGAGCTACACCGGTCAGGGCGAGCCGTACCTGTCGAGTGTCCGCCTCAAGCCGCGGGGCCGGGTGATCGGCATCGCGAACGAACGGGAGAACGAGCGGGCCCTGCGAGAGAGCATCCACATCGGCGTGGAGTACGGCGACTTCGTGTCCCCTTTGCCGCCGGATGCTCCGGCGGCGCCGACGGACCTGCGGGTCGAGATGGCAGGCGACATATCCGTGCGGCTCTCCTGGCGGGACAACGCGCCGAATGCGGATGGCTACGAAGTGACGTTCTGGCGATCGGATCAGGTGGGGGATCCGTCGACGCGCCGGCTCGAGGAGCGGAGGACGGCGATCCTCGACCTGCCTGTGGCCGGCGAGGGTACGCGGTACTTCTTCTTCATCAGGGCGGTCAGTGGGGAGGACGCCTACTCGGCGAGAAGCGACACGGTCACGCTGGCGGTCCCGGGCGAGGAGCCCGCTCCGCCTTCGGGACTCGCCTGGCGCCCGGTCGCTGAAGAGGATCCGGTCCGCATGGGGACGAACTCCGCGCGTGTGAGCTGGGTCGACAACTCGGACAATGAAGGTCTCTTCGAGGTCCGGCTTCTGTACCGCGGGGCGCTGCAGCGGCGGAAGTTCGTGTCCTCGAACGGCGAGTCGACCCTCCTGACGAACCTCTTCCCGGACATCTCCTACCGCGTCCGCGTGTACGCGCATGGCGCGACCGGGACCTCTGGCAGCAGAGAGGTCCTGACGCTTGAATCGCCGCCTCTGCCGGGGCCTAGGGCCGTCTCCGGCCTGACCGCCAGGGCGACGGGCGATACGTCCGTTCGCCTGACGTGGCAGGACAACTCGTCCGACGAACTCGGCTTCCGGGTGGTGGCGCTGGTCTCGGGTTGGTTCGGCCTGTTCGAGGCCGATGCCAACAGCGAGTCGATCGAGATCGAGGGGCTGGCCCGTGGCGGCGGCTACGTCTTCTTCGTCTTGCCAACCAACGATGCGGGCGTTGGTGAGCGCAGCTTCACCAGGTTGAGATTGGGCGCTGCGGGCCGCGGCCCAGCGGCTCCGACCGGACTCAACTGGGGGGTCGACGGCGGCGTCGCAAGGCTGACCTGGAAGTACAACTCAGGTAGAAGGGCCGGCTTCGAAGTCCAGTCGCGGCCGGAGTACGACCGGCAGGACACGACCGTGGTGGGCGGCGGCCGCTGGACCCGCGTTGCTCTGGTTCCCGCGGGCGCCACGTCGTTCGACCTGGATCGCAGCGAGGAGGTCGACTATCGCGTCTTCGCCTACGACGGAACCGGTTTCTCGCGCAGCAGCAACACGGTCAGGGGGATGCCCTTCCAGAACCCCGACCCGCAGCCGGAGGCGGATGACCGCGTGACGGCGATTCCATCGGGCGAGACGTCGGTGGAGCTGTCGTGGACCGGCAGGTGGACCCGGGCTGCACGGGGCGCGCTTTCGATCGAGGCACGCAACCCGGCCGGTGGCTGGGCCGAAGTGGCGACGAGCGCGCCGGCGCTCGGGAGCACGGTGGTCACGGGCCTGGAGGCGGAGACGCCCTACACGTTTCGGCTTCGGGCCGGCAGCGCGGACTATTCCGAAGAAGTCAGCGTGACGACCGGCGCCTTCGAGGGCGCCTGCCGGGAGGGGTCGGCGTACCTCTGTCTGCGAAGTCGGCGCTTCGAGCTGCGCGCCCACTGGAGCAAGCCGGACAGCCCCGGCGAATACGGTGCGGGAACGGCCGTACCGGCGGATGTCTCGGACGAGTCCGGACTGTTCTGGTTCTTCGAACCCGAGAACATCGAGTTGGTGGTCAAGGTCCTCGACGGCCGGGCGCTCAATGAGCGCTACTGGGTGTTCTTCGGCGCCCTGTCGGACGTGGAGTACTGGATCACGGTGAGAGACGCCGAAACGGGCGCGAGCCAGACGTACCACAACCCTCCGCGCGAAGTCTGCGGGCAGAAGGACCTCAATGCCTTCGGCGATCCGGGCGCGGCGTCGACGGGATCGACCGCGGCCAGCGACGGTCCGGTCGTTCCGGGAATCGAACTCGTGCCGATGAGCGCCGTGGCGCTCGGGGTGAGCGGGACGGGCGGTTCGAGTGACGGCGGCGGTCGGTGCGAGACGGCCGGAGATCGGCTCTGCCTGCTGGACGACCGCTTCTCCGTGGAGGTCGCCTTCGTCGACCCGAACGCCGGCACGGGTCTGGAGGAGCCGGCCCGGGTCATTCCGTCGCTCACGATGGGGAAGACGGGTTTCTTCTGGTTCTTCAATCCCTCGAACGTCGAGTTGGCGGTGAAGATGCTCGACGGTCGCGCCCTGAACAACCACTTCTGGCTGCTGTACGGCGGCCTGTCGGATGTCGAGTACGAGATCAAGGTTACGGATACGGCTACCGGTCAGACAGGGGCCTACCGGAACGAGTCGGGCAACATCTGCGGCAAGATCGACTCGGAGGCGTTCTAGCAACCATGGACCGGGACACGTACAGAGACCTGATCGGTCGTTTCGCCACCGGCGTAACGGTCGTGACAACGAACGTTCGCGGTCGGCTTCACGGCATGACCGCTAACGCCGTCTGTTCGCTTTCTCTCGATCCGCTCCAGTTGCTCGTCTGCGTCGACAGGGAGTCGAACTGCTATCAGCAGATGCTCGAGGCGGAAGCGTTCGGCATCAGCGTCCTGGCATCCGACCAGGAGGACATCTCCAACCTGTTCGCCCGCACGACCGCACCCGCGGAGGGCTCCCTGCTGGGCGTCGACTACCGAATCGGCACGCTGGGGGAACCCCTGATCGAGAATGCGCTCGCCCACCTCGAGTGCTGGCTCGCGGAGCGACTCGAGGGCGGCGACCACATCATCGTGATCGGTGACGTGGTGGCCGGCAAGCGGGTGCGCGACGCCGAGCCGCTGCTCTTCTACGGCGGCCGATACGCGAAGCTGGCGGACTGAGCGCGGGTCAGGCCACGAGCGGACAGCTCGGGTCGAACTCGCGGTCCAGCGCGGCCAGTTCAATGATCGCCTCCTGGATGACCTGCTGCGGTGTCGCCCCCTGTTCCACCCGACGCAACCACTGCATCGCCGGGTTGCCGTTCTCGAGGATTCCCTCGATCGGATCGAGCAGGGAGCCGAAGCCGTGGCGCCCGGCCGTCTCTCGGACGCTTTCGAGCATCGATGCGGTCCAGTCTCGAAACGTGAGGGTGCTGCCGTCGACCCAGTTTGTGGCCTCCGCTTCGAGGCTCGCGGTACCGGCGGCGCGTTCGTTCGCGGCGGCGAGCGCCTCCAGTTCGCTCGACGATCGGCCGCGCAGCGGATCGAGTTCCGGCCGCTCCAGCACCTGCCACACGCGGGCTTCGTAGAGGGCGGTGACCGCCTGCAGGATGTCCGGATCGCTGATCCGGTCGCAGATCCGGAGTTCCAGGCGATCCAGAACCCGGGGTGTCGCGGGGCCGTTCGGCCGTATGCCGAGCCAGAGGTGACGACCGTTCTGCATCGTGCCAAGCTCGAGTTGCTCGTCCATCCAGTTGGCGAACGAGGCGGGGTCGGGGAAGAAGGGAACCCGCTCCGGCGTCAGTGGGAAACGCAGCCAGCGGGACGAGTGTTGCCCGGTCGGTTCGCCCGCCAGGAAGGGCGATGCCGCGGTGAGAGCGAGGAACATCGACGCTTCGAGCCGCAGGACCCGGTAGGCGCGTAGCAGTTCCTCCGGGTCGTCTATCCCCAGGTTGATGTGTGTCGACGCGGTGACGACGCGGGTCCCGTAGGTGTCCCGGATGTAGCGGTAGTACGGGTTCTCCGGATCCGAGATGTAGAAGGAGTCGGGATCGGCCAGCGACAGCGTGCCGCCCGGCACCAGGGTGCAGCCGTGCGCCGCCTCCAGGTAGCGGCGTAGCGCGCACCGCTTCGCCATCAGCCGGTCGGTGAGGACCTGGTAGTTGCGGTAGGGGGCGGTCGTGAACTCGACGTTGCGCCCGTCCGGCTCCGTCGTGTAGCCGTCAAGAGCCGCCTTCACCCGTGCCGACAGCGGTAGCACGTGACCGTCGGGTGTACCCGTGTAGACCTCCTCCTCGAGGCCCTTCAGCAGTTGGCGGTGCCGCGGATGATGATCGAGGGTCATTCGGAAGTCCGGCGCGGTGGAGGTAACCGCCTGTCAGTGAGGGGCTTAGCGACAGTGAAACGGGCGCCGCCAGGCCGGGGATTCTACCAACGGATGCCGGTTCTGACCGGGGCCGGACCGCCGCTACTGTTCTTCCGGGCCGCCCAGCACCTTGGCGCCAAGATGGGCGCTGGGCAGGAAGAGGAGGATGCCGACGACCCAGAACCACAGCGGTGACGGGATCGTTGCCATGTTGTAGACGCCGGCGATGAGAAAGAAGGCGCCGACGATCAGGGCCAGTCGCCGTTTCGCCTGTCGCGCGATGCGTGCCGCCGTGCCACCGCCGAGGAACGCGCCGGCGGCCCAGGCCACGAGGACGAAAGCCATGTTCGCGGCCGGGATGTCGCCCGGTTCGATCAGTGCCCGGTCGGTGGGTACCCCTTCGGGCGCTGGAAGCAGGGTGATCGCAGCGATCTGAACGAAGCTGATCACGATGCCGCCGACGATCAGGCCGGCGGGTACGGCGAGGACGGTTCTCAGCATGGCTCTCGTTGCTCCTCGCCTTGGGAGGCTTCGGTCGATCGGCCGGAGCCCGTTACGCTCGGGCCAAGAGGTAACTATACTGCGCGGCTTACTGCCGAAGTCCAAGGAGTCTTGCCGATGAAGCTCGCCGTTGAGTTCCCTAGCGTGGTCTACAGAGAGGGGCCGGAAGCCGTTACCCGTCTCGCTGGGGCGATGGATGAGATCGGCTTCGATCAACTCGACATCTTCGACCATGTGGTCATGGGCCACGACACGGAGGGGCGGGAGAAGAACAGGTATCCGGCGAAGATGCCGATCATGGAGGCCTTCGCCACCCTCGGCTACATCGCGGCCTGCACCTCGCGGATCGGGCTCGGAACCGAGGTGCTGGTCCTGCCGCAGCGCGACCCGGTCCTGACCGCGAAGCAGGCGTCGACCCTGGATACGCTCTCCGGCGGACGTCTTCGCCTGGGTCTCGGGGTCGGTTGGCAGGAATCGGAGTACGAGGCGATGGGGCAGGATTTCCGCAACCGCGGACGGCGCATGGACGAAGCGATCGCCGTGCTACGGGCCTGCTGGGGCCAGGACCCGATCGATTTCGAAGGGGAGTTCTACCGCGTCGAGGCGATGGCGATGGAGCCCAAGCCGCCGCGTGGAGCGGATCTTCCGATCTGGATCGGGGGCCACAGCGAGGCTGCTTTCCGGCGTGCGGGCCGGTACGGCGATGGCTGGATGGGCGTCGCCTCTGAGGAGCTGTTCGAGGACGGCGATCAGGCGATCGCGGCGATCCGCGGCTACGCGGACAGGGCCGGTCGTGATCCGGAGGCCCTGGAGTTTCAGGCACAGGTTTCGCCGCCGCCGCGACCGGGGAACGAGAGCGACCGCACGTTCTACACCGAGCCGGACCGCGTCGCCGAGGCCGCCGCGAAGCTTGGCGAACTGGGGTTCGGCAGCGTCGCGCTCAACCTGACGGGCCTGTTCCTGGCCGGAGCCCGCAGCGTCGACGCGATGATCGACGGCGCCGGCGCCCTGCACGACCGGTTGAGGGCCGAGCTGGGCTAACCCGCCTCGTCCCGGCCGCGCCGCCATTGCCGGTAGGCGCCGATCATCAACCACGCGCCCGCCGCCAGCATGCCGAGCGGCCAGAACTCCCACACGCGGTCGATGTCGTAGCCGAAAGTGTGGTCGAGCAGGGCCAGGAAGCCGATGACGAACAGGCCGGCGCCGGCCAGGAGGCCGAGCTGGCCGCTCCTGGGGGGCTGCGGGGCGTCCTGCAGACCCAGGTCGGTCGCGAGGCCGAGTTCGATCAGAGTGGCCTGCCGGTAGGCGTCGATGATGTTGAAGAGCCAGACGAAGGCCACGACCATGCCCATCACGCCCTCCTCGGTGGCGAGGTAGATGGAGCCGACCGCGAGCAGGAAGAGCACGATGCCCCGCTGGTAGAGGCCGTTGTAGATGTGGCCGAGCCCGGGGAAGAGCGCGAGGATCACGCTGACGACGTGTCGGGCGGTGAGACCTCCCTGGGCTGGCGCCGGCGGCGGTGGAGGCGTCTCGTCGCCGCCGGTCCGGGGCGGTGGGGGTGGAGTGTCCGCTGGCGGGGCCGGGTCCTGGCTGGCAGTCCCCGCGTTCTCGGTCCGTGAAGTGTCCTGTTCGGGTTCGGTGTTCATGCGGTGCTCCTGTCCTGATGGGCTTCCGGGCGGTTTCGGATCGTTGGCGGCGGCTTGCCGTCGTCGTCGGACTCGCCTGATAGCAACAGGCCGGTCAGTTGGCGAAGTGCTTCGGACGACGACTCGACGGCGCCCTGAAACCAGGCGCTGACGCGATCGGTGGGAAGGTCCAGCGGCTCGGCGAAGAATCCGGCCGGCCGCCAGAGTCCCTGCAGCGAGCCAAGGCGCTCGTTGACGGTTCCCTGCATCGACGCGCCGGCCTCGGACGCGGGTTCGAGCAGATGCTCGCCGGCCGCGGCGCCGAGATTCGTCGCGACCCTGCGCCCCGCGGCGAACGGATCGCCGAGCACGAGGGTCAGGGCGACCGCGAGCAGGTAGCTGGCGGCGAGTGCGGTGCCGGTTCCGGGCCGTGCGGCCAGGGCCGCGGATCCCGCTGGCCCACCGCGACGACGCAGGAACCGGCCGCCAGGTCGAGGTGGCGATTGCCATCGAACGGGGCTGCGTGCGGGAATCTCCCGCAGCCGCCGCATCAGGGTCGCCGGCGGATCGACTTCGTACCCGACGAGCGATTCCAGCTCGAGGGCGCGCGCCTCGCCGTCGCGGTCCCAGGACGGACCGAGGGCGATTTCGAGGAGTCTGCTGCGGAGTTCGTCGGACATCGGGAAGCCGGCGCCGAGTTCGTCGATGTCTGGGGTCCGTTCCGGATTCTCCGCTCCCGGCCGCGGCTTCCCCTGCTGGCGCTGGAGGCTCAACTGTAGGCCCCGGTCCGGGTCGGAACGGGATCGCCGGCGGCCTTGCGCCTGCGGTCGATGCGCCGAATGAGTTCCAGTCGCGCGCGCCGCAGGCGAGACTTCATCGTCCCCTCGGGCAGGTCGAGAAAGGCGCAGATGTCGGCGTAGCTCAGGCCCTGCAGGTCGCGCAGCATCAGGATCTCGGCGAACGCCTCCGGCATTTCCTCGAGCGTCTGGTAGACCATACGCAGGCGTTCGCGGCGTTCGGCGCGGGCGGCCGTGTCCAGACTGCCGGCCTGGCGCTTCAACAGCTCCTCCGAGACGATGGTGGTTCGCCGTTCGGTCCGGGTGCGGCGATAGTGGTCCACGCAGAGGTTTCTGGACAGCCGGAGGGTCCAGCCGGCGAGCGGCACATCGCCCCGGTAGCGGTCGAGGTTGCGGTAGAGCTTGAGGAAGATCTCCTGGGTCAGGTCCTCTGCTTCCGCGGTGTTGCCGGCGAACTGGAACGCGATGTTGTAGATGCGCCGGCCGTAGCGATCGATCAACTCGCTCCAGGCTTCGGCGTGTCCGGCAGCGGCGCGCCGCGCCAGGAACAGGTCGGGATTCGGGCTGGCAGGTTGTTGAGGAGTCGTCATCGGCGTCTGCTCAGGAAGACGCAGATCACGCCACGCGAGTTTCAGCCACGCGCTCGCCGACAGCGGATGCTGCATAATCCCGGTCCGCCGGGGGCCGACCTCCGGGAGAATCGCCAAGAGCGCTTCCGAAGGAAGCGGCAGGGGACAAAATGCCGGAAAGACGACGCATCCTGGTCACCAGCGGCCTGCCCTACGCCAACGGTCCGATCCACATGGGCCACCTGGTGGAAGCGGTCCAGACGGACATCTGGTGCCGGATGCAACGGATGCGTGGTCACGAGTGCTACTACGTCTGTGCCGAGGACGCGCACGGCACACCGATCATGCTGCGCGCCGAGCGGGAGGGAATCACGCCCGAGGAGCTGATCGTCCGGCTGGCGGCGGAGCACCTGGAGGACTATCGCGCTTTCCAGATCCACTTCGACAACTTCTACACCACCCACTCTCCCGAGAACCGGGAACTGGTGGAGGGCATCTACGGCCGGCTGCGGGAACGGGGGTCGATCGACCGCCGGACGGTCCGGCAGTTCTATGACCCCGAAAGGGAGATGTTCCTGCCCGACCGCTTCGTCAAGGGAACCTGTCCGCGTTGCGGGGCGAAGGACCAGAACGGTGACAGTTGCGACGAGTGCGGCTCGACTTATCAGCCTTCGGACCTGATCGACCCGCGTTCCATCGTCACCGGAGCGCTGCCGGTCGAGCGGGAGTCCGAGCACCTCTTCCTGCGCCTGTCCGACTACAGGGACCTGCTCGAGGAGTGGGTCGGCGACGGCCGCCTGCAGAGCGAGGTGGTAAACAAGCTCCGCGAGTGGTTCGACGACGGGCTGCGGGACTGGGACATCTCCCGCGACGCGCCGTACTTCGGCTTCGAGATTCCGGATGCGCCGAACAAGTACTTCTACGTCTGGGTCGACGCACCGATCGGCTACATGGCGAGCTTTCGTCAGTTCTGCGACCGCGAGGGGATCGCCTTCGACGACTTCTGGGGACCGGACAGCGACACCGAGCTGTACCACTTCATCGGCAAGGACATCCTCTACTTTCACTGCCTGTTCTGGCCCGCGATGCTTCACGGCGGCGGCTACAGGACGCCCTCCTCCGTCTTCGTCCACGGCTTCCTGACCGTCGACGGCGCGAAGATGTCCAAGTCCCGCGGCACCTTCGTAATGGCTCGCACGTACCTGGAGCATCTGGACCCGGAGGCCTTCCGCTACTACATCGCCGCGAAGTTCAGCGACGGCCTGGCGGATATCGACATCAACCTCGAGGACTTCGTCCTGCGCGTCAACTCGGATCTGGTGGGGAAGGTGGTCAACATCGCCAGCCGCTGCGCGGGGTTCCTGCACCGGCAGGCCGGCGGCCGGCTGGCGGCGGCGCTGGACGCCCCCGAGCTCGCGGCGGAGGCGGCTTCCCGGGCGGAAGAGATCGCGGCCCTCTACGAAGGACGCGACTACAACCGGGCGCTGCGTCGCGTCATCGCCATGGCGGACCGGGCGAACCGCTACATCGACGATCGGAAGCCCTGGGAACTCGCCCGCGATTCAGAGCGTGCCGCCGAGGTCCAGGCTGTCTGCACGACGGGCATCGAGCTGTTCCGTCAGTTGATCGTCTACCTGAAGCCCGTCGTGCCGACGATCGCGGCCCGGGCGGAGAACTTTCTCGGTATCGACCCCCTGGTCTGGGACGATGTCCATACGCCTCTGGTGGACCATGAGATTCGGCCGTTTGAGCCCCTGATCACCCGTGTCCAGCCGGAGCAGGTGGCTGCGATGATCGCCGCCTCGGGTGAGGGCGACGTCGGGTGAGGGCGTGACGGCTGCCGCTCCCGCGGTCGTTCCCGACCCGCGGGATTCCGCGGTCTCGGCAGACCGTTTGACCAAGGTCTACAGGATCTACGACACCGCATGGGGCCGGTTGCGGGAGGCGGTGCTGAGGCGCCCGGCACACCGGCCGTTCCGGGCTCTGAGCGATGTGAGTTTCGAACTGCCTCCGGGCGAGGGACTCGGAGTCGTGGGGGAGAACGGGGCGGGCAAGAGCACTCTGCTCAAGATCGTCGCCGGCGTGACTCGTCCGACCTCGGGTGAACTCTCGATCCGCGGGCGCGTCGCTTCGATCCTGGAACTCGGTTCGGGTTTCCACCACGAGTTCACCGGCCGCCAGAACATTCGGCTCAGCGCGGCGATCGTCGGTCTCGACCAGCGGGAGCTGCGGGAGCGGACCAGGGACATCATCGAGTTCAGCGAACTCGGCGCCGCGATCGACCAGCCGGTCCGTTCGTACTCGACCGGCATGACGATGCGGCTCGGCTTCTCGATTGCGGTGCAGGTCGAACCGGACATCCTGGTCGTCGACGAGGCGCTTTCGGTGGGCGACGGCTACTTTCAGAAGAAGTGCATGGACCGTCTGCAGAAGTACATGGCCGACGGCGGCACGCTGCTGTTCTGTTCCCACGCGATGTACTACGTCACTTCGTTCTGCCAGCGGGCCCTGTGGCTTCGCGAGGGCCAGGTGGCGGCCGACGGGGCGGCGCTCGGCGTCGTCGGCGAGTACGAGCGGTTCCTGATGGCGAAGACTGGCAAGACCGCGGAAGCGGACGCGCCGTCAAGCGACGATCCGGCGGCGAGCCCGGCGCGGATCCTCGGGATCCGGCCGCTCGACGGCGAGGCCCACAGGCGCGCCTCGGATTCCTGGGCTCTGGAGGTCGAATGGGAGAGTCGGGAGGACGGCCTCGGCTTCCACCTCGCGGTCGGACTCGACACCGCGGACGGAGTCCAGGTCTGTGCCTTCACGACCCAGCGCGCGGGGCTCGAACCGCTGACCGGGGCCGGCCGGCACCGCGCGGTGGTGCGGGTGCCGCGTCTGCCGATGACCAAGGGCGACTACTCGGCGTGCGTCTTCCTGCTGGACGAAGAATCCCTGCACGTGTTCGACCGCAAGGTGCAGGCGAACGTGCTGGAGATCGATGCGCAGCGGTTCGAGCCCAGCCTGTTCGAGGTCGCGCACGAATGGGAGATCGATCGATGAAGCTGCTGGTGACCCGACCGATTCCGGAAGAGGCGGCAGCACGGCTGCGTGCCGAGCCGGGCGTGGACACGACGATGCTCGAGGAGGACGCAGCGATGGACCGTGGGCTGCTGCTCGACGCCGCCGCGGGCGCGGACGTGATCCTGGCGCTGCTCACCGAGCGCATGGACGGAGAGGTCTTCGATCGGTCGCCTGATCTGCGCATGGTGGCCAACATGGCGGTCGGATTCGACAACGTGGACATCGACGAGGCGGCCGCGCGCGGAATCTGGGTCACCAACACGCCGGGAGTGCTCGACGGCGCCACGGCGGACCTGGCGGTGGCGCTGCTGCTGGCGGCGGCACGGCGGCTCCCGGAGTCCGAGCGTTTTCTGCGAGCCGGGAGGTACAAGCGCTGGGGACCGATGCTCCTGTGCGGTCAGGAGGTCCACGGACGTACGCTCGGCATCCTCGGCATGGGTCGCATCGGCGAGGCGGTCGCCCGCCGTGCCCGGCTCGGGTTCGGCATGGAGATCCTCTACTGGGACGAACGGGGCCGAGCCGACCTCGAGGAGGAACTCGGTGTTCGCAGGACCGATCTCGACACGCTGCTCGGGGCCGCCGACTTCGTCTCCATCCACTTGCCGCTGACCGAGGGCACCGCCGGCTTGATCGACGCTGAACGGCTCGGGTGGATGAAACCGACCGCGGTGCTCGTCAACACCGCCCGCGGGCCGATCGTCGACGAGGGGGCCCTGGCTGCGGCGCTCCGCTCCGGCGCCATCTGGGCCGCGGGCCTGGACGTGTTCGAGCGGGAACCGGAGGTTCATCCCGACCTGATCGAACTCGACAACGCGGTTCTTCTGCCACACATTGCGAGCGCTTCGATCCCGACCCGCCTGGCGATGGCCGAACTCGCCGTCTCCAACGTCCTGGCGCTCCACCGGGGCGAGGACCCGCCGACGCCGGTTGTCCGCGGCACGCGCTAGCCAGCGCTAGGTGCGGAAGGAGCGGGCGACGCGGAAGCCGGTGTCGTCGGCGAAGTTGGCTGACTCGCGCTTTGCCAGTTCGCAGTGAAGCTCGGACGCTGCAAGTCGGAAGGAACCGCCGCAGAGCGTTCCGCGGTCCCCGGCGCCGTCGGCGGCGGGAGCGACCCACTCCCAGACACTGCCCAGCATGCCGTGGAGGCCGAAGCCGTTCGCGGTCAGGTGCTCGGGAGGCTGCACGCGGCCGCCCGAGTTGCCCGCGTGCCAGCAAGACCGGTCGACCGACTCCGGTGTGGCACACCACGACGGGGCGTCGCCGGCCAGCTCGGTGCCCCGGCAGGCATAGCGCCATTCGACTTCGGTCGGCAGGCGCATCGGCTTGCGCGAAACCTCCGCGTACCAGGCGCAGTAGCGGTGCGCCTGCTCGAAGCTGACGCCTGTCGCGAGATCCCGGTCGTTGGGGGAAGCCGGCGAGCGCTGGTAGCCCGCGTCGAATGCCTCGAACTGTTCGTTCGTGATCGGCCACTTGCTGAGGTAGAAGGGTTCGACCGGTACAAGGCGGCCGTCGAACCTGATCTCACCACCCGGGATCAACCACAGGATGGTGCGCGGAACGTGGGCGTACGAGCGCGGCAGGGGACGGCGCACGGTGCGGACCAGGTTGCTGTCCGGGTCAGGAGGGTCGGCCGAAGACCTTGGGCGTCGGCATCCGGGCCCGGATCGCGTCGAGTTCCTCGACGGTGACCGTCGCGATGCCGTTCTTGCGGCAGTGGGATTCCACCGAGCGGACGACCATGCCGCGAACGAAGGCCGGCACCCGTTTCATTCGCGCCTGTGCCTCGGGCTCCCAGGCGATGCTGGTCGAGCTGTCCTCGCCATACCGGGAGAGGGATGCGAGCCCGGTTCGGTCTCCGAGCGCCTCGAGTTGCTGCGGCGAAAAGACCCCGGGTTCGTGGGTGCACAGCGGATCTTCCGCCATCAGGTCGCCCGTCATGCCGTAGGCGCGGGCGCGGCAGCCGCCACAGACCGACTGGAGTTCGCAGGAACCGCAGCGGCCGCCCAGCTCCTTGCGGCGACGGATGTCCTGGAACAGGTCGGAGTCCTTCCAGACCGCGGACAACGTCGAACTCTTCAGGTTGCCGCCGAAGACCGGCAGGTAGGGGCACGGGGTGACGTCGCCGTTCGGTCGGATTCCCATGTAGTGCGTGCCGGCCGGGCAGCCGCCGGCGCCGCCGTCGAAGGCCTTCAGGAAGGGCGATTCCGGATCGCCGGCCAGCAGTTGACGGACGTAGTGGGGAGCACACTTCGCGTTGACCACCATGCGGCCGCGGTACCTGCGTTGAATCTGCTCCAGGGAGGCGAGGACGTCGTCGTAATCCGACGGCGCGAGGTCGGATACGAACTGGCCGCGGCCCGTCGGCACCAGGAAGTAGAGGTTCCAGACCCGGGCCTGGAGCTCGGTGTAGGCGAACTCCGCGATCTCTTCCAGTTCCCCGCGGTTGTGTGCTCCAGCCGTCGTCTGGATGATGAAAGGAAGACCCGCGGCGGCCAGATGTTTGGCGCCGTCGACCGTGTTCTGCCAGGCGCCGCGCACGCGGCGGAAGCCGTCGTGGATCGACGGGTCCAGGGCGTCGAGCGACAGCGCGAGACCGCGGACTCCCTCGCCCTTCAGGATGCGGGCCAGGTTCTCGGTAATCCGGACGCCGTTGCTGCCGACCACGACCCAGAGATCCCGCTTCGCGGCGTAGCGGACGATGTCCAGGATGTCGCGCCGCAACAGCGGCTCGCCGCCGGTGAGGATGACCAGGGCCTCCGGAGCGAACTCGCAGATGTCGTCGATCACCTTCTTGCACTGGTCGGTCGAGAGTTCCGAGCGGTCGGCAAAGTTGGCGGTCTCGACCAGCGGCTTGCCGCCGGCATCGAGATAGCAGTGCTCGCAGGCCAGGTTGCAGCGGTACGTCAGGTTCCAGGAGATGACGTACGGGCGGGCAAATGCCGCCGGCGTGGCGCTCGTTGGCTGCTCGAGGGGTGACAGGGTCACGGGAGAATCTCGCTCGCGATGCTCCGCCGGAAAAGGCTCAGGCGATGCCGAAGAAGGAGCGGGCACGCTCGAGGACCGCCGCGTCGACCTCGTCGTAGCCGTGGTCGAGGGCGAACTTCTCGATGCCCGCAACCGCCGAGGTGCGGACGATGTCCGGGATGTTCGCCAGGCGTTCGCGGGCTTCCGCGGTCCACGGAATTCCCGCGGGGGCGCCGTTGCCGCCGTTGGCGCCGCTTTCTCCATCGGCCGGGCTCGCATCCCGGGCGGCGCCTTGCGCGGCGAGGGGCAGGCCCATGTCGGCCAGCATGCCGGTGAACGGGCACTTCGAGGCCGCGGCGGCCGTTTCCGGAGCTTCCCCGGGCCCGATCTTCACCCCGAGCGAGCCGACGACCTGGGTCTCGTGCGGATTCGTCATCATCGCCATCTCGGCGGAACAGGCGGGGCAGGCGTAGACGAGGGCGACGGAACCGCCGTCGGGTCCCAGCGCGTGCTTCAGCTTCATCTGCTCGTCGCAGGGTACGCAGAGGAACTTCATCTTTGATCTCTGTCGGTCGGAATCAGGTTGGCTTGGTCCGTGGGCCGCAGGGCGACGCAACGCAGGAGTTGTTCGGCCGCCTCGTCGAGCGCGTGGATGACCGGCCCCGGGGGCAGGTCCGCTTCGCCTGCGTCGGAGGCCGTTGCCAGACGCGGGTCGAACGGTACCCTAGCCAGACAGGGGAGTCCAAGCTCGGGCGCGTCTCCCGGCGCGCCGTCGAACAGGGGGCGGACCCCGTCGCACGTTCCGCAGTAGTAGCCGCTCATGTTCTCGATGTACCCGAGAACCTCGTTCGGTGTCGTGCCGAGCGCCGCCGCCGAGCGTGCGACGACGCCGCGGGCCAGGGCGGCTGGAATCGTGACGAGCACGAAGCGCGCGGCCGGCCCCAGCACCTCGGCGTACTGCAGCGTCCGTTCGGCGCCCGGCGGCAGGTCGACGAGCAGAAAGTCGAGACGACCCCAGTCGACCAGACCGAGCAACTGCTGGAACAGGTTGAACTCCCGGGTGGCGCGCCATACGTGGGAGTCGCCCGTCGCCACGCTCTCGAAGGCGAGGTGCTCCGACTCGGGTACCAGGGAACCCAGCGACACGACGCCCAGACCGTCTCGTGTGCGGGGGAGGGCCATGCCCCGATCGCCTGGCAGAAGCGGGGCCTGTTCCAGCCCGGCCAGACGGGCCTGGCAGGGACCGTTCAGGTCGGCGTCGAGAATCGCGCAGCGGCGCCCCGCTCGCCCGAGTGCCAGGGCGAGCTGCATCGTCAGGGTGCTCTTGCCGACGCCCCCCTTGCCAGAGCCGACGGCGACGACGTGATCGATGCCGGCCATCGCCTCGGCGATGCGCTCCCGCTGCTGGAGGACCTGCCCGAGAACGTCGGAACCGCCGTCGCCGGCGAGGTCGGAGTAGGTCTTCATGACCGCCGGATGCGTTCGAGCACGCCGGTTCGTTCGGCGACGGAGCGCGCCGCGGCGCGGAGCCGGCCACCGACGCCCCGTTCGGGATAGGCGGCGCGCTGAAAGATCAGTCCATCGTTCACGATCCATGGGCGGTGCCGACCGAAGGCGTGACGATGTCTCTTCATGTAGATGAGCTCGAAGCCGTTCTTCGCCAGCAGGCCGATCAGCTCGAGAGGACGGATGCCCCATTGCCAGTACCAGTGGTTGTCCCGTTCCAGCCTGCCGTCCTCGTCCCGTTCGTCGTGTCTTTCGAACCACGATTCGAGGCGTTCGCGGGTGTTCCAATCGTCTTCCCAGACGTAGACATTCCGGTAGTACCAGTCGACGCCGCGATCCACGAAACGGATCGTTCGCGGCGTCTTCAGCCAGTTCTGATTGAACACGATCAGCGAGTTCGTGTGGGGCAGCCAGTCCAGCAGGAACCTGTCCCAGTCCGGCTTGACCTGGTGCAGGAGGATGTCGTACATGATCAGGGCGTCGACCTTGCGGACCGCGTCGAGTGCTTCCCGCGAGCCGAGCAGGGCCTGGACGAGTTCCACCCGTGGATGCGCCCCGGCGCGTTCGCGGGTCAGGGGCGTCAAGTTGCCGTCGACGATCACGGCCCGGTCCAGCTCGTTGCCGCAGAGCTCGGCCGCATGAAAGGTGTAGGCGCCGTCGACGCCCCAGCAGGCTCCAAGATCGGCGAACGACCGGAAGTCGGTGAGCTCGTAGGCGATGTCGATCAGTTCAAGCTTCTCGGGCTTGGGCTGGATCTCGGACTGGGCTCCGACGGGGCTGTCTTCGGAGCCGGGGTGGGCGGACATCGTGGGCAGCGTAACAGTCACGACAGCACCGCGTCGCACGCGTAGCGAACGGTTTCCCGCGCCGCCCGGAAGCCGTAGTCGTCGAGGTGATCGGCCAGCGGTTCGCAGCGGTGTACGCGGGGCAGGAAGAGCGGTCGCTCGGCCTTGCCGGCGGCGAAGGCGAGCACGGGACCAAGTAGCGCGGGCACGGGTCGCTGGCCGCCGAGCGCGAGAATCTCGCAGGGTGTGGACCGGTCGGGCATGTCCTCGTTCCGAGCCGAGTCGCGTGCCCGGGCCATGAACGGCAGAGGCCTGTCGGCATGAACGGGACTGCGGTAGAGGAGATAGGCCTCGAAGCCGCGGTCGGTTGCGATACCGGCACCGAGCACCTGCTGGCGCAGGTTCTGAATCGTCCGCGTCGTGCGTTGCCAGCAGCGGTTGAACTCCGACGCATCCGCGAACTCGGCGCGGGCGATGATCTCCTGGGCTGAGACGGTCCCGACCAGATCGAGGAAGGGGCCGGCCACCGGCGCTTTGCCGTCGTGGACGTAGTCGGTCAGCGTTGCTTCTTCAGCGAAGCCGCAGGCGCTGAGGAAGCGGTGCGCGGCGATCGCCTCGGCCGGCACCTCGGCAAACATGCGGGTCGGCTCGAGGATCGCCATCTTCTGAGTGAGCGAGGTCAGCATGTGGCGGGCGTGGCCCTGCCGGCGATGGTCCGGGTGGACGCCGACATGGAGCACGAGGTTGGCCGTGGGCTCCCTCTTGGCCGCGATCAGGACTCCGATCGGATCGGATCCGGCGAGGGCGACCATGCAACTGCTGGTCCAGAGGTTGATCTCTCGGGACAGCCGTTTCATGTCGTCGACGGTGAGCCGCCACGGTACGCGGCCGGGGCCGACGTTGCAGCGGTGGAAGGCCTCGACGATCAGGGGGACGTCGTCGGAGCGGCAGAAGCGGTACGCGGACAAGTGTCTTCTCGATCAGGGGCCTACTCGGCCGGCGGCCCCGCGGGCGCTCCGACGGCGCCGGGAATGGACGTCATGCCGGTCGGCTCCTGGTCAGGGACGCGCAGCAGCGCGAGAATCAGCATGGCGGACACGTACATGGACAGGAAGACGGTGAAAGCGAGGTCGTAGGTCCCGTAGCGGTCGAAGACGTACCCCGCGAAGGGTACGCCGAGGATCTGGATCGGCAGGAGCATCGGACTCATCAGACCCATGACCCGACCGAAGGATCGACGGCCGAAGCATGCGCCGATCAGCGTTCCCCAGAGCGGCATCATCCCGCCCATACCGAGACCGAAGATAGCGGCGGCGCCGATCAGCCCCGGGTAACTCTCGGCCCGTAGCAGGACGGTCGTCCCGGTGGCCTGGAGTCCGATCGCGAGCCACAACGCGCCGCGGCCGCTCAGGTGATCGCCGATCCAGCCGAACACGACCTTGCCCAGCACGCCCATCGCGGCGATGGCGGACAGACTGAAGGCGGCCCGGAACGGCGCGAACCCCAAATCCGTCGCGTGCGCGATGACGTGAGTGAGGATCGCCGAGTTCGAACAGAAGTTCATCGACACGACCAGGGTGATGACCCAGAAGTTCCGGTTGGCGAGGGGCTCGGTCCAGTCGAGGCGCCGGCGTCTCGGCGGTGCGGCGGCAAGGGCAAGAGCCGGCGCCACCGGCTCCACGCCGGCCGGGCCTTCGCCGGGAGCGGGAGTCGGGGTCCATTCCGGGACGTCGGAGGTCGCGTCGCCGTCGGGGTGTAGCCCTAAGTCCTCCGGCCGGTCGACGACCCATCGACGCACTGCTGGAAGCACGAAGAGCAGGGTCAGCGCACCGTAGAGCACGAAGGTGCCGCGCCAGCCGACCCAGTCGATCAGACGGGTCGCGACGGGCGCCATGACGACACCGGACAGCGAGATCCCCATCGTGGCGATACCGAGAGCCATCGCGCGCCGGCGAACGAACCAGTTGGCGACCAGGGTCGACGCCGTCACGCCCCCCACGAGAGCCGCCCCGAGGGCCAGGAACGTGCCGAGGACGAGATAGAACTGAACCAGGTTCTGGACCACGGCCGTCAGCAGGAGACCCGCGGCCAGCAGCCAGGTTCCCACCGTCATGATCCGCTTCGCGTGGCCATGGTCCAGGGCGTGGCCCAGGAAGGGCGCGACGAGGCCGTTCGTGATGCCGAAGAGGGCGAGCCCGATCCCGACGCCGGTTCGACCGCCGCCGAACTCGGCGGTCAGGGCGACGAAGAAGGCGCCGAAAGAGTAGAAGCCGAAGCCGACCGAGACGAAGAGCGCCAGGAAGGAGACACCGATGATCTTCCAGCCGTGGAAGACCGCGCTGGCGGGAGGCGTCCGCAAGCTGTCTAGGAGTGACCGCGGGAGGAACTGGGTGCGCCGGCGTCCCCGCCGGCATCCGGCGCGAAGCGCCGGTCTCTGGCCTTCTGCCGCGGGCCGAGCAGATCGTCCAGCTTGAAGACGGTTGCCGCGTTCTCGCGCAGGAACTTCGGCCAGACGTGGTCCTGCAGCGGCAGGTCGTCCATCTCCGTGAAGATGCGCTCGTAGGAGAGGCCGGGGAAGTAGCCCGCGTACATGAACTTGTTCGGTCCCCGCTTGTTTGCGAACTCGATCACATTGCGGGGGTAGTGCTTGGGCGCCCAGGCGGAGGGCGAGTAGTAGAGGTTCGGCCACTTGAGCATCAGCTTGACGCACAGGTCGGTCCACGGATCGCCGCCGTGGCGCATGACGACGCGGAGTTCCGGGAAGAACCAGGCGACCTCGTCGAGCAGGCCGGGGTACTGGCACTTGTAGGGCACTCGCGGCCCCGGCACGCCGACCAGCATGTTGATCGGGATGTCGAGCTCGATGCACTTGGCGTAGATGGGATAGAAGCGCTTGTCGTCGATCGGCACCTGGGGATAGGCGAGGCAGGGGGCAGCCGATGCAGCGCGGATGTTGGGGTGGAGCTTGACCGTCGCCTCGAGGGCGCGGACGCCATCCATCCCGGCGTTCGGATCGACGCCGACGTTGCCAAAGAAGCGACCGGGGAAGTCATCGAACAGCTTGAGCGCAGGCTCCGGATTCTGGGCGCTGACGCCGATCTGGGCGATTTGGACGCCGAAGGCGTCCATCATCGCGACGATCTCGCCGGGTTCCATCGGCCGGTCCATCCGCTGCCCGGCATCCTTGAAGAGGTACTGCGCCGGGTGGTGTGAGAACTCCTCCGTGCCGCTGTCGCGGCTGAGGCGACGGACCGCCTCCATCCCCATGCCGGCGCCGCCGGCCGGGATGTCGAGGAACAGGTCGACGACGCCGATGTCCCTGGGTCTGCCCATGATCGCCCCCATCTGGTTCGAGTGGGCCGCGCCGGCGCAACTCGCTGGAGAAAACGCGCCGGAAGAAGCGGAATCAGGCTTCCGGTTCGCCGCCCTTGCGCTTCTCGTCGAGGGCCGACATCAGGCCGACCTCGTTCAGGTAGGTCCCGGCCTTCGCGTCCTTGGCCGCCTCGACCTGGGCGTCGCTCGCGCCGGCTTCGGCGAGGGCGGAGAAGGGGCACCTGCCTGCCGCCGTCGCGGCCTTGGTTTCGGCCTCGGCGACGTCGGTCGCCTGGGTTTCGTCGCCCTTGCCGATCTCGTAGGCCGCGATCATCTGCTCCATCAGCTCGCGGCCGAGTTCGATGCCCTCCTCGACCGTCCTGATGCCGATCTGCGGGACGTGCTTCTCACGGGCCACGAGCTCGACGCGCTCCTGGGTGCGATCCCGCATGAAGCCGGCGGGAACCCGGAGAATGCGCTCGACGGCTTCGGCCGTCCACTCGTGGTTCGAGAGCAGCGGTACGCGCTCGTCGTCGCGGGCTATCAGCTTCCGCTCGTCCGCGGGCGATTCGGCGGCGGCGCCGTTGCCGGTCGCCTCCGCGGCCTGCTCACGGGCCTCGATCGTGACCGGCTCGCCTGTCTCGTCCTCGATCATCACGCGCGCGAACTCGAAGGTGACGGTAGGCAGCTTGCTCATCCGCGCCTTCTTCTCGATCCGGGCCTTCGCGCGGCGGCGGCGATAGGCGTCCTCGATCGTCTTGAGGGCCAGGCGTGCGTCAGCGGTCCACTTGAGCTTGCGGCCGTCATAGGTCGTCTCGACCTCTAGGCCTCCCTCCATCTCGGCGATCCGGTCGAGCATCTCCTCCGTGATCTGCTCGAAGGACTCACTGCCGCACACGCCGCAGCGGACCGGATCCGGCTCGGCCGAAGTGACCCCGCACTTGCGGCAGATGAACGTGGGTCGGCTGCGCGCGAGCTGCAGGGCGACCTGCTCGGCCAGCGCCTCCGTTTCGCGGGCGGTGTACTTCGGCATGTAGCGGTCCATCGCCTCGTCGAGCACGTCGCTCGAGATCACGCTGTGGCCCTGCTCGACCGCCAGGCGGTAGAGGGCCGTGCGGGCGATGCCGCGCACCTGGTCGGGCACGCGCTCGAAGCGCTCCTCGGCCTCGGGCGTCCAGCGAATGCTCTCTTCGGCCTTGACGTCGAGTTCCGGGTACTCGAGCCGGGTGGTCAGCAGGAGGTCGCAGGGGCAGGAGCGGAGCAGGTTCTCGGCGTTGCTGCCGAGGCCGCTCTCGCCCTCGTCGCTGTGGACGCCGACGCGGCCGATGACCAGCATCCAGGGGTCGATCTTCCGGGCGTGATCGAGGACCTTCTGAAACGCCTTGCCGTCGAGAAGGGTCTTCGTCAACTCGACGCCGACCTCCGTCGCCATCGTCTCCGCGACATCGAGATGCGACTGGTAGATCTGCGCCAGACCGGTGTCGATGATCTCCTCGTGGAGCTGGTTCTGCTCCTCGAAACGGAAGATCTTCGCCGCGCGCTCGGTCAGCACGTTGACCACGCCCTTGAACACGGAGTAGTGCAGGTACGGGTCGTAGACGGAGATCGCCTCGACCTTCTTGCCGAACGTCTTCGCCAGGTCGATCGCCGTCATCAGGGCGCCGAAAGACTGGGGCGAGCCGTCGACGCCGACCAGGATCGTGTTGCGAGAGTCGGACTCGGCGTGGCCGTTGCCGTTGCCGTTGGTGGCAGTGCCGTTGGCCTTCGCGGGCAGGCGCTTGATGACCAGAACGTCCTTGTCGGCGGTGCGGGCGACCCGCTCGCAAACCGAACCGATCTGCGTGTCGCGGACACGGCCGATGCCCATCACGCCGAGCACGGTGAGGTCGTACTCCGACTCGCGGATGTCGCGGACGATCTCGACGTGGTGCTTGCCGTCCATCATCTTCGGCTCGAACTCGAGGTTGGCCTCGTCGCAGACCGCCTTCATCGGCTCGAGGTAGCTCTCCGAGATGAGTTCGAGCCCCATCGTGATCAGAGAGTCGTGGATCTTCCGCTGGCGGTCGAGTTCCGTCTCCTCGAGGTACTCGTCAGGCAGGGTGTACTCCATCTGCTTGAACCGGTAGTCGTGCATGCTTGCCGCGTAGACGTGGCAGCCGACCATGGTGGAGTCGAACTTTCGGCCCAGCTCGACCGCGGAGGCGATTGCCTGGTTCGAGTAGTCCGAGTTGTCGACGGGGACGTAGATCGTCTTGTACATGGTGGTGTCTCTTCTGTAGACGGAGTGTCGGTTCCGAGAGCTTAGGGGCTTAGGGTGTTGATGAACGGCGTCTGATCAGACTGCGGTGGCTTCGGTGGCGGTGAGGGTGTCGCTGGCGGGCGCCTGGCGCGCGCGGCGGCGGACCAGGAACACGACGAGCAACTCGATCACGAGGACGAGGAAGGCGGCCCGCAGCACCGGGATGGTCGCCGTCTGCTCGACGCTCGGCTCGGTATAGACGTAGAACCAGGACGACAGGGCGCGCTTGTTGCCGCGCTCCCGGTTGAAGCCGTCCCAGACGCTGAACGCGATCGGCGTGTACTGCTGCTCGGCGAAGCTGACGCCGGCCCGCGAGGCGCGGCGCCGCTTGTAGGTCACCGTCCACTTGCCCTGGTCGTACGAGGTCACGGCCTCGACGATGTCGGCCTCGGTGGGTTCTACTTGGTCGCTGCCCCGTCCGCGGAAGGTGTCCGCGACGCCGTAGGTCAGGTTGACGAACCACAGGTCGACCGGGTTCTGGCTGTCGCCGAACAGGAAGTACGGCTTGAGCTGGGGCTTGTCTTCAGGGGCCAGTGAAGCCGGGAACTGGAGCGCCACGGCATCGGAGAACTCAGTGCCGTCGCTGCCGGTGTCGCCGCCCCCGAAGAAGTCGTCGTCGCCACCGCCGAAGAAATCGTCCGCGCTTTCATCGACCGTCTCGACGCCGAAGAAACCGGAATCGTCCTCCGGCTCCGCCTCCTCGACGCCGAAGAACCCGCCGTCATCCCCGGAAGCCTCCTCGACGCCAAAGAAGCCGCCGTCGCCGTCCCCGCCGTCGTCGCCGCCGATTCCGTTGTCCTCGTTCCACATCGGCACTTCGAGGCTCGGGCTGTTCCGGCCGGTGTTGTCGGCGCGCAGATCGTGCCAGCTCACGCGGAACGCGATCTCGTCCCGGTTGTAGACGGCCCGAGCGTCGATCGACGTGACCGAGGGGTAGAAGTTCCGCCCGGGCTCGGTGATCTGGCCGACGAGGGGGAAGCGGGTCATCGGCGCGTTCTCGAACAGGGCGTCGAGTGCTTCCGCGTCCTGCAGATCGAGTGCTTCCTCGGAGTAGACGGCGGTGATCAGCGTGCCGTAGCCCGGATCGTCGCCGTCGCCCAGGGAGTAGACGTAGTTCACCAGGTGCTGACGGTCCTCGACTTCGAGCGAGTCCGCGTAGGACGGCATCGGCGTGCCGTTCAGCCCGGTGGAGAAGGTGCGGTAGATGTCCTCCTTGGTCGGCCCGCCGCGGTAGGTCCAGCGCTGGGTCAGGTCGGCGACCTTGATCGGATCATTCTTGTCGTTGACCAGCGTCGGTGCGGATGGGCCGTCGCCGCGGCCGACCTCGCCGTGGCAGGCGGCGCAGCCCTGCTCCTCGTACACCACGCGCCCGCGGGCGATCGACTCCTCGGTCGACTCGAGCGGCGGGGGAATGTCGATCGGCTCGCCGTACCGGTCCGGGTTCTCGAAGTCCGGCGAGAAGGACTTGATGTAGTAGACGACGTTGTCGATTTCGGTGCTGGTCAGGTTGGGCCAGCCCGGCATCGAAGTGTAAGGGGCTCCGATCTCGATCACCCGGCGCAGGTCGTCGTCCGTGGGCAGCATGCCGTTCGGCGTGGCGCGGAACTTGTACTTGCCGGTCGTGAAGTCGCGGGGTTTCGGCTTGACCCGCGGGGTGGCGTAGCCGTTGCCGTCGCCCGTGTCTCCGTGGCACTGGCCACAGTACTTGTCGTAGACGACCTTGCCGGCCGCTCGCTGCTCCTCGGTGCCGAGGTCGACCTGGGCGGCCAGCGGCGCGGCCAGGAACGCGGCGGCGACCGCGGCCACGGTGCGGATGGAATGAGCAGCCATCAGTGCTGCCCCAGAGCGCGCGGCTCGAAGCCGTTGAAGTCGTAGATGAACAGGTTGACGTCCCACATCTCTTCCGTGGTGAGGAACTTCTCCCAGGCCGGCATCGCGCTGTCCCAGGGCGTACCGCCTTCCGGGAGACCGGGACCGCCGAGGGCGATCCGCCAGTGGACGAAGGAAGACTGCAGGATCGGCAGGGTGCCGCTGTCGTTGAAGTTGCTGGGTACCGGGTTCAGGCCGTGGGCGAACATGCCGTCTCCGCCCATGCCGTCCCCGTGGCACCAGAAGCAGTTCTCGTAGTAGACGCGGCGGCCGTTCTCCAGGTGTTCCTCGTAGGCTTCCGGGTCGTCTTCGTGAAGATGGGTGTACGGGTTGTCCGCGGTCGCCATGTCGATCGTTTCGCCGTGAACCGTGATCGTCGCGTTCGGAGAAGGATGGACCTCCCGTCCGAAGCCGGGCGCCTCGAGCGGGACGTTCATGTCCGCGTAGACGTTGTAGGCGGCGAGCGCCGGCAGCGCGACGAGAAGCGCGGCGAGCGGGAGCCTGTAGCGCGGCTCGCGAATCAGGCGCACGATCGGCGAGGTGACCTCCGCCAGCCGCTCGCGGCTCGACGAAGCGAAGCAGACGAGGGCAAGAGTCGTGATTCCCAGATAGATCGTCGCCACGGACTGGGGAATCGGGACCGTGAAGCCGAACTTGAAGAAGGCCCACAGCGCGCCCCAACTGAAGAGCAGCCAGGTCAGAGTGTTGGCGCGGCGCCAGACCAGCAGGCCGGTGACCGCGGCCAGGGCGAGAAGAACCGGTAGGTTGAATCCGTCCATCATCAGTTCCGAGGAGGTTGGGGGGCAGGTGGCCGCCCGTTTCGAGGGCGGTCACCATTCAGAACAAGGAGGCTCGGGTTGTTGTTCCTCATGATTTCAGGAATTTCTGAAAGTTCGGTCAGTAGCCCAGTTCGGTGTCCAGGGTGACGGTCGCTGTGCCGCCCTGGCTCTGCAACCAGGCGATCACGGCTCTCATCTCGTCGTCCGAAAAGCTGATCGGCGGCTCGTTCATCTTCTGCATGCCCTGAGCGAAGCCGGGAACGAGGAAGGCGTCCGGTTCGTACAGGGACTGGGCCAGGTACTCGATGTCGGACATCCCCTCGATCCGGGAGCCGGCGCGCGAGCCGATGCCGTCGAAGCCCGGCGCGCGGACATCGTTGTGGCAGCTCATGCAGATGCCCCTGCCGTTGGCCAGTTCGAGGCCGACCTGGATGAGCTCCTCCGTCGTCATTTCGGCGCTGATCAAGACCGGCGGCGGAGGATGGACCTCCTTCTGGGGCACGATCTGGCCCAGGTACATGTAGAACGCCGTGGTGCCGAGCACCAGGGCGACCAGCTTGAGCGGCATTGGCAGGGTCAGCTTCATGCCGCCCTCCCTCCTTCGAGCTCAGCGGCCGATTTCGGCTCGTAGTCCTTCTTGCCGCCCAGACTGCTGAGCCAGAAGACGACGCCGAGCAGGCCGAAGAAGATGAGTACGGTGACCGAGACGACCTGGGTGGCGAAGCCGAGAGTGGGCGTGTAGGCGTCCGGGGACGTGTCGAGGACCACGCCGTAGACGTGCCATTCCTGGCGTAGGCCGGAGCGGACGTAGCCCATCAGCCCCATCAACCAGGTGAAGCTCAGCGCGATGAAGATCAGCGCGTACTGCGAGATCGCGGGGATCTTCCCCCACTGCGTCTCGCCGGGCTGCCGCGCATTGCGGTACAGCGGCAGGTCGATGATCGTGATCACTGCCATCGCGGCGAGCACGGAGTAGACCTGGGGTATCGCGAATCGGATGCGTGTTGCCGCGTCCACGTAGTAGCCGTAGATGCCGAAGAAGATGACGAGCGCCGCGGTCGCGGCGAAGACCACGATCTGAGCGCGGCTCAGGAGTTGCCTCTGCGGGTGGGTCGACTGCTTGCCGGTGCGCCGGTAGAGGAGGAAGCTCATGTAGGTCGAGAGGATGAGAATGTTGACCGCGGTGTTCTTGGCCGACATCTGTCCAAGATAGGAGAGCTGCGGGTGGCTGCTGCCGCCCATCGCGGCGATCTCGGAAACGGACGCGATCGCATATCGGGGCGTCGCCCAGACGGCGAAGCAGAGAGCGATCGCGATCAGCAGATACTTGATGAACTTCTGGAAATGGGCGGTGCCCTCGATCCTCCCCATCCCCAGCCACAGGTAGTAGTTCGCGCCCAGGAACAGGTTGCCGATCAGTGCCGCCTGGAGTACGAAGAGCCAAGAGAAGGTGCCGCCCATCATCTGGATGCCCAGCGTCTGGCTGAAGGCGTAGATCTCGCTCGCCAGGTAGTAGCCGGCGAAGGGCAGCGGCAGAAACGCGATGATCGCGACGAAGTTGCCGATGTAGCCCATCCAGTCGAAGTGGGCCTTCTCTTCGTCGGTTTTCGCCCGGAGGTAGCGGAAGGCCGCATAGGCGGCGGCGATCGAACCGCCGAAGGCGACGTTGGCGATGATCCGGTGGATGTTGATCGGCATCCACGTGAAGTTGAAGAAAGCGTCCCGGAGACTGAGCAGGGCCCCGCTCTCGGAGACCGCGGAGACGAAGTCCGGAATGCCGTCGCCGTCCACGTCCTCCCGTTTGCCGGGCGACATCATGAAGGTCAGCCAGGCGTTGGCGATGAACATGATCGCGGTGCCGACGACGTTCAGCATCAAGCCGAGGAACAGGTGTACCTTCGGCCCGAACTTGCCCCAGCCGTAGTAGTAGCTGTAGAGGAACAGCGCCTCCAGGAAGAACAGCAGCACATACGGCAGGAAGGTCGGCGAGAAGATGTGCATCAGGTAGTTCGTGAACTTCGGGTACAGGATGATCAGCCCGAAGGTCAGGAACGCGCCGAAGGTGGCGGTCATCGAGAACGAGACGGAGAGCAGCTTGGTGAACTCGTAGGCCAGCTTGTTGTAGCGCTCTTCCTTCTTCACGTAGCCGATGAACTCGATGATGAAGGCGAACAGGGGCACCGCGAGGACGAACGCCGCGAACAGCAGGTGGAGCTGCGCCAGCACCCACACGGTGACCCGGCTGCCGACGAAGGGCACTGAGCGGTACTCGGCCTCTTCGTAGGGAAGGGCTCTCGCCTCCTCCTCGTCGGCCGCCTGCTCGTCCGCGATGCCCTGCTGGCGCGGCGTGAGTTCGGTTTCGCCCAGGGCTTCCTCGGCCGCCACCTGGCGATCAGGCTGGCGGTACTCGTTGTCCACCAGGAAGCCGCCCAGGCGGACCGTGACGATCACCGCCACGAAGGCGAGAACGCCGATGCCGAAGAGGATCTTGTTTCTGCTCACTGGCTCTCCGCTCCCTGAGGCGCTACTGGCGGGCTTCCCGCTCCGCCTGCATCGTCCGGCGTTCTTCCTGCAACTCGCGGACGTAGGCGACGATCGCCCAGCGATCCTCGACCCCGAGGGGGTAGCGGTAGCCCGCCATCAGCCCGGAACCGTTCGTGATGATGTCGTAGAGGCGGCCGTCGCTGTAGCCGGCGCGCAGTTCGTCGTGGAGCGAGGCGGTCGGGGTGTCGGCCCGTTCGAACAGGATGCCCTGGCCGGTGCCGCGTTCGTCGTGGCAGGGCTGGCAGTAGATCGTGTAGCCCTTCTGTCCACGGGCCAGCAGGTCGCCGGTAACCGGGATCGGCGAAGCCTCGAGAAGGTACCCCTCGTCATCGCGACCGAACGTCAGGCGGTGGTCGATGTCCAGTTGACCGCGCGCCACGGTCCCGGCGACGGGCTGGCGCATCGCCATCCCGTCGTAGAAGAAGGCGCTCGCCTCCTGCGGGTCGTAGCGCTCCTGGTAGTCCATGTTCGGGTTCAGATGGATGGGCGGGTACGGGGAAGGCATGCCCCGGCAACCGAGCAGGACCAGAACCGCAACCAGGGCGGCGGTCACCAGACGCAGGTTCGCGCGGCCGGCTGGCGTTGCCTCGCGCATCAGTGTGCGTCCTCGCCGTGCCCGCCGTCGTCTCCCGCGCCGTGGTCGTCGGCCGGCTCCGGGGCCGGAGTGATGTCGCGGTTCGGATGGCGGATCTTCGCCAGGTAGGTGGTCCGCGGCTTCGTGTGCAGATCGTTGAGAAGGTTGTAGTTGCGGGGGCTCGACTTCGCCTCGACGACCTGGCTTCCGGCATCCGTGATGTCGCCGAAGCGGATCGCGTCGGCCGGACAGGCCTGCTGGCAGGCGGTGACGACGTCGCCGTCGGCCAGGGGCCGGCCGTCCTGCTTCGCGTCGACCTTGGCGCGGCTGATCCGCTGCACGCAGTAGGTGCACTTCTCCATGACCCCGCGCGAACGGATCGTGACGTCCGGGTTCTTGCCCAGCTTCATCACCTCAGGGGTGTCCTTGGTGAAGTTGAAGTAGTTGAAGCGCCGGACCTTGTACGGGCAGTTGTTCGAGCAGTAGCGGGTGCCGATGCAGCGGTTGTAGACCATCGCGTTCAGCCCGTCGTCATCATGGACGGTGGCGGCGACGGGGCAGACCTGCTCGCAGGGCGCGTTCTCGCACTGCATGCAGGGCACCGGCTGGAAGTTCGTTTGCGGGTCGTGGGGCAGGGGGTCGACCAGCTCTTCGAGCATGCTGTCGGCCTCGCTCTCGGAGGAGAAGTAGCGGTCGATGCGCAGCCAGTGCATCTCCCGGCCTTCCATCACCTGATCCTTGCCGACGATCGGGATGTTGTTTTCGCTCTGGCAGGCGACGACGCAGGCGTTGCAGCCCGTGCAGGCGTTCAGGTCGATCGTCATGCCCCACTGGGGCGAGTCGCCGTAGGTCCACTCGTCCCACATCGAGTTCTCGTGGGGCTTCTCGCTGTGGGCGGTGGCGAAGTCGGGATGCTCTTCGAAGTAGTCGAGGTCGGCTTCCTTGACGAGCGGCCGACCTTCCATCGAGTGATGGTCCTGGGTCTGCGCCAAGGGGTAGGAGCCACCACTTGCCCGCAGGGCGCAGCGGCCGACGTGGAGGGCGTCCGAAGTGCGCAGCAGATAGCCGTTCCGGCCGGGGGTGTGATCCTCGTCGTTCGCGGTGCTGGCGATCCGGCCGCCGAAGTCCCGGCCGTAACCGAGATCGATCGTCACGCTGTGATCGGCCTGGCCGGGGACCTGCCACACCGGCAGTTCGAGTTCGCGCTCACCGCGTGTGACGGTGACCAGGTCCTCGTTCTCGAGGCCGAGCGCGCTGGCGGTGGCCGGGCTGATCAGGGCGGCGTTGTCCCAGGTCAGCTTGGTCATCGGGTCGGGGAGTTCCTGGAGCCAGCCGTTGTTCGCGAAGCGTCCGTCGTAGAGAGCCGCGGAGGAGCGGAAGACAACTTCCAGCTCCTCGCCAAGGGCGATCGGGCTGGCAGCGTCGCCGGCCGCGCGGACGGCGGCGGCACAGTCTTCGGGGGCGACGGGCGCGAGTTCGGCCGCTGGGGCGGCGCTGCCTTCCTGCACGCCGTCATGGAGCACTCGCCGCCAGGCGATCTCGAACTCGGAGAGGGCGACGGGAACCGGCAGGGACATGGGGTCGACCGGCGGGGCGTCGGCGTCCTCGCTGCCGTCCTCCGTTGCGTCCGCGGCATCCTCCGGCACTGGAGCCTCGGCTTCGGAGCCGTCTTCGAGCGGCAGCCCGAGCAGTTCGGACCACGTCTCGCGGACCAGGTCGCGACCGTCTCGTGCCTCGCCCAGGGCGACGAGCGCCAAAACCTCGATCGAGCTCCTGGCGCCGTAGAGCGGCTCGATCAGGGGCTGCACCACGCTGGCGGTGCCTTCCGTCGCGCGGGCGTCGCCCCAGCTCTCCAGGTAATGGGCCAGCGGCACGTGCCAGCGGGCCAGGCGGCTCGTCTCGTCGCGATACGTGCCGACGTGGATCAGCGCTCCGGCGGCGTTCAGATTCTCGAGCGCCCCCGCGAAGTCGAGGTCGGCGGGAGCGCTGTAGACCGGGTTCGTTCCCAGAACGACCAGCCTGTCGACGGCGCCTTCGTTCAGCGCGGCCGTCAGGGCGGCCAGGTCGGAGTCGCTCGAACTGCCGGCGTCCGGTGTCTGGTGGTAGGTCACCGTCGCGCCGGCGTTGCCGAGAGCCGAGTTCAGGGCGTAGACCGCGGCGTGAACCTCCGGCGGCTGGCGGTCGCCGGCCACGATCAGCCCGGCGCCCTGGTGACTCACCAGATCCGCCGCGAGGCCTTGCACCCAGGCGTCGTCGATGTCCGTGGCGGGCGCGCCGCCGTCCAGGGGAAGTTCCAGGCCGTGGGCGACGAGGGCGTGTCCAAGCCGGGCCACGAAGGCGGCGACTCGTCCGCTCTGAACCCGCAGCCGATGGTCGGCGTTGGCGGCCGTCAGCGAGTGGACTCCGTCGACGGCGTAGTGGCGCAGCATCGCGGGGGAGCCGTTGTCGCCCACGCGGCGGGCCTTCGCGTAACCGCGCACGTTGCGGACGCTGTCGCCCTCCGTGCCGAGCAGGTCGGAGTCCAGGGTGAGCAGGACCTGTGTCCGATCCAGGTGGGGGAGGGCGTGGTAGTGCTCGCCGGCCGCCGACTCGAGGCCGCGGTCGGCGTTCTCGTCGCTCACCGGTTGCCAGGTCACCCAGCGCGCCTGGGGATAGCGCTCGAGCAGGGCCGACTTGAGCCGCAGCAGGGTCGGCGACGAGGACGGCTCGGCGAGGACCGCCAGCCCGGCGCCGTCGGCGGCGGGAGCGAGGTCGCCCTCGGTCCAGGCCGCGACGAGGTCGTCCCACGAAGACGGCTGGTCGCCGAATCGCACCGTCTTGGAGCGGTCCGGGTCGTACAGGTCGAGGATGGAGGCCTGTGCCCAGACACCAGACGCGCCGCCGGAGGACGGGTGGAGTTCGTTCCCCTCGACCTTCGTCGGCCTGCCCTCGTGACTCTCCATCAGCACGCCGAGGGCCCGGTTGCCGAACGGCATCGTCGTGGCGTACGCCTGCGGAACGCCGGGAACCATGCCTTCCGGTGCGTCGACGTAGGGAACGATGTGTTCGACCGGGCGGCGGATCACGTCGCAGCCGACCAGACCGGCGAGAGAAGCGGTGGAGCCGAGCATCGCGAGCACGCTGCGCCGGCTCAAGCCCTCCTGGAGCAGTTCGGGGGGCGCCTCGGAGGCCCCTTCCGGGAACTCGCGGTGCAGGAACTCGGTGGCTCGGGCATCGCCCTGCACTTGTTCCAGGCTGCGCCAGTACGTCTTCGCCGGCCGGTTGCCGTTGCCTGCGCTCATCGATGGCACCCCGTGCAGTCCTCGGGCGGTGCGAGACCGCGTTCCACGATCGCCTGTTCGGCGAAGGCGGCGTGATCGCCTGTGGGCAGCCACTCCATGTCGGTGACCGCGTCGAGCGGCCGCAGGTGCGGCCCCGGATCCCGGTGGCAGTCGAGGCACCAGCTCATGCTCAGGGGCTCGGTCTGGGTGACGACCTCCATCTCATGGACGGGACCGTGGCAGGACCTGCAGCCGACGCCCGCGCCGACATGGACGCTGTGATTGAAGAACGCGTAGTCGGGCAGGTTGTGGACGCGGACCCAGCGCATCGGCCGGCCCTGCTCGGCACTCTTGCGGATCGGCTCCAGAAGCTCGCTCTCTCGCGCCGCGACGTGGTGGCAGTTCATGCACACCTGGGTGGGGGGAATGTTCGACACCGCCGACTCCTCGACTGAGGAGTGGCAGTAGCGGCAGTCAAGGCCGAACTCGCCAACATGCAGGGCGTGGCTGTAAGGCACCGGCTGCGCCGGGCGGTAGCCGACATCCGTGTACTCGGGCGAGAAGTAGTACCAGATGCCGCCGACCACCGCCGCGCCCGCAATTGGCAGCGCTGCTGCGGCATACAGCGGTACCTTGAGAGTCCACTTGGGGAAGATCTGTGCCAAAACTTCTTAGCCCCGAAGCAGGGATGAAGCCCTGCACCCCTCCGAGATCGCGCGGAGTGTACAGCGTGCTTTCGAGGCGGTCAAAGGATCGGGCCGAGATAGTGTCGGGGAGTGTCTGTAGAGGTTCCCGAGAGGTCTGCCGAGGCGCGGAGCCCGTTCCTTCGCCGGCTCCTCAATCCATGGTTGCTGGCGGCGCTCGCGGGTGTGATTCTCATCCCGGCGCTGCGGCCCCTGCTCCGCATCGAACCGGAACCGCCGCCGGTTCTCCGGCAGTTGCCCGAGTGGCGGCTGGTGGACCAGGACGGCGAGTCGTTCGGCAGCGCCGACCTCGCGGGAGAGGCCTACGTCGCTTCCTTCGTGTTCACCCGCTGCGCGACGGTCTGCCCGCGACTCACTTCCGAGGTGAGCCGCCTGCAGCGCCGCTACCGCGAGGAGGGCGTCGAGGACGTCCGGCTGGTCAGCTTCTCGGTCGACCCGGAACACGACACGCCGGCGCGCCTGCTCGGCTATGCCGGTAGCCGCGGTCTCGATCTCGAGCGGTGGAGCTTCGTCACTGGGGCGGAGGAAGCGATGCGCTCCGTCGTCCTCGACGGCTTTGCCCTGCCGATGGGCGAACGGCTGGACCTGGCCGGCGGTCTGGTCGATGTGGCGCACGCCACGCGGCTCGTGCTCGTGGATCGGGCGGGTGGCATCCGCGGGTACTACGGCTCGGACGCCGTGGGGCTGGACGAGGTCTTCCACCGCACGCGGCAGGTCCTGGCGGAGTAGGGCGTCAGACCTCGGTTCGAGGCTCCATCGCCTGAATCCACTCGCGGATCAGGGCGACGGCTTCCGTGTCGACGAGGCCGCGGCCGATCTCCGGCATCATCACGCCGGGATGCACCGACTCGATCCGGTACACGAGGATCGACTCGTCCGGACGTCCTGGCACCACGCCATAGAGACGGTCGCCGGTGCCCTGGCCGGCCGCGACCGGGTGCTTGTAGACGCCGAGCCGAGTCCGGTCGTCGTGCTCCGCCCGAAGATCGAGCCCTGAGGTGCGCCCGCTGCCCTCGAGGTTGTGGCAGTGGGCGCAGTTGATGTCCAGCCAGGTGCGGGCGCGGTCGTTGAGGGTGCCGGTCGCCGCCAGGTTCCAGACCGGCGCCCGGGGGGTCTCGTCGACCGGCGGAGCGCCCTCGAGGAAGCCGACGCGCCGCCAGCGGTCGAGCTGGTTCTCCTCGATCGAGGAGCCGTCGGCCCGGGCGTAGACGAAGTTCCGGTTCAACTGCGAAGCCCGCGGGCCGATCGGCAGCACGCGTTCACCGTCGGTGCGGTGACAGGTCTTGCACTGGTTCGCGTTCGGCACCTGGTAGGTGTGTTCGATTCGCGCGCCGTTCCCGTCGATCCAGGTCGCGTCCAGGGGGCCGCCCACGATCTCGAGCTCGGCCTCGGTCTGCTCCTCGTTCCAGATGTACGGCAACCCGACCCAGCCGTCCTGCTCGTGAACGAGCAACCTGGTTTCCAGGTGCCGCAGCTTCGCTTCCGCGACGCGGTAGTCGGCGGGGTAGGCGAAGGTCTTCGCGATCACGGTACCGACGGGGAACTCGAACGGCCCGTTCTCTTGGTACAGGGCGGGTTCGATCGCGCCGCCGGGAGCGACCGGCAGGCGGACGAAGCGGAGCTTCTGCGCGTAGTCGGAGAAGAGCGGCGTGTTCAGGTCGTAGGGCTCGACGCCGGGAGCCGGCCTGTGGGCCGACAGTTCGCCGGCGAAGAGACCCCAGGCCGAGAGAGTCTGCGGATAGTGGGCGAACGGCCCCCTTCCGGCGGGAGAATCACTGCTCGAACAGCCGGCGGCCACGCAGAGGACGACCGCCGGGGCGAGCAGCGCCCTCATCAGGGGCTGCCGGCGCCCGTCGCGGCGCCCAGATCGACCGGCCGGGGAACCGCGGGCAGCGAGCCCTGGTGCGGGCCGAGATCCGTCGTGACGCTCGGCTCTCCGCCCGCGAACACCGAGCCTAGATCGAGGTTCACGAAGTCCGCGTCGCCGTTGTTCTCGACGTACAGGCGGAGTTCGTCCGGCACCGCGCCGTCGACGAGCTTGTCCGGGTTCACCACGCCGTCCCACACGATGTCCGGGAAGGCGCCTCCGGCGAGGGCGACGAACGCGTCGGCGAACGCGCCGTTCGGCATGTCGCCGCCGCCGACGAACTCGTTGTCGTGGACGTAGACGCCCTCGGTGTACGGGTCGTAGCCGGGGTCGTTGTACGTGCGCCCCGTCGACAGGTACGAGATGACCGCCAGATTCGAGTTCTGGTTGTTGTGGATCCGGTTCCCGAAGAGTTCGACGTTGTCACTGGCCATCACGATGACTCCGGAGCCGGCGGGAATCGTGGAGACGATGGCCCCTTCCTTGCCGAAGTTGGGCAGGTTGTTGTCCACGATGTCGTTGTCGTAGACCCGCGCGTCGCGGCCGTCCTTGACCGGAAGCTCCGGCAGGGAGAACACGAGCAGACCGCCGGTGTTGTCGTGGGCCCGGTTCTCGTAGACGTCCGCGCCGGTCGTGTTTTCGATCTCGATGCCGGCCACGTTCTCCCACACCTCGTTGCGCCGGACGACGACGTTGGCGGACTGTCCGACGTAGATGCCGGCGTCCGAGGCGCCGCGCACCTGGCTGTCTTCGATCAACACGTTCGTCACCTGGACCGGGTAGAGGCCGTAGGCCCCGTTGTTCGTGTCCGGTCCGTTCGTCCACTCGACCCGCACGCTGCGGAAGGCGGCGCCGGTCGTTCCCTCGACCTTGATCCCGTCGCCGAGCGTGTTCTCGACCGCGAGGCTCTCGACCGTGAAGTCGTTGGCCGTCACGAGAACTCCCTCGCCGCCGGTGCCCGGAGCCTGGCCGGCGAAGTCCAGGATCGTCTCGTCCATGCCCTGGCCACGCAGCGTTACACCCTCGACATCGAGGGAGAGGGTGGCGTCGAACTCGAAGCGGCCCGCGGCGAGTTCGATGACCGCGCCGGGCTCGGCGACGAGCAGCGCCTCCTGCAAGGTCCTTTGGTCGTTGTCGCCAGGGTGCAGGGGGCCATCCTGTTCGGCGCAGGCGACCAGAGCGAGCAAGCAGACGGCGGTACAGAGGATGTTTCGCTTCATGGCTGGGGTTCGTCTCCGGGTGGTTACCTGGCCGGCGGGATCATGCCATGATAGCCCCGAAAGGGGACGACCTCATGCCGGGAAAGATCGCGATCGCCGTAGTCGTTGCGGGCCTCGCTGGCGCGGCCGCCGCGCGGGACGACGCGCCTGTGCCGGAGCCGCAGCCGATCGGCACGATGAGCGAACTGATGATCAAGCTGATGTATCCGGCGTCCGACGCGATCCTCTATGTCGAGAGCCGTGCACCGACGAACGAAGTCGAGTGGAACGAGTTGCAGGCACAGGCGCTGATCCTCGCCGAGTCGGCCAACCTGATCATGATGCCGAGCCGGGTCGTGGGAGACCGCGACGAGTGGATGCGGGACGCCCGGCTCATGTTCGACGCCGGGGCGGCCGCATACGAAGCGGCTCTCGACCAGGATTTCGAGGCGCTGATCGCCCTGAACGAGCAGGTCTACCTGTCGTGCGTGGTGTGCCACAAGCGAACCCGGCCCGACTACGGGCGGAACTACAAGCGCTTCGAGGATTCGCCTGAGGAGGAGCCGCGGGTTCCCTGAGCCCGCATGTTTCACCGGGGGCCGCAGGACCGTGGTGTCAAGCGGGTCTTCGGCCCGCGGACGCTGCCCGGACGCCCCGCTGCTACGATCGCCGATTCAACTTCAGGGAGAACAGACGTGACTTTGTACGACTCTCGATGCCGCTGGGCTCGGTGCGCGACGCTTCTGCTCGCCTGTGTGCTGGTGCCGCTCGCCGTTGCCGCCGACGACTCGAACGCCGACGTGTGGGATCGTGTCGATCACCATACGGTGAAGAGCGGCGAGATCGACATTCACTACGTCACGCTGGGGGAGGGCAAGCCGGTCCTGTTCCTCCACGGCTTTCCGGACCTCTGGTACTCGTGGCGCCACCAGATGGCCGCCCTCGAGGGGGAGTTCCGGACCGCGGCGATGGATCTGCGCGGGTACAACCGGAGCGGTCAACCGAAGCGGGTCGAGGACTACCGGATGCCGTTGATTCTCAGCGACGTGGCGGCGGTGGTCGAGGACCTCGGCGCACCCATCACGCTGGTCGGCCACGACTGGGGCGGCGCGATCGCCTGGCGCTACGCGATGGAGCATCCCGAGCAGATCGAGCGTCTGGTCATCCTCAACCTGACCCATCCCAGGGGCTACGGCAACGTGATCGCGAACGCGACCGAAGCGCAGCGGCAGAACACGGAGTACGCGCGGAACTTCGCGACTTCGGAGCCGGACGGCAGTCCGGTGCCTGAGGGCCTTCTGAACCGCTACGCCAGCGAGGGCGAGAAGGTGGCTGGCCACTATCGGGAGGCCTTCGAGCGCTCCTACTGGGACGGCATGCTGAACTACTACCGGGCGAACTACGGTCAGGTAGCCGGCGGCGGCGAGATGCCGAACCTGAAGATGCCCGTGCTCCAGTTTCACGGCCTGAAGGACACGGCGGTGGACAAGGATGGATTGAAGAACACGTGGGACTGGATCGACCGCGACTACACGCTGGTCACGGTGCCGTCGGTGGGCCACTGGGTCCAGTTGGAAGCGGCGGATCTCGTCTCGAACACGATGCTGGCATGGCTGCTGGCCAGGGAGTGAGCGCAAGGCTCGGGAGGAGTTCAGGTGGAACGATGTCGATGATCCAGCCAGGAAGAGGTCTTCTGTCCGTCTCGCTGGCCGCGATGGCTGCCGCGCTGGTTCTCGCCTGCGCGCCGGCGGCGGTTTCCGAGGAGGCCGCGGCGGAGGAGCCGGCGGTGGAGCAGAGCGGCCCCGCACGTGAGTACTACGAGATCCGGCGTTACAGTCTGGACGACGAAGGCAGCCGGGACACGGTCCTTGCTTACCTGGAGAACGCCCTGGTTCCGGCGCTGAACCGCGCGGGCCTCGATCGGGTCGGCGTGTTCGGAGTCGAGCCGCCCGCCGAAGGGGAAGATCCCCTCGAACCCGTTGACGCGCTGTCGGTGTGGGCGATCATCGCTTTCCCCGGTATCGAGGATTTCGTGGGCATGAAGGCCACCCTGGAGGCCGACGCGGCCTACCTGGAAGCCGCGGCGCCGATGTACGCCACGCCGACGCGGGAGCCGATCTACGAACGGGTCGAGAGCTGGTTCCTGCACGCCTTCAAGGGCATGCCGGTGATGGAACTGCCGCCCCAGACCGCGGCCGGGGAGGACCGGATCTTCGAACTCCGGCTGTACGAGAGCCACAACGAGGACACGGCGCGTCGCAAGGTCCACATGTTCGACAACGGCGAGATCGACATCATGCGGGACGTAGACATGGCGCCGCTTCTGTACGGCGAACTGCTGATCGGCGCCAATGTACCGGCACTCGTCTACATCCTGTCGGCGCCCGACATGGAATCGCACCGGCAGCACTGGCGGGACTTCCTGGTCCACCCGGAGTGGGTGCGGATGCGCGACATGGAGATGTACAAGGGGACGGTCTCGGGGATCGAGAACGTCTTTCTCCGGCCGACCGCGTTCTCGCAGATCTAGAGGTCGCCGCTTCGCGGCGCGTTTACTTCCGCGGGTCGGAAGACCCGCGGCTACACAGCTATTCGGTTTCCTCCCGGGAGGCGGCCTCCGCCGCGCTGCCGGGCCAGCGCACCCAGTAGCCGTCGGCCCAGACCAGATCCTGGTTGAATTCGGTACCCGCGAAGGCGCCGATTTCGTAGCTGGACTCCGGCTGCGCGGAAGCCGAGCCATCGCGGCCGCCGCTCCAGATGCCGATCACCTGGGTGCCGAGCAACTGGTCGGCGCCACCGAAACCGTAGCGGTAGGGATTGTTCCAACCGTCGCGTTCGGGCACGTCCTGCATGTAGAAGAAGGTGTTCGACGGCCTGAGCAGAGCGGACAGGTCGTCATGGGAGAAGTCGGGGTATGTGAACTCGCTCCAGGTGAACGTTGCCGTCGTGCTTGAGCCGGCCGCGGCGGCGCTGACCTGGTCGGTGAGCCACTGCATCCAGGCGGTGCCGACGCTCTTCATGTCGGCCTGGGTCCGCGTCTGGTTCGCGTTCTGAAGTCCGGTCATCAGGTTCGGTACCAGCAACGCGGAGATGATACCGATGATCGCCACGACGATCAGCAGTTCGATCAGGGTGAAGCCGCCTTCGAGGCGGCGGGAGCGCGCTCCAGTCATCTTCGTGCTCCTTATGTGCATTCGAGGTTTGGCCGCGCGAGTTGGGGCAGGTCACCTGCGGCTTACTGGATGATACGGGGCGGACGCCCGGAACGTCCAAGCGAGGCCACAGATAAGGCGGCGGTTCCGGCGCTGGTGTAGATTGACGAAGCAGAGCACCAGTTGGGGGTGGCTTCTGGACTTCGACTCCTACGACTTCGATCCAGCGATCTTCGACGAGATGTTCGTCGCTCAGGGTGTGCCGCGCGACCACTGCCGAGCGGTCTACGAGGCGCTGCGGAGCGCCCCCCGCGAGGAACTCGAGACGATCCAGGAGCGGGTCACCCGCTCCTTTTCCCAGGAGGGAATCACTTTCACGGTCTACGGCGATGAGGAGGCGGAGGAGCGGATCATCCCGATCGACTGCGTGCCGCGCCTGCTCACGCTAGCGGAGTGGAGTGAACTGGAAGCCGGTCTGGTCCAGCGCATCACGGCCCTCAACCTGTTCCTGGGCGACGTCTACGGAGATTGCCGCATCGTCCGCGACGGTGTGATCCCCATCGACATGGTCTTCGATTGCCCGCAGTACCGGCTGGAGATGCGCGGCGTGAGCGTGCCGAACAACACCTGGGTGGCGGTCTGTGGAACGGACATCGTGCGCACCCAAGACGGGTTCATGGTGCTGGAGGACAACCTGCGGGTGCCCTCGGGCGTCTCCTACATGATCGCCAACCGCAAGGCGGTCAAGGCCGGCATGCGGCGCCTCTACCGCACCTGCCGGGTCCAGGAGGTCGAGGACTACGGCAGCCTGTTGCGTCAGACGCTGACCGAGATGGCGCCGGGCGGACGCCCGGATCCGAGCCTGGCCCTGCTCACGCCGGGAACCTGGAACGCCGCGTTCTACGAGCACATGTTCCTGGCCCAGGAGATCGGCGCGGAACTGGTCGAGGGCGAGGACCTGCTGGTCAACGACGGCTTCGTCTACATGCGCACGACGGCCGGTCTGCGGAGGGTCGACGTGGTCTACCGTCGCGTGGACGACGACTTTCTCGATCCCCTCGTCTTTCGCGACGACTCTCTCCTGGGCGTGCCCGGCCTGCTGAACGCGTACAAGCGGGGCAACGTGACCCTGGCCAACGCCCCCGGCACGGGCGTTGCCGACGACAAGAGCGTCTATGCCTATGTACCCGACATGGTGCGCTACTACCTGGCCGAGGAGCCGCTGCTCAAGAACGTCGAGACGCATCTGTGCCGGCGCCCCGAAGACCTCGAGTACACGTTGGACAACCTCGAGGACCTGGTCGTCAAGCGGGTCGGGGAGTCCGGCGGCTACGGCATGCTCGTGGGTCCCCACTCGACGCCGAAGGAACGGGATGAGTTCGGTGAGTTGCTCCGGGCCAACCCGGCGGACTACATCTCGCAGCCGACCCTGCCGATCTCCCGTTCGCCTTGCCTGGTCGACGGTCGCGCGGAACCCCGTCACGTCGACCTGCGGCCCTTCGTGCTGACGGGGGCGCAAACCCGGATCGTTCCGGGCGCCTTCTGCCGGGTGGCGCTTCGCCGCGGGAGTCTGGTCGTCAACTCGAGCCAGGGCGGCGGCGGCAAGGACCTGTGGGTGGTGGACCTCTGATGCTCTCCCGCAGTGCCCAGGGCGTGTACTGGATGGGTCGGTACCTGACGCGGGCCCAGTACCTGAGTCGTCTCCTGGAGCTGCACGTGCAGGCCCTCGTCGATCGGTCGGTCGAGGAGATCCACTTCGGCTGGCGGCGCATCTACCGGGCGATGAAGCGCTTGCCGCCGGCGGGGGAGAGCTGGTTGCCCGAGGCCGAGGAGTTCGCGTTGGCGGACTCGTTCACCCTGGCGGACGATCTGACCTTCGAGCGGTCGAACCCCGACTCGGTCTGGAGCAGTCTTGAGCTGGGCCGCGAGAACGCCCGTCAGACGAGGCACTGCATCAGCGCCGAGATGTGGACCTGCCTGAACCTGGCGTACCTGCGCATTCGGGACCTGGAAACCGTGGACATCTGGAGGACTCCCGAGACCTTCTACGCCCGGACCTGCAACGAGATCCACAACTTCGTCGGCCTTGCCGACGCGACGATGTACCGGAGCGGCGCCTGGAGGTTCATGCGCCTCGGTTGCGCGATCGAGCGCGTTCAGCTTGCCGTGTCGCTGATCCTCGCCCAGGCGGAGCTCGGGCGTCGCATGAAGAGGCGCAGGCTGGGCTGGGCGAGCATGCTGCGCATGCATCACGCCTCCGAGGCCTACAGCCGGCGGTACGGGATCGAGATTCGGCGCGGCCGCGTTCTGGATCTGCTGGTGAGCGACCCGCTCCTGCCCGCTTCGTTGCTCAGCTCGGTTCGTGCCGCGGCGGAGGAGCTGGAGGCCATCGAAACCGGGCCGGATGTCGAAGCCGACGCGGCGGCGAGGCGACTCGTTGGCCGCGCCGGCGCCTTGATCCTCTACGACTGGCCGGAAGCCAGGGATCGGGAACAGCTCCTCCGGCGAGTGGACCGTTGCACCCGCGATCTGCACGGCACCGTGCTGGATGCCTTCGTGGACTACGGGATCCAGGACTCTCCGCTGCGATGACGGGGATGCGCTACGACGTCGAGCACCGGACGCGGTACCGGTACGCGAAGAGCGCTCGCCGCTGTGTGTTGATGCTGTGTCTCCAGCCGGTTTCGGCGCCGGGACAGAGAGTGGTGGAGTTCGAGATCGAGACGGAACCCGCCGCGTCGCTGAGTCCTGAGCGCGACGGGTTCGGCAACCGGCGCCACGTGCTGAACGTCCACCGGCGTCACCGAGGACTGACGATCACGTCGCGGTTCCAGGTGGAAGGTGACGCTGGCTTGCGGACCGGCGAAGCCGAACGACTCGAGTCGGAGTCGGGGCGGGAGGCGGGGGATGGCTGGGAGGCGGTCCGTGCCTGGCGCCGGCTTCCGGAGTTCTGGCATCTCGTCCGGCCAAGTCGCCTGGCCCGTCCGTCCCCGGCGCTGGAGGACTTTGCGCGCCGCGAACGCCTCGAGCCGGACGACGACCCGATGACGTCCATTCAGCGTCTCTCGGATAGGATCCACCACGCTTTCGACTACCAGACAGGTAGTACTTCGGCCGATTCTCCGATCGAGCACATGCTGGAATCCGGCCTTGGCGTCTGTCAGGATTACGCCCACGTCATGATTGCCATCGCCCGTTCCTGGGGCGTTCCGTCCCGTTACGTATCGGGCTACCTGCACTCGACCGGTCGCCCGGGAGAGCCGACGGTGGCGACGGGCAGCCACGCCTGGGTCGAATGCAGGTTGCCCGGGTCCGGGTGGGTCGGCTTCGACCCGACGAACGCGGCATGTGGAGACGGGCGCCACATCCGCGTGGCCGTTGGCCGCGACTACGCTGATGTCTCGCCGACGAGCGGCGTGTTCCAGGGCAGCGGGGATGCGGAGATCGAGGTCGATGTGATAGTGAATGCTGTCGGTTCCATGGGACCTGAGATGAAACCGTGAGCGGAAGGAAGAGGAGGCAGAGAGGATGAACGTCCAGGCTGAGAACCATGATGGGGTTCTTGTTGCGAAAGTCGAGGGTCGCGTCGACAGCTCGAACTCTCAGGACTTCGAGCGCCAGTTGCAGGCGGCAATCGGCGACGACATAGGGGCCGTCGTGATGGATCTCGGTCAGCTCGCGTACATCAGCAGCGCCGGCTTGAGGGTCGTCCTCCTGGTGGCCAAGACCCTGGGGCAGCGCAACGTGAGCATCTCCCTATGCGCGCTCTCCGATCCGGTTCAGTCGGTCTTCGAGATCAGCGGTTTCAACCGGATCATCCAGATCCACGACACCCAGGCCGACGCCCTGGCCGCGGCCGGAAAGTAGGTCGCCCCGGCGTCGCCGCATGGCCGACAGATCGAGCCCCCGCGCCGCCCGTTCGGCCAATCCCGACTACAAGATCCTGGTGGTCGACGACGAGCCGGACCTGGAGCGTCTGGTCAGGCAGCGCATGCGCCGTCACATCCGCTCGGGCCGCTACGCCTTCGAGTTCGCCGGCAACGGCCTCGAGGCGCTCGAGAAGCTCACCGAGGTCGACGACATAGACATCGTTCTCTCGGACATCAACATGCCGAAGATGGACGGTCTGACGCTGTTGCAGCAGATCCCCGAGGTCAACGCGGACATCCGTTCGGTCATCGTCTCGGCTTACGGCGACATGGAGAACATCCGCACCGCAATGAACCGCGGCGCGTTCGACTTCGTGACCAAGCCGATCGACTTCGCGGATCTTGAGGTCACGATCGATCGCACGCTCAAGCACCTGGACGAGTGGCGGGCCGCCCTGGCGTCGCGGGACAAGCTGGTTGCGCTCCAGAACGAGTTGGACGTCGCGACGAAGATCCAGCAGTCGATCCTGCCGGACAAGTTCCCCCACGTCGACGGGTGCGAGGTTTATGGCTGCATGCACGCCGCCCGCAACGTCGGCGGTGACTTCTTCGACGTGATCAAGCTGGACCGGGGCTGTCTCGGGCTTGCCGTCGCCGACGTCTCGGACAAGGGCGTGCCGGCTGCTCTGTTCATGATGTCGAGCCGCACCCTGCTCAAGGGCGCGGCGGTCGGCGTCGGCGATCCGGGTCCGGTGCTGTCGGAAGTCAACGATCTGTTGAACGAGACGAACGACGCGGCGATGTTCGTGACGGTCTTCTACGGCGTGTACGACCCCGCGAGCAAGGTGCTGACGTTCTCGAACGGCGGTCACAACCCTCCGCTCGTGGTTCACGCGGACGGAACCTCCGAGGAACTCGACCTGACCGGTGGAATCGCCCTCGGCGCGATCCCGCAGTTCGAGTACGGCCAGGCCAGCGTTCAACTCAGTGCGGGCGACATGGTCGTCTTCTTCACCGACGGTGTGACCGAGGCGATCAATCCCAGGAACGACGAGTTCGGCCTGAAAGCCGTCCAGGCCCTGTTCGAGGACGGCGCGACCCGGAGCGCCCAGGAGGCCGCGGAGATGATCCTGAAGGCGGTGCGCGAGTTTGCCGGGGAGGCGCCGCAGTTCGACGACCTGACCTGCATGATCCTGCGTGTTGCTGACGAGTGAGCGCCAACCTCACACTGCGTATCCCCAACCGGGTCGAGGAGCTTTCGGGCGTTTCGGAGGCAGTGGAGAAGCTCGGCCGGGAGGAGGACTGGACTCCCGACGTTTCCTATGCTGTCGTCCTGGCGCTCGAGGAGGTGGCGACGAACGTCGTTCGGCACGGCGGTGGCGCGGAAGGGACCAGCGAGATCGAGATCGAGGTCAGTTCCACGGACGAGGAGGTCCGGGTGGAGGTTCGCGATAGCGGCAAGCCGTTCGATCCGTTCCACGACGCTCCCGAGCCGGACACGGAAGCCGCGCTGGAGGACCGGAAGATCGGCGGCCTCGGCGTCCACTTCGTTCGGGTGCTGATGGACGAGGCGTCCTACCGGCGCGAGGACGAGCGCAACCATGTGACCATGGTCAAACGCCGGAGCTGAACCCCTGCGGCACACGATGCGCGTTCGTGCACAGGTGGCCCTGACGGCGTCGGCCTGCGCCGCGATCATGGCGCTCGGTGCGGCCTCCGCCGGAGCACAGGCGGCGGAGATCCCGGGCGTATCGTCCGAGCGCGTCCTGTTCGGGCAGTCCGCCGCGTTCAGCGGCCCGGCCGCCGAACTGGGCAGGGGCATGAGGCTGGGCATTCAGGCGGCTTTCAAGGAGGCCAACGATGCCGGCGGCGTGCACGGGCGGCGCCTGGAACTCGTCACGGTAGACGACGGCTACGAGCCGGAGGCCGCGATCCGCAACACCCGCCGACTGATCGAGGACGAGGGCGTGTTCGCCCTGGTCGGCGGCGTCGGTACGCCGACCTCCCGTTCCGCGGTCCCGGTCGCCGAAGAGGCGGGCGTGCCGTACATCGCTCCGTTCACGGGCGCGGGATTTCTCCGCGGCGAACCGCACGTGATCAATCTCCGGGCTTCCTATGCGCAGGAGACGGAAGAGATGGTCGAGCGGCTGACCAGAGACCTGCGCGTCAAGCGGATCGCGGTCGTCATCCAGGACGATTCCTTTGGCCGCGCCGGACTGGCGGGCGTGCGCGCCGCCTTCGACAGGCGGGGGATGGAGCCGGTCGGGATCGGGGTCTACCCGCGCAACACGACGGCCGTCAAGACGGCCATCGTCGACATCGCGGCGGGGAGGCCGGAGGCCGTGATCGTCGTGGGCGCCTACCAGCCGGTCGCCAGCCTGATCGCCTGGGCCCGCCACATCGGCCTCGATTCGGTGTTCATGACCCTGTCCTTCGTCGGCAGCAATGCCCTGGCGGAAGAGCTCGGTCCGCGCGGCGCCGGCGTCTACGTGACTCAGGTCGTGCCCTTCCCGACCGCGCGCAACTCGAGAGTGGCCGCCGTCTACCGGGCCGCGCTGCGCGCTCATACCCCGGGCGCCGAACCCGGCTTCGTCTCGTTCGAGGGCTATCTCGCCGGGCGCCTGGTGATCGAAGCGCTCGAACGGTGCGGTTCGACGGTCGATCGCGAGCGCTTCATCGAGGTCCTGCGCGGCGCCGGCTCGATCGACCTGGATGGTTTCCGGCTCGTGTTCGGCGGCGAGGACAATCAGGGCTCGGATGCCGTGTTCCTCACAGTGATCGACGAACGGGGCGCCTATCGATCGGCGACGCGTCTCGAGGCGCCGGCGAAGCCGTGATCGACTGGTTCCGCAAACTGGCCGAGGGCCGCTTCAGGATCGCGACCCAGCTCTACGTCGGCATTGGCGGCGCGGCGGCTCTGACGCTCGCGGCGAGTCTGGTCGCGTTGCTCGCCTTTGCCCAGGTCGGCGACTCCCAGAGCCGGGTCAACGAGGGAACGGTGCCCGAACTCGCGGCCGCGTTCGGGGTCGCCCGGGGCAGCGGAACGCTCGTGGCGGCCGGACCGAGGCTGACGGCGTCCGCTACACAGGGTGAGCTGGACCGGGCGTCCGTCGAGATCCTCGCGCCGGCCCGGCGCGCCTTCGAGAAGGAACTCGGCGAGCTGATGAGCCAGGATGCGAGTGGGGACGACCCGCAGCACGGCGAGGCGCGATTCGCGGAGATCCAGACGCGGGGCGAGGAACTGATCGGGAACATCGCGGCGATTCAGCAGTCGGTTGCGGAGGGTTTTGAACTGGGAGCGGAAAGCGCGGCTCTGCGGCTGGAGCTGGACTCGCTTCAAAGCCGGATCGCGGCGCTCCTCGTACCCGCTCTCGACGATCAACTGTTCTACGCGATGACCGGCTTCCGTTCGTTCGACGAGCCGCCGGCGCCCCACGATGTCCACTTCTCGGAGTCGGAGATCGACCGCTACCGCGTGCTGGTCGGGCTGCAGCAGGACGTCACGATCATCGATCAGCTCCTGAAGAGCCTCGCGGTGCTGACTGACCGACCTGAGATCGAGCCGGTCGAGGAGCGATACGAGTCGGCCGCGACGAGCATCGAACGCTCACTCAACGCGATCGACGAGACCGCTACCTCCGGCCTCCTGAAGACGCTGTTCGAGGAGTTGCTCGAGAAGAGCCGCACCGCATTCGATCTGAGACGGCAGGAAGTCGACGTGCTTGACCGGCAGCAGGCGCTGTTGCGGGAGAACCAGGACCTTGCGATCGAACTCGGCGCCGACGTGGAGGAACTCGTCGCGGGCTCTCAAACCCGAACGGAAGTGGCTACTCTTGCCGCGTCGCAGGCGATCAGCACCGGTCGCGCCCTTCTCATCGGGCTCAATGTCGTCAGCATCGCCGGGGCGCTCTTCATCGCCTGGCTGTTCGTCGGCCGGCTGCTGGTACGCCGTTTCGAAGCTCTCTCGGGCAGCATGCGCGAGATGGCCCACGGCAACCTGGAAGCGGAGATCGGCATTGGCGGCAACGACGAGGTCGCGGACATGGCCGCGGCGCTGGAGGTCTTCCGCCGGCACGCGCTGGAGGTGCAGCGGCTCAACCTGGTCGAGAAGCTTGCCGACGAGCTGAAGGAGAAGAACGACGAACTGGAGGTCGTCCTGGCCGATCTGCAGAAGGCGCAGGATCAGATCGTCATGCGGGAGAAGCTCGCCGCGCTGGGCGAGCTGACGGCCGGCGTCGCCCACGAGATCAAGAACCCGCTCAACTTCGTGAAGAACTTCTCGGAGGTGTCCTCGGAACTCCTCGAGGAGGTCGAGGAGATCATGAAGGAGAACGGGGACGGCAGCCTGGACGAGGACCAGCGGGAGGAGATCGGGGAGATTTTCGAGGACCTGAGCGGCAACCTGAAGCTGATCCAGGGCCACGGGGAGCGGGCGAACCGCATTGTCACCGACATGCTGAAGATGGGCCGGGGCGCGGCCGGGCGGGAGCTTGCCGACATCAATCGCCTGGTCGACGAGCACATCGCGCTCGCCTACCACAGCGCGCGCGCCACCGATCCGAACTTCAACCTGACGATCGAGAAGGACTTCGATCCCGATCTGGGCACCCTGGAGGTCGTTTCGCAGGACGTGGGCCGCGTGTTCCTCAACCTGGTCAGCAATGCCTGCTACGCCACGGATGAGAGACGGCGGTCAGCCGACGAGTCCTACGAGCCGACCCTGACGGTCACGACGCGGAAGATGGACGACGGGGTCGAGGTTCGGGTGCGGGACAATGGCAACGGGATTCCGCGCGACGTGGTGGACAAGATCTTCAATCCCTTCTTCACGACCAAGCCGACCGATCAGGGCACGGGACTGGGGCTGGCGCTCTCGGCCGACATCGTGCGCGAACACGGCGGCATGATCCGGGTCGACACGGAGCCGGGCGAGTACACGGAGATGATCGTCGAGTTGTCGGCGGCGCCTCCCGACTTCGATCTGCCGTAGACCTGGAAGGGGTCGAACCGCATGAACGTTCCCGCCACGACACGAGCGCCAACCGCCACGGCCCAAAGGACCCCCGTCTTCTCCATGCGGGGGGTGACGAAGGTGTACGCGATGGGCGAGGTCGAGGTCCATGCGCTGCGCGGCGTCGACCTGGAACTCCAGGAGGGCGAGTTCACGGTTTTGCTCGGGCCGTCCGGAAGCGGCAAGTCGACCCTCCTGAACATCCTGGGCGGGCTCGATCGGCCTACCGCCGGCCGGGTGACCTACCGTGATGGGGATCTGAGCGAGGCCCGGGAACGGGCCCTGACCCGCTACCGGCGCCGCCACGTCGGCTTCGTGTTCCAGTTCTACAACCTGATTCCCTCGCTTACCGCGCGCGAGAACGTCGCCCTCGTCACCGAGATCGCCGGCGATCCGATCGCTCCGGAGGATGCCCTGGCGCTGGTCGGCCTGAAGTACCGCCTGGACCACTTCCCGTCGCAGATGTCGGGGGGCGAGCAGCAGCGCGTGGCGATCGCCCGGGCCATCGCCAAGCGTCCGGACGTGCTGCTCTGCGACGAACCGACGGGAGCTCTGGACATCAGCACCGGCATCGCGGTCCTGGGGGCGCTCGAGAGGGTGAACTCGGAACTGGGCACGACGACCGCCGTGATCACCCACAACGCGGCGATCTCGGCGATGGCGGATCGAGTAATCTCGCTTGCGGACGGCCAGATCACGAGCGACGTCCGCAACGCGACGAAGCAGCCGGCGGCCACGATCGAGTGGTAGAGGTCCAGAAGTGAATCCGGAAGTCGGACGTTGAGAGCCCTCGACCGCAAACTGTTGCGCGACCTGTGGAACGTGCGGTCGCAGGTGCTGGCGATCGCGCTGGTCGTCTCGTCGGGAATCGCGCTGCTCGTCATGTCGCAGGGAGTGTTCGGGTCGCTCCTGACGACCCGCGACGCCTACTACAACCGCTACGCCTTCGCCGACGTGTTCGCCGGCGCCAAACGCGTCCCCAACTGGGTCGAAGAGCGGATCGCGGCGATCCCGGGAGTCAGGCAGGTCCAGACCCGGGTGGTCGTGAGCGTCTCGCTGGACGTGCCCGGAGTGTCCGATCCGGTCAACGGACGCCTGATCTCCCTGCCGGATCGCGGCCGGCCGGCGCTGAACGACGTGGCCCTGCGTCGCGGGCGGCTCCTGGATCCGGACCGGGCGGAGGAAGCCCTTGTCGGCGAGCGTTTCGCCGAAGCTCACGGCCTCGACCTGGGCGATCGCCTGTTCGCGATCATCAACGGTCGCCGGCAGCCGCTTCTGATCGTCGGTGTCGCGCTCAGCCCGGAGTACGTCTACGGCATCGGTCCGGGAGAAATCGTCCCGGATCCGAAGCACTTCGGCTTCCTGTGGATGTCGCGGCGGCCTCTTGCCACCGCGTTCGAGATGGAGGGCGGGTTCAACGATGTCGCCCTGACGCTCGCCGACGGCTCGTCCAGCCTCGAGCGCGCGGTGATCGTCGAACTCGACGCGCTTCTCGACCCGTACGGCGGTCTGGGCGCGATTCCGCGTTCTGAGCAGACTTCGAACTGGTACCTCCAGAACGAGTTGTCCCAGCTTCAGAACATGGGACTCCTCGTGCCCCTGATCTTTCTCGCGGTGGCCACGTTCCTGCTCAACGTGGTTCTGCGGCGAACGGTCGCGGTGCAGCGCGAGCAGATCGCGGCGCTCAAGGCCCTCGGCTACTCGAACATCCGGCTCGGTGTCCACTACGTGCAGTGGGCGGTTGCCGTGGTGGCCATCGGCGCCCTGCTCGGGATCGGTGCCGGCCTGCTTCTGGCCGAAGCGATGCTCGGCCTCTACATGGATTACTTCCGCTTCCCGCTCCTGATCTACAAGGTGTCGGCGTCGAGCATTCTGATCGCCGTCGGCGTGAGCCTCGTCGCCGCGGCGGTGGGCGCGCTGGGCGCGGTGCGCAGCGTCGTTGTGCTGCCGCCCGCCGAGGCAATGCGCCCGGCGACGCCCGAGACCTTCCGCGTGTCCCTGTTCGAACGCCTGGGCGCCAAGCGATGGTTGTCGCAACCGGCGCGGATGGTGCTCCGCAACCTGTCGCGGCGCCCGATGCGCGCGGGCCTGTCGATCGTCGGCATCGCCTTCGCCGGCGCGATCATGGTCGCGGGCTGGGCGATGATGGACTCGATGGACGAACTGCTCGAGGTGCAGTTCAACATCATCCAGCGCCAGGACCTTTCGGTGAGCTTCTTCGAGCCGGTCGAGCGGAGCGCGGTGCACGAACTCGCGGCTCTCCCGGGCGTGCTGCAGGTGGAACCAACGGGCGCGGTCGCGGCGCGGTTGCGCAACGGCCACCTGCAGGAGCAGACGGCGATCCAGGCGCTGGCGCCCGGGGCCAGATTGCGGCGAGTGGTCGATGTCGACTATCGCGCGATCCAGCTCGATCGGCCCGGCCTGGTCCTGTCCACGTTGCTCGCGGACAAGTTGCAGGTCGAGCCGGGAGACATGCTCCTCGTGGAGGTCATGGAGGCGGCTCGACCGGTGCGCGACGTCGTGCTGACGGACACCGTCGACGACCTTCTCGGCGTGACCGCCTACATGGAACAGGAGTCCCTGCAGCGGCTGGTTCGGCGCGACGAGACGGTGAACGGAGCAATGCTCAAGATCGACAGCCTGGCCGAGGAACGGCTGTACGGTCGGCTGAAAGCGATGCCGGCGGTGGCGGGGGTGTCGTTGCGTCGCGCGGCGCTCGAGAACATCCAGACCTACATGCTCGACAACATGGGCATGATGATGAGCGTCAATCTGGTCTTCGCCGTGATCATCGCCTTCGGCGTGATCTACAACACGGCGCGCATCTCCCTGTCCGAGACCAGCCGCGAGCTCGCCAGCCTGCGGGTGATCGGCTTCACCCGCGCCGAAATCTCCTCGATTCTGCTGGGCGAGCTCGGGATCCTCACCCTGGTCTCGATTCCACTCGGCCTGTTCATCGGCTACGGCATGATCACCGGCGTGATGAGCGTCTTCGAGAGCGAGCTGTTCCGGCTTCCGGTGGTGATCGAACCGAGCACCTTCCTGGTTTCCGCGGCGGCCGTTCTCGGGTCGATGGCCATCTCGGCCTGGACGGTCCGGCGTAAGCTCCACGACCTGGACCTCGTCGCGGTACTCAAGACCCGCGAGTAGGACTTAACCGGAGTTGTCGCAAGCCTGGGCTTCTGACAACTGGAGGACGACGAAGCAATGGGCTTACGGCGATGGATACTCTGGATCGTGGGGGCGATCGTGGCCGCGGTGGTGGTGTTCTTCGGTACGCGGCCCCAGCCGGTGCCCGCGGAAGTGGACCAGGTGACCCGCGGGCCGATCGAAGTGACGATCGACGAGGAGGGCGAGACCAGGGTTCGGGACCGCTTCGTCATCTCGGCGCCGCTCGGCGGCCGGGTGTTGCGGATCGAGCTCGAACCCGGCGACACCGTGGTCGCGAGCGAGACGGTCCTGGCCGTCTTCCTGCCATCGGCGCCGGTGCTGCTCGACGCACGCAGCCGGGCGGAGGCGCAGGCCGCGGTGGAGACCGCGCTCGCGGCCGTGGGGCAGGCCGAGGCGCACTACGAGCAGGCGGCCGCGGAAGTCACGTTCTCCAGGGCCGAGGTCGAGCGCTACCGCCGACTGGCGCGCGACGGGATCGTGTCGGTGGAGAAGATGGAGACTTCCCAGCTCGACCTGGACACCCGCCAGGAGGCCCTGGAGGCGGCCGAGTACGCGGTTCGCACGGCGCTCAGCGAATTGCAGGCGGCCCGGGTGCGGCTGCAGCGGTTCAGCGGCCGGAGCGCCGCCGCCGACGGCGAGACGATCGAGATCACGTCTCCGGTTTCCGGCGTCGTGCTGCGCCGCCTGCGCGAGAGCGAATCCGTGGTGCCGGCCGGCGAGGCCCTGCTCGAGATCGGCGATCCGCGGCAGATCGAGGTGGTTACCGACTATCTCTCGAAGGACGCGGTGCGGATCCGGCCGGGCCAGCGAGTCCTCATCGATCGGTGGGGAGGCGACCGGCCGCTGGGTGGACGGGTGCGCCGTGTGGAGCCCTCCGGGTTCACGAAGATCTCGGCGCTCGGAGTAGAGGAGCAGCGGGTCAACGTGGTGATGGACATCACCGACTCGCCGGAGGTCTGGGCCGGCCTCGGCGACGGGTTCCGGGTCGAGACCCGGGTCGTCGTCTGGCAGAGCGAGGACGAGGTGAAGGCGCCGACGGGAGCGCTGTTCCGGCGCGACGAAGGCTGGGCCGTGTTCGCGGTCGACGGCGGCCGGGCAGTGCTGAGGTCGATCGAGATCGGGGAGCGGAATGCCCAGGAGGCCCAGGTGCTGGGTGGTCTGGCGCCAGGCCAGGAGGTCGTCGTCTATCCGAGCGACAGCCTCGGCGACGGGTCAAGGGTGGCGGCCGAACTGTAGCCGGCGCCCAGTGTCACCCCGGGTCCTGGGCCGGCATCAGGACCGGCGCTTCACTCAACGACGCGGAACGGCGCCGACCATTCCATCTTGCCCCAGCGGAGGGTCAGCATTCCGCCGTTTCCGTCCATCTCGAGCCGACCCTCGGTCTCCTCCACGGCCTCGTCGAGAGTCCGGACGTTCAGGGGAGTCTCAGCGGCGTCGTGTTCCGCCATGTGCATCGTGCCCCAGACGTCGGCCAGATGGTTGAACACGAGTTTCCAGCCATCGCCCTCGCGCTTGAGCCACAGGCTGTATACGCCGGGATAGGTCGGGCCGTGGTTGTGAGCGGCGATCTTCGCATCTTCGAACGCGAGGTCGGCATCGGTCCAGAACTTGAACGGCTTGCCGTAGACCGGGCCCAGGACCGCGCCGTCGGCCAGGCCTTCGAGCCGGTCGTAGTCGGGTCCCGGGGCGGGTAGCAGGTCGAAGCGGAGCCGGACCGCCTGGCCCGCAATCTCGATCCTCGACGAGGACAGGTCCTCTGGCGGGCCGACCTCCTGCCTCTCGATGACGATTCCCGCGGCCTCCGCCGCTTCCTTCGTCGTGCCCTTGATCGTTGCCTCGAAGAACGCGGCGCTCAGGTCGCCCACGAGTTCGTCGCCTTCGCGGGCGAGGTTAAGTTCGACCGGGATCAGTTGGTCGGCGAGCTCCACTTCAAAGAGCAGCAGGACGCCGGTCTCGGTGAGGCTTATCCTGTCGATGGTCAGGTCGGCGAGCTGGGCCAGGTAGAAATCGGCGATGGCCTTGCCTTCGTCGTCCGAGAACGTGATCAGGCTGTTCAGCGAGCCGCGGTCGGTGATTGCCTCCAGGACCCACTCGCCGAGGAAGGGCTCGATCTCGGCGGTGTCGAGGCGAGGTACCTCCGGTGGCGGAGCGTCCTGAGACTGCCCGGCGCCGGCAAACGTCAACGCCGCGGCGAGGGCGAGAGCGGTGAGAGTGGTGTTCCGTCTTCGTTCCATGTTGGAGCTCCGTCCTAGAAGTAGTCCGGCATCGCCGGGGGTGAGCCGGCAAAGATGCGCTCGGTCCGATCCAGCGCGACCGCGGATCCTTGCACGGAACCGAGCTCGGCGAGACGCCGGGCGCTGAGGTGGCCCGTGTAGAGAGAGGCGAGGGCGCGGATGTCCAGCCGCAGCGCGTCGGGCCCGGTCTCGCCGGCGGCGCGGCGGACGTCGGCCCGGCCGCCCTCGATCTCGATGATCCAGCGTCCCTCGTTGCGGGCGACCACGTCGTCGGTCACGTCCACTTCGAGGCGGGCGCTCGTCCCCGGCGGGTACCCGCGCTCGGTGAACGCGGCGGCGATGTCCACGATACGCAGCATCCAGGTTTCGGCGACCGAGATCTCCGTGCCCACTTCGGGCACCTCGAGCAGCAGGGAATCGTCCAGACCGCCGTACCAGGTCGCGTGACGTGCCAGCGTGCGGCAGTCGGAGAAGAGGGCCAGAATGCGGCGCGTCGCCTCGCGGTTCGCTGCCTGGACATCCCGGATCTGGAGGCCGTAGGGATAGCGCGCCAACTCACCGAGGGTGTAGACGACGTAGCCGTCGATTCCGTCGTCACCCGGGATGACGTAGCCATGGACGTCGCGGCCGGCCGGGTGGTTGTGGACCCGTTCCCAGATGTGATCGTTGCGGTCCAGCCAACCGGGGCGGTTCGTCGCCAGGCGGCGGTAGAGCTGCTTGAGGGCCTTCCCGTCGGCGCCCGGGTCGAGGCGGCGGATTTCCCCGGTCGCCGCGATCCTGCCCAGCTTGGCGAGCGGCAACCGGTACTGGTAGCGATGGCCGGCGACGGCGTAGCCGGCGCGTCCGTAGAGCGTGAACGTCGTGGGGTAGAGGGTCGAGACCGCCACGCCCGCGTCGTGCATTTCGTTCAGGGTTGCCGCCATGAGCGACTTCGCGGCGCCGCGACCGCGGGCCGTGGGACTGATCGCAACCCCGGCGATGCCGATGTTGCGGACGGACCGGCCGCCGAAGAACTGCCCCATGTCGTACTGGACCAGTCCGCCGATGACCTCGCTGCCCGCGCGTACGACCCGCACGTGGTCGCGGGTTGCCCGCAGCCAGGACACGCAGGAGTCATGGGGCGTGTTGAAGGCCAGAGACTCCTGGTAGGCCAGCGCTTCCAGGTCGGCGGAGGTCTGGAGGGGTCCGAAGCTGAGACGTTCCGTCACGGTGGGCGAGTCTACCCGTGGCGTTGGCTTCCCCGGAGACGGCGTCATGCCAAGCGTGCTTGGCTACGGGCACCGTGATCTACGTCGGTCCGGCGACGGTGGACGCGGTAGAGGCATGGCGGAAGGCGGCGGGCGTCGAAGACGGGTTGCTGTTCCGGTGCTCGGCGCGGACGATCCGGTGAGCCGTGGTCAGGCGGGCGGCGGCGGCGGTCGTCTCGGGGCACTCGCTCCGGGTCGGCTCGGCTCAGTCTCTTGTCAGGGCCGGCGCGTCGGCGGCCGAGTTGATGCAGGCGGGAAGGTGGCGGGATCCGAAGACCGCGACCGGCTGCACCGAAGCGGAGCTAGCCGGTCGCGGTCCGCTTGCCCGATTGTTCTACGGACGGCGCTAGTTTCCGGACGTCAAGGCAACGCCGCGCAACGCTTTGCCTTGCGGCTCCCGGCTGATCCGGTCGGTCATCGCGTCGATTTCTTTCACTGTCCGCAGATAGTCCTGGGCGGCGGTGTACAGGTCGAAGACCGTCTCGTCATCGCTGTCATGGATGATGTCGAGCAGACGGTACCGCGCTTCCAACATGTCGAGGTGGGACGGCTTTGCGGCTTCCTGTGCTTCCTCGAACTCGTCTAGCGCGGTCAGCATCGTGTTCAGGTTGCCGTCGAGCGCGCTGGAGATCTTCTGCCAAGCCTCGTCGAGGCTCAGGGAAGCCTCTTGGCGTCTCTCGTCGAGCGGGTCTTCGGAACTGATGGGAAGCGCGATGGCGACGAACAGGACACAGCAGAACAAGCAGAGAATGACTCGATCTTTCATCTTGAGGAGGTCCTCCAAATGATGATGGCCAAGAAGTGTAGCGCGATTTGGGTCGGCCCGTCAAGTTCGTGTAACTGCTCAGCGAAGAGCGAGACGGGTACCCTTGGTTCGGGGTGGTCGGGCTCTGGCTTGCGAGTTCGTCAACAGATCAAGATCGGTGGACTACGGCGCATGGGGCCGGACACGACTCGACTGGCTCTCGGAAGTTGGCGGCGATCGTCCGAAGGGAGAACTACGGCGCGGCGGCGGCGCTGGCCGGCGTCGGCTGCAAGTGTCGCGTCGGGAGATCGTGGGCGTGCTAGGCCTGAACGGCGCCGGCAAGTCGACCCTGGCCGGCGAACTCCTGCCCAGCCGCGGCCGCGTTCAGGTTGCCTGCGTTGAACTCGGCGCATCATCGCAGGCGCGTGTAAGTGCGCTCGTCCCTTCGGGCGATTCGGAGGACGATCAACCGTCTGTCGGAGTGGCTGATCTCGTAGATGATGCGGAAGCGACCGGTTCTGATGCGCCAGACCGAGTCGAAACCGGTCAGTTTGACCCTGCCTGGCGGGCGAGGATTGCCTGCCAGCCTGCGGAGCGCCTGCCGAATCCGCAACGCCTGGTCAGACGGGAGTCGTCTCGCCTGACGTTGGGCGGCCGGTGACAGCTCGACCCGATACGGATCCGGCAATCAGTTGCGGTCCGACTCAAGGGCGTCGAAGAAAGCCTCAAACTCGACGCCGCCCTGCTCGGCGGCTTCGAGGCGGGCCCGCTCTACGTCCTCATGGTCGGCGTCATCCATTGCCGCGTCCGCCAGCCAGGACGCGATCGCCTCGTTGGCCAAGTCCTGGACCGGCCGGCCGCTTCGACCCGCGACCGCCTCAAGGGCACCGTACAGGCCGTCTTCCAGGATCATCGTCTTCATGGCAGCTTCCTTCAGAGCGGCGGCGCCATCGCCTCTACGCCCTGAGGTCAAAGGCGAATCGACCGGTAACGTGCCCGAAACGGTAGCACGTTACCGGGTTGGCCGAGCCAGGCCGTGCTGTCCAGCGAGAGGTGAGCGTGAACGGGGAGTGTGAATCCAGCGAGAGGTGAGCGTGAGCCGGTTGGGATCGGGGATCATCGGAGGATGATCTTGACTCTCCAGACCCACGGACA
>LXNI01000180.1_pt1 | contig 78940 bp, 69 predicted proteins | sample 809091 | NCBI WGS metagenome assembly LXNI01 (sample SAMN04870527, study PRJNA318959) | sponge metagenome | biome: 01000161; feature: marine sponge reef; material: water | host: Sarcotragus foetidus | place: Greece: Milos, Mediterranean Sea | collected 2013-05-29 | depth 5-7 m
TCCAGCCCGCCGGGCAGGAAGATCTCCACCTGATGGCGGTTGTTCTGCTTGAGCCGCCAGACACCGTTGTCGAATATCCGCCCGGTCTGCACGAACGACTTGGCGATCAGCGTCGAGAAGCCGTCGATCAGCACGCCCGCCACGAAGGCCGAGAGGACCGCGACGGAGTTCCTCTGAAAGGACCGGATGCCCGGCTGAAAGGCATTGTGATCCAGCCACTCCGGATCGGGGGGCGGCGCGTCGAAAAAGAAATCGCGCAGCGATTGCGGCGCGTTCCTGAGACCATCGCGATCCTCGTCCATCCCCGCGCTAATGAGCTCGTGGACCCGACGCTGAGGCAGCCCCGCCAGGTCCTCCACAACCTCGTCCATGACCGGAACGCCGATATGGGTGTGCGCGATGTAGTTGTCCGCGGCCTCCCGGTCGATCGCACGCGCCTTGGGGTAGCCATCGACATAGGCCGAGGGCATTGGGGGGACGTTCAAGACGTCAGTTCGCCACTGCGGGGGCTCGTGGCACAGCAGGCAGCGGCCGATCGCCCACGCCCGCGCACCGCGATGAGCGGCTCGGCTCCTGGCGATGGGACGCGCTGGTCAAAGGTCATCGTCGTGTTACCCCCTGCCTCGGTGGCTTGGGTTCGGGTGTGTCGAAAATCGGCCGCGCGAACCGCCGATCCGCGAAGCCGGTCGGGGGACAGATCCGCCCGAGACGGGCCGGTATCGGAGGCGGCACAAATTGAATGTAATCGTGATCGGTATACAAAACGTAGTGGCCACGGATGATATCGTCCGTCCTCCCGAACGCGGGCTCGCTCCGACAAACGCGGGCCGAGTAGCCTGGCTTACGACCACTAACGGTCGTGAGCCAGCCCCGGCGGATGCCCGAAAACACAGTCGCGCGCGGCGTCTAGATATGCAACGCCCTACCCAGCGCCCCCAGCGCCCCTTCCGCCACCGCCTCCGACAGGGTCGGGTGCGGGTGCATGGCCAGGTCGATCTCCTCGACAGTCGACTCGAGGTGGCGCGCCATGACGAACTCCGCGATCAGTTCGGTGGCGTGCGGCCCGACGATGTGGGCGCCCACGACTTCCGAGTACTTCCTGTCGCGGATCACCTTCACGAACCCCGTGGAATCGCCAGCGGCCAGCGCACGGCCGTTCCCGGCCCACGGGAACTTCCCGATCTCGATGTCCAGCCCCTTCTCCCGCGCCTGCTCCTCGGTGAGCCCGACCGACGCCACCTCGGGGTGGCAATAGGTGCAGTTGGGCACGTTGCCGTAGTCCACGGTGTGGTGACCGACTCCGGCGATGTGCTCGGCCGCGACCACGCCCTCGTGCATCCCCTTGTGGGCCAGGAGCTGTTCGCCCGCGCAGTCCCCGACCGCCCAGACGCCGGGCACGCTGGTCCGCATCGCGCTGTCGACCGCGATGAAGCCGCCGCGCTCGGTCAGCTTCACTCCCGCCTTGCCGAGTCCCACATCCTCCGTGTTGGGAACCCTGCCCACGGCCGATAACACGTAGTCGACATCGAGCGTGTGCGCCTTGCCCTTCCTGTCGGTGAAGGCGATCGACACCCCGTCGTCCTTCACGGTGGTGGACTCGACCCGCGCGTTCGTGAAGATGTCCATCCCTCGCTTCTTGAAGCTCATCGCCACGGTCCGCGATGAGTCCTTGTCCTCCAGCGGCAGCACCCGGTCGAGGGCCTCGATCACGGTCACCTTGGTGCCGTACGCGTTGTAGATGTCGGCGAACTCCATGCCGACCGCGCCCGCGCCGACGACCACCAGCGTGCCCGGCGCGTCCTCCTGGAAGAGCGCCCCGGTCGACGACCAGATCCGCTCCTCGTCGATCTGCAGGAAGGGCAGGCTGCGCGGACGCGACCCCGTGGCGATGATGATGTTGGCCGCGGTGACGGTCTGCTTCCTGCCACCCTTGTCGACTTCGACCGCGCCACCGCCGAGCAGCCGCCCGTAGCCTTCGATGTGGGTGACCTTGTTCTTCTTGAGCAGGAAGCTGACGCCCGTGGACAGCCGGTTGGCGACCTTGCGGCTCCGCTCCTGGGCGGGACCGAGGTCGGTTGCGAATCCGTCGAAGGAGATGCCGTGGCCGGCCGCCCCCTTGAGTTCGTTGACCAGCAGCGCGCTGCTGAGAAGCGCCTTGGTCGGGATGCAGCCGACGTTCAGGCACACGCCGCCCAGTTTGTCCGCTTCCACGCACGCGGTCTTCAGGCCGAGCTGGCCCGCGCGGATCGCGGCGACGTAGCCGCCCGGTCCGCCGCCGATCACAACGACGTCGAAGTCGTTCTTGTTGTTTGAATTGCCTGCCAAGGGAAGGACCTCTCTTCAGGGTTCGACTCGGGACCGCCGCCGGGGCGGCCCGCGGTAGCGCTGCCGGGCGGCCCGTTGAGGCGCCGCCATGACAGCCCGTGAAAAGCTAACAGCCCGCGGCGTGCAGCCGGACTGCTTTTGGGGCCGGGCGAGTGAGCGCTAACGACCCTCTGCCAGATCGTCCCGGTAGGCCTCGCCGCCCTTCATCACCCACATCACCCGCTCCAGCACGGTGATGTCGTCGAGCGGGTTGCCGGGGACCGCGATGACGTCCGCGTACTTGCCGGCCTCCAGCGACCCGACCTGGTCCTCCCAGCCCATGATCATCGCCGAGACGCTGGTGGCTGAAGTGATCGCGTCCATCTCGCTCTGGCCAGCCTCGACGCGGATCTGGAACTCGCGGGCGTTGTGCCCGTGCTCGAAGACGCCCGCGTCGGTCGCGAACCCGACCGTCAGCCCGGCCGCGATGGCGCGGCGGAAGGTCGCCTCGCGGTAGCGCATCATCTCGGTCGAGCGCTGGATCTGTGCTTCGGGGATGCCCAGGGCCGCGCCGTCGCGCGGGACGATCACGCCGACGTACAGCGTCGGGACGAAGTAGGTGTGGTCGCTCTCCTGCAGCATCGCAATGCTCTCCTCGTCCAGCATCGAGCCGTGGTCGATGGTGCGCACGCCGGCGCGGATCGCCGCCTTGATCCCCTCGGCGCCGTGGGCGTGGGCGGCGGTGAAGCGTCCCCACCGGTTCGTCTCCTCGACCGCCACCGCGAGTTCGGCGTCGGAGTACTGCTGCGCGCCGGGTGACATCCCCTGCGAAAGGACCGCGCCGGTGGCCAGGATCTTGGTGAAGTCCGCCCCGTTCTTGTGGTTGGTGCGCACGGCGGCGCGCACCGCATCGACCCCGTCGGCGAGGTTCCGCACGACCGGCACGTCCACGTAGATCGAGAACTGGCGCGCGTCGCCCGCGCCGCCCGTGGACGAGACGTAGTTCCCGGCAACCTGCATGCGCGGCCCCGGCAGCACGCCCTCGTCGATGATGTCGCGGAGATCGACGTCGGTGTAGGGCCAGGTCGGGCCCATGTCGCGGACGGTCGTGAAGCCGGCGCGCAGGGTGGTGAGCGCGTTCGCGGCGCCCCAGAGCGCCGCCTGGGAGGGCGTGGTGGTGGTGAGGACCTCCTCCCAGTGCGTGCCGACCCTGTCGGTGAGGTGGGTGTGGAGGTCGATCAGGCCGGGAAGGAGGGTGGCGTCGCCGAGATCGACGACGACATCGCCCGACATGGCAACCGCTTCGGCGCCGGCCGCCACGATGCGGTCGCCTTCGACGAGTACGGCGCCGGGTTCGGTGAGGACGCCCTTCCCGTCGATCATGCGGGCGGCGCGGACGAGGATGGCATCGTCCTCGGCGGCGGTATCCTGGGCCGACGCGGCAGACGGAACGGCGGCGGCCGTCGTCGCGGCCACGAGGCAAGCTGTCGAGGCGGCGAGGACGGCAGAGCGGAACGTCAAGGCGTACGCACCCGCACGCGTTTCGTCGCCGTGGTAGTCACAGGTATGTAAAGCAGACATGGCAATATGTAATCTTCTCTTGACATTACTTGACGGGCGAACCAGCGGCCCAGCGCGGATGCACCGCCGCTCGCATGCCGGGAGGGTATTGTCCACGGCCGCTAGACCAGAATCGCCGCCGGCTCTTCCAGGAACGACTTGAGCGTGGCCAGGAAGCGCGCGCCCTGGGCGCCGTCGATTACGCGGTGATCGCAGCTCATCGTGATTCGCATGCGCGCCTGCACGACCACCTGTCCATCCACCACCACCGGCCGCTCCTCCACCGCCCCAACCGCGATGATCCCCGCCTCGGGCGGGTTGATCACGGCGGTGAACTCCTCGATCCCGAACATTCCCAGGTTGGAGATGGAGAAAGTCGAGCCCGTGTACTCGTGAGGCTGCAGCCTCTTCTCCCGGGCGCGCCCCGCAAGTTCGCGGATCTCGGTGCTGATCTGCCCGAGGCCCTTGGCGTGCGCGTCCCGCACGACGGGTGTGATCAGGCCGTCGGGCACGGCGACCGCAACGCCCATGTGCACCTGGTTGAAGCGGCGAATGGAATTGCCCTGCCACCAGGCATTGCAATCCGGGTGCCGGGTGAGCGCGACCGCGGTGGCCTTGATGACCATGTCGTTGAGCGACGCTTTTGCGCCCTCGGCGGCGAGCAGTTCGTTGATCCTGACCCGCGCCTGCAGCGCCCGCGTCATGTCCACGTCGACCGTGAGGAAGAAGTGCGGCACGGGCCCGAGCGACTCCGCCAGGCGGCGCGCGACCGTCTTTCGCATCTGCGACAGCGGCAGGTCCTCGAACTCGACCCCGGGCGCGGCTGGCACGGCCACGGTCACTGGGGGCGCCGCCGCGGCAGCCTTGGCGGCGGCCTCGATGTCCCGCTTGATCACGCGGCCACCCGGCCCCGATCCCTGCACCGCCGCGATGTCGAGCCCGAGGTCGCCAGCGAGGCGGCGCGCCACGGGGGAGGCCTTCACCCGGCCCGTCGCGCCCGCGGTTGCGGTCGCGGCAGCGGCCTGGCCCGCGGACGCCGCCGTTGCCGTCGCTGCGGCCCCCGCACCGGACGCCCCCTGGCCCGACTGCGCCATCGTCGTCTCGGTGCCAGCCACCGCCCCATCACCACGCGCCGGTGCTCCTCCATCGACCTGAGCACCCGCACCCGCCGGCGCACCCCCGCCCCCGAGCCCCTCCACCAGCGCGGCGATGTCCTCGTCCGCCTCCGCAATCACCGCGATCACGTCGCCCACCGGCGCCGCGACCCCCTCGCCCACCAGGATCCTGCGAAGCACGCCGGTCCCGCGCGCCACCAGCTCCATCGTCGCCTTGTCGGTCTCGATCTCTGCAAGGATGTCGCCCTGCGCGACCGCGTCGCCCTCTCCCTTCAACCACTTGACGACCTGGCCCTCCTCCATCGTGGGCGACAGGGCTTCCATGTGGACCTTGGTTGCCATTCTATGCCTTCTCGGGTTCTGGCCCGCGGCGCGGCGCGCTGGTGCGGCCACAAAGCGGGATCGGGATCACGGACTCAGGCGACAGGAAGGTACAGCACCTGCCTACACGCATTCACCACGGACTTCACGCTCGGCTTGGCCAACTGCTCCAGGTTCTTCGCATACGGCATCGGGATATCGGCCTGCGTCACCCGGACCACCGGCGCATCGAGATCGTCGAACGCCTCCTCCTGAATGAGCGACACGATCTGCGCGCCCACCCCCGCGAACGGCCACCCCTCCTCGAGGTACACCACGCGGTTCGTGCGGGCCACCGTCTCGAGGATCGCGTCCACGTCGAGGGGCCTGATCGAGCGCAGATCGAGCACGTCGGCCTCGATGTCCTCGCGGGCGAGCATGGTCGCGGCCTGGAGCGCCACATGCACCATCTTTCCGTGGGTCACGATGCTGACGTCGCCGCCGGAGCGCTTCAGGTCCGCCACGCCCAGCGGAATCACGTATTCGCCGTCGGGCACCTCGCCGCGGACGTTGTAGAGCAGCTCGCCCTCCATCACGGCGACCGGGTCGTCGTCGCGGATCGCCGCTGCCAGCAGCCCCTTGGCGTCGGCCGGCGTCGCCGGCGTAACCAGCTTCACGCCCGGCGCGTGCACGTAGTAGGTCTCGCACGCCTGCGAATGCTGGGCGGACAGCTGCAGCGCCGCCCCCGAAGGTCCGCGAAACACGATCGGAACCGGGATCTGCCCGTTGCTCATGTAGAGCATCTTGGCCGCGGCGTTGATGACCTGGTCCAGCGCGAGGAACGAGAAGTTGAAGGTCATGAATTCGCAGATCGGGCGCAGGCCTGTCATCGCAGCGCCCACGCAGAGGCCCGCAAAGCCGAGTTCGCTGATGGGGGAATCCACCACGCGCTGGTCCCCGTACTTGTCCAGCATCCCGCGCGAGACCTTGTAGGCGCCGTCGTACTCTGCGACCTCCTCGCCCATCAGGAAGACCGAGTCGTCGCGGTCCATCTCCTGGCACATGGCGGCGTTGAGCGCGTCGCGATAGGTCGTTTCAGCCATTCGCGAACCCTCCGGCGCCGGGCGCCGCGCCCCGTCCGTCCAAAAACAGCCGCCCGTGCTCGTTCACCTCGGCGTAGACGTGATCGTACAGCGTCGACGGGTCGGGGGCTGGCGATGCGTCGGCGAAGTCGGCCGCGTCGTCGCAGATCGCACGTACCTCTGCATCTGCCGCCTCGATCTCCTCCTGCGTCAGCAGCCCGGCCTCCATCATCCGGTCACGCAGAATTATTATCGGGTCCTGCTGCGTCACGTGTGCCTCCACCTCTTCCTTCGACCGGTAGGTCCCCGACACCGGATCCGACATCGAGTGGCCGCGGAACCGGTAGGTGAGCGCGTTGACGAACTGCGGCCCCCCGCCCGCCCGCACGGTCTCGGCCAGGTCGGCGAAGAAACGATAGGTCTCCAGCACGTCCTGGCCGTTGATGGTATGCGCCGGGATACCGTAGGCCCCCGACCGCGCCTCCATATCGGTGACCGACACGCGAGAGAACGCGGTGCCCATCCCGTAGCCGTTGTTCTCGACCACGTAGATCACCGGCAGCCGCCAGATCGCCGACATGTTCAGCGACTCGAGAAAGGCTCCCTGGTTTACGGCCGCGTCGCCCATGAAGCACACGCAGACCTGATCGCCGCCGCGGTAGCGGATCGCCCACCCCAGTCCGGCGCCAAGCGGAATCTGGCCGCCCACGATGCCGTGCCCGCCCATGAAGTGCACCGACGCGTCGAACAGGTGCATGGACCCGCCGCGTCCGCCCGAGCAGCCTGTGGTTTTGCCGTAAAGCTCGGCCATCGCCGCCCGGGGCGTGATCCCTTTCGCGATCGCCATCGTATGGTCCCGGTACGCAGTGATGACCGGGTCATCCGCCCGGAGAGGCTTGATCGCACCAGCCGCAAGGCCTTCCTGGCCGATGTGCAGGTGACAGAATCCCCCGATCTTGCCGATCGCGTACGCCTCCTCGGCCTTCTCCTCGAACCGCCGATAAAGGAGCATGTCCGCGAGCAGGGCGTGCAGTTCCTCGCGCGAGAAGTCCTCCACGCCCGTCGCGGCCGCGACGTCGATCTCTTCGTCGACCGTCGAAAGCTCGGTGCCGTTCACCTTTGCCTCCATCTCGCCAATCGCTTGCGTCATTCCGTCAGCTCCCTGTCGCGGCGGTGCGCGTCGTGGATCGCCCCGCCGTGCGAAGCTGGACCAATTCCGAGCGCCGCGCGGAGCCATCCACCCCGCCGTTCCCGTTGCCCGCCAGGCCCGGCCTCTCCGCCGGTGCCGGGATATCGGCCTCCATAACCTCGCGAATGTTCCCCGGCCCGCCCGCCTCGACCTCACGCGCCTGCTCCTTGGCGTGGTAGCTGGACCGCACCAGCGGCCCGGATTCCACGTGGCGGAAGCCGTACTCCTGCTCGCCGATCCGCTTCCAGTCGGCGAACTCTTCGGGCGTAACCCAACGGGCCACCGGGATGTGCTGGCGGGACGGGCGCAGGTACTGTCCGAGCGTCAGGATGTCGACCGCGGCTTCGCGCAGGTCGGCCATCGCCTGGCGGATCTCGCCCCCCTCCTCGCCCATCCCCAAAATGATGCCCGTCTTGGTCAGCATCGAGGCATCGATCCGCTTGGCGCTTCCCAGATACGAGATCGAGCGCCAGTAGCGGCCGCCGGGCCGCACTTCGGGGTGCAGCCGCTGGACCGTCTCGAGGTTGTGGCCCAGGATCGCCGGGCGCGCTTCCATGACCGCGCGGAGCGCGTCCTCATCGCCCTTGAAGTCGGGGATGAGCACCTCGACCGAGCAGTGCGGCAGCCGGGCGTGGACCTCGCGGATCGTCGCGGCGTAGATGCTCGCGCCGCCGTCGGAGAGCTCGTCCCGATTGACCGAGGTGATGACGACGTGGTCGAGCTCCATCGCGGCGATCGTCTCTGCGACGCGGCGTGGCTCGTCCAGGTCGAGTTCGGTGGGCATGCCGTGCGCCACCGCGCAGTACTTGCAGGCGCGCGTGCAGACATCGCCCAGGATCATGAAGGTGGCGGTGCCCGCCTCCCAGCACTCGCCGATGTTCGGACAGCCGGCCTCCTCGCAGACCGTGTGCAGCGACTGGCTGCGCATCATGCGCTTCAGCCGCAGGTAGTTCGGCCCCCCTGGGGACCGCACCTTGAGCCACGACGGTTTCCGCGAGGTAATGGGGATCGTGTCCACGCCGCAGTGCGCAGGGATCCGGGATGAGCCTTTCGGCTTCACCCTGCCCGTATCCTTGCCGCTGGGCGCGTAGCCACCCTCTCTATGCGTTTCCGACGGAATCACTTCCGCTACATCTCCGATGTCGATTCTGTGTCCCCGAACCGCTGCGCCAAAGCCGTGGCGCGGCGTCGCCGGAGGCGCCACCAGGCGGCACTTCCCCGGCGAACAGGGGCGTAAATCATAAGAAAATCGGGCATGGCGCACCATGGAAGGGGGCCCCGAGAGCGCCCCGTCCCGCGCAAACCGCAGCCCGTGGCTACCTCAGGAGATACCCCACGCCCAGCCCCAGGTACGTCCCCACGGCATACCCGCAGAGCCCCATCACCACCCCTGGCAGCACCAGGTGCCGCCATTCGCGCGAAATCGCCACGGCCAGCGCGCTCGACGGCCCCCCCACGGCCGCCTGCGATGCCACCGCCACGGTCCCGATGTCCAGGCGCAGCAGCCTCCCCATGCCGAAGACGAAGACGCCGTGGATGGCGACTACGATCAGGGTGAAGAAGAATACGTCGGAGCCGACGGCGGCGATCTCCGAGAACCGCGACATGATGCCGATCAGCACGAAGAAGAAGTGCAGCCCGATCGACCCCAGCTGCATCGCGCCGGGTGCTTCGCGGAAGAACCGGGAATGGCCGAGGATCAGGGCCAGGGTCGTCAGCCACACGATCCCGGGAATCCTGGGGACGGCCTCCCCAAGCCATTCCGAGGCGAAGACGAGGATCAGGCCCGCCGCGAAGAGGTTCGCGATACCGGTGGCCGACAGGCCTTCCTTGATGAAGTACGGGTGGTGGTCGGCGCGTTCGGCGGGCGCGGCTTCGGTGTCATCGTCCGCTTCCGGCCGTGCGGAGGGGTAGAACCGCCCCAGCCACATCGGCAGCATCAGGCACGCGCCGAGCCAGAGCCCCGTCATCACCGCGTCCGCGGCGTTCAGTCCCGCGAAGAGGGCACCGGTCAGCCCCAACTCCCGGCCCACCGACACGAAGTTGACCGATCCGCCCGAGTAGGTGCCGGTAAGCGCCCCCGCGATCCGCCAGGTATCGTCCGCAAAGCGCTCCTGATACAGGATCGCCGCCACGAAGGCGCCCAGCATGGTCCCCACGACGGCGACGGCGAACGCCCCGGTCATGCGCGGCCCCGCCTTCTTCAGGTCCCGCAGGTTCACCGACAGCAGCAGCCAGGCGATCGAGACCGAGGTGACCGGCCCGAGCACGACGTCGTAGACCGGCGACGCGGCAGGGACGAGCCCCGTATTCGACAGGATTGCCCCGAAGATGATGGCCAGCATCGACGCGCCCACCTTCCCGAGCGCGGGAAACCGGTAGTCGAGCCAGAAGGCCAGCGCCGTGACGCCGGCTATGGTGGTCGCCAGTGCGAGGGGTGACTGAATCATGATGACCGACCCTTCTTCAAGAGGACCCCGAGAGATACGCCTCGGCATCGGAGCGCAGGATCGGCAGCAGCCGCGCGTGACCGTCCTCTCCCTGGCCGTATTCGTCCAGTCCCGCCTGCGACTCCTCGTCGTAGACGTCGAGCAAGGTGCGATAGTAGCGGCCTGCCCGCTCCCGGTCGCCAATCAGCAATGCGCCCTCGGCGGCCGCGGCCAGACAGAGCAGGTGGGTGGGCCGCAGCGCCAGGCCGTCCTCGGCGATGGCCAACGCCATATCGCCGTTGCCGGCCGTGGCGTGCAGAAGCGAAAGATGGAACCGGTCGTCCAGGGAGAGCGCGGCGATGAGGTCGTAGGACGCGATCGCCATCGGCAGGAACATGTCGGCCTGAGCCCGATCGTCCGCCTCCACCGCAGTCATGACCCGGTTGAAGAGCGCACTTGCGGCCTGTCTCGGAGTCATCGAGTCGAGGTCCACAGCGCTGGTGGGCCCAAGTGCCGTCACTGGCGCCTGCTGGCCACCCCCGGCGGCTGGCGGCGGCGACAGCGTGATCTCCCGCCCGCCGCCTCCCCGCAGGACAAACACCACTACCAGGGCGACCCCGAGCAGGGCGGCGACCGCCCACGGGACGCGCGCGCCCAAACCGGCAACCTTCCCGGCCGCGGGATGCAGTCCCGCCCCGCACTGGTTGCAGAACTGGTCATCCGCCGCGGATGGGGCCGCGCACGCCGGGCACGCCGGCCCGTGCAGCCCGCACCCGCACCGGGAACAGAAGTTTGCCGTCGCCGAAGCCTCCCGATGCTGGCAGCGGGGGCAGGTTATGCCGGACGCCACGCTCATGGGAGCTGCCTCCTCGTCATGCGATCAGCCTCCACGCTCATCCGATCAGCCTCCCGCCCGCGATGGCGTTGAAGAAGAGCGGCCAGGTCACGATGCTCTGGCCCCGGTAGTTGGGCTGGAACCCGAAGAGGATCACCTCGCCGCTCCCGACGCGCGCCCGCAGCAGCGCCGGTTTCCCGGCAAGCCGCTCCGGCCCGAGCACCCAGCCAGCGACCACGGGGTCGTCCTGCGAGTAGCGCCCGATCACATCGACCCGCTCGTCGTCGACATCGAAGGCGCGGCTGCTCCGCCAGTACCACACCGGCGTCGAGCCGTCGTAGCCGGTGGCGAGGGGATCCGGCTCCAAATCCACCTGCAGAATCGATCCGGGCACGTAGAAGTCGGTGTTGGACAGCCCGTCGACCGCGTTCGCCACCCCCAGGCCGAAGACGCTGGCAGCGAAATCGGCGGCCTCCTCCATCACGATCAGCCGCCCCCCCGACTCCACGAATTCACGCACGGCCGCGCGTCCCTCCTCACCCAATCCGCCCGTGAACTGCTCCGGAAGCGAGCCCGCACGATGCCCCTCGCTGATCGACCGGTCCGACTGGCTCTGGAAGATCAGCACGTCGTAGTCGTCGCCCAGCGACCCGGCCCGGATCCGCGCATCGTGCAGCGAATCGTACCGCATGCCGTGCTTGTCCAGCATCCACCGCGTCCACCCGGCGATCATCGGCTCCTGATGGCCCTTGTACATGCCCACCCGCGGCGCCCCGGCCCCGGCCAGGCCGTCGGGCAGCACATACTCGACCGAACTCACTTCCATCGGCTCGCTCAGCGCCACATCCGGCTCCGCCTCGAGCGCGTGAGCTTCCGCGCCCATCAGCAGCGGCAGCGTGTGCGCTGTCACGTCGTAGGGACGCTTGGGCGGCCCGCCCGGGAATTCGCGCAGGTCCGGGTACTCCTGCTCGGTGAGCAGTGTCTGGGCGAAGGACGCATTGGGCTGACGCATCAGCACCACATGCGAGCCGGCCGGGTAGCTGGCGCCGCCGGTCGTGAAGGCCGCCTCGGCCGTGCGCACCTCCACGTCCCCCATGGTCAGAATCCGGATGATGCTCTCGAGCCCGACCCGGTTCTCCTGCCCCGCCGGGAGGACCCAGGCCGCGGGCCACTCGTCCCACCCCTCCACCGCGCGCCGGTTCACGCCGTGGAAGTTCTCGAGCCAGAAGCGCCGGTTCTTCGCCGCGTTGGTGAGCAGCGCCATCGCTCCCGAGAACTGGTATTCGACGATATCCGGGAGCCCCCACTCACCGCCCTGCCACGGCCAGGGGAAGTTCCACGCCGCCTCCGACGCCTCGTATTCGCGGCCGCCTACCACGGTTTCGCGCGGGACGGTCACGGTGGTGGCCAGGCGTGCGGACGCGGTCTCGCTGAGGATTCGGGCTCCCCCGTGGTAGTGCATGTAGGCGCGCCCTGGGTGAAAACCGTCGTAGATGGCATTGATGACAACGCCCTTCTTCCCCTGCGAAGTCAGCTCCGCGGCCATGTACGCCCCGAGCTGATTGACGGCCGAGACGAGCCCCGGATCGACGTTCGGCTCCATCGGATCGATGTAGGGCGGGAAGAAGATGCGCGCCCCCGAGCCCCCCATCTGGTGGATGTCGTGCACGATCTGCGGGTGCCAGTCGTTCTGCGCGCGGACGGTGTGCTGCGTCTCGTTCTGGTAGAAGGTGTACCAGTCGCGGTTGTTGTCGTGACCGGTGTAGAAGTGGTACAGCCACGGCGGCGCACGCCCCTCGAACTCCGTGCCGACGTGCTCGTTGTAGAAGTCGTTCACCCACTGCGTGCCGTCGGGGTTGAGCGACGGGATCTGCAGCAGAATCACGTTGTCGAGGATCTCCAGGACCTTCTCGTCGGTGGACGAGGCGAGGTTGTGGGCCAGCCTGGCGGCCGCCTGGGCGCTGCCGACCTCGGTCGAGTGGATGGCGTGCGTGATCATCACGACCGTGCGGCCCTCGTCGAGGAGGCGTTCGAGCTCGGCGCCGCTGCCGACGGTGCGCGGGTCGGACAGCCGCTGCTGAATCGCGTGCAGGTCGGACAGCCGCGCGTGGTTGCCGGGACTCGTGATGGTGAGCATCACGAAGGGCCGCCCGCGCGTGGTTGGCCCCAGGGTGTCGACCGCTACGCGATCGCTGGTGCGCGCGAGGGCTTCGTAGTACGAGGTGAGGTCGTCCCAGTTGGCCAGCTGCCGCTCGGTGCCCATGTCGAAGCCGAAATGATCGGCGGGGCTGGGGACCTGGCCCGACAGCGCCGCGGGGGCGGCGAGTGCCAGTGTGACGATGATGGCGAAGGCGGCGCTCACGGTGGAAACGCGCATGCTGACTCCTTTGACTGCGGCACGGATGGATGCTGCAAGATGATCGGAAAAGGCTGCCAGTCGCCCACGGGAGCGTGTCCTTCCCCGGTGGATGCTGTCAAAGCCCTGTTGGCGAGTCTACGAAACGTCCCTCGATTCCGAAACGGTCCCGGAGAAGCTCGGCGACTTTCTTCACCCCCCAGGTCTCGGTGGCGTAGTGCCCGCCCAGGAGGACCGTCACCCCCAGCTCCGCCGCCTCGATCGCATGATGATGCTGCGCCTCGCCGGTGACCAGGACGTCGATCCCCAGCGCCGCGGCCTCCGCAAGCGTGGAAGCCCCCGCCCCGGTGACAACGGCCACGGACGCGACTTCGTCCCGTCCGCCCGGCAAGGTCTTCACCTCGCCCCCGAGCACCTCGGCGAAGCGATCCGTGAGGGCGTCGAGCGGCTGGGTGGCAGCCTCCGGTGCAGCGTCGGCCGCGTGCTCTTCGCCGTTCTCCGGCGCTGTGCTGCCGGCCGAAGCCGGGGATGGAGCAATGCCCGGGAGGCCCGGTCTTCCCCACCAGCCCACCGGCGCTCCGCCGTATTCGCCGAACGGCGCCAGGGAAACAAGGCCGAGGGTGCGCGCGAGAACGGCACAATTCCCGAGCTCGGGGTGGGAGTCCAGGGGAAGGTGGACGCTGTACAGTGCCGTGCCGCTCTCGATCAGTGCCTTGATCCGGCGGAAATGCGGACCGGTAAGTGGCTGCAATCCGCCCCAGAAAAGCCCGTGGTGTACGATCAGCAGGTCGGCCCATTCGCTTGCGGAGCTGATCACCGCTTCGCTGGCGTCCACGGCCACCGCAACGCGCTCGACCGGACCGACCGCCTCTACCTGAAGACCGTTAAGTGCGTTGGGATAGTCCGCCGCCGAAGTTACGTTGAGGACATCGTCCAGGAAGCGAACGATTTCGCCGAGCGGAACGCCGCGCATGTGGGCGGTTTCGCCCTATTTCGCCGCGGCTCGACCTGGGCGCGCTGCCGGTTTGCCCTTCCTGGCCGGCTGGGCCGCGACCTGGCCGTTCGCCCCCGCGCCGTCCGCCTTGGAAACGGCGTCGCGACCCACCTTGACGCTCCCGCTCACGGCGCCCCCCTCGGCCAACACCATTCTGGCCGCCCGGATCGTGCCGTCGACAACGCTGGTGGCCGCCAACTCGAGCCGGGATGATATTTCCAGGGCGCCGTTCACAGCGCCGGCAATCTTGGCGTCGGAGGTGGTGATGTCGCCGACCACGCGGCCACCCTTTCCGACCACGACCGCCTTCTTGGCGCGCACGCACCCCTCGATGACGCCCTCAACTCGGATCGTGTCCGTCGATTCGCAGTCGCCCAGGACGCGCATTCCAGGGCCAATGATGGAGATGACCGTCTCGGGCATGGCTGGGACCGTACGACCCTTCGGCATATTGTTGCCACCTTTCTTCCCACTGGGGGCTCTTGAAATGTTCCCGAATATCCTCATGGAGGCGTCACCATCGACAGCGGGTCGATGGGCCGGCCATTTCTGAGGATCTCGAAGTGAAGATGGGGTGCTGTGGACCTGCCGGTGGATCCGGAAATCGCGATGACCTCGCCACGCCGCACACTCTGACCCCTGTTCACAACCAAGTATAGTGCGTGCCCGTATCGCGACCAAAGACCATTCCCGTGGTCGATCAGCACGAACCGGCCGTAGACGGGGTCTTCCGCCGCTTCGATAACCTCGCCGCCCCCGGCCGCCCTGACGTAGGAACCGCTCGCGACCGCGATGTCTATGCCCGGGTGCCCGCCCTCGTCGCCCGCGAGGAGCGACTGCGTGAGGAATCCCCGCTCGGTGAGTGGCCACATGGTGGGGCTCACCGCCGTATCGCCCGCCGGGTTCCACTCCCCCGCAGCGGCCCCGGGCGCTCCCGGCAGCCAGAGAGCGGCATCAGGACTTCGCTCAAGGCCAGAGAGGACACGAAGCTGCGTTTCCCGCGCCTCGAGTCCGGCCAGGCGCTCGGCCAGAACCGCCATGCTGTCCCGGCTGGCGATGAGAGCGAGGTTCTCCGCCTGGAGATCATCCGCAGTGCGCGCCTTCATCGCCAGGAAGACCCAGCTGACCGCCATAACCGCAAGTCCGACCACGATTAACGGTATCCCGACCGCCATTGTGCGAGCGCGCCGCCAGGGGATGACCAGGCTCCGGGGGGCCGGTCCCCAGTCCGGCATGAGAATGATCGAGAGCTTTCGCTCGTCTCGCTCGGACGTCATGCGAGGATCGCCGCGGCATCCTGGCCTGTTACGGCCGCGAAGACGCGCTCGAGTTCACGCGCGCCCTTGAAGGCGATCTGAACCGTGCCGCGTCCTTCGCCCTTCCAACGGATCGAAACACGCGTCCCCAGGTGATCTCCGAGCGCGACCTCCAGGGCACCCACCGCCGGATCCAATGCCTTGGCTTTCAAGGGCTTACGATCTTTCGGACTTCCGTTGGCGAGATTGCGCACGCGCTCTTCGGTCTCCCGGACCGACCATCCGGCGGCGGCGGCCTCGCGCGCGAAGTCGGCGGCCTTGATGGGATCGTCGAGGCCAAGAATCGCCCGGCCGTGACCCATCGACAGGGAGCCGTCCTCGACCATCCGCCGAACCGATGGTGGCAGGGTGCGGAGGCGCAGCATGTTCGCGACAGCCGAACGGCTCTTCCCCACCGCATCGGCGATCTCCTGCTGCGTATAGCCGAAATTGTCCCTGAGTGCATGATACCCCTCGGCCTCTTCGAGCGGGCCGAGTTCTTCGCGCTGGATGTTCTCAACCAGGGCCAGCACCAGGAGGGTTCGGTCGTCCACCTCTCGTACCTGTGCCGGTATCTCGTTCCAGCCCAACTGCTTACATGCCCGGAGCCTTCGCTCGCCCGCTACCAGTTCGTAGCTGCGTCCCGACGCGGTCCTACGCACCAGGATCGGCTGAAGCAGTCCATTGACCTTTATGGAGATGGCCAGCTGGCCGAGTTCGTCAGGGTCGAAGCTTCGCCGGGGCTGGAATGGGTTGGGAGCAATCGCCCTGACCGGGAGTCCGGTTGGCGCTGAAGCGTCAGCCAGGGGCTCGTCCGTCTTCTGCATGTAATCCCCGAGGAGGGCCCCGAGGCCGCGGCCCAATCGGTCGCCATTGCTCATGTCCTTGCCGCTCCCGTGGTAGTGAGTGTTCCTCTTTCCGCCGCCATGATCTCTCTCGCCAGGATCGCGTAGCGGCGTGCGCCGGCCGACCCGGGACTGTATTCGCTGACAGGCAATCCGAAGCTCGGCGCCTCTGCCAGACTGACATTCCTCGGAATGACAGTCTCGAAGACCTTGGACCCGAAATACCTCTTGGCCTCGGTGGCGACCTGGCGCGAGAGGCTCAGGCGCTGGTCATACATGGTGAGAAGCACGCCCTCGATCGAAAGGTCGGGATTCAATGACCGGCGGACCAGCCTGATTGTGTTGAGAAGCTGGGTAAGTCCTTCCAGGGCATAGTATTCGCACTGTATAGGAATCAGGACGGAACCGGCTGCTGCCAATGTGTTCAGGGTCAGAAGACCCAGGGAGGGAGGGCAGTCGATGAGCACGATGTCGCAGTCCAGCGCAAGGGACGACAAAGCCTCTCTCAGGATGATTTCCCTGTCGCGCACACCCACCAGTTCGACTTCGGCACCCACCAGGTCGCGGTTGGCCGGTACCAGTTTGAGTCTTGGATCGCATGACGTGTCGTGGATCGCCCGAAAAGCCGGGAGGCCGCGGACCAGGACGTCGTAGATGGTGCTGATGTTGTCGCGATCGACCATCCCCAGTCCGCTTGATGCGTTTCCCTGCGGATCCATGTCGACGATGAGGACCCTGGCGCCCTCGTTGGCCATTGCGGCTCCGAGGTTGACGGCCGTGGTCGTCTTGCCGACTCCACCCTTCTGGTTTGCGACGGCGATGATTCGGCTCAAGCGGTGTTCCGGGTTGCTGGTGGCTGATCTTGGGCTGGCGAGTCCGTTTTCGTCTCCGTTCCCAGTCGAAAACCTAACACAAGTCGGATTGTTCCACGTGAAACAGGGAGTTTCGCGCTGAGGTTCTCCCGGCCGACTGTTCCACGTGGAACAAGAAACGGCCCTACTGTCGGGAACACTCAGGCTTTGGACATGTGCCTGGTGGTGCCGGCGGTGGGCGGCGAGCCCACCCGGAAGTGTGCCGCGAGGACGCGGAGTTCCCGGCCGAAGCCCGGCGGCGAACTTCCATCACCAGGTTCTGAAGGTCGGCGGGGGAAACGCCCGGAATGCGGCTGGCCTGGGCCAGGTTGCCCGGTCGAACACGCGTCAGTTTCTGCCGCGCTTCGTGTGACAGCGTTGCAAAGTCCGCGAACGGTGTCTCCGGCGGGATCGCGAACTCCGCCTGCTCCCTTAGCCTCGAGGCGCGTTCGGCTTCCCGGCGGACATATCCCTCGTACTTCGTATCGATCTCCACCGTGGCGAGCACATCGCCATCGAGCTGCGGCGCATCCGGTCCTGCCGCATCCAGAAGTGCTCGGGCACCCACCCCCGGACGCTTCAGAAGTTCGCGCGCACGGGCGGAATGCCCAATTTGCGTGCTGCCAGCCGCTGCCAGGACCCCATTTGCCTCTTCCGGGCCAAGAACCCGCTCGCGAAACCACGCCATCGCGCGCTTCTCCTGGCGCAACCGTCTCGCGAGCGCTGACGCCTGCTCGGAGGTGAGCATCCCGATAGAGCGCGCCAGGGTGCCCAGCCGGGCCGGGCCGTTGTCCTGCCTGAGCAGCAGACGGAACTCCGCGCGGGACGTGAACAGCCGGTACGGTTCGTCCACACCCTTGGTGACCAGGTCGTCAATGAGCACCCCGATGTACCCCTGATCCCGGTCGATTACGAATGGGTCCCTGCGCTGCACCGCAAGCGCCGCGTTCGCCCCGGCGATCAGCCCCTGACCGGCGGCCTCTTCATAGCCCGTGGTTCCGTTGATCTGTCCCGCGAAATAGAGCCCGCTCACCTCCCGCACCTCCAGCGTGTGCTGCAGTTGATCGGGTGGAAAGTAGTCGTACTCGATCGCGTAGCCGGGCTTGGTCATCTTCGCCTCCTCCAGGCCGGGAATCGACCTGAGGAACTCGACCTGAACATCGGCGGGCAACGAGGTGGAGAGTCCGTTCACGTACAACTCGGTGGTATCCAGTCCCTCAGGCTCGAGAAACACCTGGTGCCGCGCCGCGTTGGGAAACCGGTTGACCTTGTCTTCGATGGACGGGCAGTAGCGCGGCCCCTGGCCCGATATCTCGCCACCGTACAGCGCGCTGCGGCTCAGATTCGCCGTCACGATCTCCTTGAGCCCCGGCCCGGACCAGGTGATCCAGCAAGGTCTCTGTTCCAGATAGGGTTCGGTGGCGTAGCACGAGAATCGGAAGGGTTCGCTGTCGCCCTCCTGACGTTCGCAGCGGGAGTAGTCCACCGATCTGCCGTCGATCCGCGGGGGTGTGCCGGTCTTGAAGCGGGCGACCCTGAGCCCGCGCGCCTCCAGCGCCTCGGCCAGCGCGATCGACGGCCCCTCGCCTGCGCGCCCGGCGCCCAGTGCCGCCGAACCGCCGACGTGGATCTTCCCTCGGAGGAAGGTCCCGGCCGTCACCACGACCGCTTGCCCCTCGAATGTGACGCCGCCCCGTGTCTCCACCCCACGCACGCGACCATCGAAGTTGAGCCCGGTAACGAGCTCCTGGAAGAGGTCGAGGTTGTCGAGTTCGTCCAGGATCCGGCGTACGGCGATCGGGTAGAGGGCGCGGTCGCACTGGGAGCGCGGACCCCAAACCGCCGGGCCCTTCGAACGGTTGAGCATGCGGAACTGGATGCTCGCCGCGTCGGTGGCGCGTCCCATCACGCCTCCGAGGGCATCCACCTCGCGCGCCACGGTGCCCTTCGCGATCCCGCCGATCGCGGGATTGCAGCTCATCTGGCCGATTCGGGTCAGATCGGGGGTGATCAGCACCGTCCTGGCGCCAAGGCGAGCGGAGGCGGCCGCCGCCTCCGTGCCGGCATGGCCGCCGCCGACAACCACGACATCGTATTTCAGTCGCAAAGCGCTCATTTCCCTATGCAGAAGTCCCTGAACACACGGTCCAGGACGTCATCCGTGGCCACCACGCCGAGGATCTCCTCGAGGGCGCTTTCGGCCGTCTTCAAATGCGCCGACGCAAATTCCGCGGGCACGCCCTTCGCCAGAGCTTCCCCAAATCCACCGATCTCCGCCCTCGCCTCCCTCAAAAGATCAGCCTGGCGCCGTCTCGTCACCACAGGCACCTCGTCGCGGCCCTCGACGACACCCTGAAAAACCAGATCGCGCAACGCACCGCCGAGAGCCGCCAGGCCCTGGCCGGTTACCACCGACACGGCCACATCGGACGGCCCGGGCGACCAGCGCGCGGGAGCAAGATCCTGCTTCGTGCGAACCCGCACCACCGGACAGGCCAGCGACCGAATGAACGACGCTTCCGTGGCGCTCGTCCCGCTGCCTGCTTCCTGACAGTACAGTACGACATCGGCCGCGGACAGATACCGGTGCGCGATCTCGATGCCCAGCAGCTCCACCTGGTTGGAACTGCTTCGGAGTCCCGCCGTGTCGACGAGGCGGAAGGGGAAGCCGTCGATGGAAACGACAGCCTCGATCGCGTCCCGCGTCGTGCCCGCCTCGGCGGCTACAATGGCTCTTTCGGTTCCCACTAAAGCGTTGAACAGACTGGACTTACCGGAATTCGGACGCCCCGCGAGCACCGCCACCGCCCCCTCCCGCAACAGCTCGCCGGCTGGTGCGGTCGCCAGGAGGCGGTCGACCTCGTCCGCCACCTCCTCGGCACGCGCAACGATCGCATCGATGGGCGTCGGCGCCTCGTCCTCCTCGGGGAAGTCGATGTGCTGTACCAGCAACGCCGACAACCCGATGACCTCGCCGCGAAGGTGCGCGATGCGCTCACCCAGTCCCCTCTCGAGCTGATGCAGCGCCACGGCCCGCCCCCTGGGCGAATTCGCGGCCACAAGGTCCCCGACCGCTTCCGCCTGGGTCAGGTCGAGCTTTCCGTTCAGGTAGGCGCGCTGCGTGAATTCCCCGGCCTCGGCCCGGCGCGCGCCCAGGGCCACGCACCCGTCCACCACGCTCGCGGGGATGGAAACGCCGCCGTGCGTCGAGATCTCGACCACGTCCTCTCCGGTGTAGCTGTTCGGCCCCCTGAACAGCGTGACGAGCGCGTGGTCGAGCGCCTCACCCGACCCGGGCCGGCGCAGCACTCTGAGCCGGCTGGAGCGCTCGGCCCAGTCGTCCATCGCGGACCTGTCGCCCATGAGGCCGGCGGCGATCTCCCGGGCCCTGGGACCCGACAGGCGGACGACCGCGATCGCGCCCACCCCCGGCGGCGTCGCCTGCGCTACGATGGTGTCGAGAAGGGGGTCCGACCGATCCATACAACTCCGGCCCGCGTCAGGTCGGGCGCTTCGGCGGCCCGGCTGCCTGCATTTTCCTCCGCTCCTTCCCGATCAGGATCTGCTGCGGGATGGACGCGAGGTTCATCGTGGCGTAATAGAGATTCAACCCCGACGGGAACCGCCAGAAGAGGACGAGCATCAGGATCGGCATCATGTACAGCATCATCTTCATCTGCGGATTCGCCGTGTTTCCGGACATCCTCATCGTCAGCTTCTGCGTCAGGTAGAGGCTTGCGGCCATGGCGACCGGCAGGATGTAGAGAGGATCCCGGGACGACAGATCCGGCAGCCACATGAAGGGCACGCCGCGCATTTCGATCGTGTTCTGAAAGACGAAGAAGAGCGCGATCAGCAACGGGAACGGAATCAGCATGGGGACGCAGCCCGACAGCGGGTTGATCTTGTGCTCCTTGTAGAGCTTCATCGTCTCCTGCTGCATCCGCTGCTGATCCTGGCTGTACTTCTGCTTGATCTCCTCGGCGAAGGGCTGCAGCGCCATCATCTTGACCTGCGAGAGCATCATCTTGCGGTTGAGCGGCCACATCACGACCCGCAGCAGGACGCCCATTGCGATGAGAACCCAGCCATAGGACAGGAAGAGGCTCTCGTGCATGAACCTCACCAGCCAGAGCACGATCCCGACGAAGGGGCGGATAATGGGGCGAAGGAACCGCCAGCCGTACGGATTGACCTCCTCGAGGTCGTCGCCGATCGCTACCAGGCGTTCCCGCTCGATCGGTCCCAGATAGGCGCGGTAGGAGTAGTTGCCGGCATCCGAGATGGGAGTCCCCACGCTTATTCGCAGTGGGCCGCCCATCGTGCCCGGCTCCACCCGGACCCCCGCCAGGAAGCTGGTCCCGCCGGACCCGTCCCCCGGAAGCAGCACCTCGACGAAGTACTTGCTCTTGACCGCCGCCCACCGCAGCGGCCCTTCCATGATCTCGGGCTCGTCGACGCGCGACAGGGGCCTCGACCGGATGCCGTCGTCGACATGGTTTCCGGAGTAGGCCATCATCGGGCGGTCGTCCGACTCCCGCAGTTCGTTGACCGGGATCCCCTGACCGAGATCGACGAAGAGCGCGGCACGATCAATGGCCGGGAGTTCCCCGTCCACCGTCACGATGTATGAATCCGCAGTGAAGGTGTAGCGGATTTCGCTGAAGAAACGGCCGCCCGGGTAGTCGTACCGGAAGGTCAGCGTTCGGGGGCCGCCGCCCTCGGAGATGCGGAGACCGTCGGCGGGCGTGACGGTGTACGGGTACGTGGCCAGGTCGAAGGTCTCTCCGCCGCTGCCGGCCACCCAGAGTCCCCGCAGCACTTCCTCGCCCGGGGGCACCAGCTGTACCGGGCCATCGCGGGTGAACGACTCGTAGCCCAGCAGCTCGATCGAACGCGCGACGCCGCCGTAGCTGGAAAAGACGATTCTGTAGAGCGGCGTCTCGACGGTGACCAGCTGATCGAGTACTTCGTCGGCGGGTTCGGTGGGCACCAGCGGTTCCTGGGCATCCTCGTCCGCACCCGGGGGCACGGCGGGGGGAACCGCCTGCCTCTCCGGCTCGACCGACTCCGTGGGGACCTCGCCCTCGGGCGGGGCTTCCGGCCGGATGGGCGGGAAGAGCATTTCCGTCAGGACGAAGACGCCGATCATCAGCGTCAGCGCCAGGAAAAACCTGAGTTCCGGCCTCATGATTCCCTGCGCTCCGGTACCGGATCGAGCCCGCAGCCGCCCCAGGGATGGCAGCGGCCGATGCGTTTCATGCCCAGCCACACACCCTTCAGGGGACCGTGGGTCTCAATCGCAATGCGGGTGTATTCGGAGCAGGTGGGCAGGTACCGGCAGGCCGGAGGCAGCAGGCCGGATATGACCACCTGGTAGAACCGGATCATTCCGGTCATCACGACTCGGAGCATGCAGCCTCCACGGCGTTGGACATTTCGAACTCAAGCTGCGCATACGTCGCCCGGTAGGCAGATGTTCTGATCCGCACCAGGACGTCCATGCCGCACCCGCTCTCCGCAAGCAGCCTCAGCACCTTCCGGCGACCGATCTCCCGGATCCTACGCTTGAGAAGATTCCTGTCCACTATCCGAAATCCCAGCTTGGGCACGACCCACCCGATCCGGGGCCTTTCGTGAGATGCGGGATGGAAGTACAGGTCCAGCGAACGGGTCCGCTTCCGCAGTCCCTCCCTGAACATCTGCCGGATCTCGGAACCACGACGGATCCGCGCCGTCCTGGGCAGCCGCTCGCGGTCCGACCCCTGCCGGCCGCTTGGGCCTGACACTGCGCGGACCTAGCTTCCGTGCTTGGATCCGATGCGCACGGTAAGCGCCCGGCGTCCCCGCCGCCGCCGTCGATTCAGTGTCGCGCGGCCGGCCTTCGTGCTCATGCGTGAGCGGAATCCGTGCTTGTTGAGACGCTTGCGGTTCCGCGGCCTGTATGTCGGTTTCATTTCTTCCAGTACCTCGTCCTGAAGGGCGGTCCGGGCGCCCCGGTCGATTGGTCACAGCCCTGTAAGGTATCCGCGCGCGGCGCGGCCGGTCAACTGCAAACTGTCCTCCACAATCCCGGGTTTGACTTCGTGATTGGCAGTGCATAGCTTGGCGCCCCCTTTCTCCCCACATGGCAGCGGATGGAACCAGTCGTATCAGAACTTTGGGAGCAGATTCTCGAGCGGGCCAGGCCGGGCCTTCCCGAGCAGAGCTTTTCCACCTGGCTGACCAGCGCCACCCCCGTATCGCTGGCAGGTGGCGTGCTGCACATCGATGCGCCGAGCCGTTTTCATGCCGAGTGGCTCGAAGACAAGTACGGCTCGATGGTGCACGACATCGCCTGCAGCATCGTGGGGCATCCGGTCTCCCTCCGGGTCACCTCGGCCGAGTCCTCGCCCACGCGCGCCACGCCCGACCTCTCCGTCGCGCCGATCGTCGATGCTCCGGAGGCACTCGAGGAACCGGTGGCCGGCCAGGCCGCCGGGCCGGGCAGGCAGCGAGCGTCGGGGCTGAATCCGAGCTACACCTTCGACCGCTTCGTCGTCGGCGAGAATAGCGCCCTGGCGCACGCTGCCAGCAGTTCCGTCGCCGAACATCCGGCGCGCAGCTACAACCCGCTCTTCCTCTATGGCGCCACCGGGCTGGGGAAAACCCACCTCATGCACGCGATCGCGCACGGAATGCTGCAGGCGGGGACACACGCCAACGTCTGCTACATCCCGGCCGAGCAGTTCGTGAACGAAATGGTCACCGCGATCTACAAGAACACCACCGACGCTTTTCGCGCCCGGTATCGTTCGTACGACCTTCTTCTGGTGGATGACGTGCAGTTTCTCAGGCGCAAGGAGCACACCCAGGAGGAGTTCTTCCACACCTTCAACGTCCTCTACAACGGAAACCGGCAGATCGTCCTGACGAGCGACCGGCAGCCCAAGAGCCTCGAGGGGCTGGAGGAGCGGCTTGTGTCGCGCTTCGAGTGGGGTCTCGTGGCCAAGATCACGCCTCCGAACTACGAGACCCGCATCGCGATCCTCCAACAGAAGGCCGACGAGGAGGGCGTTTCCCTGCCTTTCGAGATTATGGAGCTCATCGCCCGCGGTTGCCGGTCTTCGGTCAGAGAGCTCGAGGGCGCCATCATCAAGCTCGTCGCGCTCTCTTCGGTAACGGGCGAGCAGGTGACTCTACAGCTCGCCCGCGCCGCCCTGGCCGGGAGCGACGACTTCAGGGCGCAACCGCCGCTGGATCCCGAGAGCATCCGGGAGAGCGTCGCCGAAGCCTGGGGTGTGAGTGCCACCGCGCTGACCTCGCGTCGTCGCTCGCGCAACATCGTCGTACCGCGCCAGGTCGCGATGTTCCTGATCCGGGAGCTGCTCGAGATTCCTCTCGCCGGGATCGGCGACTACTTCGGAGGGCGCGACCACTCCACGGTGATCCACTCGATCCGCAAGGTCAAGCGGCAGATCGCCAGCGATGACGCGTTTCGGATTCGCGTCGACGCCTTGCGAAAGCAACTCGTGGCTGCCGCATGATCGCACCGGGGCCGCGCTCGGCGTGCACTGGACGGAAGTTGTGGAAAACATGGTGGGAAAGTCGTTGAGAGACGCCTGTTTTCCACAACCCGCGTGTTTCGGGTGGCAAAAGGAGCACACTTTCCAGATATTCCCACAAGCGGTCCCGTCACCTGTTCCTGTTGCGATGCAACGCTCAGGGACGCATTCGCGGTCCTTTATCCACCTTTTCCACCGTCTCTATGATGACGACTCTATGTTTCTCTATTACTAATTCAAAAGAGGACCATCGGGGTCCGTGGATTCCCACTGGTTGTCCCAACAGGCGTACTCCATGATACTGACCATCATCCGCAAAAACCTCCACCAGGGCCTGGCAGCGGTCTCGGCAAGCATACCGACCAAGACCACACTGCCAGTTCTCTCGAACGTTCTTCTCGAGGCAGAGGACAACGCCCTGTGGGTCAGCGGCACCGACCTCGACGTCTCCATCCGCGTCAAGGTGGACGCCGACGTTAAGCAGCCGGGCGCAATCACCGCACCCGGCCGGAAGCTTCAGGAACTCACGCGCGAGCTCCCCGACGAACCGGTCGAGTTCAGTGTAAGGCGCCAGCAACTGGAGATCGGATGCGGGTACAGCCGCGTGAAGCTCAACGGGCTTGCCAGCGAGGAATTCCCGAACTTCCCGGCGATCGACTTCGAAGAGGGTTGGACGGTGTCCGAGGAGTCGCTTCGGAATCTCATTCAGGCAACGTCGTTCGCCGTGTCCAACGAGGAGAGTCGGCCGATTCTGAACGGGGTGCTCTGGGAGCTGGAGGAATCCCGGATGGGCATGGTGGCGACGAATGGGCATCGCCTTGCCAGGATGAGCGTCAAGGCGGGGTCCTCCGCCACGGGAACCGCCGACTTCATCGTCCCACCTGCGGCGCTCGGACAGGTCGACCGTCTCTTCGACGGCGATGGAGAACTGACGGTGGCTCGCGGCGGCAACTATCTGGGGTTCCGTTCGAGCACCAGAGAGGTCTACACCCGGCTGATCGACGGGAAATACCCGAACTACGAGCAGGTGATCCCGAAGGGCAACGACAAGACCGCGGAAATTGACAAGGCGGCCATGGAGGCCGCGGTGCGGCGGATGGCGGTGGTGGCAAGCGACCAGACCCACCGAATCAAGCTTTCGTTTGAACCCGACAGGGTGCACCTCGATGCGAAGACGCCCGATCTGGGCGAGGCGCACGACGAGCTGGAGGTGGACTACGAGGGCGAGTCGCTGCAGATCGGCTTCAACGCCAACTACCTGCTGGAAGTGCTCAGGAACATGCCTTCCGACAAGGTCACCTTCAGTTTCATGACCTCAGAGCGAGCAGCTATCGTTCAGCCAGGCGACGCGGAGTTGGACTACCTGTGCCTTATCATGCCGCTGCGACTCGTCGACTGAGCGGCCGCGGGCGGAAGTTCGACGCGGCAACGCTGCCTGCCGGGCCATGGGCCCGGTCAGCAGAGGTCCTTTGCGGTAAACACGGCGCGCAGGTCAAAGCCGGCCTCAAGCAGCAGTTCGCGACCGCCCTCTTCCCGGTCGACCAGCGCGAGAACCCCCGCGACGATCGCGCCGTGGCGGACCACCACCTTCACGGATTCGAGGAGGCTGCCGCCGGAGGTGACCGTGTCATCGACCACCACGACCTTCGCGCCCGCGGGGAGCCCGCCTTCGATCTGCCTGCCGGTGCCGTGGCCCTTCGGCCGCTTGCGCACGGTGAACGCATCGAGGCTGTGACCGGACCGGGTAGCGTGATTGGCGATCGCGTAGGCGACAGGGTCGGCGCCGAGGGTCATGCCCCCCACGAAGTCGGGTGCCCACCCGGCTGCCTGAATGGCTTGCCAACCAACTTCACCGACGAGCACCTGGCCCAGGCCACACATGGTGGTCAGCCGGGCGTCTACGTAATAACGTGAACGGCGACCGCTGGCGAGGGTAAAATCGCCTGACTTGATACTTCGCTCAGCGAGCAGCCTGCGTAGACGGGCATTGGAGGACATGGCGATGGAAAGATACACCGGATTCAGAAGCGGGGAAAGAGGTAGACTTATCCGCAGAACACTTGTAACTGCAAGTCTGACTGCCATTTGCACGATTTACGCCGGATGCGATATGACCGAGCCCAACGGCGGGCTCCTCCGCTTCGGCCAATCCGGCGAAGTGCAAGTCACCGTAGAGACGCCCCTCTACCTGGAGCTGGGGTGGCTGAAGCAGACGATAAACTGGAAATCGGACGGGGCGTGGACGATCTTCGAGCAGATTGGCTACCAGGGCATCGTCGGCGAGGAGGACCTCCGGCCCAACCCCGGCCTGCCACTGATCTTCGCCGGCGACTATGCCACCCTGATCCAGTCGCTCAACGACGACGAACGGCAGAATCTGGTGGGCTTTTCGGAACTGGACCTCGTGAAGGATCCCGACTGCGGGGAGGGCAGGAGCCGCATTACCGTGCAGATCAGCGACAGCCGGCAAAGGCAGACGCAGCAGTGGACCCGATGCGCATCGGGCACTTTCGCGACGCTGACTACCCAGGGATCCGGCCCCGATGTCGCGGCAGCGCGGGTGATCCAGGCGGCAATCACGGTGAGGAACTACACGGTAGGCGAGGGTTTCCGATCGGCGTACGTGGGCAGCCTGCCGTTTGCGACCATCGAGAAGGGTACGGAAACCGGCTGGATCGGCAGCGACACGTCCATCGTGTTCAGGGCTCCGGACGGAGGTGGCACTGCGGAGACGCAAGCGGCGTGGGAGGTCTTCTGGGAAGCCCACACGGGAGACGGCAGCGTCACTGCTCCAGTGATCGACTGGGAACGGGAGATGGCGCTGGCGGGACTGATCGGCCAGCGTGAGGAGATCGGCGACTCCGTCGAGATCAGGGGCGTGGTTACCGTGGCGAGCGGGACGAAGATTGAGCTCTTCGAGCGCGTGCCGGGTGACTTCTGCGCACCCGCCCGCCAGATCGTGCGGCCCTTTCACATTGTAAGGGCGCCCAGGGCGTTGCCCCCTGTCGAGTTTACGGACTTGCAGGAGGACCACGTGCCCTGCGGCACCTCCTGACCCCCACCGCATGAGGACCGACCCTTGAGTCTGCGCAACCGGTTCACGGTCCTCTTCGTCGCGTTTGCCATCCTGGCCACCGCCCTGGAAGGCCTCCTGTCGTGGAGTACGGCCCGGCGCTATCTGGAGGAGGCGCTGGATCAGCGGCTCGTCGACATCGCGGGCGTGGCGGCCGACCTGCAGCTCAAGGACGATCTGCCTTTTCTTCTCATCCTCGAGCCGGAAGAGGAGGACGATCAGTTGTGGCGCGACTACCAGAATTCGCTGCAGCGGCTGGTCAGGAGCTATGTGGACCGGGCCGACATCTTCCGTTGGGAACCGGGCGACCGGGCGGCAATGGCTGTCGTTACAACCGCGCCAGCCGACTCGATCGGCATCGGCCAGGAACTGAGCTGGGTGCAACCGTACCTGTCCACGGCGGTCACACAGGCCTGGCAGGAAGGGCACGCCACCACAGAGCTCTTCGAGGGACTGGATGAACGGTTCTACAAGTACGGGATCCTGGATCTGTCGGAGGGTGCGTTTCTCGGGGTCCTGATTCCCGCCGACCACCTGCGGCCCCTCGACAACCTGCGCTGGACCGTGATTGCCGTTTCCGCCGGGGCGGCCGCCCTGGCCGCGCTCATCGGGTGGAGCCTCGCCGGCGGGATCGTGGCGCGGCTGCAGTCTCTCAGCAGAGCCGCGCTGCGCATTCAGCGGGGGTGGATGGACCGCCCGGTCACCCTGGAAGGCGAGGATGAACTGGGACGCCTGGCCCGCGCCATGGAGCGCATGAGGTCGGGGATTCAGCGAAGAGACGAGCAAATGCGCCTGATGCTGTCCCAGGTGGCCCACGAAATCCGCAACCCGCTCGGGGGTCTGGAGCTGTTCTCGGCGGCGGCGATGGACACCGAAGACCCGGAGGAGCGGCGCCGCATTCTGGAGAGAGTGAGGACGGAGGTCGTCGGGCTGAACGGAATCATCGACGAATTCCTGGGGTTTGCCCGCCCCGGAGAGACCCAGCCCGTGCTCCATGATGTGCGAGACCCCGTCCGGGAGGCGGCGGCCCTGGCAGAGGTCGAGTTGCAGAAAAAGGGAGGAATCCTGCACAGGCAGCTGCCGCCCGAGGCCGTGCTCGCCTCGGCGGATCCGCTGCAGGTGAAACGCCTGGTGCTGAATCTGCTGAGGAATGCGGCGCAGGCGGGAACCGAGGTGTGGGTGGCGGTGGAGGAGGTCCGCGGCGAGATACGGATCGCAATTCGCGACAACGGACCGGGAATACCGGCGAATCTGCAGGACCGCATCTTCGAGCCCTTTGTCGGCGACAAGGAGCAGGGGGCGGGGCTGGGCCTCGCAATCGTCAGAAAGCTGGTCGAGGCGAACCACGGCCGGGTCGAGCTCGTAAAGCGGGAAGCCGCGGAAGCCGAAACGGTTGGGCATGGCGCGGAGTTCCACGTATACTTCGGAGGCCTCGAGGACCTGCCGATCGAAGGGGCTGAGCGGGGGGTTGCCCGGGGGGGAGGAACAGGATGAGCGCTTCAAAGCGCGTGCTCATCGTCGACGATCACGACTCGATGCGCGAAGGACTCGAGTTGCTGTTGCGCCGCCGCGGCCACAGAACCCTCTCGGCCAGCGGTGGAAAGGAAGGTCTGCGCCTGCTGCACGACGAGGGCGCAGATCTGGTCATCACCGACCTGAAGATGGCCAGGGTCGACGGCCTGAAGGTGCTCGCGGAAGTCAAGGGAACGGCTCCCGACACCGATGTGCTGGTCATCACCGGCTACGGCACGGTCGAGAAGGCGGTCGAGGCCATGAAGCTGGGTGCCTGCGACTTCGTCCTGAAGCCCTTCTCCTATGAGGAATTCGCGATCAAGGTCGATCGCGTACTCAAGGAGCGCGACGAGCGGCTGCGCCTGCAGCAGGAGAACCTGGCGCTTCGGGTCGAGAACACCTATCTGCGCAGCGAGGACGACGACGGACTCGAGGTCCCCTATGGGGAGATGGTGGGGGAGGCGGAGAGCATCAGGAAGGTGAAGCGCTTCGTAAACCGGGTGGGGCGGACCGATTCGACGGTGATGGTCTACGGCGAATCGGGCACGGGCAAGGAGCTCGTGGCGCGGGCCATACATGCGCGGTCCGCCCGCCACAAGGGCCCGTTCGTCCGCGTCAACTGCGGCGCGCTGCCCGAGTCGCTGCTGGACTCCGAGCTCTTCGGACACGAGCGGGGTGCCTTCACCGGCGCCGAGAAGAAGCGCCGGGGACGCTTCGAGCTCGCCGACGGCGGCACACTGTTCCTGGACGAGATCTCGACCATCTCTTCCGCGACCCAGGTGCGGCTCCTCCGCGTTCTCCAGGAAAGGGAGCTCGAGCGGTTGGGCGGGGAGGAGACGATCCCGGTGGACGTGCGCATCGTCGCCGCGACCAACACCCCCGCGGAAGAGCTGCTGACCGGGAACGATTTCCGCGAGGACCTGTACTACCGGCTACACGTGGTGCCGGTGGAAGTGCCGCCGCTGAGGGATCGCAAGGACGACATCCGAATGCTGGCGGAGCACTTCGTGGAGAAGCTCCAGGCTCGTACCCGCTCCAACGTGACGGCCATCGACCCGGAGGCTCTCAAGCGCCTTGAGGAGTACGACTGGCCCGGCAACGTCCGGGAGCTTGAAAACGTGATCGAGCGCGGGCTGGTGCTGGCGGAGGGCGATATTCTCATGGAGAGCGATCTTCCTTTCCTGGCCAACCTCGGGGATGCCCGCGGGATGAAGCTGGCCGGGAACGCGCTGGGCGACGGGATGGACCTTGGCCGCACCATGGACGGAATCGAGGAGCGTCTGGTCCGTCAGGCGCTTGCCCGAACGGGAGGCGTCAAGGCAGAGGCCGCACGGTTGCTCGGCATCAAGAAGGGCACCCTGCAGTACAAGATCGACAAGTACGGGATATAGGAAGATGAGGCTCCTGCTCCTGCTGGCTGCGACCGCTCTGGCGGCCATGGTCGCGCCGGTTCGTCTGGCGGCGCAGGAGAACGCCCTGTCGGTGGTCGAAACCTGGGATCAGGCATACGACGCCGCCTATCACAACTACCAGGGTGCGCTTGGAGAATACGGAATCGTGGATGCCGAGTGGGCGACGTTGAACGAGGAACTGGAGCGGGTGCGCGACACTGACGAACGCCGCCGCAGACGTCTTCTGGCCGAGATCCAGCAGCTATCGGTAGAAAGGACGGGCGCCGACAGCGAAGTCCGGGCGGCGCAGAGAGAATGGCACGAGGCTGGGGACGCGTTGATAAGCGCACTGGACGGCTATCTCGACCTGCTGAACCTGCAAATCCTGCGCACGCCTCTCGGCGATTCCATCGACGATCGGATCGACGAGTTCAATCGATGGAGTCAGCGGCTCGAGGAGGTGGAAACCCAGTTGGGACCACGCCTGTCCCTGGAGCTGCGGCCCATGCCGGATGTCCGCGTGCTGGAAACCGATACCCCGGTCCAGCTGAGGAACAAGGCACAGCGCTTCGAGGAACAGGCCAGAAGGGACAACAACCTGCTTGAGGACGTGGTGAACGAAATCGATGCGCTCAAGAGGCGGCAGGAACGTGACAGGAGCACGGCCGACTTCGAGGCGAGGCTGGACCGCTTCGATATCAACGAGGTTCCCGTCGGGGCCGGCGTGGACGATCCCACGGTGGCTGTCACCGACTCCACGGGGATGGATCTCCCGCTGACGCCCGAGCAGCGACTGGAGCGACTGGAGACGTTCAGGGATGAGGTCGTCGTGCGACGCGACCAGCTGCTGGAGCGAGCGCAGGAATTTCGTGAAGAGGCGCGGAGGAGGGGCGAATGAGCCGCTGGATTGTGTTGGCGATCGGTGTGACGACACTCGGGGCGGAGGCCGGATCGGTTGCCGCCCAGGTCCGTCTCGAAAACCTCTCCGTTACCATGGCCGTGGGCACCGAGCTGTACGGCGGCAACTTCTCGGCCATCACGGTGCCGCAAATCGATTCCACCGAACGCGCGCTGGCGGGAGCCGGGGAAATGGGCACCCGGGGCACCCTCACGCTTCTTGCCCGGGACGACCGCTCCCTGCGTGTGGAATTCGACGGGGGGATGAGGCAGTTCGTGACCACCGGCTTCCAGCTTCGCAACTATGCGCCGCGAGAGTTGTCCGGGCTCGTGCGGGGCAGCTACAGGCAGCGTTTGGGCGGAGGCACGCTGGTCGTCACCCCCACTATTGATACGAGGCTGATTGCCGATCGCCCGCCGATGCCGCTCTACCTTCCACCCGGCTACAGCTCGGGGTCGCTCGACGCGAACTACTCGAAGGGGGTCGCGACGGGCCTTGCCGTCTTTGGCCGGGTGGCTGGCGAGATCAAGGATTACGCTGCGCCGAGAGTGCTTCAGGTACTCGATCTGCTGGATCGCCGGACGCTGACCGCTCAGGCGGGGGTCAGCAAACTGTTCTTCGGCGCTGCGGACACCCGGGATCAGACTGTGCTGACCTTCTTCGGAGCCTACCACCATCACAGCTATCCGAAGCAGGGGCTTGGCCTGCTCAGGACAGACGACGGGTTGCAGGCCGGCGGCGAACTGAGGCTCGACCGTCGTGAATCAAACGGTTTTCAGGTCAACCTGTCGGCAAACGCGACCCGCAACCGCTCGAATTCGAGGCGAGTCGACTACAACGCCGCACGGATCCGGGCCGAAGCAACCGTGGAGCTGGGCGACGATACCCAGCTGAACCTCCGCGGGCTTTGGAACGTCAAGCGCTACATTCACCCGCAGGAAGCGCTGGTGCCCGGCGAGGAAGCCGACAACGCGACCATCGTGAATGCCGAGATCACGCGCTTTCTCGGCGAGGGCGTACGTGCGGGCATCGGCGGCGGCTGGACAAGGGCGGAAACCAATTTCAGCGGCGACTACTACCAGCGCCTGTCGGTCTCGTTCAGCCTGACCGTCAATCCCAGGTTCTAGCTGGCTGGCTGGCGGACGAGCGCCGCGCTCCTACCCCGCCTCCCGAGCGGCCGACAACGCCGAAAGGACGTAATCGATCCCGGCTTCGGTGTGGTCGGCGTTGATCTGGAAGCGGATCGACTCGTCGCCGCGCGGTACGACCGGGTAGGCGAGTCCGGTGGCCAGGACCCCTGCTTCGAAGAGGGCGGCAACCAGACGCCGCGTCTCGCCCGTGTCGCGCACCATGATCGGGACGATGGGATGATCGCCCGGGATGATCTCGAAGCCGCGCTCCAGTAGTCCGGATTCGAACCGCTTCGTCAGGTTGCGAAGGCGCTGCAGCCGGGCCGCGCCGCCAGGGCCGGTCAGGATCTCCAGCGACTTCATGGCCGCCGCGGCCTCTCCCGCCGTGATCGGGTTGGAGTAGATGTACAGGGGCGACGATTCGCGCAGGAACCGGATCACCGACGAATTCGACACCACGTAGCCGCCGTTCACCCCGAAGGCCTTCCCCAACGTGCCCACCAGGAGGTCGCACGACGGGCTTTTCGTGTAGTCCTCGGTACCCCTGCCGGTGGGCCCGAAGGCCCCGACCCCGTGCGAGTCGTCCACCAGGACCACGACGTTCTCCGGGTAGGCGTCGTCGTGGCGCAGGGCGATCTCCATGATCTCGTCGACGGGCGCGTGGTCGCCGCGCATCGAGAAGATGCCGTCGGTGACCACGATCACGCGGCGGGCCTTGCCCTTGTTCGCCTCGAGCTGATGGTCGAGGGCGTCCATGTCGAGGTGCGGGTAGATCGCCTTGCCCGCCGGCCGCGACATGCGGATCGCGTTGATGATGCAGTTGTGGTTGAGTTCGTCGGAGAGGACCAGGGTGGTCCTGTCGGTCAGCGAGACCAGCGCGCTGACGACCGCCGCGTACGCGGAAGAGAAGATCATCCCCTCCTCGCGACCGTGAAACGCCGCGAGGGCGCGCTCCAGCGCCGTGTGCTGCGAGTGGGTGCCCGCGATGAACCGCACGGCCCCGGGCCCGGCGCCCATCGCCCGGGCGGTGACCTCCTCGGCCTCGATCACCTCGGGATGAAGGCTCAGCCCGAGGTACGAGTTCGCGTTCATGCGGATGAAGGGCTTGTCCCCCTGGCCTTCCAGGAGGAACCGCGGGCCCTGTCCGTCTCGAGGCGGGATCACCTCGCGCACGACCACTTCGGCACCCTTCGCGGTTCCCTGCTGCTCGAGTCCGGCCACCAGTCCATCGACCACGGTGACCAGGCGGTCCATCGGCATCGTCTGGGCTACCTCCCGGCGGAAGCCGCGCCTGCGCGGGCCATTTGTGCGTTCAACCCCCTGAACATGTCCGCTACCATGTCCGGGAGTTCGTACCGGTGTTGCCAGCCCCACTGCTCGCGGGCCTCCGAGTCGTCGAGCCGCGCGGGCCACGAGTCGGCGATGTCCTGACGTACGGGATCGGGGTCATAGTCGATCCGGAAGTCGGGGACCCGGACCCTGACGGCCTCGGCGAGTTCCGCCGGCGTGAACTGCATCGCGGTGATGTTGAAGGCATTCCTGTAGGTCAGCGCGTCGGGCGGCGCCTCCATCAGCTCGATCACGGCACGGATCGCGTCGGGCATGTACATCATGTCCATGCGCGTGTCCGCTCGCAGAAAGCAGGTGTAGCGGCCGTCGCGAAGGGCGGCGTGAAAGATCTCGACGGCGTAGTCGGTCGTGCCGCCGCCGGGGGGCGCCGCGTAGGAGATCAGGCCGGGGAAGCGCAGGCCCCGAGCGTCGACGCCGAAGCGGCTGTGGTAGTAGTCGCAGAGCAGCTCGCCGGCCACCTTCGTGACGCCGTACATGGTCGTGGGGCGCTGGACGGTGGATTGCGGGGCGGGGTCGCGCGGAGTTCCGGGGCCGAACGCCGCGATCGAGCTGGGAACGAAGACGCGGCAACCGTGATCTGCCGCCACCTGCAGGATGTTCACCAGCCCGTTCATGTTGATCTTGTAAGCCGCCAGGGGATTGGCCTCGGCCGACGCCGAGAGGACCGCCGCCAGATGCAGGATGGCGTCCGCGCGAAAGCGCACCACAATGTCCCTGAGGGCGTCCAGATCGAGGCAGTCGAGCCGTGCCGCCTGGCTCCGCACCGCCCACTCCGCCGGATCGCGGATGTCGGTGGCGAGGATCGAGCCGAGTCCATATCGGGCCGCCAGGGCGGTGGCGAGTTCCGTACCGATCTGACCGGCGGCACCGGTAATGAGGATGCGCTTCATTTATTGCGGACGTCTCGCCGACCTTGTCTGATGGAACCACCGGGCCCAGGCGCTGCAGGCAGGTGACAAGATGCCCGGAAACGGGCCGGAGGCAAGGTGTGCGGTCCGGTCGCCCGACGAGGCCGCCCCGATACCCGTCTAGTCGCGGCTCACCAGCGTGTGCGGTCCTGGGACCGCGACGGCCCACCCCTGCGCCTGAAGCGCTCCCTGTCCTCGCGCAGGTACTCCCGGTACGCATCTCGCTGCTCGGGCGTCAGGATTCCCTCGATTTCCGCGTTGATCGAGTCCACCTGACTGCGCAGCCTGGGAAGCACCTCGTTCATCGCTTCCTGTGAAGCGACGCGACGCCGCTCGAACGCATCCTCGATCTGCGCGCGCTGCTCGTCGCTCAGGTCCAGCACGCGAGCCATTCGGTCCGTCACGCGGGTGCGCGCCAGCTCCATGAAGGGCGATGCCCCGGGCGGGAAGTCGCCGGGCCGGGCCGAGGGACGGGAAGGGCGATCCTCCGCCCAGACGGCCCGCCGCTGCGAATCCCAATCCCGTCCTTCCCGGTGGTCAGCGACGCGGAGAATCGCCAGGGTCGTGGCGACGCCCGCGAAGAAGACCGCTGCGAGCAGCGCGATGGCCGATGACTTGCGGCTCATGGTGCGTACTCCTCTTCGACGGCCTGCACCAGCTCTTCAACGGTGGGCGTGTAGCTCCCGTCCATCCAGGCCGCGACGGACCAGGGCATCATCGCCTCCGCGAACATTGTCTCGACGGGAGTACCGTCCTCGGCCGGGAGCAGCAGCAGGATCGCGACCGCGGCAGCTGCAAGGCCGGCAGCGCCGGTGAACACCGGCCTTCTCCACCCTGCAAGGGTACCCGCAAGGCCCTGTTGCCGCCGTGCCTCCAGAATCGGCGCAGCGCGTTCGTTGATAGCGGCGAGCAGCGACTTCCAGTGTTCCGGACGGGTCACCGGGTCGAGCTCGAACACGTCGCCACCGGGTTTCGCCCGGGCACCGTCGTCTTTTCGGCTCCGGCCGTTTGGCAGATCAGTCATCTCTCAAAGGACTCCTGGAGCGAGGGTACCCGAAAGGCGCTTTCGCATGGCCTTGCGGGCTACATGAAGGTGAACGCGCGAGGAGCCGGCGGAAATCCCCAGCTCCCGAGCGATTTCGCCGTGTTTCCACCCTTCGAGATCGTACAGAACGAGGACTCTCCTCTGCAGATCGGTGAGGTGTTGCATGGCTTCGCCGAGCTGGCCGCGCAGTTCGGCGTTTCTCGCGTCGGCGAAGGGGTCGTCCCGCGACGCGGCGGAAAAGGCCGTCTCGATGGGGCTCGTCGCTCTCACGCGCTGGTATTCCCTGTAGTTGTGGGCGGTGTTGCGAACAATGGCCAGCAGCCAGGCGCGAAACCCGTCCGGGTTGCGACAGGCGTCGATTCGTTCCAGCGCCTTGATGAAGGCATCCTGGCACACGTCGTCGGCATCGCCGGGGTTGTCGAGCTTTGCCCGCGCCACGGCGTGGGCGACCCGGAGATGACGCCGGACGAGCTGGTCGAAGGCGCGGCTGTCCCCGCGCCGCACGCGTGCGACGAGGATCGCGTCTGTTTCGCCGTTGTCCATATGAATCAAGACAGCGCCCGGAGCGGAAGTGTTACGCGCCGGCCTGTTCCCTGTTGGCGCCAGGCCCCGTCGCCTTGGGGGTCCAGCGTCCCACGTCCCGCTCTTCATACTTGTCCATCACGCGCGCGAAGGCGCGTTCGAGGTCGATCCCCTGCTGATTGGCCAGCGAGATCACCACGAAGAGCACATCGGCGATCTCCAGCTCAAGCTCCGCAGGCGCCTCGTCGTCCCTCTTGGGCTTGGAGCCGAACAGGTGGTTGACCTCCCGCGACAGCTCGCCGACCTCTTCCATCAGGCGCGCCAGAATCGCCAGCGGCGGCCAATAGCCCTCCTCGAAACGGCTGATCCAGTGGTCGACCCGTGCCTGCGCGTCCCGGATCCTCACCGGGCCGCCCCGTGCGGCTCGACGACGATCTTCCCGAAGACATCGCCGGCCTCCAGGAGTTCATGAGCCCTGCGGGTGTCTTCGAGCGGCATCACCTCGTGGACGGGCGGCACGACCGTGCCGTCGAAGACGAGGTGCATCGCGTCGCGAAACTCGTCCGGCGTACCCATGGTCGAGCCCATGATGGTCAGTTGGCGCCAGAAGAGCAGGCGGATGTCGACCGCGCCGGCAGCGCCGGTCGTCGCACCGAAAGACACCAGCCGGCCGCCAACGGCCAGGGCGCGCACAAGATCCGGCCAGATCGCCTCGCCGACCGAATCCAGACAGATGTCCACGCCCCTCTTGCCGGTGGCCTTGAAGATCTCCTTCGGCCATTGGGTGGCCGTGCGGTCGAAGACGTGGTCGGCGCCGAGCGCCCGCACGCGCCTGACGCGATCCGCCGAGGAGGTGATGGCGAACACCTCGGCCCCGGCCGCCTTGGCGTACTGCACCGCCATCGTCGACACGCCGCCGCTGCCTCCGGTAACGAGGACCCGGTGCCCGGCCCGGAGTCCGCCGCGGGAGATCAGGCCGTGCCAGGCCGTAACCCCGACCAAAGCAGCCGCCGCGGCCGAAACCTGCGAGACGTGCTCCGGGATCTCCACGAGGTTCGCGGCGGGAGCCACCGCAAACTCCGCAAAGCCGCCCTGGGTGTGCTCTCCGATGATCTCGAGGGGGGCCGCGTGTCCGTGCGCCAGCCTCGCCAGACGGTACCAGTCATAGTTGAGCGACGGGTCGACCACGACGCGCTTCCCCTGCCACGAACCGTGCACGCCGGCGCCGAGTTCGTCGACGGTGCCGGCGATGTCCGAACCGCCGATGTGCGGCATCGGGATCTCGATGGGAAGCCCGCGCCGCATCCACAGGTCGAGGTGGTTCAGCGAGGAGGCCTCGACCTTGATCCTGACTTCGCCGGGCCGCGGGCTCGGCGTGGGCATGTCTTCGACGGCAAGGACTTCCGGGCCGCCGTTCTCGTGGAACACTGCAGCTCTCAAGGTTCGATTCGCTCCTTGTGCATGGGGTGGGTGTCGAATGTCCAAAGGAAGATAGGGCCAGGGGGCCGTGGCCGCGCAGATGGGCGCGAGCATGTCCCGATGGGACGGGTTTGCTGTTCGTGCGCAGCTGCTCCGGTTTAGCTTTCGGAGCCGGGGCCGCACGCGGGCAGGGCGGCGGCCGGACAACACATCAGCACGGGATCGAACGATTTTGGGCATCATGGCAGGCGAACGAATAGCAAACGAGGAACAGGACGTGACCGGTCCCCCGGGGCCAGGCGAGGGCGAGGACGATCGCACGCTGGGCGGCTATTTCGCCGTTCACACCCGGCCCCCGGCCTTCGAGGCCTGCGACGGCAGTCCCTACACGGTGTCGATCGAGACCGAGCGCTCGGCCGATCTGAAGGCCCCCGTCGCGGGCTACCTGGTCTTCCCGCGCTGGGCCGACACCGGGCTCGGCATCGTGGGCCATGTGGAGACTCCGTTGCTGTGGAGCGGGCCGTCCCGGGATGCTGTGGTGGAGCAGGCGGAATCCCTGAGTTTGCATGAGGTTCAGCGATTGCTGAACGAGGCCGTTGTGCGGCAGACGGCGGGCAGCGGGAACGGGGAGCCTGCGTGAAGGGGGGAACGGAGCGGGCCCGGACGGTCCGCGTGACCGAGATCTTCCACTCCATACAGGGAGAATCCACCTGGGCGGGTCTGCCGTGCACCTTCGTACGCCTGACCGGGTGCCCGCTTCGGTGCGTCTGGTGCGACACCGCGTATGCGTTCCACGGCGGCACGCGCATGGATATCGACGACGTCGTCGCGGCGGTTCGCGAAACAGGCTGCCGCCTGGTGGAAATCACCGGCGGGGAGCCCCTGGTCCAGCCGGGCGCCGCCACCCTGGCCGAGCGGCTGCTGGAAGAAGGCCACACGGTCCTCGTGGAGACCTCCGGGGCGCTGGACATCAGCGTGCTGGATCCGAGGGTGCACCGCATCATGGACCTCAAGTGCCCCGGCTCGGGAGAGGAAGCACGGAATCTCTGGTCGAACCTGGACCACCTCACGGCGCGCGACGAGGTAAAGTTCGTCGTTGATGGAGCTGCCGACTTCGAGTGGGCCGCCGACGTCATCCGCCGCCAGGGGCTGGACCAACGAGTCCGCGGCGGATCGTTGGGCGCACTCCTCGTCTCGCCGGTCTGGGGGCTGGAAGGGCTGGAAGACCTGGCCGCCCGGATCCTCGCGAGCGGGCTGCCCGTGCGCTTCCAGACTCAGCTCCACAAGCACATCTGGGGGCCTGACCGCGCCGGCGTCTAGCCGGGACGCGGACCTGGGCAACGGCGATCGCGGTGCTCCTGTCGCGGCTCCCCGGAGCGCTGAAAGGGCGGTTCGGCGCCATCGCCTCGGCGCAGCCCGACCGCCGCCGCAAGAACGCCGCCGTCGCGGTCGTCCTGCGCCCGCCCCCCGGCGACCCCGACCCGCCGGTGACCCGGTGCGACTTCCTGGCGATCAGGCGAGCCGAATCGACCCGGGATCCCTGGTCCGGCCAGATGGCGCTCCCCGGAGGCCGCCTCGACGACACGGACGCCGGACTGGCCGCCGCCGCAATCCGCGAGACTCGCGAGGAAACGGCGGTCGACCTCGCGGCGCAGCAGGCGCTGCTCGGGCGAATCGAGGCCCTGCGGCCCGTGGCCGTCCGGATTCCGCCAATCACGATCTGGCCCTTCGTCTTCCGCGTGGACGCCGGCACCGGCGCCCGCGTGGCGAGTCACGAAGTCGCGTCGGTGCACTGGTTCCCGGTGCGGGCAATGGAGGATGAGGCCAACCGGGGGACCTATACCTGGAGGTACGGCGGCGTCGTGCGGCACTTCCCCAGCGTACATGTGGAGGGCCAGGTCATCTGGGGGCTGACCTACCGCGTGCTGATGCGCTTCTTGCGGGTGATCCGGCAGACGTCTTACTGATCCCGGCGCTAGTGGTCCCGCCACTCCACGAGGAACAGGTTGGTGTTGCCCAGGTGCGCCATGTTGCGGTTGGAGCCGAAGACCAGCTTCGTGCCGTCGGGGTGGAAGACCGGGAAGCCGTCGAAGCCCTCGGACCATGTCACGCGCTCGAGGCCGGTGCCGTCGAGGTTGATGAGGTAGAGCTCGAAGTCCCTGCCCTGCGGATCGTCCATGTTCGACGAGAAGATGATCTTCTCCCCGGAGGGGTGCCAGTAGGGTGCGAAGTTCGCGGCCCCGTTGTCGGTCAACTGGCGCCGATTCGATCCGTCGGCGTCCGCCACGTAGATATCGAGCGATGACGGCCGGATGAGCCCTTCGGCCAGCAGCGCGAGGTAATCCTCGCGCTCCTGGTCGGTCTGCGGATAGTGGGCGCGCCACACGATCTTCGTGCCGTCGGGGCTGTAGAAGGCGCCGCCGTCGTAGCCGAGCTGGTCGGTGATGCGCCGAACGTCGGAGCCGTCGGGGAGCATCGAGTAGAGGTCGAGGTCGCCGTCCCGCATCGAGGTGAAGACGATTCGGTGCCCGGTGGGCGAAAAGGTGGCCTCGGCGTCGTAGCCGAATGAGCTGGTGAGCTGGCGGAGGTCGGAGCCGTCCGTGTTCGAGGCGAAGATGTCGAAGCTCGGGTACACCGGCCAGACGTAGCCCTGCGAGAAGTCGGGCGGGGTCGGGCAGGCCCGGTTGAAGTGGTGGGTCGACGAGTAGAGGATCCGGTCGCCGCCGGGATAGTAGTACGCGCAGGTTGTGCGGCCCTCGGCGGTGCTGACCAGTTTGGTTTCGCCGGTCTCGGGGTCCATGGTGTAGATCTGATCGCATCCCTCGCCGCGGATGGGGGTGGACTGGAAGATCAGGCTGGACCCGTCGAAGGCCCAGTAGGCTTCGGCGTTCTCGCCCTGGAAGGTGAGTTGCCTGATTTCGCCGAAGCGTTTCTCGCCGGGCCTGGTCAGCTCCTGAGCAGCGGCGCCGATGGGCATGGCGGCAGACAGGACTGCAAACAGGGCGGCACCGGTAACGACGCGCCAGCGCCGGGCCGGGTGAAGCGGTGTCTCGGCACCGGCGTCTTGGGTGGTCTGCATTGTGATTGAGATCCTCGGATAGTTGGGTTCAGGGCTGGGTGGAACGGTGTTCGGATCGTTCCGTGTGAATGCCGCGCTTGCGCAGCTCATCGATGTAGTGTGCGGGCGGAATGACTTCGTCCGGCGTCCCGGCGCCCGGGGGCAGCTGGCCGCGCGCCTGCATGAGCGCCGTGACCGACAGGGAGAATCCCGTCGTGCGAGCCATTGCGGTAAGGCCGGTCGCGGGATCCTGCCGGTCCGTCAGCTCGAAGCGAACGCGCGTCTCGATGCCGTCTCTCTGGCCCGTCGCCTCGACGCGTACCACGACCAGGTCGCCGGCGCCATTGCCGCAGAGGCACGGCGTGACCTGCTGGATGAAAAACTGGCGGGGATTGATGCGGCGGCCGTCGTGCTCGACCTCCTGTTCGCTGAGAAGCCCCAGCTCGCGAATCGCACGCATGATGTGAGCGTGGCCGGGATACCGCAGCGTCTTGTACTCGAGCGTGCTCACGCGGCCCTCGTAGCGCTGGGGCAGGGTCGAGGTTCCGCCGCCGGTGAAGAAAGCCTCGAGGCGGCCGATCGGCTCGGGGAAGTTCAGATGCTCGACCTCGGAGAGCGCGTCCACCTCCGTCCGCTTTCCGTCCCGCAGGATTACCGCCGGGGTGACGTAATAGTCGAGCATCCCCTCGAGGGAATACACGATCTCGTAGTTCAGGGGAGGCCTGGGATCCTGCGGCAGGCCGCCCACCCAGAGCCGCACGGCCTCGGCCGAGTCGAGCGCGTCGATGCCCGCCTGCGCGAAGATGTTCACCATGCCGGGCGCAAGGCCGGTGTCCGGGACGACCGAAATGCCGCGCGCACGCGCCTCGCCGTCCAGCTTGCGCTGCTCGTTGACGATGGCGGTGTTGCCGCCCAGGTCGGTGAAGTGGACGCCCGCTTCGACGGCCAGCCGCGCGATCGGGAGGTTGAAGTGATAGGGCAGCGCGCAGAGCGCCGCGTCGACACCCTCCATGACCGCCGCGACCTGGCTCGCCGACGAAGCATCGACCCTGGTCAGGCTCAGGCGGCCGCCGAGGTCGGGTTGGAGACAGGGGTGCAGGGAACTGGTGTCGAGGTCGGCGATCACCACCGCGTCGACCCCGCGAGCGCGCAGGAGATCGTACGCGGCGGCCGTGCCCTGGGTGCCGCCGCCGAGGATGAGAAACTTCACGACCGGGTTCCCGGACCGAGCAGGTCGAACTGGTCGGCCTCGTCGGAAACGCCGGGGTCGCCGTGCACGCGGGTGACGGCGGCGATCCGGTCGCCGGGAGCCACGGGCACCACCCGCTCACCCGGAGCAGTGCGGGCCCGGAGTGCGATGTCGCTCGCCGCGACCCGGGTCATGCCGCCGCTCGCGGAAATGAGCATGACGTTGTCATCGTCCAGCACCTCGAGTGCCGCGGCGAGGCGGCCGCTCTTGGCGGAGGAAGGCATGACCGCGACGCCGAGCGCACCCCTCCGATACAGGGGAAAATCCGACACCGGAGTCCGCTTTCCGACACCGGATTCAGTCATGCACAACACCGACGCTTCTCTCTTCACAACGATCAGACCGACTGCCTCGTCTCCGTCCCTTAGACCAATCCCCTTTACGCCCTGCGCGACGCGGCCCACCACGGTTACCTGTTCCTCGGCGAAGCGGACCGCGCGACCCTGCCTCGAAAACAGCAGGAGCTCGGTGTCGCCCCCGGCCAGCGCAACATCCAGCACTTCGTCGCCCGGCCTCACCCGCGACGCGATCAGGCCGCCGGGTTTGGGGTTGGAAAACTCGCTGAGGCGGGTGCGCTTGATCAACCCCATGCGGGTGGCGCACAGCAGGTACTGGTCGCTCTCGAGGTCGTCGACGGAGCGGGTCGCGACGATCGTATCGTGCTGATCGACGCCCAGGAGCGCCCAGACCGACCGGCCCCGCGCGGTGCGGGTGCTCTCGGGGATATCCTCGACCCTGAGGAAATGCACCTGGCCCCGGCTGGTGAAGCACAGCAGCCAGCCCTGGCTGCGCGCCACCATGAGGCGCTCGATGTAGTCGCCCGGGTAGCGCGCCATGTCGGCCATCTCCACACCCGCGTTTGCGCGGCGGCGGTACAAGTGCATTGGGGTGCGCTTGGCATAGCCCAGGCGGGTCAGCGTCACCACCACGTCCTCGTCGGCAACGCCCGATTCGACATAGGCCAGGTCGGCCCTGCTCTTCTTTGGCAGGATGACGGTGCGGCGTTCGTCGGCGAAGCGCTCGACGACTTCGTCCAGCTCACTGAGCATCGTGGCGAGCTGAAGCGCCTCGTCGCCGAGCAGTGCCCGCAGATCCCTGATCGATGCGCGCAGGGATTCCTCCCGGGCGCGCAGCTGGTCGGCCTCCAGCGCGGTGAGGCGGGCGAGACGCATTTTCAGGATCGCGTCGGCCTGGGCGTCGCTCAATCCGAAGCGGTTCTGGAGTCTCACCGACGCTTCGGCACGGTTCTTCGAGGCCCGGATCTGCGCGATCACCTCATCGATCTGCGTCAGCGCGAGGAGAAGCCCAAGGGTGATGTGAAGCTCGGTTTCCGCCTTCTCCAGTTCGAAGCGCGACCGACTGCGAATGACCTCGAGGCGGTAATCCCGGTAGCGGGAAAGCAGGTCCTTCAGGGTAAATTCGACGGGCTGCGTGCCGCCGTCGAGCGCGAGGAGGATGGCGCCGAAGGTGGTCTGCAGGGCCGTCTTCTTGAAGAGGAAGGCCATCATCCGGTCGGCGTCGGCGCCCCGCTTCAGCTCGACGACCAGGCGGATGCCCTCGCGGTCGGACTCGTCGCGGAGATCGGCGATTTCGGGGATTGCGCCCTTCCGGGACAGCGCCGTGATGTTGGCGATGACCCTGGACTTGGAGACGGCGTAGGGCAGCTCTGTGACCACGAGTTGCTTGCGCCCGCCGCGCACCGACTCGGTGACGACCCTGGCCCGCATCATCATCCGGCCGCGGCCCGTCTCGTACATGCTGCGGATGCCGTCGGTGCCCACGATGAATGCGCCTGTGGGGAAGTCCGGTCCGGGGACTTCCTCCATCAGCTCTTCAACGCCGCAGCCGGGGTTCGCCACCAGCAGGCGCAGCGCGGCCGCGACTTCGGCCAGATTGTGCGGCGGCACGTTGGTGCTCATGCCCACCGCGATGCCGGAACTGCCGTTGACCAGCAGGTTCGGGAACCGTGCCGGCAGGACGGTCGGCTCCTTCAGGCGATCGTCGAAGTTGTTCTCCCAGGCGACCGTGTCCTTGTCGATCTCGACGAGGAGCTCGGTGGCGACCTCGGAAAGACGCGCTTCCGTGTACCTGTACGCGGCCGCCGAGTCCCCGTCGATCGAGCCGAAGTTGCCCTGACCGTCGACCAGCGGATAGCGCAGAGAGAAGTCCTGGACCATGCGCACGAGGGCGTCGTAGACAGCGGAATCGCCGTGGGGATGGTACTTGCCGAGCACCTCGCCCACGACCGACGCGCTCTTCTTGTAGTTGCGGTCCGGCTGGAGGCCGAGGCCGTGCATGGCGTAGAGGATGCGGCGGTGCACGGGCTTGAGGCCGTCGCGAACATCGGGCAGGGCGCGCTGCACGATCACGCTCATGGAGTAGTCGAGGAAGGAGTGCTGCATCTCGTCCTCGATGAACCGGGGAAGCACGCGGTTACGCATCTGGGCTACCGACATTCGCGCTCCCTGGGCTGAGTCCCTTCACGCGGCGGGCGGGGAGCAGGCCGCGGGAATCCTCGCTCTGGAAATATATGCAGCGCTGCGATCCGGCGTGGGCGCATCGCCGGCCGAATGCAGCGGGGCCCCCTCTGCCGCCTTCTAGATCGCCCCGCGAACGATACCGCGATCGTGCACCTCGACCGGGTCGCCCAGGGAAATCTGCCCGGTGGCGAGATGCACGGTGTTCACGCCGAAGTAGACCAGACTCTCGATGCGGCGGTAGCGGGCCAGCGTTCGCAGAGGCTCCTGCTCCGGATCCAGGACGCCCGACTCCTGGTCGGTCGTCGTGACCTTGCAGCGCGCACACAGCTTGACGCCGCGGAAGGGGAGGCCGCCGATCGTGAATTCCTTCCAGTAGTCCTCTTCGTGGGGACGGTCGCCGCTGACCACGATGTTGGGGCGGAAGCGCTCCACCGGAATCTCGCGGCCGACGCGCCGGGCCAGTTCGTCCACCGAGCCCTGGGAGACGAGGAGGGCCGGATAGCCGTCGGCGAACGACACGCGATGTCCGTCCGCATACGCGGGATCGGTGTGACGTACGTCCTCGTCGTCCATGAAGACCAGGCGGTGGGCGCTGCCGAGGAGCGTGGACAGCCAGGCATCGGCGGATGGCGACACCGTGCGGACATCCACGACCGAGCTCCAGACGGTCACCCGGAGCCGCTCTCCCTGTGGAGCGAGGGGCAGGTCGATCGCGGGAGCGTCCGGCGCCTCGAGGGTGAGTGAGTCGCCGGCGAGCGTCGGCCGGATGGTGGCGAGGCGCGGCGTTTCGCGCTGCGTGACAAAACCGCCGTCCGGCCTGACCACCATCCAGCGGCGATCGAAGCGCGGCCCCATCTCTTCGAATTGCAGCGTCTCGACATCGGAGCCCCGTGCCCCCTTGACCGGGTGGACCCGGAGGCGCACGACCCTGTGGGGCATGGCTCCCGACGCGCTCTGTGTCATGTCATCTTCCTCTGCCGCGCTATGGTGAGCGGAAGGGTCGCCTGATGGCGCCCGTCAACGGTGATGTCGAAGGTGTGGATGCCGATCTCCTGGAACACGATCCCGTCCAGGTTGATCACGTGGGGCACCCGGATGCCGGTCTGGAAGCTGCCCCGACCGGGCCGGACGTTGAGTTCGCCGCTCAGGGAGACGAGTTCGGTCCCGCCGGGACTTGTCAGCTTGATGGTCAGATTGTGCGTTCCGGCGTCGGCCGCGCCCCCCAGAAAGCGCAGCACGAGCGCCAGGCGTCCGTGCCTTGCCGGGAACTTCTGTACGGCGATCTGGTCGAAAACCCCCAGCAGGTTGAGCTTGCCGGATCCGTCGATCGTTGCCGCGTCGGCCGTCAACGCGAGGTCAATTTCCACTGAAGCCCTCCGAGAAGTGATCTGTGCAGCACGAGCCCGATGAGAAGATTCAGGGCCGTGTGAGCGAGGATGGAGGGCCACAGGCTTCCCGTCCAGGCGACGCCGAGGGCCAGGACCAGCCCCATGAACCCCGCGCGCGCCATGCCATGCGGACCCTGATAACCGTGAAGAATACCGAATGCGGCGTTGACCGGTAGGGCGGCAAGCAGGTACGAACCGAACCACGGAATGAGGAACACCGGGAGGAAGCCCCGAAAGACGACTTCCTCGGACCATCCGGCTGCCGCGGTCAGCACTGCGAATACGCCCCTTTCCCTGCCCGAGCCGGGCATGATCGCGTGGACGACCTCCGTCTCCCGCCAGCCGCGGAGAACGGAGAGGCTGCGGAAAAGATAGGCAACGACAAGCCCGGCCACCGTCAGCAACGCAGCCGTGCCGAGTGCGGGCGTCCAGGCGGAGGGCCAACCCAGCCGAATGCTCTCTCCGCCCGGAAATCCGCCCCATGCCAGAAGAGTCACGCCCCCGGCTCCGACGAGCGCTACCGCCGAACTCAGGTAAAGACCCACGCGCGCGTCCCGGATCTGCTCCGTCGGCGGGAATCTCCGAACAGCGGAGAGCGCGGGGATGAGGATCAGCCAGCTGGCCGCGACCAGCGACGGCAACGGTCCGCCCAGGCCGGCAAGGACGAAGACGGAGGCCAGCAGAACGGTTGCGCCGGCCCACACCCCCCACCTCTTCACGCGGGCGCGCTCTCCGCCGCCAGGGGCGCCGAGCCGAGCCGCCGCCCCGCGTCGACGATCCGATCGAGGGTGCGCGCGAGATCCTCCTCGGTGGTGCGGTAGTTGAGAACGCAGAACCGCAGTGCGAAGCAGCCCTTCACGCGAGTCGACGACATCATCGCGAACCCCGACTGCACGATGTCGTCCTGAATCCGCTCATTGAGGTTGTCGAGCGCGTCCTCCGGAACCGACCCGTCGCCGCGATACCGGAAGCACACAATTCCCAAGCTTTGAGGGGAGAGCAGCTCCAGATCCCCCGCGGTCCGGATCCGTGCCTCCGCGCCCCTGGCCAGCGCGATCGCCCTGCCGATCTCCGCACGATGCGCGTCGACGCCGTACCGCTGCACCGACAGCCAGACGCGCAGGGCGCGGAACACCCGGGTGAGCTGAAGCCCGCGATCGCAGAAGTTGACGTGCTCCGGACCCCACTGGGCGTCCTGCAGGTAGGCAGGCATGATGCGAAACGCCGCCTCGAGCCGGGTGGCGTCGCGAGCGAGGAGACAGCCGGTTTCGTAGGGCTGGAAGAACCACTTGTGAGGATCGAGGGTGAGGCTGTCGGAGAGCTCGATCCCTTCGAGCAGTGGCCGGGTCCCCGGGTCCAGCACCGCGAATCCTCCGTAGGCGGCATCGATGTGATACCAGACTCCCTCGGCCCGCGCGATTGTCGCCAACTCCGCCAGCGGGTCGATGCTTCCCGTGTTCGTCGTCCCGGCGTTGGCCACCAGGCAGAACGGCTGAAGGCCTTCGGCCCGGTCCCGCCGGATGGCCGCCACGAGCCGGGAGGGCCGGATACGGAGGGCATCGTCGGTGGGCACGTCGCGGATTAGCGAGGGGTCGATGCCGGCAATGCGGGCGGCGCGGCTCACCGATGCGTGCGTCTGCTCGGACGCGTACACCGTCCCGCACGCAGGATTCCCCGCCGCCTCCCGCGCCGCGACGATCGCCATCAGGTTGGCGGCCGAGCCCCCGCTCGTGAAGAGGCCGCCGCCGCTCTCGGGATACCCCATCCACTCCCGAAACCACTCCGTGACCGTGACTTCGATCTGCGACGGTCCGGACGACTCGAGCCAGGTCCCCTGGAACACGTTGTAGCCGGTGGTGAGAAAGCTGGCCAGCACGGACGCCCAGGTCGGACTGGAAGGGATGAAGGCCAGGAAGCGGGGATGGTCGATCCGCCCGGCCAGCGGCAATACATCGCCCAGTACTGTATCGAGAAGTTCGGCGAGCTCGCGGCCTTCTTCGGGCGGCGGACCATGAAGCATCGGTTCGGTGATGTCCCTGGTAGCGCCCTGCCACGCGGGGCCGTCGCCAAGGCGGGCCCAGCGGTCCACGATCGCGTCGACGACGGCGTAGCCTGAACGCCGCATCTCCTCGGGATTCTCCAGCAACGGGCGCTCCGCCATGTTCGTCTCGCGTGGTTCCTCGATCATCCGTTGACGCTTCGCCTTCCGGGGCTCTAGTGTAGTGTCGAGCGACTCGTGCCCACGGCAATGACACCGAGAGACAGACGACTGTGATGGATACCGCACAAGCAACGGCAGCAAAAGCAAGTTACAGCGTTATCGACGCGTATGATCATCCGCACGGCGGACGCATTCTGCGGCTCAGGCTGAGGCGGGGCGAGGCGCTGAGCCCGAAGGAATGGAAGGGCGGCGACATGATCGCCGCGTCGGCGGCTGGCGCATCGGAACGAATCCAGGTGGACGGATTCGCCCTCTTCGGAGGGAAGATCACCGATGCCCGCCTGGCTCTGACGGGCCGCGTGGACATCCATGTGCGCGGCGACGGCGCCGGCACGGTGGATTCGGGGTGGACGATCAGCGGCCCCGCCTGACGATCCGGGGCCCTACCGACTACGGACTGCTGTACCCCGGCGGGTCGCGCTCGAAGGTTTCGCGGAACCAATCCACGTAGGCGGCAGTCCCGTCCGGGTTCTCTTCCTGCCACTGCTTGCGCGCCTCGACGAAGGCATCGGGACGTGCAGTCAGGATAAACGCGTCCAGATACCCGTTCTCGCTGGCGTAGGTGATTTCGTCGAGAATGCTGTAGGGACGCGCATCGAAGATCGAGCGCTGGTAGAGCCACACGTCGGCCACCTGTGACAGGATGGCCATCTCAAGCTCGAAGTCGTCGGCCCCCACCGCCTCGGGCAGCCAACGGTCGAGCCGGTCCTGCGCGGCCATCAGGTGGAGGTGGGCGTAGATCAGGTATGCTCCCCTCGCGTCGGAAGTGGGCTGCAGACTTATGGTCGCGGAGTCGCCCTGCGTGTTCAGCCGCAGCTGCTCCCAGGGATAGACCGGCCCTTCCTGGGCGCTGGTGATGATCATGAACGAGGGGTCCAGCGTGATGCTGTCCATCTGCTCCCGAACCCAGGCGTCCACCTCTTCCATCTGTTCCTTGGTCGGAGCCACGCGGGCACCGGAATAGACGACCAGGCGGCGCGGGTTGGGCAGTTCAACCTCTCCCGTGGCACAGGCGAGGAATGGAAGCGCGACCATCGAGAATGCGGCAAGGCACAGTGCGAGCCGGGGAGCCATCGGCGGTCGCTGGGGGATGGGGTCGGTGCGATCGGACATGGTATAGCTCACAACTCCTTCCTGCGGATCAGATGCGTACCTCCGGAACTTTACTCAACCCCTGCCGGGCGGTCCATGTTCCCCCTGGTCTTCCCGCCGTCCGGCCCATCGCCGCGCCAGCGCAGGAATTCGAACGGACTGCGGCAATCCGCGCACCAGCAGGTCGTAAGCGAAGCATGACTGCCGAAGAGCGACATGACCTCCGTACGGCTCCCTCCACAGAACGGACAGGGAGGTGCTGCGCCCGGGGTCGGCTGCGTGGAAGGCTTCACGGGGGGCTACTCGACAAAAAGGGCACGGTTTCGATCGCCCCGCGCCCGCTCGACGGCCTCCTCGGCGGGAGCGCCTGGGCCGCGGCGGCGCTCTTCGTCCCAGCCGGCGCGCGCGGGCTCGACATCGTCCAGGCGGATCCGGGCCGCCGCAAGGGTGGGGCCCAGCCGCGCCTCGCACCGGTCGCGCACCTCGTCGCCGGGCAGCACGCTTCCGTCGGCGACGAGATCGTGCTGGACGCCGTCGTCCGGGAGGAGCCACGCGAGCGTCGAGGGCAACATGCCGCGCGCTGCCTCGGCGACCCGCTCAGCACCTTCGCCCGCCGAGCCCGCCAGGCGCGAGAACCACGCCGCGCCGAACTGGTGGTGGTACTCCTCCTCGGCCAGCATCTTGGGGACGCGCGACCGCGCGAGCGGGAAGTTGCCGCCGGCTATACTCTCCAGCGCGACCGAGAGGGCGCCGTCCACCACCACGGTGGCCGCGACGAAATCGGCCCAGTCGGCGAAGGGATCGTCCAGCGCGGGGGCGGAATAGTACCGCTCGGCCGGCCGGGTGTGCTCGACCTCGAAGGGGTCGTAGCCGAGCCGTTTCAGCATCGAGTACAGCAGCCGGGCGTGCCCCCATTCGTCCTGCGCCATCGATGAAGCGGCAATCCCGGTTTCGATGGACGGGGCGCCCAGTATCCAGTCGCTGTAGCGGATGCCGAGCAGGCGCTTGGTGTCCGCCAGGCTGAGGATGTGGCGCGCCAGCGGCGAAGGGGCCGAGGCGGTCAACCGTCAGCCCCCGCCGGGCGGCGGTTCCGGGCCCAGGGTCCGTCGTCCCGGTTGACCGGGATGACCGCGCTGCGCGGCACCACGCACATCTCGAACCAGTTCTCCTCGTCGTACGTCTTCCACGCATACACCCGCGCGAGTTCGTCGCCCGGCGCGTCGACGTACCCGATATGGCGGAGCGGCTCGCCCCGATTCTTGCGCGCGAACACCTCGTACACACGCTCGCCGATCACGCGCTCACCCCCAGTCTCCCGAGCTTCCTGCGCCCCGCTTCCGAGATCCGCGCCGTCGTCCAGGGAGGGTCCCACACCTCGTTGATCTCGACGCGGTCCACCCAGGACTCCATCGCGATCCGGTCGCTCACGTCCTGCTTGATGAAGTCCATGCAGGGACACGCCGTCGCCGTGAAGGTCAGGTCGACCCGGGCCGTCCCGTCCTCGAACTCCACCCCGTACACGAGCCCCAGTTCCACCAGCGAAATCGGCAACTCGGGGTCCAGCACTTCGTCGAGAACCGCCCGCAGCGCCGCGGTCCGATCGGCCGGAGTCTCCGTGAGCGGGTCCGACCAGCGGTCCCGGCCGCCCGAAGCATCCGGCAGCGCCATCGGCCGCATGGCCAGCAGCGTCTTCAGGGGACGCCTGCCCCGGGAGCGCGGCGCGGCCGTGGTCGCCAGGCCGGAATTCAGTTGAGCCATGACGACACCGAGCTGCGCGACCTCCGCACCGACTCGACGTAGCGCTCGTTCATCGGCCCCCGCCCCTTCCAGCGCTCGAAGACGGCATCCCAGGTGATCTCGCCGTCGTCGACGAGCCACTGCTTGGCCTCGGGGTCGTACTCGCAGGGGAAGGGGTAGTCGAGGACGTACTCTTCGGCGCTCTCGTCGTAGTGCGCGGGCACCGAGAGGCCCAGGCCCTCGCACAGCGGGACGGTGGACGACATCCACAGCTGGCGGAGTTCGTCGTTGGTCAGCCCCTTGAGCTGGTAGTCCAGCTGGCCGCTGTGGCGCTTCAGGTCGTCGGGCAGACCGAACCACTCGATGGTCATCGGGAACATCCAGTCGACGCATCGCTGCAGCAGCTCGGTTGCCGCTCCCCCGGCCCGCGCCAGGCGCCGCATCCACACCTCGCCGTGACGAAGGTGGAAGGTCTCCTCCATGTCGACCTTCACCAGCGCCCGCTTGAGGGGACCGTACGAGGTGTTGCGGTGCACGTCCCCCAGCAGGCAGATCCCGGCGCGGTCGAAGAAGCCGTTGGCGACCACCAGCTCGGCCCAGTTGTCGAGCGGCTGGTCGAAGCCGTACGGGTGCTTGAACTCGTGGGGCTCGCGTCCGTAGACAAGCTTCTCCTTCGAGACGCCCATGTCCTCGAGCAGCCGGTAGGCGATGTTGGCGTGCGCCAATTCGTCCTGAATGATCGCGTGTGCGCTGACCTGGGTGTTCGTGGACGGTGCGTGGCGGGCGGCGAGCCAGTACGCCGGCGCGCTCATCAGCTCGGTGTCGGCCTGGACGGTCAGCTGGATGATGATCGACTTCCTGTACCCCGGAGTCATCTCGTCGGGGGACTCCAGGATATGGCCGTCTCTGATTCGCGCCTTCAGCTCTTCTTCCGCCTGCTGCGACATCGCATCGTCCTTTCCGCGAACGGACACGGGTCAGATCCCCAGCGCCGAGCGAATCAGCGGGCTGATCCGGTCCGGCGTCCAGGGCGGGTCGAAGGTCAGTTCAACCTCGGCATCCTCGACCCCGTCCACACCGGCCACCGCGGCCTTGGCCTCGTCGAGGATCTGTCCCGCGGCGGGACACATCGGCGTCGTGAGCGATATGGTCACATTGGCGGCGGATCCCTCGACCTCGATGTCATACACCAGACCGAGCACGACAAGGTCCAGGTTGAGTTCGGGATCCTTCACCGTCTTGAGCGCGTCGCGGACGGCTTTCCTGGTAACTGGCACTGAAGCGAACCTCCGGCTTTGCTGGGATACGCAATGTAGCAGGGCACCGACGGAATCCGCACCGCTTGTCCGAGCCGGGATCCATGCTGGCGAATTCCGTGCTTGCGTGCGCGGCGGGAAGCCGGGAGACTGGAGCATCATGCGAATCGCGATCAACACCGGCGGCGGCGACGCCCCGGGACTGAACGCCGTCATCAGGGCTGCGGTGCTGGCGGCGCAGGGGAAGGGCTGGGACATCGTCGGCATCCGCCGGGGATACAGCGGCCTGTTCAAGCCGCACGGCGTCGTCCCGTTGACCGAGCGGTCGGTCAGCGGAATCACCCACAGGGGCGGCACCATCCTCGGCACCTCGAACCGCGGCAACCCGTTCTCCTTCCCGGTCGAGCGGCCCGACGGAACCATCGAGATGGTCGACCGCTCCGACCAGGTCATCAGCAGGATCGACGAACTGGGGATCGACTGCCTGATCGCGGTGGGGGGAGACGGTTCCCTGAGAATCGCCGCGGAACTGGCGAACAAGGGCCTCAAGGTCGTCGGCGTGCCCAAGACCATCGACAACGACCTGGACGCGACGACGGTGACCTTCGGCTTTCACACCGCCGTGCAGACGGCCACCGACGCGATCGGCAAGCTGCACTCGACCGCCGAGGCCCACCAGCGGGTGATGGTGGTCGAACTCATGGGCCGGCACGCCGGATGGATCGCGCTCTTCGCGGGGTTCGCGTCCACCGCCGATGTAATCCTCATCCCGGAAATACCGTATGAGCTTCGCAAGGTGGCCGGGAAGATCAAGGAGAGGTGGGCCGAGGGCTCCGAGTTCGCGATCATCGTCGTGGCCGAAGGAGCGCTCCCGAAAGGTGGTGAGGCATCGTATCTGGAGAAGCCGTCGCTGAGCGGCGGAAGGCGCCTGGGGGGCATTGCCAAGCGGATCGCATGGCGGCTCGAAGAACTCACCGGGCACGAGACCCGCAGCCTGGTGCTCGGGCACCTGCAGCGCGGCGGGCAGCCAATCGCGTACGACCGCATACTGTCTCTCCGGTTCGGCACGGCGGCGGTCGAGCTGGTCGAGGGGGGGCACTTCGGCTGCATGGTGGCGCTGGACCCGCCCAGGGTACGGCCCGTGCCTCTCGCCCAGGCGGTCAACAAGCTGAAGACGGTGCCGGAGAATCACGAACTCATCCGCTCCGCCAAAGCGATGGGCATATCGTTCGGAGACTGACGCTGGGGAGTATCGGTAGATGATGAAGGACGCCGTCGTACGCGGCGGCAAGGCTCTCGCGCAGACCTTGCCGGGTAGTGCCCGGCCGCGGTGGGATGCTCTGCTCCTGGCCGCGACGGTCATCGCCGCCCCTGGGCTGCTGTCGGGCCAGGACGCCGAAGAGGCGGACGGGGTCACGCTGGAGGGGGAGGTGCTCGATGTCGTGAGCGGCGTCCCGGTGGCGGTGGCGATCGTCGCCATCCCGGCGCTGAACCGCAGCACGGTGACCGACGATCTGGGTTATTTCCGGCTGGAAGGGGTGCCGGCGGGCTTCTACCCCATCAGGGTGATTCGCCTCGGGTATGAGAGCCTCGAGGCCGAGGTGCCGATCAACGGGCAGGAGGTGCTGGCGCTCTACATCACTCCGGGTCCCGTAGCCCTTGACGGGATCGAGGTCGAGGTGACCACCACGGCGGACGTCGAGCGCAGGGCGTCGGGGATTTCGTCCCGCAGCGTTATCGGCCCCCTCGAAATGGACGACCTCCGGGAGCGCTATTTCAGCCTCGACCAGGTACTGACCGGACGCTACGTGCCACGGGCGCGCTTCAGGCCCGGCCGCGGGCTGGGCGATCCGGGGTGTCTGATGGTCACCGCCCTGCGCCTGAGCGCCCGCAGCTGCGCGGCCGTGGTGGTGGACGGTGTGCTCCTCGGAGCCGAAGCGGCGGACTGGGTCTACCGCATGAGCACCCACGACATCTTCTCGGTGCGTTTCCTGTACGGTCCGGCGGCGGCGCTGCGCTACGGCCACCGGGGAACCGACGGCGTGCTTCTCATCGAGACGCGAGTGGGCCGCTGAGTTCACAATGTAAGGATGACATTACAAAATGTAATGTTGTCTTTACTTATTCCACCGCTGAGCCGTCTTCGTGCCCAGCTCGGATGCCGCGTTCGGCCCCGCCTGAGCGCGCGCTCAGCCGACCGGCTTCGCCCGCTTCCAGTCCTCCACGCGCATCGACACCAGGTTCGCGAACAGCCGGTAGGCGCCCGGCACCCCCGCCGGGAATTGCCGGAAGAAGGCCAGCCCCGTGTAGACGTAGAGACCGTCTCCCACCTCGGCCACGAGCAGTCCGCCCCGCTTCGGGTCTTCGCCGGGGTCGGCCATCTGCATGACGGGCGTGAAACGGTCGTCCCATTCTCCGAGGAAGTAGAGTCCCCGTTCCTGTACCCACCCCTCGAAATCGCCCGCGCCCACGGCGTTCGGCCCCGCAAAGACGGGTGATGAGGGCGCCAGGATAGTCACCGCCGCGTTCTCGTCCGTCACACGGTCGTGGGGCCGGTTCATCGTGACCGCGTAGGGCGCGAAATCGCCCGCCGGGAACTCGTACTTGTTGTACTGGACGATGACCGTGCCGCCGCCGCGCGCGAAGTCGAGGAGCGCCTCGTTGGCGGCGACGAGATCCGGCCGCGTTTCGTAGGCGCGCACGCCCAGCACGAGCACGTCGAGGTCGGCGAAGTCACCGCCCCGGACCCGCTCCTCGTCCAGCTCGACCACCTCCATGCCCATCTGCCGGAGCGCCGCGGCGCCGTCGTCCCCGGACCCCATGACGTAGCCGACGCGCAACCCGGTGTTCGCCGCGACGGGGAAGACCGAGACGCGGACCGCCGCCTCGCGCGCCATCAGGGTCCGCGGAATGTGGGGGTAGTCGACGATGTCGAATTGCGTGTCGAAATCGCCGCCGCCGCCCGCGCCGGCAGCCACACCCGCGCCGCCAGTATCGCGTGCAACCACGCGGAAGGTGTGCGACCCGTCCGCTACCGCGCCGCGAGACGTCACCGCGAAAGTGAACGACCCGCTCGCGCCGTCCGGTTCCAGCGCGAACGAAGTGCTTGCGGGCTCGACATCCCACCCGTCCGGCGCCTCGAGCCGCACCGCGCCGGATCGAGCCGTCGCGGATGTATTGGTGAGCACTACGTCGATCTCGCGCACGCCCGCGGTCCCGCTGGGCCACACCATCGACGGCGGGTCCACCGCCACATTGATCGCCGGCACGACCAGCACCGGCTCCCGGTACTCCCCGGCGGCCTTGTCCACCCCGACGTACTCGCCCTGGCGCTCGACGGCCAGCCCGACCGCCTCCGCGGTCCCGGTCCCGTCAGGCGACCCCGCCGGGTCCCGCGACCGACCTTCCCCGGCCAGCTGCATGCTCACATGGGCCCCGATCGGCGACGGATCGAAGGGCAGCGCCCACAACGCCCCGTTGTCCGGCCACACGTGCATCGCGCCGTCGCGAGGCGCGTCCAGATAGTACGGCGCCGCCGACTCCGCATCGGGAGGCACGGCGACCCGCCAGCTCCAGCGCGCGATCGCACCGCCCGGCACCCGCCCGTCTTCGGGGGTCGGTGCGACCGGGGCCCTGAAAAAGGGCGAGCCCGAAGGCCCCACAGCGGATTCCTCGGTGGGCGCAGCCTGCCAACCCGGCGGCAAGAGCAGCCGGGGCTCCACCCCCGACAGGTCGAAGCCACCGCCGTTCCACAGATTGACGTCCACAACGACCGACTCGCCGGGGGTGAGCAGATCCCGCCCCACCCGCACATCGGTCACAACGCCGGCAGCGGCCAACAGCGCCTCGGCGACCTGCCCCAGCCGCCGCTCCAGCACCCGTTTTCCGTCGCCGTCCGGAGCGTCGTCCACGAGGCCGCGCAGAATCGCGGCCGCGCTCGCCAACCCCGCCACAGCGCCGTCCGCCCGCAGCGCCGAGAACCCTCGTCCCGCGTCGGCCAGCGCGCCTCGGTACGAATCGAGCCGCCGTTCGGTGTCGGCGGGCCATCCCGCAGGCAGCGGCGTGCCCAGTTGCCCGATGAGCGTGGTGTCCACGCCCGCGAAGATGCCGTCGTCCTCCACTCCCTCGACCACCGACGCCTCCAGCCGCAGCGAACTCGCGCGCGGACCCATGTACTGCGCCGACCCCATATCCTGGGAGCGGTGCTGGCTGCGGCTTTCCATGGCGAGCTGGAAGTGCGACCGCCCAAGCAGGGGATCGAAGTCGCCCGTCGGAACGCTCAACGAGGCGTCGCGAGGCGAAAACCGCGTGGACCGGTACAGCCTGGTCGGCTGCCAGGGGGTGACGCCTCGCGCGGCGAGATCGGGATAGCGCTCCGGGTCGCCCGCCGCCGCGAAGGCCTCCCGCGCGGCCATCCCGGCGAGCTGGTGCTGGCCGTGGCCATCGCGGGGAGTCCCCGAGAAAACCGAGACGATCACGTGTGGCCGGAATTTGCGCACCACGAACACCACATCGCGCAGCACCTCGTCGAACGGCCACAACTCGAGCGCCTCGTCGATGCTCTTCGAGTAGCCGAAATCGAAGGCGCGGGTGAAGAACTGCTCCCCGCCGTCGAGAGCGCGGGCAGCGACGAGTTCCCCGGTGCGGATCACGCCCAGTCCTTCGTGCAGCCGCGGGCCGATCAGGTTCTGGCCGCCCTCGCCGCGGCTCAGGGACAGGTAGGCCGTCTCGGCTCCCATCCCCCGTGCGAGCGTGGCCAGGAGACTGGTGTCTTCGTCGTCGGGGTGGGCGGCGATCATCAGCACGCGCTTCACGCCGTCCAACTGGCGCAGTCGCAGCCCTGTGCCCACGACTCCGTGGTCCTGCTGGGCGGTGGCGAAAGGCACGGGCCACCCAACGAGCGCGGTGAGTGCCGCCACGGTTGCAATCTTGCGGTATTTCATCCCGGGAAGGTAACTATCCCCAATGGACATCGCCGCAACGTTGCGCTCCTACGACGGGAAGCGCGTCGCTCCCTTCCACCTCGTGGCCGAAGCGGTGCGGGACGCGCCGGAAAGCGCGGTCGGCAGGCTCGTCGACCTCGCCGCCACGGACGAGATGGAGCTTCAGGTGGGCGCCACGTGGGTGCTCAAACACCTCGCCGAGCGGGGCACGGCGCCGCGCGGGCCAGGTGCGGCGACGCTTCTGGGCCTCCTGGGTCGCCCGTTCGCGCCCCACGCCGTGCTGCATATCCTGCAGACCCTGCCCCACATGCACATCGACGACGACCAGCGTGGTGGCCTGCGAGACGCGCTCATGCAGCTGATCGAGTCCAGGCGCACGTTCATCCGCGCTTGGGCCTACAACGGCCTCGGCATTCTGGCGGCGCACGATGCCTCGCTGCGATCCGAAGTCGAGCGCCTGTTCGACCGGGCCGTGAAGACCGACACCGCCGCGGTGAAGGTGCGCATACGGCACGCCCGCGCGGCGATGGCGCGGGAGCTTGCGGGCTAAAGGTCGTTGGCGTTGCCCCGGCCCCCCCGGCGTACCCGCGCCGCGGCGCCCACGTCGGGGGGGCCATCGCTGCCTCGGGGTTCAGTTCAACGTGATCACGGCCCGGTACTCCCCGGGGTCCCCGAGCGCGTAGTCCTCGCCCGTGACTTGGAGGACGCGGACCCGGTAGAGAGGCAACTGGCCGCGATCCGGCACCTGGATCTGCATGAGGGGACCCGCCCGCAGGGATCCCGCCACCACGACCTGATGCCGCCCGGGCACTCTGGATTCGTACAAATCGAGACCGGGAGCGCGCACGGTCTCGATGCCGGGACCGTGCAGCTCAAGCATGACGCCGATGTCGCGAGCGGCCTCCGGCCCAGTCCACTCGATGGTAAGGAAGCCCGGGTCCTGCACGGCGGTGGCCGGGGCGGTCGGCCCCACCGAATCGCCGGTGCAAGACCAGGCCATGGTGGCAGCGAGCAGCATGGCGAGGGCATAGCCGGCCTTGCGCGCCCGGCGGCGCATGCCGCGGATTGGCAGGCTTCCGCGATGCCCGGAATCGCCCCGTCTCGGCTGCCTTGGGGTCCGCCGCCGTCCGGCTGCGGCGGCGCCAATCAGGGCGGCGGAAGAAGCGGCACTGGAATCCGTGGAGGATCTTTCGCAGCGTACCTCACCTTGCCGGCAACGCTCGATCCAGGAGAGCAGGTCTCCGAGGTCGTAGCGGCCGTTCCGGTTGCCCAGACGGTCGAGCGCGGCCATCTGCGCCTCGCCGAGCGGTCGCTCGCCGAACAGCGCTGCGGCCGCGTCATCCGGGGTGATGCCGTCCGCGAGGGCCAGCGCATCGTCTTCGACGACCCCGTTGGCCACGTCCCCCGAGGTGGCCGAGGCCGCGTCGAGGACCGTGTCCGTCAGTGAGTGCGACAGCTTCCGGCCGTCCTCGGTGCAGATGGCGCCGCTCGCGCTGCAGTCGGTCGTCTCCGGCAGTGTGATGGTCACCGTGTCGTTCGCCGACGTGGGCTCGACCGTGATGTTCCAGTCCTGGTTGCTTCCCGATGTTCGCCGTTTCGCCTTCTGCACGCTTCCGCCGCTCACGTCGAAGGCGTCGTCGCGCAGCTTCTGGTAGCCGACCGAATGCGGCTCCTCACTGAACGTCAGCTGGAAGGTGAACGGTTCGCCCGTGTGGGATGCCGGCATGCCGCCGAAACTCGCCGTCAACTGCGTGGTCGTCGCTTCGTCGTCATCGACGATCGTGCCTGTCGCCGTCGCCGTGCCCAGCGTTGCGTTCGCCGGGCTCGACAGCGTCAGGGTGAACGTTTCGTTGCCCTCGTCCGACGAGTCGTCCGTCGTCGCTACGCTCACGGTCTTCGATGCCTCGTTCGCCGCGAACGTCAGCGTTCCGGATTCCGCCGTGAAGTCGGTCCCGCTTGTCGCCGTGCCGCCCGATGTCGCGTATTCGACGGTTACCTGCTCGCTGCTCGCCGCCGAAAGGGACACCGTGAACTCGACCGCATCGCCCTCCGTTGCGCTGGCGCCGGACACGCTTACCGCCGGAGGGGTGGCCGGCCCCGCGACCGTCGCCGACTCGGAGTTCGACAGCGGCCGCTTGTCCTCGGTGCAGATCGCGCCGCTCGCACTGCAGTCGGTCGTCGCCGGGAGGGTGATCATCACGTCGCCCTGGCCGCTTGGGGCGACCGTGATGTTCCATGCCTGGTCGCTGCCTTGCTGCCGGCGCCCGGCCGACTGCACAGTGCCCCCCGTGACGTCGAACGCGTCGTCGCGCAGCTTCTGGTAGCCGAGCGAATGCGGCTCCTCGCTGAACGTCAGCTGGAAGGTGAACCGCGCGCCCGTGTGGGAGGCCGGCATGCCGCCGAAGCTCGCCGTCAACTGGGTTGTCGTCGCTTCGTCGTTATCGACGATCGTGCCTGTCGCTGTCGCCGTGCCCAGCGTCGCGTTCGCCGGGCTCGACAGCGTCAGCGTGAACGTCTCGTCGCTCTCGTCCGACGAGTCGTCCGTCGTCGCCACGCTCACGGTCTTCGACGTCTCGTTCGCCGCGAACGCCAGCGTTCCGGATTCCGCCGTGAAATCGGTCCCGCTCACCGCCGTGCCGCCCGATGTCGCGTACGCTACCGTCACCTGCTGGCTGCTCGCCTCCGAGAGCGACACCGTGAACTCGACCGTATCGCCCTCCGTCGCGCTGGCACCGGACACGCTCACCGCCGGGAGGATCACCGGCCCCGCGACCGTCGCCGACTGGGAGTTCGACAGCGGCCGGCCGTCCTCGGTGCAGATGGCGCCGCTCGCGCTGCAGTCGGTCGTCGCCGGGAGTGTGATCGTCACGTCGCCCTGGCCGCTTGGGGCGACCGTGATGTTCCATGCCTGGTCGCTGCCGTTCTGTCGGCGCCCGGCCGCCTGCACCGCGCCCCCCGTGACGTCGAACGCGTGGTCGCGCAGCTTCTGGTAGCCGAGCGAATACGGCTCCTCGCTGAACGTCAGCTGGAAGGTGAACGGCCCGCCCGTGTGGGAGGCCGGCATGCCGCCGAAACTCGCCGTCAACTCGTCATCGACGATCGTGCCTGTCGCCGTCGCCGTGCCCAGCGTCGCGTTCACCGGGTTCGACAACGTCAGCGTGAACGTCTCGTCGCTCTCGTCCGACGAGTCGTCCGTCGTCGCCACGCTCACGGTCTTCGACGTCTCGTTCGACGCGAACGTCAGCGTTCCGGACTCCGACGTGAAGTCGGTCCCGCTCACCGCTGTGCCGCCCGATGTCGCATACGCGACCGTCACCTGCCGGCTGCTCGCCTCCGAGAGCGACACCGTGAACTCGACCGTATCACCCTCCGTCGCGCTGGCACCGGACACGCTCACCGTCGGGACTGGCCCCGCGACCGTCGCAGACTCGGAGTGCGACAGCGGTCGGCCGTCCTCGGTGCAGATCGCGCCGCTCGCGCTGCAGTCGGTCGTCGCCGGCAGTGTGATCGTCACGTCGTCCCGGCCGCTGGGGGCGACCGTGATGTTCCATGCCTGGCCGCTGCTTTTCTGCAAGCGCCGGGCCGCCTGCACCGCGCCCCCCGTAACGTCGAAAACCTCGTCGCGCAGCTTCTGGTAGCCGAGCGAACGCGGCTCCTCGCTGAACGTCAGCTGGAAGGTGAACGGCTCGCCCGTGTGGGATGCCGGCATGCCGCCGAAACTCGCCGTCAACTCCTCGTCGTCATCGATGATCGTGCCTGTCGCTGTCGCCGTCGCCGTGTCCAGCGTAGCGTATGCCGGGTTCGACAACGTCAGCGTGAACGTCTCGTCGCTCTCATACAACGAGTCGTCCGTCGTCACCACGCTCACTGTCTTCGATGTGTCGTTCGCCTCGAACGTCAGCGTTCCGGATTCCGCTGTGAAATCGGTCCCGCTCACTGCCGTGCCGCCCGATGTAGCGTACGCGACCGTCACCTGCTCGCTGCTCGCCTCCGACAGCGACACCGTGAACTCGACCGTATCACCCTCCGTCGCGCTCCCGTCCGAAACGCTCAGCTCCGGCGCGGGATCGTCGTTGTTGATCGTCCCGGTCGCGACCGAATCGACAAGAACCACGTCCACAAACTCGGTGGCCGTAGGATTGCTGAGCGTCAGCGTGAAGGTCTCCCCACCGTCCTCGTGGTCGTCATTGAGCACGGGGATCGAGATCTTCTTCAGGTTCTGGCTGGGATTGAGAGTCAGCGTCCCCGATCTCTCAGTGTAGTCTTCCCCCGCCGTCGCCGTGCCGTCCGAGGTCGCGTAGTCCACCGTCACCGTCTGCGATTGCCGGGGGCTCACAGACACCCAGAAGTCCGCTGTCGCGTCCCGTCCCTCCGTCGCCCTCGCGTCAGCCACCGAAACCTTGAGCTCGCCAAGGCCCCCGTGGGGCGCGAGCCTGTCGCTGAATGCGGCCGCAAGACCGTACCGGGCGGTCTGTACCGGGTTTGTGGACGGTATGGCATAGCTCACCTTGACCTCCGAGGGCGGACGCGCCTTCGTGTCCAAACGCAACCGCAACCGCTTGGACGAGATCTCCGTGTGCGTCACGTCGACCTCGGTGCCGTCTACCATCACCGTGAAAGCGTCCGCCGGCGGCGCCGCCGGGCCCGGCGTACCGGGTCCGTCTGGACGCAGCTCCCTGTCGTAGTCCAGCATCACGTCGCCCCTGTAGACGAACATTCTCTGCAGTACCGGCGGCCGGTCGGCGCGATGCACGAGCACCCGGTAGATCTCCTCCGTGCTCCCCGAAGTCGCCCAGACAATGATCTCGTTGCGCTCGCCCTCCAGGAGCCGGTAGCCCCGAATCCCCCCCCCTTCATACTCATCTTCGCGCGTCCGGTTGACATAGCGGATGTCGATGTCGACACCGCTCTTTGGCCTCACCCACAGCGTGAAGTCGGAGACCCCACTTTGCACTATAGCCTCGTAGCGAACCGCGCATCCGCAGTCCTCGCCCGGGACCGGCGTACGCCGGCCCTCGGTCATCACTGTGGCCGCGCTCGCCTGGAGGCTGCTCAGCCGGGTAGGTGACGGCAGAGTCAGGTCGTGGGTCGGCACGGGCCCCCTGATGAATAGGAACGTGTATACCTGCTCCGTGTCGTCCTCCGCCGTCACCGTCACCGTCACCGTCCTGGTAGTTCGGGGCGAGTCGATGCTGACGGCTGCAAATTGCAGACTGGTCGGATCCCTATTGTTGTCGGGGTCAATCCGTACCGTCGCGGCATCGCTACTCGTGAATACCTGTATGGCTGCCCCAGTCTGTGTGCTCGGCAGTCCGACCATGTATGAGTAGGTAGTACTTGAAAACTCCGGGCTCAGCGAACCACCGAATTGGAAGGAGACCCCACTCAGCGTCGCGTCGGAGGACTGCGCGTGAGCCGGTGCCGGGGCCGTTGCCCAGGCCAACGCAAACGCGATAAGGCCCGGCAGGGCCGCTGCCGCCCGGCTCCGGCGGACCCGCCGCGCGAAGACGCTTGCTGACGGGTCGGGGCGGGGCGCAAGCGCCGCCTGCGGTGAACGACGGCGTGGTGGACGAGGCGGGCACAGGCTTCCACGCCCGTCATTCGGATCGTGCGTTGGTGAACAGTTTGAATCCAGCTCGTGACCCTCATGCAGGCTTGTGGACACGCGGATCGTAGACAAGGAAAGTCCTCCCGGGATGAAGATGTGGGGCCCGTCCGGGCGGACTCGAGACTGCCGCTCGAGGCTGCGGACGACCCGTTGGCGGTTGGTTGTCTCATAGGCTGCAAAATCATGGCCTTTCCGTCTATGCCTCCCATATGGGGGGGTTTATGCAATCCCTACCCCCTATATGGGATGCACGCCTCGGTCGGGATGCGCCTATTGATAGACGAAGGAACCAGGCCCTTCGAGGACTAGCTGCTAACGCCCAGCTGCTAGCGGGATCAGCCTGGCTGGCACCCTTACCCGTGGTTCTCCGGGGGGCTCTCCCCACTGTCGCCTGCAACGACGTTCCGCCGGGACGTGCTCCGGCGGCGGAGATCCAGAGCGGGAAACCCCTCCAGCGACAGTACCCGCCGGACCAGATCCGTCTGCCCCGAGATGCCCGTCTTGCGGAAGACGTTCTTCAAGTGCCAGCGCATGGTGCCCTCCGTGCGCCCGGTCATCGCTGCAATGTCCCGCACGGTTCGGCCGGAAGCCATCATGATCGCCAGGCGGCTCTCGGTCGGACTCAGGTTCAGGGCGGCCGCCACGAGCCCGGCATCGAGCCGGGGCCGGCTGACCGGATCGGCGATCAGCACGAGCGCGGCGACCCGCTGGGCGCGCAGATCCCATTCCCGCTCGGCCACGGGAGTGATGTTGACGACCAGCCTGACCCGGGCGTCGGGTCGTCCTATGGTCATCGAGCCGGCCGACGCCGGGACGCCGTGCGGGGGGAGCGCACGGGCCAGCAGCCGCTGGAGGGCGTCGTTTTCTCCCGGTATCGAGGCATTGAGGAAGCCACCCAGGTCGGACAGCCCTCCGTCCTCTCGGAGGAGGTCGCGCGCCCGGTCGTTCGCGGCCACGATGCGCGCGCGCCGGTCGAGCTGAATCACGCCCGAGCGGCCGCAGTCAAGCAAGTCCTCGAGCGAGCTGCCCAGCGCGCCGATGTCGGCCAGCACACCCCTCACCCGCGCGAAATGGCGAACGTGCGGCAGCAGGGACTCGATCATCTCGGTCTGGATTGAACTCCAGCCTCCGCCTCGTTCGATTGAATCGGCGAGGATCCACAGGATGTGCGCTCCGCCCGCCCCATCCAGGCGCACATGCAGGCCGTTCTTCTTGGTGCGCCACGACGCCCTGTTGTATGCCGGGGACAATTTCTTCTCCCGCTCGGTGTACAGCTGCCCGGTGGGTGTCAGTTCACCTTCAGGCAGACTCAGGGCGCGCGGGACTCTCTCGTCGCGATGGTAGTACGCCTTGAAGTAACGTTCGTCCTGGTCCGCGCGGCGTTCGCTGCCGTAACAGCTCTCGGCGAAGAAGATCTCCGAGTCGGCGTGCGAGCACCCCTGACCGATCACCAGGGAGGTGCCCAACGTCCTGATGGCTTCATTGATCATGCCTGCGGGCACGGTCCACGCGACATCGCCCAGCGCGGCTTCGTGCAGCGTTTCCAGGATCCGTTCGAATTGATCCTGACGACTCATTGGACAGTCCCTGCTGTGTCTGCTCGGTCGCCGATCTGACTCGCATGGAAGCGCGGGCGGCTACTGCTGCGCGCAGGAGAACGGGTGGCGACGGACTGACCACGTTGAAGCCGGTCGGCGACGAGCACGAGCGCGGCTGCCCGCTGCATTCGCGGCTCCCACGCGCGCGCCGACACGGGAGTGATCTGAACGGCCAGCCACGTCCGGGCGCCGGGGCGCCTAACCGTCATCCCGTTGTACACGGGCGAGGTATTCGTTCTCCTGCTCCGTATAGAGCTGACCCGTGGCAGTCAAATGAGCCTCGGGCACCCGGTAGATGCGCGGCACGGCTTAGTCCCGGTGGAAGAAGTGAAGTGGTCCTACTCCGTTGGAAAGTCCGAGGGCAAAGCTAAGGTGAAGTCCGGCTGGATTCTACGGTAGTCTTGTCCAACGACAAGGCCTGGAGCTGAGTGCTAGCGTACCCGCAACACCACCCCTGCGCCGACGTACATGTCCTCGGCCGCGTCATTCAACCCGAACCCGACGCGGACGTCCCACTGGAGATCTTCGTTTGCGAGCCAGGCGAGTCCGGTGTTCAGGTAGTGCTCGGTCGGTTTGCCGGCGGACCCCGCGGGCACATCGAGCCCCGACGGGACGAAGGCGTACCACTCGCCATACAGACCGGCACGCTCGCCCAAGGCCACCCCGCACGACAACGACTGGGCCCACTCCCGGTAATCCTGGTTCTGGTCCCCCACCGCAGCGTTCACCTGCGTGCTGCCCGCCAACGACACCGCCTCGGTGAAGTCCCAGCTGTACAGGAAGTTCACGCCCGGGAGGCTGCGCCCGGCGGAGAACGCATCGCCGCCGATGGGGAGCGTCACCTGCGGGAGGATCGCGGTGGCGGGCAGAACGCCGCGCTGTTCGGTCAGCGCCACCTTGATGCCCAGGTAGAGGTCTTCCAGCCCGGACTCGGTCGCAGTATGCCCTCGCGACTCGGTGGACAGTGTGACCGCACCCGCGCCCACGCGGAACTCCAGCCGGTCCGAAAGAACACCGGCGCGCAACAGGGGCTCCCCGTACGAGTGCGCCCGGGTGGTCACGCCGTCCGCATCGTCGACGCCGAAGGTGTAGCCGAATTCGAACTGCAGGACGCCGCGGCCCACCGTACTGGTCGCCTCCGTGAAGTCGGGGCGGTCCGCCACGAGCGGCTGCTGGGCGTGGGCCGCACCGCCCCAGGCCAGCATCGCCAGAACGACGGAGAGTTGTGATGCAGGGTTGATCACTGGCAATACCTGTCTGGTGTCGGGGTGGATCCCTTGCCCGCCCCAGGGGTAGGAGCGGTGATGAAACGCTTCGCGCTGGTATTCATGATCGCAGTCTTGTCCTCAGGCTGCTCCCTGATCTTCGTGGACGGCCCGCCCAAGGTCCGGCCCGGTGCGCCTCTGCCGGCCACGGCGGACTGCACCACCAGTTCGACCATGCCCATCGTCGACATAATCTTCGGGATTTCCTCACTCGTGATGATCAAGGAAATGTTGGAGCAGACCGACGAGTTCGGTTCCGAACACGTGGCAGTGTTTGCATATCCCGTCGGGTTCTTCGGATCCTCGGTCCAGGGATTCAGGCGCACCAAAGCCTGCAGGGAGTTCCTGGCAACACCCTTCGTTCCCGACACGACAGGGCTCCACGAAGCACTATCGTGGCCACGGCAGGGCCAGCCCCTCGGGCGCCTTCGACCTCCCGAACCACCCCGCCAGCGCAGCCAGACTGAGGACGTAGGGAAGCGCCAGGAATAGCGGATACGGCAGATCCGCGTCGACCGCCTGCAGCGCGAATTGCAGCGCTTCGGCCCCCCCGAAGAACAGCGCCGCCGCAACCACACCCTTCGGGCTCCACCGCCCCAGCACCACAACCGCGATCGCGATGAACCCCTTCCCGGCCGACATGTTCTCGGCGAAGGTCCCCGTGTGCACCAGACTCAGATGCGCGCCCGCCAGCCCCGCCGCCAGCCCCGCGAAGGCGACTGCCAGCATGCGCGTCCGCACCACCGGAACCCCCGCCGCGTGCGCCGCTTCCGGCGACTCGCCGACCGCCCGCAGCGACAGCCCCCAGCGTGTGCGGAAGAGAAACCAGCCGAGCACCGGCACCAGCAGATACGCCAGGTACGCGGTCACCGCCTGATCGAAGAACGCCGGCCCCACCACCGGGATCCGCGCCAGCAGCGGCACCTCCCACGCCGGCACCGTCGGCAGCTCGAGCGCCAGGCCGGTCACGCCGAAGCGGCTCTGGAAAACCGCCCCCGTGAAGCCCAGGCTGCCAATGGTCACCGCGGTCCCCGTGATGATCTGGTCGGTATTCAGCCACACCGCGAACACGGCGAAGACGAGCGCGGCCATCCCTCCGGCAAGCGCCCCGGCCGCCAATCCTCCATACGGCCCCAACGCGAGCGCACCGAGCGCCCCCCCGAGCGCGCCCCAGATCACCGAGCCCTCGAGCCCGATGTTGATCACGCCCGCCCGCTCCGAGACGGTTTCCCCGAGCGCCGCGAGCGCCAACGGCACCGCGAGTCCAACGGCTGCGACGAGGAAGGAAGAGAGGACGCCGAACTCAGCCACGGGAACCTCGGCCTGCCAGCGCCTGCCAGCTTCTGTCCACGGCGAGCACGGCGAGAATGACCAGCGCCTCGATCCCCCGGACCCATACCTCGGGCACACCCGCGTCGCGCTGCATCGCACCGCCCCCCGCACTCAGCGCCCCGAACACGATCGCCGTCACCACCACCGCCAGCGGACTGAGCCGCGCCAGCAGTGCCACCGCGATCGCGGTGTAGCCCCAGCCCGGCGAGAGCCCCTCGTACATGCGGTGCGTGACGCCCGCGACCTGCACCCCGCCAGCGAGCCCCGCGATCGCGCCCGACGCGAGAAACGCGAGCCAGACCACGGGCTTTGCCCGGAACCGTCCGCTCACCTCGGCCGCGCGCGGCGATGCTCCGACGGCGCGCAACCGGAACCCGCCGGGCGTCCGGGTCAGGTAGAGCCAGAGTGCGATCGCGATCAGGACCCCGATCAGGAATCCCAGATGAAGGCGCGTGCCGGGGATCAGCTCGGGGAGGTGTGCCGCCGCGGGGATTTCGTTGGTCTGGTTGAAGACGCCGCGTGACTCGCGCAGGGGGCCCTGCACCAGGAACTGGGCCATGAAGAGGGCCACGAAGTTCATGAGCAGCGTCGTGATCACCTCTCCCACGCCCATCCCGGTCTTCATCGCCGCGGGGACCGACGCCCACAGCGTGCCGGCCGCGGCGGCGGCGAGGAGGGTGGCCGGAATGACGACCAGGCCGTGGGCGCCGGGCAGCGCCACCGCGACAGCCACGGCGGCGAGCGCTCCCGCGTGAAGCTGGCCTTCCGCGCCGATGTTCCAGACGCGCGCCTTGAAGGCGAAGGCGACGGCCAGGCCGGTGAGGAGCAGCGGGGTGGCCCGCACCAGGGTGAAGGAAACGAAGCGGTCCCAGGTACCGAAAGCGCCCCGGAAGAGGGCAGCGAAGGCGTCGCCGGGCGGATAGCCCCCGAGCGCGAGGAGGGCGGCTGCGATGGCCAGGGTGGCGAGGAGGGCGGTGGTGGCGGTCAGCGCGGGGGTGAGCGCGCGGGAGGCGGTGCTCATCGGGCCTCGGTTCCGCGCGCGCTCAGCATCAGTTCGCCGATCGCGGTGGGGTTGTGGTCCTCGCGCGGCACCGGGATCAGGCGCCCCCGAACCATCACCGCGATCCTGTGCGACAGCTCGAGGATCTCGTCGAGATCGGCCGAGATCAGCACGACGCCGGGGGGGCGCTCTCCGCTCTTCACGAGGTTGGCGATCCGCTCGCGGACGGCGACCGTCGCCTTCACATCGAGACCGCGCGTCGGCGACTCGGCCACCAGCAGCTCACCGCTGCGCAGGAACTCCCGCCCCGTGACGACCTTCTGCTGATTGCCTCCCGAAAGGACGGCGGCGGCCGCGGCGGGCGAATCCGCACGTACGTCCATGTCGCGCACGAGCCCCGCGGCAGCCTCCTCCACGCCTGCCCAGTCGAGCCACGGCCCGTGCCGGTGATCGTCCCTTCCGTGCAGGGCAAAGGCGACGTTCTCGGAGATTGTGAATTCATTCACAAGCCCCTCTTGGGTCCGGTCCTGGGGGATCCAGCCCACCTCTTCGGGCAACTCGACCTCGCCCGAATCCGGCCGCAGCATCCCCGCGAGCACCGCGGCGAGGGTGCGCTGGCCGTTGCCTCCCACGCCGGCGATGCCGAGGATCTCGCCGCGGCGCACCTCCATGCTCAAGCTGCGGAGTGGCAACGTGCCCCCGCCGGTAACGGTCACGTCCCGGAGCTCGGCAACCACTTCGCCCTCGGCAACCACTTCGCCCTCGGCCACCTCGTCGCCCGGACCCGCCGCCACCCCACCCCCGCCGCCCATGCCCACCTCTGCCCCCACCATGGCCTCCGCCAACTCCCGGGCCGACACCTCCGCGGCCTCGCGCGTCAGCACCCACCGCCCCCGCCGCAGCACCGTCACGCGGTCGGCTGCGGCCAGCACCTCGTCCAGCTTGTGCGCCACCAGCACGATCCCGGCCCCGGCGCGCGCCACCTGACGCAGCACGGCGAAGAGCCCCTCCACCTCCTGCGGCGCCAGCACGGCCGTCGGCTCGTCGAGCAGAAGCACGCGCGTGTCGCCCATGAGCGCCTTCAGGATCTCCACCCGCTGGCGCCCCACCACCCCCAGCCCGCCGACAGCGACGTCCAACTCCACCGCCAGACCCAGTTCCTCCGCGCGCGCCTCCACCTGCTCCCGGTACCCGGGGCTGCCCACTCCGCGGCGTGTCCACGCGGCCTCGTTGAAGAGCGCCACGTTCTCGAACCCGGTGAAGCGCGGCACGAGCGAGAAGTGCTGGTGCACCATCGCGACACCGAGCCCGCGCGCCCTGCCGGCCCCCCCGGCGCCCAGCGGCTGCCCAGCGATCTCGATCCTGCCCGCATCAGGCGCCAGAATCCCGGCCGCCACGCGCGCCAGCGTCGTCTTTCCGGCGCCGTTTTCGCCCAGCAGCCCGTGGATCTCGCCCGGCGCGAGCCCAAAATCGACCTCGTCGAGCGCGGTGACCGACCCGAACCGGCGCGTCACGCCCGATAGCCGCAGGGCGTCGACCACCGTCTGCGCGCGGCCCCCGTCCGTCAGGACGAAGGCGGCTCCCCAGCCGCGGGCTCGAGAAAGTCGATGGCGGGGACCTCCAGCGAGCCCGCGATTATCGCCGCTCGCGCCTCGTCGATACGCGCGAGAGCGTCAGGCGGGATGACCCCGGCCTGTGCCGGGTTCGGGACGAACTCCACACCGCCCCCCGCCAGCCCGGTCAGGACCGGCCCGGACAGCCTACCCGCCTGCCAGTCGACGGCCGCCTGCAGGAAGACGGGAGGTATGTTGATCACCGCGCTGCCGACGATGACGTCGGGTGCGACATCGTTCTGATCGCGGTTCATCCCGAAGGCCCAGGCCGAGCGCCCGCCTTCCCGGGCTTCGCGCACGGCCTGGAAGAAGCCGAAGCTGGCCGCGTCGACATTGTGGATCAGGACATCGGCGCCCTGCCGCAACTGGGCGGCGGCGGCTTCCTTCGCAGCCGAGGCGTCGTCCCAGCTGCCGATGAACGTCTCCAGCACCGCCGCGTCCGCCCTCACCGCCTTCACACCCGCTTCAAAGGCGATGAACGTGCCCTTTGCGCTGGGGATCTCGACGCCGCCGACCATCCCCACCGTCCCCGACTGCGTAATGGCTCCGGCAGCCATGCCCGCGAGGTAGGTCGCCTCGTTCGCCCCGAAGATGATGGGGACGACGTTCGCGGAGGACCGGGACCCCGACGAGACCACGAAGGTGACGTCGGGGTACTGCTCCCCGGCGCGGCTCGCGGCGTCCTGGTACTCGAAGCCGTGTCCGAAGATCAGGCCGTAGCCCGACTCGGCGTACGAAATGAAGGCCTCGTCGAACTCCGCGGGCGTCCGGGTCTGCTGATGGGAAACGCGGAACCCCAGCGAATCGCCGATCAGCTGCAGGCCTTCGTAGGCGCCTGCGTACCAGCCGGCATCGCTCACCGGGCCGGCGGTGAGTAGGGCGGCGGCGGGCTGTCCGGTGTCGGCTGCCGGGTCGGTGCCACAGGCTGCTGCGGCGAGCGACAGGAAAAGCGCGGCGGCGCGCGAACGGCTGTGGCCGCGATCCATCATCGCCAAGCGGAAATCTTTCATTGCAATGCCGAGTCTGTATCTGCTCTGGTGGCCCGTCAACGTCAGACGGTACAATATACGCGGATCCCTTTACCGGGTGCCCCTGGTTCCCCTCGACCCCGATTGGAAAACCCATGAGCCAACCCCGCGACCATTGGAGCTCCAACGCAGGCCTCGTCCTCGCCGCCACCGGCAGCGCGATCGGCCTCGGCAACCTCTGGAAGTTCCCGTTCATCACCTGGGAGAACCAGGGCGGAGCGTTCGTCCTCGTCTACCTGATCTGCATCGCGGCGGTCGGCCTGCCGATCATGATGGCGGAGCTGCTGATCGGGCGGCGGAGCCAGAAGAGCGCGGTAGGGGCGTTGAAGGACGCCGTGGCGTCGAAATGGCCAGCGGGCCAGAAGCTCGGAGGACTGGTGGGGGGATGGGGCGTGCTGGCCGGCTTCATTTTGCTGAGCTACTACACGGTCATCGCGGGGTGGTCGCTCTACTACTTCGCGCAATCGATCGGGTGGACCCTCGGTGGCTTCCCGGCCGACCTGTCGCCCGGCGAGCTCTTCGATACACAGGTGAGCAACGCGGGCCTGCAGCTGGCACTCTCCCTGAGCTTCAGCATCGGGACTATCGCGGTCGTCTACTTCGGGGTCAGCAAGGGGATCGAACGGATCGCGCGGCTCTTTCTGCCGATCCTCTTCGGGATCCTGCTGCTGATGCTCTTCAGTGCGCTCAGCATGAGCGGATCCGGCGAGGCGCTGGCCTTCATCTTCCGCCCCAACTTCGCCGACCTGACCAGGGACGCGGTTCTGGAAGCACTGGGCCACTCGTTCTTCACCCTGTCGCTCGGCATGGGGGCGATGATCACCTACGGCTCCTACATCTCGCGCAAGCACTCGGTCGTGAAGGCGTCGGGAGCAATCGTGGCGCTGGACACGATCATCGCGCTGGTCGCCACCGTGATCATGTTCTCGGTGATCTTCTCGGTGGCCGGGATGCGCGACGCGGTGGGCGGCTCGACGGTCGGGATGCTCTTCATCTCGCTGCCGGAGCTGTTCTACACCGAGGTGCCCTTCGGCGTTGTGCTGGGGCCGCTCTTCTACGTGCTGGTGGCGCTGGCCGCGCTGACCTCGACGATTTCGCTCCTCGAGGTGGTGTCCGCCTACCTGATCGACCAGCGCGGACTGACGCGCCACAAGGCGACGATCGGGGCAGGTGCAGCGATCTTCGTGTTCACCATCTTCGCCGCGCTGTCGTTCACGGGAAGGGGCTGGCTCTCCACCATGGAGATCTTCGAAGGCAAGGCCGGCTGGTTCTCGACCGCCGACCACCTCGTTTCCAACTGGATGTTGCCGACGGGCGGGTTCTTTCTCACGCTGGCGGCGGGCTGGTTCATGACCCGCGAGGCGACGAAGAGCGAACTGATGGACGGCACCGAGCCGCGCTGGTTCCACTACGGCGCGTGGCGCTTCTTCATCCGCTGGGTGGCTCCGATCGCCGTTGCCACAATCATCTACTTCGTGATCACGGGGACGGACTTCAGTTGAGGGGCGCCGCCGCCACCGGATTGATCCACGGCCGCGCCACGGAGGGCAGGCTGCGGTGAGCGGCGGGCCGCACTCGGGTGTTTGTCGGCCAAAAAAGGGCAAAAGTGGCGGACAAACCGGCTCTGAGGCCCCGCGTGTCGCGAAACGCCCCCGCGATATCTCCTTCGGCGGCCGCGTCCTCTTCCTCGCGGACGACGCCGAGCTGATTCGGCGCCAGCTCCACGACGGGGTTGACCTCGACCTCACGCCCGAGCTCAAGGCTCAACTCCGCGACCAGATCAGCACCGACGAGATCACCCCCGCCTACATCTGCTTCTTCTACGACGAGACGCTGGGCGAATTCCCGTACCTGGGGCTGCGGGTCGCGAGCGAGGGGGCGGGCGGGGCGGGCAGCGCAGACGCCCCCGACGAAGCCCCCATCGAACGCGGCACCGTCAAGAACGCCGGCTTCATCTGCTCCGTCGCCGGCAAGCGCCGCGGCAAGGGATCCAGCCGCGAGCAGAGCCCCTACGCCGAACTCATGGCCGGCATCAAGGTCGTCGTCAGCGAGAGCATCGAGCGCATCTACAACGAGAACTGCCAGAACCTCGGCATCCTCACCACCACCGATTTCGGCCTCATCGAGCGCATCCGCTCCGGCGAGCTGATCCCGCTGAGCGAATTCACGGCCGGCACCGACGACATCACCCGCCAGATCATCGAATACGGCGGCCTGTTCGAGTTCAACATGGCGCGGCTGGGGGGGGAAGTGACGCTGCCGGCGCCGCGCGCGGGGGCACGCCCCATGACCCTCGGCGAGAAGATCTTCGCGCGCAAATGGGTCGTGGACGCCGCCAACCAGCAGATCGGCACCGTCCACACCGAGCCCGGCGAAGCGGGCTTCTTCCGCGCCGACATCCGCTTCTCACACGAATACGTGACCCCCATGGCGGCCATCTTCTTCGAGCAGAAGTTGGGGGCCGACGCCAACGTTCTCGACCCCGACACCATCCTCTTCTTCCGCGACCACCTCACCTTCCTGCACAAGGTGATGAGCCAGGAGCGGATCGAGCAGGGCCTCCTCGAAGTCGCCAACCAGCTCGAGGTCAAGCAGCGCGAGTTCGCCGACAAGCAGGGCATCCGCCTCTACGGCGAACAGCAGGGCCACGTGATGGGCTCCGAGGCGATCTGCCACTCCAAGATCCTGGAGGACTACGCCGAGCCCGGCATGCTGATCATCGGCACCGATTCGCACACTCCCCACGCGGGGGCGGTCGGCGCGCTGGCCTTCGGCGTCGGCACCACGGCGATCTTCAATTCGTGGATCACGAAGGACGTCCGCGCGCGCATCCCGCCGTCGTTCAAGGTCGTCGTCACCGGCACGCCGCCCGCCAACGTCACCGCCAAGGACCTCATGCTCGAGATCCTGCGCCACCCCTACGTGCGCGACGGCCACGCCATCGGCCAGATCATCGAGTACGCGGGCCCGGTCGTGGAAGGGCTGTCGGTGGATGAGAGAGCGACCATGACCAACATGGCCGCGGAAGTGGGCGCATTCACGGGCCTCGTCGCGGCCGACGAGAGAACGGTCGAGTTCCTCGTGCAGGAACGCGGCATGCACCTGGGCCGCGCCCGAGCGCTGGTCGAAGGCGTGCACAGCGACCCCGGCGCCGAGTACGTCAAGGTCATCGAGATCGACGCGACCGGCCTGCGCCCCATGGTCGCGCTGCCCGGCGATCCCGGGAATGGCCTCTACATCGACGAGCTCACCGACCCGGTGCCGATCGAGATCGCCTACGCCGGATCCTGCACCGCCGGCAAGAAGGAGGACATGGACATGTACGCCCGCGTCTTCCGCGAGGCCCGCGACCGGTGGGGCCTCGGCGTCCACCCCGACGTGAACTGCTACATCCAGTGCGGCTCGACCGACGTGCGAGAATACGCGCGCGAGCAGGGGTACCTGGACCTGTTCCGCGAGATCGGCGCCGAGTTCATCGAGCCGGGATGCGGCGCGTGCATCGCCGCCGGGCCGGGGGTCACCCGCACGGCCGAGCAGGTCTCGGTGTCGTCCCAGAACCGCAACTTCCCGGGCCGCTCGGGGCCGGGCCAACTGTACCTGGTGTCGCCGTATTCCGTGGCCGCGTCGGCGGTGGCGGGCAGGGTGGTGGGGTGGGAGCCGGGGGCGCGGGTGGAGCAGGTGGGGGTGGGGAAGCCGAGGATGCCGGTGTTGGCGTAGGGGGGGGCCTGGGCCTGCGGGTCAGGTCATGGCGGGCAGATCAACTCCATTCGCGGCTCCTGCGGCGGCCAGAGCACGATCCAGCGTGGCCAGGGGCAGTCGCAAGCGCAGGGCCAATTCCAGGTACATGGCATCGTAGACGGAAAGGCGGTTTTCATGGGCGAGGTCGAGAACGCTGCCCCATATGCGCGCAGCGGAGACTGGATCGATCTCGATGGGCAGCGCCGCCAGGCTATTGCGGATTCGTGCCCAGTCCTCCCTGATGATTCGCCCGCGGGAGGTGGCTACTCGAAGAACGTTTCCGACTTCTATCGGCCAGAGGGCCGGGACAAAGGCTCTGCCTCCGACCAGAGAATCTCGCATTCGTTCGGTCGCTTCCGTCGCCTCGTCCGGGAAAACCCATGCCATGGTCACGGAGCAATCGAGCACATAGGCCATCAGCGCTTGCGACCTTCTTCAATCATGTCACGAACGGACAGACCGCCTAGGCTGTGGGTCTCCTGGAAGTCCTTCAGGTCGGCGATCGCTGCCTGGATCTTGGCCGTGTCTCGAGCCTGGAAAGGAACCAGCTCTGCGACGGGCCGATCGTGCTTGGTGATGACGAACCGCTCTCCCGCCTCAACGCGGCGCAGGAGGCGAGGCAGGTGCGTCTTGGCTTCAAATGCGCCAATTCGGGACATCGGACTGGATCCTGGATGAGGCTTAACAGACTAGACGGCGACTAGTTTAAAGCTACACAGACCCTCCCGCAAGTTATCGCCCCCCCGCCGGACATTTCGAAAATGGCACCGGTCGACCGTCACCAGGTCACCGGCCGACCGAGAAGACCGGACCCGGCCTGACAGCCGTGCAGGTGCCCGGTACCGAGAGGCTTGCGGTCACTGCGAGCTATCGGTGGAGCCCCGGGGGCTGGCCGCGAATCGCGGAAGTGTCATACACTCTTAGCCTAGCGCGGAACTGAAGGATCCCCAGACGCGGGTCTACCTGATCGGAAGGGACCGGGCGCGGTTTCCTCCGGGTGATCGGTGTAACAACACCTGCTCCGAGAAAAGGGGCTTGCCTCAATGGACCATGCTGCGTTGTTACTCCGGCTGGTGATTCCCGTCGTGCTCCACGCGGGATGTCAGCCAGAGGATGCGCCGAAACCAGCCGTCGTCCACCTGGACGACGTGGCGGGCGAAGGGCCTCAGATTGTCGTGCAACCGGCTCGTACGCTCCACCCGCGGGCCATGCTGGTCGTGCCTGACACGACCCCGGAGTCGTCCTGGCTGAACGTCGTCCTGGATCTCCGGTATGACGCTGTTTCCGGCACGATATTCGCGATGGACAGGATGGCCGGAACGCTGGCCGAAATGGATACCCTGGGAACGCTTGTGCACCTGTACGGCGGGGGCCGCGGTGAAGGTCCCCACGAGGTTCGCGACTGGGTCGACTACAGCTTCTCGCCTTCCGCCGTCGTGTTGCTAGATCGGGGAAACACGAAGGTGATGGTCTACCCTCGACTGGGTTCACGTGTGGACCCGTTCCCCGTTCTCCGCTCGTATCGCAGCATCGCCATGACGGGGGAAGAGACGATCCTGCTGGTGCCGGGCCAAGGGCCCAACGCAGTGGACGTCTATTCCACCACCGGCGACCTCGTGGACGGCATCGGGAAGTCCGAGGATCTGCCCGTCCGCTGCACTGCGGAAGTGGATTGCGACAGGGCCCGCAGAATGTGCATGGGCTGCGTCGTGCGCGTCGTGGGTGACGCCGTTGCGGTCATGAACACGGAGTCGGATCTGCTGACGGTGTTCGGGGCGGACGACGGCTCTGCGCGCACCTTGGATCTGCGGGCACGCATCCCGCTGCTGCGGGAGTGGATCGCGACGGACAGGCCCGAGTTGGCTCGCATGCATGAGCGTGCGGCCGCCCGCTCGGGTGGCGCGACCGTGAGCGAAGTACTCAAGAGCTATTTCAGTAACGTCCACACTTCTCCGGACGAACGGCTGGCACTCTCGATCAACCCCGCCGGACCCGTCCTGCGGGTGTCCGGCTACCAGTATTGGCTGGTGGATATCGGAACTCTCGAGGTCGAGAGCACGATGTTCAGCGATCCCTCGCAGGGGATGCGAGCGACGGGTTGGCCGACGGTGTTTGGAGTCCAGCGGCGGAGTTACGCGATCTACCGCCTGCAAGATTGATCTTACTTGGCCCGGCTGTCCTAGCCTGACCAGAGGGGACGGCCGGATTACCGTACGGCCGAGAGGTATCTGGCTTTCATCAACAGCTTCTGCGACGCGCGGGGGCGCTGGCCGAGCCGGAGGAGACGGCGAGCAGAGGAACGCCGCGATTGGCTGGCGCGGACGAGATGTTCGCCGAGTTCGAAAAAAGGTCGGCGGCCAACGGGTTCGTCGAGGTCCGACGACGTCTCCTCCCGCTCCCGGTCCAGCGTCTCCCGGTCCAGCCCGAGGCAGTACCGGTGCCTTCGTGGTCGCGCACAACGACAGCCAGCACCGACATCTCCACGTCGTCGTCAACAGGGTGTCGGCCGAGGACGGCCGGGCGGCGAGCCGGAGCAACGACCGCCTCCGGCTGTCCCGGTGGGCCGAGCGTTGGGAGCGCGAACACGGCGGCATCCGTTGCGCTCGCCGGGTCGAGCACAACCGGCAGCGGGGCGGCGGGAAGTTCGTGGTGGACCGCGAGGCGGCCGCTGACGCCCGTTTCCGCCGAGGCGCGGGGAATGAATGTCGCTGTTCGACGACATTGCCCCAAAGTCGTCGTTCATCGACATTGCTCAAAAGTCGCCGAACGGCTACAATCTGTGTCATGCGAATCCGTACACCGGTCGATTTCGGCCTGATGATCCGCCAGGCGAGGCGGTCGCGGGGAATGACCCAGCAACAACTTGCGCGTGCCGCTGCCGTCGGGCGCCAGTGGATCGTGGCCATCGAAGCGGGAAAGCCGCGAGCTGAGCTCGGGAAGGTGCTACAGACTCTGGCTGCGCTGGACTTGTCGCTGAGCATACACGGGGAAGGGGTACCCGAGACCCGGAAGTCCCACCTTCCGATAGAGACCATCGATCTCCAGGCCGTTCTGGATGCGCACCGGCGCACATCGCCGTGAGAGAGCTCCTGATCGCGTTGGCCGATGGCTGTCTGGTCGGCGAGATCGGGCGTGACGCCAGAGGGCGGCTCAGCCTCGAATACGACGCTGCCTGGAGTCAGGATAATTCGGCGTATCCGCTTTCTCTCACGATGCCGCTTACTGTCCCCAACCACGGTCATGACAAGATCGAACCATGGCTTTGGGGACTCCTCCCCGATAACGAGAGCGTACTGGCGCGCTGGGCTCGGAGGTTTCAGGTGTCGGCGCGCAGTGCTTTCTCACTGTTGAGCGCCACCGGAGAGGACTGCCCGGGCGCGGTTCAACTGGTCCGGCCGGAACGGGTTGATCGTCTGCTGGCTTATCGGCCCGGGGAGGTGTTGGAGCCCCATGTGGCTACGGCATCCGGCGAGGTCGCATGGCTGACGGCCACCGAGGTCGAGGCCCGGCTGCGCACACTACGGCAAGACAACAGCGCCTGGCGGCTGGACGAGGATGTCGGGCAATTCAGCCTTGCGGGTGCACAGTCCAAAACGGCGCTTCTATTCGAGGACGGCCGCTGGGGCATCCCTCAGGGCGTGACGCCCACAACCCACATCCTGAAGCCCCCGATCGACGGCTTCCCCGGGCACTGCGAGAACGAGCACCTATGTCTGGCTCTGGCAGAAGCCTTGGGCATTCCCACCGCACGATCCCAGGTAAGTCGCTTCGGGCAGGAGACCGCCATAGTCGTCGAGAGGTATGATCGGATCGCCACCGCAGGACGCCTGGTTCGGCTGCACCAGGAAGACCTATGCCAGGCGTTGGCGCGCAACCCCTTCAACAAATACGAGAGCGACGGCGGGCCGGGCTGCCGGGACATCTCCGGCGCAATTCGATCCCACTGTACCCGCCCGGGCGAAGATCTTCGCATGTTCGCAAAGGCGGTCGCGCTGAACTGGGTCATCGGCGGCACCGACGCTCACGCCAGGAACTTCTCACTCCTGATCGGCCCCGGGGGGGATGCCAGACTCGCCCCACTCTACGATCTCGCCAGCGCCCTGCCCTATCCGGGCCACTACGCTCCGAGACTCAAGCTGGCGATGAAGATCGGCGGAGAGTCGCGGCTCGGGTACGTCCAGGTGAGGCATTGGGAGTGGTTCGCAGGCGAGGTGCAGCTGCCGCCGGACGAGGTGCTGGAGATCTGCGAATCCGTGGCCGCCGAGACCCCCGATGGAGTGGACGCCCCCTCCCGGCGGCATCGCAATGTGCCAAGATGGTACTGAAGCGACTGAGTCGACCATCTGAGGGAGGAGGCATCCACATGGAAGAGGTTACCATCATCGGG
>LXNI01000181.1_pt1 | contig 78545 bp, 72 predicted proteins | sample 809091 | NCBI WGS metagenome assembly LXNI01 (sample SAMN04870527, study PRJNA318959) | sponge metagenome | biome: 01000161; feature: marine sponge reef; material: water | host: Sarcotragus foetidus | place: Greece: Milos, Mediterranean Sea | collected 2013-05-29 | depth 5-7 m
TGGCTCGAGCACAGCCTGTTCGCCACGGAAGCCTTCGTGCTCACGAATGCCGAGCTCCCGGACCGGGGCGCGACGGTGGTGAGCAGCTATGCGAACGGTTTCTCGACCGGGGAGAACCCCGCCGCCGCCGACGGCTCGGCCCGCTGGGAGGGCCTGGTGATCGGCCGCGACATGAGCGCGTCCGAGAGCCGGGGCCAGGTGGTCGTGGGTGACGCTGACGTGACCGTCGAGTTCGGTACCGCTGCCATGACGGCGGATGTCGAGTTCACCGGGATCGTGAACGTCGAGACCGACGATCCGCATGACGACATGGCGTGGAGCGGCATGGCGGTGGAGGGTGGCGCGTTCGCCCACGGCGAGGCGGCTGACGACACGATCTCGGGGCGGTTCTTCGGCCCCAACGAGGAGGAGGTCGGCGGCGTGTTCGAGCGGGCCGGCATCGCAGGCACGTTCGGCGGCAAGCGCACCTCGGACTGAGCCCTGCCCGCACGTGCTACAGGAGGGGCTTGGCGGAGAGCGTTCGCAGGAACGTATCCAGGGTAGAATCGTAGGTGGTCCCCACCCCGTCGTCGTCGAAGACGACCAGGTGCTCCAGCTTGGGGAGCAGCTCGACGCGATCGCCGGTCCTGTGCTTGTGGTGCGATTCTGCGATGCACAGGAGGCGCTCGTCGTTCTCGAGCGCCGTCAGATACTGGTAGTGGGAGCCCCGAAACGAGATCTCCACGATTTCTCCCATGAGCTCGCTGGCATGGTCGTGAATGATGTCGTCGGGCCTGACCAGAATTTCGACGGTGCTGCCCGGCGCGATATCGTGGCCCTGGTGCACGCTGTGGATGCCGAGGACCGAGCGTAGCCTCGTCCCGTCGATCGCCGTCGCCCTGATCAACTGGCCTTCGCCGACGAACTGCGCCACGAATTTCGAGTTCGGCAGGTGATAGAGCACGTAGGGCTCGTCCCACTGGTGGATGCGGCCTGCGTCCATGACACCGACCTGGTCCGCCATGGCGAAGGCCTCGTCATGGTCGTGCGTGACCAGGACCGCGCTCATATTCTCGTGCTTCAGGATGCGTCTCACCTCCGGCACGATGGTCAGCCTCAGCTCGGCGTCGAGGCTGGAGAACGCCTCGTCCATCAGCAGGAGCTTGGGCTTCGGCGCCATCGCCCGCGCCAGCGCCACGCGCTGCTGCTCGCCGCCGGAGAGCGAATGCGGCATGCGCTCGCCGTAGCCCGCGAGCCCGAAGAGCGCCAGCAGCTCGTCGACCCGGCGGCGCTGCTCCGCCTTCGTCGCGCCCCGCAGCCCGAAGGCGACGTTGCGGCCGACGTCGAGATGCGGAAAGAGCGCCACATCCTGAAACACCATGCCGATCTGGCGCAGCTCCGGCTCCACCACGGCCTCCGGCGCGGACAAAGGCTCGCCGTTCATGGAGACGGTGCCGCTCAGCGGCCGCTCGAACCCGGCGATCGCGCGGAGCAGGGTCGACTTGCCGCAGCCGCTCGGCCCCAGCAGGCTCCCGATCTGCCCGGTGGCGAGGGTGAATGAGGCGTCCGTCACCACCACCTTGCCGCCGTAGCCGAGCGATAGCGAGTCGATCGTCAGCACCGGCCTATTCCTGCCCTGCCTGGCCGCGCGAGATCGTGCGGCTCAGGAGGATCACCGGAACGACGCCGACCAGCACGATCATGATCGATGGCGCTGCCGCATCCGCCAGCCGCTCGTCGGAGGCGAGCTCGTAGGCGCGCACCGCGAGCGTGTTGAAGTCGAACGGCCGGAGGATGAGCGTCGCCGGCAGCTCCTTCATCACGTCGACGAACACGATCAGCAACGCCGTCAACACCGTGCTCCGCATCAGTGGAACATGGATCTCGGCCAGCACCTGGATCGGCCTCCGCCCGAGCGAACGCGTCGCATAATCAAGGCTTGGCTTGATCTTGTCCAAGCCGTTCTGCACGGCGCCGAGCGAAATCGCCAGAAACCTCACCGTGTAGGCAAAGAGAAGGGCCACGATGCTGCCGGAGAGCACGAGGCCGATCCGCTCGCCCGTGAGCGACTTCGCAAGGTCGATCAGGCGGTGGTCGAGCCATGCCAGCGGCACGATGACGCCGATTGCGACGATGGCGCCGGGTATGGCGTAGCCGAGGCCGGAGACGCCGACGGACGCGCGCACCAGCTTCGTGTTGCGGTTGCGCCGCGCGTAGCCCAGCACCAGGGCGCAGGCCACGGCGATCACCGCCGCAAGCGCCGCCAGGTAGAAGGAGTGCCAGATCAGTATCAGAAACGAGGAGCCGCCCCAGTCTGCGTCGCCGATCGCCCACTTGAGAAGAACCGCGCCGGGCAGGATGAACCCCAGCACCACCGGCAGCGAGCACGAGAGCCAGGCCCAGACGGCCCGCCTGCCGCTCAGCCGAATGCGATGCTCGTGGCGGTCGGCGCCGCCTGCGTCATAGCGGGCCTTGCGGCGCGAGTAGCGCTCCAGGACGATCAGCAGGACGACGAAGAGCAGCAGCGCGGCCGAGAGCTGCGAGGCTGCGGTGATGTCGTCGAAGCCGTAGAAGGTGCGGAAGATGCCCGTGGTGAAGGTGCTGACGCCGAAGTACTGGACCGTGCCGTAGTCGGCGAGCGTTTCCATCAGCGCCAGCGAGACGCCGGTGGCGATCGCGGGCCGCGCCAGCGGAATGGCGAGGCGGAAGAAGCTCTGCCGCACGCCGTAGCCGAGGGTGCGGCTCACTTCGAGCGTTGCGGCGGAGCGCTCGAGAAATGCCGCGCGCGCCAGCAGGAAGACGTAGGGGTAGAGAACGAGGCCCAGCATCACGATGGCGCCGCCGAGCGAGCGGATCGGCGGGAACCAGTAGTCCCCGCGCCCCCAGCCGGCGACGTCGCGGATGAAGGTCTGGACCGGGCCGGGATAGTCGAGCAGCCCGGTGTAGGTGTAGGCGATGATGTAGGCGGGGAAGGCGAGCGGCAGGGGCAGCAGCCAGACGAAGAGCCGCCGCCCCGGGAACGCGCAGACCGCCGTGAACCAGGCGGCGGGCACGCCGAGGATCAGCGTCAGCGTGCCGACGCCCAGCATGAGGATCAGGGAGTTGACGACGTATTTCGCGAGGACGGTGTCCCACAGGTGCGCCCACGTGGCCCCGCTGCCGCTGCCGAACACCGATGCCACGATGACGAGCACCGGCAAGGCCACGACGAAGGCGAGAAGCGGCGCGGACGCCGCAACCCATCTCGAGGCCGACAGTGGTGACGAGGCGATCATCGCGGGCCTGGCCGTCGTCAAGGTGTGCTGGCCAGTCTTATCGCCGGACGCGCCCCGCCCCCGCAAGTCGGCGGGGGCGGGTGATCAAGGCCAGCCGGCGCGGTCCATCAGCTCCACGGCCCGGCGATTGTTCGCGCCGAGCATCGTCAGGTTGAGGGAGTCTTCGTCGAAGGTGCCGAAGGAGGCCAGCGTGTCCGAGACCGGCACGCCGGGGACGACCGGGTACTCGTGGTTGACCTCCGCGTACCAGGTCTGCGCCTCGGGCGAGACCAGGAACTCGATCAGCCGGAGCGCGCTGTCCCGGTTCTGCGCGTGGGCCGTGATGCCGACGCCGCTCACGTTCACGTGGGTGCCGCGCTCGCCCTGGTTGGGCCAAAAAATCTTGAGCGCGGCGGCAACGGCCCGGTCCTCTTCCTTCTCGCTCGCGGCGAGGCGGCCGAAGTAATACGTGTTGGCGACGGCGAGGTCGCATTCGCCAGCCGCAGCCGCTCTCAGCTGGTCGGTGTCGCCGCCGGCCGGCGGGCGGGCGAAGTTGGCGACCATCCCTTCGGCCCAGGCCTGCGTTCGCTCGGCGCCGTTCGCCTCGATCATCGAGGCGACCAGGGACTGGTTGTAGATGTTGCCGGAGGAGCGGATGCAGATCCGCCCTTCCCACGCCGCGTCCGTCAATCCCTCGTAGGTCGAGAGCGCCGAGGCGTCGACCCTGTCGGGCGCGTACATGATGGTGCGCGCCCGCTTCGACAGCGCGACCCAGTAGCCGTCGGCATCGCGCAGGTGCGCGGGCACGGCGGCGTCGATGCTCTCGCTCCCGATCCGCTGCAGCACCCCGGCCTCCTTGGCGCGGTGCAGCCTGCCCGCATCCACCGTGACGAAGACGTCCGCCGGCGACGCGTCGCCCTCCAGCTGGAGCCGCTTGAGCAGGGCGTCGGCCTTGCCGGTGACCAGGTGGAACTCGATCCCGGTCTCGTCCTGGAAGCGCTCCAGGATGGGGAGAATCAGCGCTTCCTTGCGGGCGGAGTAGATGTTGACGGCCTTGGCGTCCTCGGCGGAGAGCGCGCTCGGCGCGAGCAGCGCGCTGCACAGGAGGGCGAGCGTCGCGGCGAGTGTGGCGCTGCGTATAGTAATCGTTCGCATCATGTGATCGGTCTTTCGTCGGTCTCGGCTACGGTTGAGCGTCTGCCGGGCGGGAGGATGAGCCTCGGGTCAGGGAGAAGGGGCGCTATGTGAACGCACCTTAGTATAGTTCCAGACTGTTGTGCTGTCCAGGCATATGACGCGGCGCTCGATGCCGCGCCGGGATACCTGAGCCGCAAACGTTTCGAGGAGGAACAGTCCCGCTCCACTTGCGAATCGCCCCGGTTCCAAACGACAATCATTCCGGGTCTGATGGATTGCGCGCGTGACGCATGAGTCGCGAATCGCTGGGTAGAGAGGCGGTAGCCGAAGGCGACGGCCCGGCAGGGGCCGGGCAGCGCCTGTTCGCGGCCTACGAGACCCGCCCGGCCTTCTACGACGAGATGTTCGAGGCCACCGGCGTGCCGCGCGCCCACTGCCGCGCGCTCTGCGAGGCGCTCGACGGGATGCGCCCCGCCGAGATCGCCGCCATGCAGGAGTACGCCGAGCGCTCCTTCCTGCATCAGGGGATCACGTTCGCGGTCTACGGCGAGGACGGCGCGCAGGAGCGGATCATCCCCATCGACTTCCTGCCGAGGCTCGTGGACGCCGCCGACTGGGACCTGGTCGAGCGCGGCCTGAGCCAGCGCCTGGAAGCGCTCAACCGCTTCCTCGCCGATGTCTACGGGCCGGGGCGGATTCTCGAGGACGGGGTCGTGCCGGTGGACCTGGTGCGGGGCTGCCCGCAGTACCGGGTCGAGATGCGGGGCCTCGAGGTGCCCCACGGCGTCTACGTGGCACTCTGCGGCACCGATATCGTGCGCACCAACGACGGCTTCGTGGTGCTGGAGGACAACCTGCGCGTGCCGTCGGGCGTCTCCTACATGCTGGCCAACCGGCGCGCGTTGAAGACCAGCCTGCGCAACCTCTTCCGCCGTCACCGGGTGCGCGGGATCGAGCACTACGGCCGGCTGCTGCGCCAGACGCTGGCCGAGCTCGCGCCGCCCGGCGTCTCGGACCCCTGCATCGTCCTGCTCACCCCCGGCGTCTACAACTCCGCCTTCTACGAGCACATGTTCCTCGCCCAGGAGATGGGCGTGGAGCTGGTGCAGGGCAGCGACCTCGTGGTCCACAACGGCTTCGTCTACATGCGCACGACCGCGGGCCTGCGGAAGGTGGACGTGATCTACCGCCGCATCGACGACGACTTCATCGACCCCCTGGCCTTCCGCCCCGATTCGCAGCTCGGCACGCCCGGCCTCTTCTACGCCTACCGGCTCGGCAACGTGACCATCGCCAACGCGCCCGGCACCGGCGTCGCCGACGACAAGAGCATCTACGCCTACGTGCCCGACATGATCCGCTACTACCTGAGCGAGGAGCCGCTGCTCTCCAACGTCGAGACCCATCTCTGCCGCAATCCCGAGGGGCTGGAATACACGCTCGACAACCTGGAGACGCTGGTCGTGAAGATGGTGGGCGAATCCGGCGGCTACGGGATGCTCGTGGGCCCCCACGCCTCGCCGGCCGAGCGTGCGGCCTACGCGGAGGAGATGCGGAAGAACCCGGCCAACTTCGTCTCCCAGCCCGTGCTCGACCTCTCCGTCTCGCCTTGCCTCACGGACACGGGCGCGGCGCCGCGCCACGTCGACCTCCGCCCCTTCGTGCTGCGCGGGAACGAGACCCGCCTCGTCCCCGGCGCCTTCTGCCGCGTCGCCCTCGTCGAGGGCTCGCTCGTGGTCAACTCGAGCCAGGGCGGCGGCGGCAAGGACCTCTGGGTGCTCTCCGACTAGCCCCATGCTGTCGCGCAACGCCCAGGGCCTCTACTGGATGGCCCGCTATCTCGAGCGCGCCCAGCACGGCTGCCACCTGCTGGCGGAGCAGTTCGTCATCATCGAGGACCGCCCGGTCGAGCAGATCGACCAGGGCTGGCGGCGCGTCTACGCCGCGGTGGGCCGCACCCCGCTGGGCGGGCACCTGGACCCGCCGCCCGACGACGAAGACTTCATGCTGGCCGACGCCTACACGCTGGCCGACGACCTGACCTTCGAGCCGACCAACCCCAGCGCCATCCGCAACTGCGTCGCAGCCGCGCGCGAGAGCGCCCGGCAGGTCCGCAACATCATCCCCGACAAGATGTGGTCCTCCCTCAACCTCGCCTACTTCGACCTGCGCGACGTCGAGATGGACGCCATCTGGAACCAGCAGCCGGGCAGCTTCTACGACCGCACCGAGGGCGCGCTGCGCACCGTCTCGGGCGTCGCCGAGGGCACGATCTACCGCGACGACGGCTGGTACTTCCTCCAGCTCGGGCGCTTCGTCGAGCGCGTGCAGTCCATTTCCGCGCTGATCGACGCGCACATCGCGCTGTTTCCGACGGCCGCCCCCGACAGCGACGCCGACTGGCTCTCCCTGCTCTGGATCTGCGAGGCGCACTTCGCATACCGCCGCCTCCACTCGCAGGGCCTCCGCCCGACCAGCATGGTCGACTTCCTGGTCGCCGACCCCTCGCTGTCGCACTCGATCCGCCATGCGCTGGGGCGCATCGTCGAAGCGCTCGACGCGGTCGCCGCCGGCCCGCCGCTGCGGACCGAAGCGGAACGCCGCGCGGGGCGGATGGCCGCCGGCATCGACCACGACTGGCCCGATCGCGACCCCCACGACGACGCCGCCACGCGCGCGGCGCTACAGGCGATCGGCGCCTCGTGCCGCCACCTGCACGACGACATCGCGGGCACGTACTTCAACTACGAGATCGAGGACGCACCGTGAGCGGAGACACGCCGCGGCGCTTCCTGGTCGAGCACCTGTCGGATTTCCGCTACCAGGAGCCGGCGCAGGGCAGCCTGATGGTGCTGCGCCTGCGCCCGCGCGAGGACGGCGGGCAGCGGGTCGCCTCGTTCTCGCTCGAGATCGAGCCCGCCGCGTCTCCCGTCGCGTTCGCGGACGCCTTCGGCAACGCCTGCCATCTGTTCAACGTCCACCGCGCGCACGAGCACACCGCCGTTCTCTCGCAGGCGGACGTGGAGACCGCGCCCGCGCCCGATCTGCCGAACCGCATGGGAAGGGACGCCTGGGACGCGCTGGCGCAGATCGCCGCGCCGCTCGATCACTTCGAGTTCCTGTCACCCAGCCGCTTCGCCCGCCCGAGCCCGGCGCTCGCCGCCTTCACCCAGGCCAACGGGCTCCGACGCGGCGACGATCCCCTCTCCTCGCTGCTGGAGATGAGCCACGCGCTGCACTCCGCGTTCCGCTACGCGCCGGGCAGCACCGCGGTGGACTCGCCCATCGAGCACATCCTGGAGACCGGCAGCGGCGTCTGCCAGGACTACACCCACGTGATGATCGCCATTGCGCGGGCGTGGGGCGTGCCCAGCCGCTACGTCTCGGGCTACATCCATCGTGAAGGCGTGCCCGGCGAGCAGACGCCCGAAGGCGCGAGCCACGCCTGGGCCGAGTTCCTCCTCCCCGACCTCGGATGGCTCGGCATCGATCCCACCAACGACACCCTCGCCGACCACCGCCACGTCCGCGTCGCCGTGGGCCGCGACTATGCCGATGCGGCGCCGACGCGGGGCGCGGTGTTCGGCGGCGGAGAGTCCCAGCTCGACGTGCGGGTGAGGGTATCGGAGGACGGCGAGCCCGAGCCTCGCATCGCACCCCGGCCGGAGCGCCCGTTCATGAGCGACGCCACGCCCACCCCCATGGTCCCGCAGGCCGGCGGCGACCAGTAGCCGCCTTGCGCGCGGCTGCGGCGCGTGCGTCCCGCGTTGTGACACCGGGCGATCCCGACTACGTTGCGGCGTCGCGGTGAAGGACAAGACGCCCGATCGTTCCATGCGCATTCCCGGCATCGACAAGGCGACAGCGAACCTCTTCAAGTGGGCGACGAGGGACGAATGGGAAGGGCAGCGACTGGAAGTGTACGCGGCCCACTTCGATCCCGTCCTCGACGCCCTGGACATGTCCGGGGATGATGTCGCCGAACTTCTCGGCGACGCTGCCATCATGGTGCATATCTTCATCGCCGAGGATTTCTATACCGCACGCTTCGACGAAGAGGACGAGCAGAACGTCATCGACGACTATCTCAAGCGGCGCGGGTGGCGAGAAGCCGTCCCCGCCAGGCGCTACCTGGAGGCGCTGAGGGATTCCGTCGTCTCTCTCTACGAGATCGTCGACATCGATCCGGGCCGGAGCATCACGGTGCGCGACCTCATCCTGGGCGGTGAGGCGGTGATGGTAAACGAGAAGCAAGCCTCGCAATCGCTCGCGCGCTGGGACCGTCTGGCGGCGCGCATCGTCACCGTGAACGGCAAGGAGCATTTCACGGGCGGCATTCTGCAGTTTCGCCACGAAGCGGCGCAGCGGGTCCTGTCGGCATTCGACGAATTGGCGGAGCGGATGAAGGAGGAGCTGCAGGAGGCGGCCGAAGAGAGCGGCGAGGATGCGACGATAGAGCTGGAATCGGTGCGCCGAGTGATCGTCGGGGGGCTGCCGTGCGCACCGATATTCTCGGAGCACTGGATGATCGACACGATCACGCAGCTCCGGGCCCCCATGCCGGGGCTTCGCAACAGCGACGACGAGATGCTCGTCTTCTGCGAAGTGTGCTTCCCCGTCACGGGGGACGAGGCGGCGGTCGCCGCAGCGCTCGACGGGATCGAGGGATTCGAGAGGGAGGACGACGACGAGGCAGGCTGGGCCTGGCTTTCACCCGGTTCGCCCTTCGACCGGACGGATGGGGATCCTCCGGCGGCCGACGCAGAGGGCACCATGCGCATGACCTCGCTCGGCGACGCCCTGCTGCGGAACGGCACGCTGGTTCTCACCGTCAATTCGCAGGAACGGGCCGAGCGGGGGCGGGACCTTCTGGCGTCTCGTCTGGGCGATCTCGTGGGGAGCCCGCTGATCTCGCACCAGGACCTGGAACAGGCGATGGCGGAGTACACCGGGGAGCCGCAGGACGACCTCGGCCTCGCGCCCGAAGAGGCGTCGCGGATCGTTCATGCCCACCTCGACGAGCACTACCGCCGCACCCTGGACGACCCGATTCCCATGCTGGACGGAAAGACCCTGCGGCAAGCCGCCGCGACGGCGGAGGGCCGCGCGCAGGCGATCGACTGGCTCAAGCAGCTGGAGAACGCCGAGCACCATCGCGCCGCGCAACAGGGCGAGAAGCCCTACGACACGGCCTGGATCTGGCGCGAGCTGGGGATCGAGAGGCCCGGTTAGAGCGCGGCCGACTTTGACGGACGCGCTATAGGCCGCGACTGCGGCCCGCCGCGTATGCGGCGCCCTCGCGGAGGCGCTGGCCGCAGGCCAGCTGCCGTGAGCGACAAGTGGCTAGAGCGCGTCCGTCGAAAACGGCCGCGCTTTAGCCCAGGAACCGGTCGAGCACGTGGCCGGGCGGGGCCACGTCGCGGTAGCCGTCGCCATCGTGGACGGCGGTGCCGTTGACCCAGACGCCGTGCACGCCGCTGGCCTCGCGCACCAGGCGGCTCTCGCCGCCGGGCAGGTCGTCGACCCTACGGATCGCGCCGCGTCCCACCGTCGCCGGATCGAAGAGCAGCAGGTCCGCGAACTTGCCGGGCGCGATCTCGCCCCGGCCGGGGATGCCGTAGAGTTGCGCCGGCAGACTGGTGACGCGGCGGATGCCGTCCTCCAGGTCGAACACGCCCTTGTCGCGGACCCAGTGGCCGAGCAGATGCAGGCCGTAGCCGGCATCGCACAGGTAGCAGAGGTGGGCGCCGGCGTCGGAGAGGCTGATGAGGCCCGCGTCGTGGCGCAGCAGGCCCTCCACCGCCGCCTCGTCGGCGTTCAGCAGGGCGGCGTTGAAGGTGGTGCCCAGCCGCTCGTCCACGGCGAGGTCGAACATCACGTCGACCGGGTCGCGCCCCTCGCGGCCTGCGATGGTCTCGATGGTCTCGCCTTCGAGCGCCCGGTGCGCCGGCGTCGTCGCCATCGCCACCTCGACCCTGCGCCAGTCGCCGTAGAAAATCTTGCCGCTCTGCGGCTTCTCCAGCTCGTCGCGGAAGCGGTTGCGGAAGTCCTCGCTCCCGATGATTGCGAGGAACTCCTCGTCCGACGCCGTGTGCAGCGGCTTCCAGGCATCGAGGCTCTGGAGCGGGAAGGCCGTCCGCATGGAAAAATCCATGCTGAGCGGCTGGCACGAGACCTGCGCCCAGAGCGCGTTGCCGCGGCTCTGCGCGGCCGCCGCGCCTTCCAGCATGCCGATGGCGCGCTCAGGAAACGTCTCGTTGTGGAGCGCCGCCGTCATGAACACCGGCCGGCCGGTCTCGGCCGCCAAGCCCTCCATCCTCTCGTTCGTCATGCCGGGGCCGACGGTGAGCTGGAAGATGCCGCGGCCGAGCTCGCCGAGCACGCCGACCAGCGCGCTCATCTCGTCGTCCTCCGCAAGCCGCGACGGCATCGGCACGCCGCCGTCGCCGTAGTGGTTGATGGAGGTCGACGTGGCGAAGCCGATGGCCCCCGCCTCCACCGCCTCCTTCACCATGCCCCGCATGGTGGCGATCTCGTCCTCGCTCGCCGCCCGGTCCGAGGCTTCGGCGCCCAGCACCGTGGTGCGCACCGCCGAATGGCCGACGAAGACGCCCGCGTTGGGATAGCAGCCCTTGCGCCTGAGCAGCGCGAGATACTCCGGGAAGCTCTCGAAGCTCCAGTCGATCCCGGCCTCGAGCGCTGCGACGGGCATGCCCTCGACCTCGGCCAGGTTGCGCGCCATCTGCTCGCGCCGCTCCGGCGGGCACGGCGCGATGGAGAAGCCGCAGTTGCCCATCACCACCGTGGTGACGCCCAGCGAGGGCGAGGGCGTCGCCTGGCTGTCCCAGGTGAGCTGCGCGTCGTAGTGGGTGTGCACGTCGACGATGCCGGGCGCCAGCACGAGGCCGTCGGCGTCCACCGTCTCCCGCGCGCTTTCCGTCACGTCGCCGACTTCGACGATGCGCTCATCCCTGACCGCGACATCGGCAGGGATCAGCGGGTTGCCGACGCCATCGGCCATCATCGCGCCGCGAATCACAAGATCATGCATGGCTTGAACTCAGCCTCCCAACTCGAATTGGCGCGCCGGGCGGGGCGCTGCCGGGCTCAGGGGTTCTTTGGGACCGTCACGCCGATCATGCAGTCCCGCGTCACCAGTGCGGCCAGGCGCTCGCGGTCCCAGCCCTCGGTGCCGGCGGGCCGGCGGGGCACGACAATATAGCGCATGTCGGCGGTCGAATCGTGCACCCGCACGGTCACGTCGTCCGGGATCTCCGTGCCGAACTCGCGCAGCACCGCGCGGGGCTCGCACACCACGCGCGCGCGGTAGGCCTTCGCCTTGTACCAGTCGGGCGGCAGGCCCAGCAGGTTGCGCGGATAGCAGGAGCAGAGCGTGCACACGATGACGTTGTGCACGTCTGCCGTGTTCTCGACGGCGATAAGCTTCAAGGGCCCGATGTCGATGCCGAGCCGGGCGCAGGCCCCGCTGCCGTCCGCCAGCAGCGCCTCCTTGAACGCCGGGTCGGCCCAGGCGTGGGCGACGACCTCGGCGCCACGCGCGGGGCTGCGGGCGTCCATGGTCTCGATCGCAGCGCGTACGTCGTCGGCGCCAAAAACCCCTTTCTCGATCAGGAGCTCGCGCACGGCGATCTCCATGGTCTGGTAGTAGGTGAGCGGGCCGTCCTCGTCGGGCGGCGGCTGGTGATCGTGGGCGTGCTCGTGGGTATCGGTTGCCATCGCTCACTCCGTCGCGGGCTCGAGCCAGTGCTCGTAGAGCTCGATGTCGATGGTATCGCCGGGCGGGCCGTCGTAGTCGAGCCAGAGCGCGGTCTGGGCGAAGCGCACCCGGTAGAGGGTCTGCCACCTCCCGTCGCCGCGTCCGAAGGCCAGCTCCTCGGGATTGCCGAAGGCGCCGCAGATGCGCTCCACGTCGCCGACCGCGCCCCGCGCGTAATAGGGCGTGCGGATGTGGCCGAGCGGGAACGCGCGGCGCACGGCGACACGGTCGCCGACGGCGAAGCGTGCGGCCATCAGCCGGCGCCCTCCCCGCCCCGCGCCTCGACCTCGGCCATGCGCCGGCCGAGCTCGTCCGACGAGATGATGCCCTTGTTGAGCAGCGTGTTGGTCATCGAGGCGATCCAGCGCTCGTAGTAGCTCATCTCGCCGTAGGCCTCGGCGCCGAGCTGTTCGATGCCCCGGCGCAGCTCGTCGACGGTGATCGTCCCGCTCCCCTGGCCGCCGAGCAGCACCATGAGGGCGTCGACCCGCTTCTCCCAGAGCGCGTGCGCGTGCTCCGCCCGCTCGATGCGGCCGGCGGGCAGCCCGCCGATGTCGTGGCAGCCGCGTCCCGGATCGTCGCTCACTCGGGCCCCTCCCCTGCGTACGCTACGCGCGCACGATAGGGTCGGGCCGGGCCGAGGGCAAGATGGAGGGGAGCGCGCCTGGAGCGCGGGATTCGTTGCGTTCGGGGCGGCGTGCTGACACCCTCCCCCGGCGCGAAAGCCGCGCGAGAGGCAGCGGAGGCGAGATGACGGGTTACGAGAGCTACACCACCATGAGCCTCGCGCGCGAGCGCCGCGTGCTCACCGTGACGCTGAACCGGCCCGACGTGCTCAACGCCGTGAACGCCGCCATGCACAGCGAGATGGCGCGGCTCTTCAACGACATCGCCGCCGATGCCGAGACCGACATCGTCGTGCTGACCGGCGCGGGCCGCGCCTTCTGCGCGGGCGGCGACATCGACTGGCTCCAGGGCGCGATCGACGACATCTCGATCTTCGACGGGATCGCGGTCGAGGCGAAGCAGATCGTCTTCGGCCTGCTCGACCTGGAGAAGCCGGTAATCTGCCGCCTGAACGGCGACGCGGTCGGGCTCGGCGCCACGGTGGCGCTCTTCTGCGACATCGTCATCGCCGCCGAGGACGCGCGGATCGGCGACCTGCACGTCAACATCGGGCTCTCGGCGGGCGACGGCGGCGCGATCATCTGGCCCCAGCTCATCGGCTACCCGCGCGCCAAGGAGTTCCTGATGACCGGCCGGCTCATCGACGGCGCCGAGGCGGCAACGCTCGGCCTCGTGAACGAGGCGGTGCCGGCGGACGAGCTCGACGCCCGCGTGGAGCGCATGGTGGGCAAGCTCGAGCGCGGCGCGACCCAGGCGATCCGCTACACCAAGGTCTCCATCAACGTCGGCCTCAAGCAGCTTGCGCACGCGATGATGGACGCCTCCATCGCCTACGAGAGCCTGACCAACGTCTCGGCCGACCACCGCGAGGGCCTGGCCGCCTTCCGCGAACGCCGCAAGCCCGCCTTCGGCCGGGGCAGCCGATGACGCGGGCCCAGGCTGCGCAGGCCGACGACGGGGCGCTCCCCGGCTGGGACCTTTCCGACCTCTACCCCGCACCTGACTCGGATGCGCTGAAGCGCGACCTGACGCAGGCCGCCGACGCGGCGTCCGCCCTGCACGATGAGTTCGCGGGCCGCATCGCGGAGCTCGACGGTGCGGCCCTGGGCGATCTGATCGCCCGCTACGAGGCGATCCAGGAGATTCTGGGGCGTCTCACCAGCTACGCCTACCTCGTCTACTGCACGGCGATGGACAACGCCGAGACGGCGCAGTTCTTCCAGACCGTCCGCGAAGAGACCACCACGACCGAGAGCCAGCTCCTCTTCCTCACCCTCGAGCTCAACCGCATCGAGGACGACGCTTTGGCCGACAAGCTCGCGGCCCCCGCGCTCGCCCGCTACGCGCCCTGGGTGCGGGACGTCCGCGCCTTCCGCCCCTTTCAGCTCTCGGACGAGGTGGAACGGCTGCTGCACGAGAAGCAGGTCGCGGGCCGCGCCGCCTGGATGCGCCTCTTCGACGAGACAATGGCCCAGCTTCGCTTCCCCGTGCGCGGCGAGTCGCTCTCCAGCGCCGACGCGCTGCACCTGCTCTCGGACAAGGACGGAGAGGTGCGCAAGGAGGCCGCGCAGGCCATCGGCACGGTCCTCGGCGAGAACGTCCGCACCTTCGCCCTCATCACCAACACGCTCGCCAAGGACAAGGAGATCGAGGACCAGTGGCGGGGCTTCGCCCGGCCGATCTCCGCGCGCAATCTCGGCAACCGGGTCGAGGACGAGGTGGTGGACGCGCTGACCGCCGCCGTGGAGGCCGCAGCGCCCCGCCTCGCGCACCGCTACTACGCGCTCAAGGCGCGCTGGATGGGCGTGGCCCGCCTCGATTACTGGGACCGCAACGCGCCCTTGCCCGAGGACGACGACCGCACCATCGGCTGGGACGAAGCGGCGTCCACCGTGCTCGCCGCCTACCGCGCCTTCTCGCCCGCGCTCGCGGACATCGGCCGGCGCTTCTTCGAGAACGACTGGATCGACGTACCCGTGCGCAACGGCAAGTCGCCGGGCGCCTTCGCGCACCCCACGGTGCCGGGCGCGCACCCCTACCTGCTGCTCAACTACAAGGGCAAGACGCGGGACGTGATGGTGCTCGCCCATGAGCTCGGCCACGGGGTCCACCAGGTGCTGGCGGGCGGGCAGGGCCTGCTCATGGCGGAGACTCCGCTGACGCTCGCCGAGACCGCCTCCGTCTTCGGCGAGCAGCTCACCTTCCGCGCACTATTGGACGGCGAGAGCGATCCCGTCCGCCGCCGGGTCATGCTCGCCGGCAAGGTCGAGGACATGCTCAACACCGTGGTGCGCCAGGTCGCCTTCTGCGCCTTCGAGCGCCGCGTGCACGAGGAGCGCCGCGCGGGCGAGCTCACGCCCGACCGGCTCTCCGAGCACTGGCTCGCGGTCCAAAGCGACAGCCTCGGCCCCGCGCTCCGCTTCCACGACGAGTACCGCCACTACTGGGCCTACATCCCCCACTTCATCCACGCGCCCTTCTACGTCTACGCCTACGCCTTCGGCGAGTGCCTGGTGAACGCGCTCTACGCCGTCTTCCGCGCGGAGCCGGCGGGCTTCGAGCAAAAGTATCTGGAGATGCTGCAGGCCGGCGGCAGCCTCCGCCACCGGGAGCTGCTGGCCCCCTTCGGCCTCGACGCGAGCGACCCCGCCTTCTGGTCCCTCGGCCTCGACGTGATCGCAGGCTTCGTCGACGAGCTGGAAGCCGCGCTCTAAATCCGCTCGGAGAGCCAGATGGCGAGGCGGGTGCCGCGCTTCACGGCGCCGGACAGCGCCTCGTAGCCGGGGGCCTGCTCGGCCCCGTGTTCGAGTCCGGTCTCGCGGTGCCGGGCCTCGTCGGCGCCGAACTCCTCGAGGGTCTGGCGCAGCGCGGTCTCGTCCTCGCCGAGCCTTTCGGCTTGGTCCGCGTAATGCTCCTCGATCACCTCCTCGACCGCGACGGTGCACGCCATCGCCGCCCGCTCGCCGAGCAGCGCGCTCGCCGCGCCTAAGGCAAATCCCGCGACATGCCAGACCGGGGCAAGCGCCGTGGGCCGCACCCGGCGCTCCACCAGCAGCTCGTCGAAGGTATCCAGGTGCGCCTGCTCCGCCTCGGCCATCTCGCGGATCGCGGGCGCCGATGCGCTCCGCCCCAGCACCGCAAGCTGGCCGTCGTAAATCCGCTTCGCGCCGTATTCGCCGGCGTGATCGACGCGGATCATGCGGGCGATCAGCTCTGCGCTCGCGGGATCGCCGGGGAGCCTGTCCTCCCCCGTCACCCCGGGCCGCGCCTTGTCGCGCGCAGCGTCTTCGTTCATGCGCCCGCCCTCAAGAGCCGCACCGCGCCCCAGCCCGCCACCGCCGCCATCAGCACGGAGGCGATGGCGTTCCAGCCCGCGAGCGAGACGCCGATCAGCGACCAGGGCACCTCGTCGCAGCGCGTGAGCGGCGCCGCCATGATCTGGGCCTTGATGTCCTCGATGCTGCCGCCGGCCATCGGCGCAGCACAGCCGCTCGCGAACCAGCCCTGCTCGACGCCCGCATGGTAGACGCCGTAGCCGGCCGTCACCAGGAGCGCGAGGCCGCATAGCCCAAGCAGCGCAACCCGCGCCCGCCCGCCGAGGGCCACCGCGGCGAGCCCCAGCCCGAGGACGGCGAAGTGGGGATAGCGCTGGATCAGGCAGAGCGGACACGGCGCGAGACCGCCCACGTGCTGGGAGAGATAGGCGCCGAGCAGCAGGCCCGCGCTCCCCGCCGCGACGAAGAGCGGGACGGCGCGCCCCGCCCCCCAACGCTGCATCGACGCCGCGATCAAGGCTTACGCGGCGTCGCCGCGCGCCGCCGCCGGCTGGCGCCGGACGAACGTGGTGCTGGTCATGGTCATGACCACCTCGTCGCGCTGGTTGAGCACGTCCATCCGGTAGCGGACGATGCCGCGCTCGGGCTTCGACTGCGACGCGCGGACCTCGAGGATCTCGCCGGTTGAGCGGATCGTGTCGCCGGGGCGGACCGGCTGCACCCAGCGCAGCTCTTCGACGCCGGGCGAGCCCAGCGCGGCCTCCGGCGCGAACACCCGCGCCTGTACCATCATGCGGAGCGCCGTGCCGATGGTCTGGATGCCGCTCGCGATGATCCCGCCGTAGGGCCCGGCCTCGGCGCGAGCCTTGTCGATATGAAAGGGCTGCGGGTCGTACTGGAAGGCGAAATCGATGATCTCCGCCTCGCTCAAGGTCTTGCCCAGGCTCTCGAACCGCATGCCGGGCGCCATGTCCTCGAACTGCCAGTCGTACATGGGAACTCCCGATGGCGTGGGTCTAATCTAGGAAGTGCGGAGCCGCGCGCCAAGCGCGGGCGCCTCAATCGGGCTGGGCGTCGCGGGCCTCGGCCATGCGCTCGAACCCTTGCGCGAGGTCGGCGATGAGGTCGTCCGGGTCTTCCAGCCCCGCGTAGATGCGGAGCAGCGGACAGGCCGGGTCCCAGTCCGTGGCATTGCGGAGCTTCCAGGGATAGGTGGGGAGCGCCAGGCTCTCGTAGCCGCCCCAGGAGTAGCCCAGGCCAAAGAGCGCGAGCGAGTCGAGGAAGGCATCGACCGCAGGCTCCGGCACCGGCTCCAGGACCGCGCCGAAGAGGCTCGATGCGCCGGAGAAATCCCGCTTCCAGAGCGCGTGGCCGGGGTCGTCCTCCAGCGCGGGATGCAGCACGCGGCGGACCTCGGGCCGGCCTTGCAGCCAGCGGGCGAGTGCCAGCCCCGTCTCCTGATGCCGGTGCAGGCGGACGGAGAGCGTGCGCAGGCCGCGCAGGCCCAGATAGCAGTCGTCGGGGCCGGGGGCCGCGCCCAGCTCCTCGAAGATATGGCGCACCGGCTCGACATGCGCCTCGGTGGTGGTGACCGAGCCCAGCATCGCATCCGAATGGCCCACGATGTACTTGGTGCAGGCGTGGAGCGAGACGTCCGCGCCCAGCGCAAGCGGCTGGCAGAAGAGCGGCGAGGCCCAGGTGTTGTCCACGATCAGCACCGCGCCCCTTGCGTGGGCTGCGTCCGCGAGCGCGGGAAAGTCCTGGATCTCGAAGGTGAGCGAGCCGGGTGATTCGCCGATCACCACGCTCGTGTTCTCGCGCATCAGGTCCGCGATGCCGGCGCCGATGCAGGGGTCGTAGAAGGTGGTCTCGATCCCCATGCGCCTGAGCAGCCCGCCCGCGAGGGCACGCGTCGGGCCGTAGGCGCTGTCGGTCATCAGCACGTGGTCGCCGCTCTTCACGAACGCCAGCAGCGACGCCACGATCGCCGCCTTGCCGGAGCCGAAGAGGTAGGTCCGGTATCCCCGCTCAAGCTCGGTGATCGAATCCTGCAGCGGGAAGGTCGTGGGCGTGCCGTAGCGGCCGTAATAGGTCTTGCCGTACTGGCGCGGGCCGAAGGTGGCCTCCCGCAGCGCCGCCGCCGTCTCGTGCAGGATCGTCGACGCGTGGTAGACGGGCGGGTTGACCACGCCGTGGTTCGCCGCCGGGTCGCGCCCCAACACCGAGAGCAGCGTCTCGTCCCGGTAGCGCCCCTTGCCGCCTTTGCCCTTGCTCATCGCCTGACCGTGCGGGCCGTGACCGCGCGACCGCTCAGATGTCCGCGAAGCAATGGGTTTCCGCCGCGCCGCCGGGATGCGTCACCGCGCCCTGGTAGGCGGGGCCCACGGTCACCGCGTATTTCCACAGCACGCCCGCCTGATAGTCGTGCGTGCGCGGCGCCCAGGACTTGCGGCGCTCCGCAAGCTCGGCGTCGGAGAGCGCCACGCTGAGCTCGCCGCTGGTCGCGTCGATGGTCAGCTCGTCGCCGTCGCGCAAGAGCGCGATGGGGCCGCCCACCGCAGCCTCCGGCCCGACGTGGCCGATGCAGAAGCCCCGCGTGGCACCGGAGAAGCGGCCGTCGGTGATGAGCGCCACCTCCTCGCCCTTGCCCTGCCCGTAGATCTGCGAGGTGACGGCCAGCATCTCGCGCATGCCGGGGCCGCCCTTCGGCCCCTCGTAGCGGATGACGATCACGTCGCCCGAGCGGTAGTCGCGGCTGACGACGGCCTTCATCGCCTCTTCTTCCGTATCGAAGCAGCGCGCGGGCCCCACGTGGCGGAGCCGCGTAAGCCCGGCGACCTTCACGATCGCCCCTTCCGGCGCGAGGTTGCCGCTGAGGCCCACGACGCCGCCGGTGGGCGTGATCGGCGCCGACGTCGGCACCACCACGTCCTGCGCGGTGGGGAACGTCACGTCGGCCAGGTTCTCGGCGAGCGTCCTGCCCGTCACCGTCATGCAGTCGCCGTGCAGATAGCCGCCTTCCAGCAGCGCCTTCAGCACGATGGGCACGCCGCCCACCTCGAACAGGTCCTTCGCCACGTAGCGCCCGCCGGGCTTGAGATCCGCGATGTAGGGGGTGCGCTTGAAGACCTCCGCCACGGCGGCGAGGTCGAAGTCGATCCCCGCCTCGTTGGCGATGGCCGGCAGGTGCAGGCCCGCGTTGGTCGACCCCCCGGTGGCCGCCACCACCGTCGCCGCGTTCTCCATCGCCTTGCGGGTGACGATGTCGCGCGGGCGCAGGTTCTTCTCGATCAGGTCCATGACGCACTTGCCGGATTCCACGGCGAACTCGTCGCGGGATTCGTAGACCGCCGGCGCGCCCGCCGAATGCGGCAGCGCGAGGCCGATCGCCTCGGAGACGCAGGCCATGGTGTTGGCGGTGAACTGCCCGCCGCAGGAGCCGCCGGAGGGGCACGCCACCGCCTCGATCTCGGCCAGGTCTTCCTCGGTGATCTCGCCCTCGTTGAGCTTCCCGTAATACTCGTAGACGTCCATGATCGTGACGTCCTTGCCGCGGAAGCGCCCCGGCAGGATGGAGCCGCCATACAGGAAGACCCCCGGCACGTTGAGCCGCACCAGCGCCATCATCATGCCGGGCAGCGACTTGTCGCAGCCGGCGATGCCCACCAGCGCGTCGTAGGAGTGCCCGCGCATGGTGAGCTCCACCGAATCCGCGATCACGTCGCGGGAGACCAGCGACGACTTCATGCCCTGGTGGCCCATGGCGATGCCGTCGGTCACCGTGATGGTGGTGAACTCGCGCGGCGTGCCGCCGGCCTCGTCCACGCCCGTCTTCGCCGCCAGCGCCTGGCGCCGCAGCGTGATGTTGCAGGGCGCGGTCTCGTTCCAGGTGGTGGCCACGCCGACGATGGGCCGGCTCACCGCCTGGCGGGAGACGCCCATGGCGTAGAAGAACGCCCTGTGCGCGGCGCTCTTCGGCCCCTCGGTGATGTGCCTGCTCGGCAGCTTCGACTTGTCGAACTTCTTGCTCATGGCGCCCTTCCCCCTACGCACCGCCCGAACTCGCGCGCGGCGGCCTCTGTCCCGTGCGGGCCGGCTCGGTCAGCCCCGGCCCGACGCCGCACGGCTTACTCGTCCCCATGGGTTGCGGTCAAGCCGCTGCGATGCGCTCCAGCGCCGCCTTGAGGCGGGCTTCCGCCGTGCAGGCCTCGTCGAGGCGTCCACGCTGCTCTTCGACCACGTGCGCCGGCGCGCGCGCCAGGAACTGCTCGTTCCCGAGCTTGCTCTCCAGCTTGGCGCGCTCCTTGCCCACCTTGCCGAGCTCGCGGTCGAGCCGCGCGCGTTCCTTGTCGAACTCGATCACGCCCGCGAGCGGCAGCACGACCGTCGCCTCGTCCAGCATCATCTGCACCGAGCCCGACGGGATCTCGCCATCCGTGGCCGCGGCCTCGCTGAGGCGCGCGAGTCGTTCGATCACGTCGCGGTGGCGGCCGAGCCGCGCCGCCGTCTCCGGGCCGGCGCCCCGGAGCGCGAGCGCGATGCGGGCCCCTGCCGGCACGTTCATCTCGGCCCGGACCGCGCGCACCTGTGCAACCAGCCGCACCACCCAGTCCATCTCCTGCGCGGCGTCGGCATCGCCGATGCCGTCGTCGAGCGCGGGCCAGGGCGCCGTGATGAGCGTGCCGGCCCGGCCCTCGTCGATCCGCCCCCAAAGCTCTTCGGTCACGAACGGCATGAAGGGATGGAGCAGCCCGAGGATCGTATCCAGCACCCACGCGGCCGTCGCGCGAGCCTCCTCCTTCGCCGCCCCGTCCGGGCCGGAAAGCACGGGCTTCGAGAACTCCAGGTACCAGTCGCAGAAGACGTCCCAGGTGAAGTGGTAGACCGCGCCCGCGGCCGCGTCGAAGCGGTAGGCGTCGAGCGCTGCGGTCACCTCGCGGGCGGCACGCGCGGCCTCGCCCACGATCCAGCGGTTGACCCGGCCCTCGACCTGCGCCGGATCGAAGCCTGCGACGGGCTTGCACCCGTTCGCCTCGCAGAAGCGCGCGGCGTTCCACAGCTTGGTCGCGAAGTTGCGGTAGCCCGCGACGCGGCTCTCGGCGAGCTTGATGTCGCGCCCCTGCGCCTCCATCGCGGCCAGCGTGAAACGGAGCGCGTCGGCGCCGTACTTGTCGATCAGCGCCAGCGGGTCGATCACGTTGCCCTTGCTCTTGGACATCTTCTGCCCCTTCTCGTCCCGCACCAGCGCGTGGATGTAGACGGTGCGGAAGGGGACATCGCCCATGAAGTGCATGCCCAGCATCACCATCCGGGCGACCCAGAAGAAGATGATGTCGAAGCCTGTGATCAGGTCGCTGTTGGGGTAGTAGGTCTCGAGCGCGTCCGTCCGCTCGGGCCAGCCGAGGGTCGAGAACGGCCAGAGCCCCGATGAGAACCAGGTGTCCAGCACGTCCTCGTCCCGCCTGAGCGGCTCGGCCCTGCCGTAGTGCTGCGCCGCCTGCTCCTCCGCCTCGGCCTCGGTGGCGGCGACGAAGGCGTGGCCGTCCGGCCCATACCACGCCGGGATACGGTGCCCCCACCAGAGCTGGCGCGAGATGCACCAGGGCTGGATGTTGCGCATCCACTCGAAATACGTGTTCTCCCAGCGCTGGGGCACGAAGCGGATGCGGCCCGTCTCCACCGCCTCGATGGCGGGCTTCGCCAGCGTCGCGGCATCGACGTACCACTGGTCGGTGAGCCAGGGCTCGATAACCGCGCCCGAGCGGTCGCCGTGGGGCACGGTGTGGACGTGCGGCTCCACCTTCTCGATCAGGTCCTGCGCTTCCAGTTCGGCGAGCACGCGCTTCCGCGCCTCCATCCGGTCGAGGCCCTGGTAGGCCTCGGGCGCGTTCTCGTTGATCCGGGCCTCGGCGTCGAAGACGTTCACGACATCGAGGTCATGCCGGCGCCCCACCTCGAAGTCGTTGAAGTCGTGGGCCGGCGTGATCTTCACCGCGCCCGAGCCCTGCTCGGGGTCGGCGTACTCGTCGGCGACGATGGGCAGGCGGCGGCCCACCAGCGGCAACAGCGCGTCGCTGCCGATCAGCTCCCGATAGCGCGCGTCCTCCGGGTGCACGGCGACGGCGGTATCGCCCAGCATGGTCTCGGGCCGCGTGGTGGCGACGACGATGTGCCGGCCGGGCTTGCCCGCGACGGGATAGCGGACGTGCCAGAGCTTGCCGTCCTTCATCTCGCGCTGCTCGACCTCCAGGTCGGAGATCGCCGTGCCCAGCACCGGGTCCCAGTTCACGAGGCGCTTGTCGCGGTAGATCAGGCCCTGGCGGTAGAGCGTGACGAAGACCTCGATTACCGCCCGGCTCAGGCCCTCGTCCATGGTGAAGCGCTCGCGCGCCCAGTCCGGCGAGGCGCCGATGCGGCGGAGCTGGCGCCCGATGGCGCCGCCCGATTCGGCCTTCCACGACCACACCCGGTCGATGAACGCGTCCCGGCCGAGCGCGCGGCGGTCCGTCCCCTCCCCGGCCAGCTGGCGCTCGACCACCATCTGCGTCGCGATCCCGGCGTGGTCCATGCCCGGCTGCCAGAGCGCGTTGCGGCCGGTCTTGCGCCGGTAGCGCGTGAGCACGTCCTGCAGCGTGTTGTTGAGCGCGTGGCCCATGTGCAGGCTGCCAGTGACGTTGGGCGGCGGCATCATGACGCACCAAGGCTCGGCCCCGCCGGGCCGGCCGGCGAAGCCGCCGCTCGTCTCCCAGAGGTCGTAAAGGCGGCCCTCGAAATCGGCAGGCCGATAGGTCTTCTCAAGCATCGTCGTCTCGTAACCGTTTCGGGAGGATGGGGCTAGTGAAGAGGTGGGCGGAAAAGCGTTCTTGGCGAAGGTCTCACTCGGGCTCGGCGCGCTGCGACGCCCGCTCGAGCTCCTGCTTGACCAGGCGCTCGACCATGGGCGGCATGTGGGTATCGAGCCACGCCTGCAGCATGGGCTTCAATGCCTCCAGCACCTGCTCGTCGGTGGGCCGGCTGCCTGCGGCGCTCTGCCGGGGCGGTGGCTCGCTGCGCGGTGGGAAGGAGAACGTCGGCCGGCCCTCGGCAGCCTTGCCGGGCGGGATCACATTGCCCTGCTCGTCGACCACGTCCACCAGGTCGAGCACGTCCTGGCTCCCGGCCCGCTTGCGCGGCGGCGGGGCCAGAGGCGGCACGCCTGCACCCGGGCTCCGCCCGCGGCTTTCCCCGTCCGAGACGATCCGGCCGATCGACTCCAGGATCTGCTCCGTCGTCAGGTCGTCGCTGGGCTTTCGGTTGGTCATGGCCCCGTGCCGATGGGCGCGTGACGCAGCAATGCCACAACCTAGGCCAATCGGGGTGCGAATGCCACCGCGCGCGCCATTTCCGGGCCGTCGCGGTCGCCTTGGGCCGTCCGCTCGCCTATAATGCGTCGCGAGAATCGCCCGAGGAGGAGCGGAACCAGTTGGCATTATCCACGCTTGAAGAGCGCTGCGCCGAGATCGGCCTGAAGATGACCGAGCAGCGGCGCGTGATTGCGCGCGTGCTCTCGGATTCTTCCGATCACCCCGATGTCGAGGGGCTCTACCGGCGCGCGACCGAGATCGATTCCCGCATCAGCCTGGCGACGGTCTATCGCACGGTCCGGCTTTTCGAGGAGTGCGGCCTGCTGGAGCGCCATGACTTCCGCGACGGGCGGGCGCGCTACGAGGAGCACCCCGACGAGCACCACGATCACCTGATCGACCTCACGTCGGGCAAGGTGGTGGAGTTCCAGAACGAGGAAATCGAGGCGTTGCAGGCGGCCGTCGCCAAGGCGCTCGGCTACAAGCTCGTGGATCACCGGCTGGAGCTCTACGCGGTCCCGTTGGACACGCCCGAAGACTAGGAGGAACACGCGGAGGCCCATGACCGACGATGATTTCATGGCCGGAATCGTCGCCGGCAACCTTGAGGTGCGCCTGGCCCGATCGGCAGAGGACGTAGACGCCGTCCAGGCGCTCCGCTACCGCGTCTTCTACGAGGAGATGGCGGCCGACCCGAGCCGCGAGATGGCGGCGAGCGAGCGCGATTTCGACCGCTTCGACACCTACTGCGACCATCTCATGGTGATCGACCACGACCGCAGCGCCGGCGACAGGGTGGTCGGCACCTACCGCCTGCTGCGGCGCTCGGTGGCGGACGCCCACGGCGGCTTCTACTCGTCCTCGGAATACGACATCGACACCATCGTGGCGCAGCCCGGCGAGCTGCTGGAGCTCGGCCGCTCCTGCGTCGATCCCGCCTACCGCAACGGCACCACCATGACCCTTCTGTGGCGGGGCAACGCGGCCTACGTGCTGCACTACGACGTGCCCATCATGTTCGGCTGCGCGAGCTTCCCCGGCACGGATCCGCAGGAGCACGCGGAGCCCCTCTCCTACCTCTTTCACAACCACCGCGCCCCGCCGGAATTCTGCCCCCGCGCCCGGGACGAGCGCTACGTGAACATGGACCTGATACCCAAGGACGCGATAAACAGGCGCGCCGCGCTCAAGGCGGTGCCGCCGCTCATCAAGGGCTATCTCAGGCTCAACGGCTTCGTCGGCGACGGCGCCGTGATCGATTGGCAATGGGGGAGCGTCGATGTCAGCATCGTCGTCAAGACCGACCTCGTGACCCAGCGCTACCGGGACAAGCTTACATGATCGCGCTCGCGGTGCTGCTCCGCTTCTTCGGCTGGACCTTCTGTCTGATTCCGCTTCAGCTCGTTCTCATGGCGATCCGGGCTCCGCTTTCCAAGCGCCTGCCCATGGTCTGGCACCGGGGCGTCTGCCGCATCTTCGGCTTCAGGATCGAACGCTACGGCACGGTGTCGCGCACCGTGCCCACTCTCTTCGTCTGCAACCACACCTCCTACCTCGACATCAGCGCGCTCGGCGCCGTGGTGCCGGGGAGCTTCGTCGCCAAGGCGGAGGTGCGGAGCTGGCCGCTGTTCGGCTTCCTCGCCGTGCTGCAACGGACCGTGTTCGTGGAGCGCCGCGTCGCGCGCACCGCCCATCACCGGGACAACATGGCGAACCGCCTCGAAGCCGGCGACAACCTGATCCTGTTCCCCGAGGGCACCAGCAACGACGGCAACCGCGTGCTGCCGTTCAAGAGCGCCTTCTTCGGCATCGCCGAGAAGCCGGTCCGGGGCAAGCCGCTGGTGGTTCAGCCCGTCTCCATCGCCTACACGCGGCTGAACGGGATTCCCATGGGCCGGCCCTACCGGCCGTTCTATGCCTGGTACGGCGACATGGAGCTGGCGGGCCATCTCTGGAACGTCGCGGGCCTCGGCAACGCCACCATCGCCATCCAGTTCCATCAGCCGGTGACCATCGAGCAGTTCCGCTCCCGCAAGGAGATGGCGGAAACGTGTCATGCCGCGATTGCCGACGGGGTCTCCCGCGCGATCAGCGGAAGGCTCACCCCGCCGATCAGGAAGCGCTTCTGGGCTCCGCGACCGGCCTGAAGCGAACGCGGGCCTCAGCCCCCGTCAAGGAGCCGAGGGGGCACGATGCCAGACGCAGGGAAAACTTCCGACGGGTCGAGGGTCATCCGGTCCATGACCCGCAACGATCTGGACTCCGCCTGCCGGATCCTGGTCGAGCAAGGGCTCTGCGCCGCCGAAGGGCTCCCGCAGCGGCTTTTTGCGATACTGGACACGGCCAATGCCGACTACCTCGTCGCCGAGGAGGACGGCGTGATCGTCGGCGTCACGCTGTCGGTATTCGATGGGTTCAGCAGCGTCGTCAGCTACATGGCTGTCGCAACAGGCACCGAGCGACAAGGCACCGGGCGTCAGATGATGGACGAGCTGGTCCGGCGCACGCAGACGCGCGGCGGCAGGAACATCGTCGTGGGCTCCTGGCTCAGCGCCACCGGCTTCTACGAGAGCATGGGCTTCCGCACGCCCGGCGTCGTCTTTCTGGTCCGCGACGTCTAACCCACCAGGGCGGCCGGCACGAGCACGCGGCGGAACGTGAGCGCGTCCACGGCCTCCGTCAAAGGCCGCGCGTAGTAGCCGGGGCGGCGGCCGACCGGCGCAAAACCCAAGGCGTGGTAGAGACGCTGCGCCGCCGCGTTGTCCTCGGCGACCTCGAGGTAGAGCTCGCGCAGGCCACGCCGGCTCACACGACCGATCGCCTCCTTCATGAGCGCGCGGGCGATGCCGCGCTTGCGCGCGGACGGCGCCACGCCGAGGGACAGCACTTCGGCGCGGGCGTGGTTCGAGCGGCCGAGCACGAAGCCGAGCGGTTCGCCCTCGCTCCGCCACAGCAGCCCGAAGCCGCCTGGCGCCTGCGCGATGCGGCCGATCAGCGCAGGCTGCCACGGCTCGTCGAAGCAGCGGGCGTGCAGCGCCGCGACGGCGGCGACATCGCCCTCGCGGATCTCCGCGATGGTCGCTGCGACGACGGTAGCCGGATCACCCACTGGGGGTGGTCCCTCCGCTGGCCCTGGCCTTTCGCTTCGCGCCAGCATCGCGCAGATAGAGCGGCCGCACGGGGGCGGCACTCTCGCCCTCGGCCTCGGCGCGGGCAGCGGCGCAGCGCACGAGCACGCGCGCATCGGGCGTGGACGGCCCGCTTGCCGGGCGCGCCTCGATCGCGGGCGTCAACGCGCCAGCCGCAACCTCCTGCCCGGTCCCGGTCACGATGAGCGGGCCGCCGTTCCCCGCCGCCCCCACGAATCCGGGCAACGCTTCGGCTTCCAGCGCCTGGGGCTCGGTGAGCGGAGCGAGCGAACGGTCGAAGAGCTGGGCATAGAGTCGCCCGCGTCCGGCATCCAATGCGGCGAGGATCGGTCCTTCGCGCTCGCCTTCGGGAACGCCGGCAGCCAGGACCTCCAGCGTGGAGAGCCCGATCAGAGGCCGTTTCCCGGCGAGGGCGAGTCCGCGCGCCGCAGCCAGTCCGATCCGAATCCCGGTGAAGGAGCCGGGGCCCACCGTCACCGCGAAGCACTCAACGTCTGCGAGCGTCGTGCCGCCCTCGGCCGCGACCTCCCGCAGCATGGGCACGAGCGTCTCCGCGTGCCTGCCGCCCGCCTCGCTCCGCCGGTGAGCGACCACTGCGCCTTCCGCCCAGAGCGCGGCCGAGCATGTCGCCGTCGCCGTGTCGAACCCGAGGAGCGTCATCCGCGTGGAGCCGTTCGCCGTTCGCCGCCATTCCTGCGCACGCGGCGGCTCTAGCACCTGGGCGGCGCCGGCCGCAACCATGTGCCGACGGCTATGGTGGTGTTATCCTTCGGGCAGCCTCATCCGCGACACCGCCGTGCCCATGACCGCGCTGGTCGAAATCGCTCCGCCCCGCTTCGACGTCTCGCTGGCGCTCGCCTATGCCGGCGAGGACAACATCACGGGCCGCCCCATCTACCGCAGGGCCGCCTGCTACCTCCACCCCGACGCCGCCGCGCTCCTGGAGCGCGCCCAGAACCTCGCCGCCGCCCAGGGCCTGAAGCTCGTCATCTTCGACGGCTACCGCCCGGTGGAGGCGCAGTGGGCGCTCTGGCGGCAATGCCCGGACCCGACCTTCCTCGCCGATCCGCGGCGCGGCTCGCCGCACTCTCGGGGCGTCGCCATCGACCTCAGCCTGGTGGACCGCGAGACCGGCATCCCGCTCGACATGGGCACCGGCTTCGACGACCTGACGCCGCGCGCCTTTCACGGCAGCGACGCGCCGACGCCGGCGGCCCAGCGCAACCGCATGCTGCTGCTGGGCCTCATGGCGTCGGCCGGCTGGGACCACTATCTCAACGAATGGTGGCACTACCAGATGTTCGCGCCGCGCCGCTATCCCCTGCTCTGGGACAGCGCGGCGCAGACGGGGTTGATGGACCCATGAGCATTCACGCGCTATTCCGGGCGGGCCGCGCCGCCTGCGTCGCGCTCGCCGTGGCTATCGTCGTTGCGAGCGGCGGCGCTGCGGCAATCGCGGCCGATTCCGCCGTCCTCGTGATGTATCACCGCTTCGGCGAGGACAAGTACCCGTCGACGAGCGTCACGCTCGCCCAGTTCGAGGCCCACATCGAGCACCTGGCGAGCGGCGGCTACACCGTGCTGCCGGTCCCGGAAATCCTCGCCGCCATCGACGCGGGCCGGCCGCTGCCGGAGCGCACCGTCGGCATCACCGTCGACGACGCGACGCGGTCGACCTTCGTCGAGGCGTGGCCCCGGCTGGAGGAGGCCGGGATGCCGTTCACCGTGTTCGTCTCCACCGACCCGGTCGACGCGGGCCACGCCGGCATCATGAGCTGGGACGAACTCCGCCAACTGGTCGCGGCGGGCGTCACCATCGGCAACCACAGCGCAGCCCACGGCCGCATGTGGCAGGCGGACGCGGACGCGAACCGGGCCGATCTGCTGCAGGCGCAGAGGCGGCTTCGGGAGGAGCTCGGCGTGGACGCCACGCTCTTCGCCTACCCCTATGGCGAATGGAACGGGGCGGCGCGCGCGCTTGTCGCAGATCTCGGCTTCACCGCGGCCTTCGGCCAGCACTCGGGCGTCGTCGCGGCGCACACGGACCGGCTCAACCTGCCCCGCTTCGCCCTGAACGAGAGCTACGGCGCCATGGAGCGCTTCGGGCTGATCGTGGATACCGTGCCGCTCGGCGCCCGCGCCGTGACGCCGGCGGACGGGATCCTCGCGGAGAACCCGCCGGCGGTCGGCTTCACCGTCGAGCCGCCGCTCGCCAACACCGGCTCGCTCGCCTGCTACGCCTCAGGCGGAGTCGCTGCCGCTCTGGAGCACCAGGACGGCGGCCGCTTCGAAGTGCAATTCGACGGGGCCTTCCCGCCCGGCCGCGCCCGGCTCAATTGCACGGCGCCCGCAGGCGGCGGGCGCTGGCACTGGTTCGGGCTCCAGTTCGTCGTGCCGTAAGCCGACTAAGCGGTGGCGGCCATTCCGTCGATCAGATCGGCTTTTCGCTGTTCTGGCCGATCAACGCCGTCCACTGGCGGTTGTTCAACCAGGCCCGGTCGAAGTCGCGCAGCCGGTTCTGGCGCATGATCTCGCGAATGCTGCGGATGTAGTCCGCCCGCCGCTCCGAATACTGTCCCATCGAACCGGCCAGGTCGTAGCCGTCCATCGGCCTGCCGGCGTGGCGCAGCAGAGCCCGCCGGTCGCGGAAGTCCTCATAGGCCCAATGGCTGTTGAGGTTGTGGACGTAGGCCCGCACCGCGTCGAGCAGGTTGTCGTGGCTGCGCACGCGATGGCGGCGGTCGGCATCGCGCCGCTCCGGCATCATGCCCTTGGCCTGCTTGTACGTGTACTGGCCGAAGAGGGCGTTGCCCTCCCGCACGAATCGGGAGGTGCCCCACCCCGTCTCCTCCGCCGCCTGGGCCAGCGCCAGCGAAGGCGGCACGACATCCATGCGCTTCAGCAGGCCGGGCACGTCGGAAGGCGCGGCGCCGTAGAGCTCGGCCATGTCGTTCAGCCACGCGCGGTCGGCGTCCGAGAGCGTGCCGTCCCACAAGAGCTTCTCTCTCAGCCGCTCGACCCGCCAGCGCGCGCTGGCGACCTCCTCGTTCACCCGCAGGATGATCGGCAGAACCGACTGGACGAAGAGCCGCTTCTTCGTCGCAGTGGACGAGACACTGGCGAGGTCGGGCGGCAGCTCGTTCAAATAGAGGCGTGGAACCGGCTTGACGGCGGCCCGCACGTGGTCGAGGTCATAGCCGAACGCCGCGAAGCTCGCGATCATGGCGGAGACCGATGCGCTCGATGCCCGGGGCTTCTGCACGACGGAGGGTATTGGGTCAGCCGCGCTGGCGCGCGCCGCGAGCGGCGGCTTCATCACCGGCGCGGGCGTCGGCGCGGACTGCACCTCGGCCGGAGCGCGGCGCAAGACAGGGATGGCCGGCACAGCGACCGGCCGATCCGGCACCGCGACCGCCTCCTGCCATGCGGCCTCCTGCGGACCGTCGGGCGGGGCGGGGAACGACGCTTCGCTCCAGGACGCCCAATCCGGCCGGGGCTCCTCCGCCAGCGTCGCGTCCGAGAGCGAGAAGATCAGCGTGACCCGGCCCGGCGCCTCCGGCATGAGTGCCGCAGGCGCCAACGCCACCGCGGCCGTGCCGGTCAGGGGCTCCGATTGCGCCGCGATGAAGCTCAGGTGCATCGGCGCGCTCGCAGCAGCCGGGCGGACGAGATCGCCGCCGGCCACGGATGCGCCGAGCGCCGCCGCCGTCACGGCCCCCAGCACGCCAAGCATCGACTGGCGGGCGTTTCTCCCGCCGCACGACGATTGCCTGGCTGGCGACGCCGCGGACGGGCGCCTCACGAATTCGAGGACATTTTCCGTCCGCGCACGCGCGGACGCCTGCCCTTCGGCACTCATCAAAACGCCCTATCTCCCCTCCCCCGGCTCGGCCGGGAATGCACGTGCCGTGCTAGACGGCCCGCACCTCCACGACTTCCGGGATGTAGTGCTTCAGCATGTTCTCGATGCCCATCTTCAGGGTCATGGTCGAGCTGGGGCAGCCCTGGCACGAGCCCTGAAGCTGAAGCATCACGATGCCGTTTTGAAAGCCCTGATACGTGATGTCGCCGCCGTCCTGAGCGACGGCGGGCCGCACGCGCGTATCGAGCAGCTCCTTGATCTGGGCGACGATCTCCGCGTCGGCGCCGTCGTCCGCCACGTCCTCCGCCGTCTCTGCGGCATTGTCGAGGAGGAGCGGATGGCCGGCCACGAAGTGCTCCATGATCACGCCGAGGATCACCGGCTTCAGCAACTGCCAGTCGGCGTCCTCGGACTTCGAGACCGAGACGAAGTCGCCGCCGAAGAAGACTCCGGTGACGTCCTCGATCTGGAACAGCCGCCGCGCCAGCGGCGACCGCTCCGCCGCTTCGGCATCGCGGAAGTCCGCAGTCCCGGACGACATCACCGCTTCTCCCGGCAGGAATTTCAGAGTCGCCGGATTCGGGGTCCGCTCGGTCTGGATGAACATGCTTTCTCCAACCCTGCCCACAAAGGGCGTCCGGAGGGTGCTTCAGAGCGCCCAATTGGTCAAGTGCGACGAGCAACCTATTGAATTGGCGTTCTTCCTATCCGTATTGCACACCTTATCCACAGCGCCGGTTTGCATCGCCGGCTGCGGGAAGCACGCGCGCGGAGCGGCCTACGTCAGGTCCTGGAGCTGCTGGTCGGTCAGGCTGCCGGGGACGACCACGAGCGGGATGTTGAGCTGGCCGGCGAGCTGGCCGGCGAGCCAGGAAATCAGCGAGCCGCGCCCCTGATCGGGCGGCGCGGCGCCGACGACCAGCAGGTTGATCGCGTCGTTCTCGGCGATGTGGCCCAGGATCTCGTCGCCGATACCGCCTTCGCGCACCGCCGTGCTCGGCGCGGCTCCGGTGACCTCCGTCACCTTCGCGGCCATGCCCTGCAGCAGAAGCTCCGCTTCCTCCCGCGTCTCCTGGCGCATCAGCTCGCCGACCGCAGCCCAATGCTGGAACTCCGGCGGCTGCATGACGTGGAGGAGCGAGACATGCCCGCCCGAATTGCGCGCACGCAACGCGGCGAACCGCGCCGCGACCTCCGAGTGGCCGTCGTCCGCGACGCAGACGAGAAACGTGACTTGCCCGGCGACGTGGGCTCCGTGCGCCTCCGGCGTCGACTGCTCGCTCATGGCATCGATCCCCTGCCGCGTCCTCAGCCCTTGCGGAAGGCGAAGCTGCCCAACCATCCTGCCACCAGCGCGAGCGCGATAGCAATGACGCCGTAGAGGGCTTCGTCCGCTCGCGCGAAGGTGGAAATGTCCGCCGAGAAGCCGGCCTTCTCGATGCTGAGCGCGTCCGTCCGCGTGCTGAGCACCTCGCCGCCCACCACGAGCGTCGCCTCCACGACGTAATCGCCGGTCGGCACGTGGGCGGGCAGGTCGATGGTGGTGCGGAACAGCCGCTCGTCGATGAACTCGACCGTCCCCAGCTCGGACTTGTAGAGCGAGTCGCGCTCCCGGTGGCGGTGGAGGGCGGAGCGGAACTCGTCGGCGTCGCCGGACGTGTCGAACCAGATGGCCTCCAGCAGCAGGCGCCCGGAGCCGAGCTGCTTGCGGTCGAGAAACTCCGCAGGCGCGATCTCCTCCAGCGGCCGGGACGCCGCGACGAAGTAGTAGCCGGGCACGTTGCGGAAGGCGATCGCCTCCTGGTTGATCCAGACGCCGGCGGACTGCCGCTTGCGGCGGACCACCACCGGCTCTTCGGGGCCGCGCACCGAGACCACGACGTCGCCCACCACGTCGGTCGCGCCGAAGAGGAGGATCGAGGTGCCGGCGAAGTTGGAATCGATCTCGATGCGTTGCGTGGACAGCGCGATCAGCAGGGGCTCGTCGGCGCCCTCTTCCTGCGCTACCGCATGCACCCCTGCGTCTGCTGCGAGCGCCGCGGCGACGACCGCGATTGCGAGATATCGGCGCAAGCGGCGCATCAGTTCGGCCACAGCGGTGCGACCGCGAAGGGATCGTCCGGCATCACCACCAGCGAGTAGGCCAGCCGGCCGCCGACGGCGAGCACCATGAGCGCCAGCAGGCCGCGCAGGTGCTCGCCCCGGATGCGCCCGCCGATCCGCGTGCCGTACTGCGCGCCGATGACGGCGCCGACCGCCAGCAGGAGGCCGAGGATGATGTCGACGTTGTTGTTGTTGACGGCGTGGGCGAAGCAGGAGACCGAGCTGATCACGATGATGCCGAGCAGCGAGGTGCCGACCACCACCGCCGTCGGCATGCCGATGAGGTAGATCATCGCGGGCACCATGAAGAAGCCGCCGCCGACGCCCATGATGGAGGCGACGATGCCCATGAGGAGGCCGAGCGCGAACGGCGGGATCGCGCTGCCGTAGAGCCCCGAGCGGCGGAAGCGCACTCTGAGCGGCAGCCCGTGGATCCAGGTGTGGACGTGGGCCTTGCGTCGGGCCGTGCGCTGGCGGCGCACCGTTGCCCTCACGCTCTCGACCCCCATCAGGCAGCCGACCACCGTGAGGAACACGACGTAGGAGAGCGACACCACGAGGTCGATCTGGCCGGCGTCGCTCAGCAGCTTGAAGATGAAGGCGCCGAGCCAGGCGCCGCCGGCGCCGCCTGCGGAGATGAGCCCGCCGACCAGGAAATCGACGTTGCCCCGGCGCCAGTGCGCCATGGTGCCCGACACCGAGGACGCGATGATCAGGTTCGTGCCGGTGCCGACCGCGACCGACGGCGTGACGCCGAGAAAGATCAGGAGCGGCGTCATCAGGAACCCGCCGCCCACGCCGAACATGCCCGACAGCAGGCCGACCCCGCCGCCCAGCGCGAGCAGAATCAGCGCATTGGCTGAAAGCTCGGCGATCGGAAGGTAGATCTCCATCGGAAGAGTCGCATGAACCGTAGCGGGGTGCGTGCGCTACATGCGCCTCCCGCTCAGGGTTCGCAAGCGAAAAGTCTGGAATGGCACGGAATTTGGGGAAATTGGACCGCAAATGCGGCCTCTCGGCGCTCAGGCCTCGAGCAGCCCCATGATGCGCCGCACGTCGGCGAGGTTGGCGTCGGCGATGCCGTGCGCCCGCGCCGCGCCGTCGGCCAGCACCCCGTCGATGTAGCCGGGATCCGCCTGCAGCTCGCGCATGCGCCGGGCGATGGGGCCAAGCGTCTCGATCGCGAGGTCGGCGAGCTTGCCCTTGAAGTCGGAGAAGCCCATGCCCGTGTGCTCGGCGACGACCCTTTCCACCGGCTCGCCCGCGAGCGCCGCGTAGATGCTGAGCAGGTTCGCCGCCTCCGGCCTGTGCTCGGGATCGAAGGAGAGGCCCGGCTCGGAATCGGTCTTGGCCCGCTTGATCTTGAGCGCCAGCGTATCCGCGTCGTCGGTGAGATTGATGCGCGCGTAGTCGGAGCCGCCCGACTTGCTCATCTTGTTGCGCCCGTCCCGCAGGCTCATCACCCGGGTGGCGGCGCCGAAGATCATCGGCTCCGGCAGCGGGAAGAACTCCACGTCGTAGGCGCGGTTGAAGGCGCCGGCGATATCGCGCGAGAGCTCCAGATGCTGCTTCTGGTCCTCGCCCACCGGCACGGCGGTCGCGTGGTAGAGCAGGATGTCGGCGGCCATCAGCACCGGGTAGGCGTAGAGGCCGAGCAGCGCGTTCTCCCGCTTCTTCCCCGCCTTCTCCTTGAACTGGGTCATGCGGTTGAGCCAGCCGAGCGGGGCGAAGCAGTTGAGGATCCAGGCGAGCTCCGCGTGCGCCCCGACGCTGCTCTGGTTGAAGATGATGCAGGTCTTGGGGTCGAGCCCGGCCGCGAGCAGGCCGGCCGTGACCTCGCGCGTGTTCGCGGTGAGCTCGGCAGGGTCCTGCGGCACCGTGATCGCGTGCAGATCGACGATGCAGTAGATGCAGTCGTACTCCCTCTGCATCGCGACCCAGTTCTTGATCGCGCCGAGGTAGTTGCCGAGGTGCAGATTGCCGGTCGGCTGAACGCCGGAAAAGACCCGCTTCATGTCAGGAACGCTCCGCAGCGGCGCGCCTTATCGCGCCCCCGCGCGCCGCCGTCAACCTTGGCCTTGCTCCCGGCCCCGGCGCCGACGGCTGAGCAGCGCGCGCAATTCGCTCAGCGACAGGGCGCCCAGGCCGGCCGCGAGCGCGCCGTAGCCCACGAGGCCGGCGACGACGATGGCGGCGAGCGCGGCGATGCGGAAGCCCGCCGTCTCGAGCGGGCCCTCCAGGCCGAGCGCCACCGCCCAGAGCAGCGCCGCCATGCCGGCCGCAGCCGCGACCATGCGCGGCAGCCTGCGCTTCAGCCGCCCATCCGGCTTGAGGTAACCCCGCCGTGCGAGGCCCGCAGCCAGCAGGCCCACGTTGAGCCAGCCGGCAAGCGTGGTCGCCAGCGCGATCCCGACATGGGCGAGCGGCCCCATGAGCGCGAGGTTGAGCGCCACGTTCACCACGAGGCAGAGGATCGCGATCCGCACCGGCGTCTTCGTGTCCTGCCGCGCGAAGTAGCCGGGCACCAGCACCTTGATGAGCACGAAGGCCGGCAGGCCCGCGGCATAGGCGACGAGCGCGCCGGCGGTGGCGCTGCTCTCGCCCGCGCCGAACGCGCCGCGCTCGAACAGCACCGCGATCACGGGGCCGGCGATGACGATGAGCGCGACCGCCGCCGGCACCGCCAGCAGCAGCGCCATCTCGATCGCCCGGTTGAGGCTGCCGGCCGCCTCCTCGGCCTCGCCCGCCCTGAGCTGGCGGCTGAGCAGCGGCAGCAGCGCGGTCCCCACCGCGACGCCGACGACGCCGAGGGGAAGCTGGTTCACGCGATCCGCGTAGTAGAGGAAGGAGACCGAGCCCGGCGGCAGCAGCGACGCGATGATGATGTCGACCACCAGGTTGATCTGCGCGACGCCTGCGCCGAGCGCTGCAGGGGCCGCCAGGATGAGCAGGCGCTTCACCCCCGGCGTGAGCCTGGGCCAGCGCAGGCGGAGCGACATGCCCGCCCGCGAGGCCGCGACGACGAGCCAGACGAACTGCACGATCCCGCCGAGCGTCACGCCTACGGCAAGCGCGTGCCCCGGCGTCTCGGTCCAGCGGGCAAGCCCGAGCAGAGCCCCGATCAGGCAGAGGTTGAGCAGGATCGGGGTGGCCGCGACGGCGGCGAAGCGATAGAGCGAGTTCAGCACCCCGCCCAAGAGCGAGACCAGCGAGATCAGCAGGATGTAGGGGAAGGTCAGCCGCGTGAGCTGCACGGTAAGCTCGAGCTTGCCCGGCTCGTCGGCGAAGCCCGGCGCCAGCACGTGCATCAGCCACGGCATCACGATCTGGGCGACGATCACCAGCACCAGCAGCGTCCACAGCAGGACCGTGAGAACGTCCTCGGCGAACGACTTGGCCGCCTCGCGCCCGTCGCGCTCCAGCGTGCCCGCGAAGAGCGGCACGAAAGCCGCGTTGAACGCGCCCTCCGCGAACAGCCTTCTCAGGAAGTTCGGCAGCTTGAAGGCGACGAAGAAGGCGTCCGCCACCGGGCTTGCGCCGAGGACCGAGGCGATCAGGATGTCGCGCAGGAAGCCCAGCACCCGCGAGCCCATGGTGTAGCCGCCGACGGTTGCGGCCCAGCGGGCGAGTGCCATCGGTTACGCGGGTGGCGGGCGGCGGGCCGGCGGCTCAGCCGGCCGCGCGGCGGAGCGGCGCATCGTCGGACTCGCGGGCCAGCATCTCGCTGAGGCGCTCCTGCACCCGCGCGATCTGCGCCTCGCGGGAGAGCTTCAGGCCGAAGCGGTCCCGCACGTAGAAGACATCGACGGCGCGGGAGCCCACCGTCGAGATGTGCGCCGAGCCGATCGAGACGCCGCAGGCGCTGAGCGTGCGCGTGATGTCGTAGAGGAGCCCCGGGCGATCGCGCGCGCTCACCTCGATCACCGTGAAGCCGGTGCTGGCACCGTTATCGACGAGGACGTGGGGCTCGAGCGCGATCGCAGCGGTGCGCGCCGGCGGCGGCGGCACCACGAACGCCGCTTCATCCGCACCACCCGCGCCATCCTCGGAGAGCGCGCGGACCACGCGGTGCTCGAGCCGCTCCAGGCGCTCTTCGTCATGGATCGCCCCGCCGTCGGCGGCCTGAATCCAGATCGTGTCGATGGCCATCCCGTCATTGGTGGTGAAGACGCGGGCATCGACGATACTTGCGCCCGACGTCGCCACCGCGCCGGCGATGCGGGCGAAGAGGCCGATGAAGTCCGGCGTGAAGAGCGTCAACTCCGTCGCGTCCCTGGTCCGGTCGATGCGCGACTCGACCAGGGGACCCCTGCCCCCGCCCTGCACGAGGCGGGCGTGGCGCTCCTGCATACCGCCGTCGGTGGAGAGCCAGTAGGTGACGGGCAGCCTCCCCTCGAAGTGCGCGATGTCGGCATCGGGCCAGTCCGCGAGCCGCGCGCGCAGCTTCTCCCTGGCCGTCGCCACGCGGGCCTCCCGGTCCTCGGCCTCGCGGCCGCCCGCCAGAACCGCCTCGGCGCGGTGGTAGAGCATGCGCAGCAGCGACGCCTTCCACGCCGTCATGCGCCCCGGCCCCACGGCGGTGATGTCGGCGGCGGTCAGCACCAGCAGCAGCCGCAGGCGCTCCAATGAGCGGACGCGGCCCACGAAATCGTCGACGGTGCTCGGATCGTTGGGGTCGCGCTTGAAGGCGGTCATGCTGAAGAGCAGGTGCCAGCGAATGAGCCAGACGACGGTCTCGACCTCGTCCGGCGTGAACTCCAGCCGGCGGGCGACGTTGCGCGCGATGTCGGCGCCGATCTCCGAATGGTCGCCGCCCCGCCCCTTCGCGACGTCGTGCAGCAGCAGCGCGAGGTAGAGCACGTCGCGCATCCGCAACTGGTGAACGAGAGTGCTGGCGAGCGGCAGCTCGTCGGCAAGGGTGCCCCTCTCGATCGCGCTGAGCACGCCGATGGCGCGGATGCTGTGCTCGTCCACGGTGTAGACGTGGTAGAGGTCGAGCTGGGTCTGCCCCACGACGCGCCCGAAATCCGGCAGGAAGCGGCCCATCACGCCGGCCTCGTTCATCATCCGCAGGACCTGCTCGGGGTCGCGCTCGTCGGTGAGGATCGCGCGGAAGGCGCGATTCGCCTCCGGGTCGTCGCGCACCGCCGCGGTGATCAGCCCGTGGCCCTGGTGGATCAGCCGGAGCGTCGCCGGATGGATGTCGCGGCCTTCCGTCTGCGCCCGGCGGAAGATCGTCACGAGACGCACCGGGCGCTCGCCAAACGTGTTCTCGCCGACCGCCGCGATGCGCCCGCCGGAGACGAACAGCCCGTCGCGGAGAGGCCCCGTCTCGATCCCGGAGCGGTGAATCGGCGCGGTGTGGAGCCGCTCCGCCTCCAGCGCCGCGCACAAGACCCGCGTAAGCTCGCCGACGCTCTTCGCGACAAGGAAATAGTGCTTCATGAACCGCTCGACGGCGAGGTTCCCGCGGCGCGGCCCGTACCCCATGCGCGCCGCGATCTCCGGCTGCCGATCGAAGGTGAGGCGATCCTCCGCGCGCCCGCAGACGACATGGAGGTGCGCCCGGACCCGCCAGAGAAAATCCTCCGCCCGCGCGAAGCGGTCGTACTCGTGCTCGTTCAGCACGCCCCGGTCGGCGAGCTCGCCGAAACGGTCGATGCGGAAGAGGTACTTGGCGATCCAGAACAGCACGTGGAGGTCGCGCAGGCCGCCCTTGCCGTCCTTCACGTTGGGCTCGAGCAGATAGCGCGAATCGCCGGCCCGCACGTGGCGCTCGTCGCGCTCGCGCAGCTTGGCGGCGACGAACTCGGCCTCGGTGCCGGGCACAAACTCGGTGAGAAAGCGCCGGCGGAACCCGTCGTAGAGCGCCTCGTCACCCCACACGTGGCGCGATTCGAGCACGGAGGTGCGGATCGTCATGTCCCGCTTCGCCCGGCGCAGGCAGTCGTCGACCGATCGCGTGGCGTGACCCACGGCAAAGCCGAGATCCCACAGCATGTAGAGCAGATGTTCGACGATCTGCTCGCTGCGCCCGGTCAGCTTGTAGGGGTGCAGAAAGAGGATATCGATATCGGAATGGGGCGCGAGTTCGCCCCGGCCGTAGCCGCCCACCGCGACCAGCGAGAGGCGGTTCGCGGTGGTCGGATTGGGCTCCGGGTAGAGCGCGTGCCCCGCGTGATCGAGCAGCACGCGCAGCAGCCGGTCGACCATCGACGTCCGGGCCGCGACGATTTCGGCGCCGGAGGCCCCCGCTTCGAGGCGTCGGCAGAGTTCCGTGCGGCCCTCGTCGTAGGCGCCCTTCGCCAGTTCCAGGACTCCCTTGCGGTCGTCCCGGCCGAGCCGGGCGATCGCGTCCGCAAGGGCCCGCCGGTCGAAGAGGTCCTCGGGCCGCGCGTCAGGCGCATTCATCGCTCTACACGCTGGCTGCAGCCCTGAATGGGCCGAACCCCGCAGGAACGCGAAGCGCACGCAGAGCCGGCTCTCATGGCCCGGCAACTTGCCCCGAATGGAGGCCTCCCGCAAGCTCGCACCGCCTCGCCCCTCTACGTCTCACCCCGCTCTTCACATCGAATTGCGGTTGAATTGCGGGGCACACGCGCCACAGTGTGTATAATCGGCGCCGTCACTTCGATCGCTTCGTCCAACCCGTCGCTCGGCCCGGCGCGACCCGTCGCCCGCGACCCATCATAGCTGCACGCCCACGCCATGGACCTCATCGTCGACAAGATCAACTACATCTGGCCGTTCCTGGCGATCATCACGCCCGTGGTGTTCTTCCACGAGCTCGGCCATTACCTGGTGGCGCGCATCAATGGGGTGCGCGTCGAAGTGTTTTCGGTGGGCTTCGGGCCGGAGCTGTTCGGCATCGACGACCGGCACGGAACGCGCTGGCGCTTCTCCGCGCTTCCCCTCGGCGGCTACGTGAAGTTCGCCGGCGATGCCGACGTCGCCAGCTCGTCTGCCGAAAGCGACGAGCCGCTGCCGCACGATTCGTTCTACGCCAAGTCGGTGGGCAAGCGCTCGGCCATCGCGGTTGCGGGGCCGTTCGCGAACCTCCTGCTCGCCGCGGCGATCTTCGCCGTCTTCTTCATCGTCGTCGGCCAGCGCTACACGCCGGTGGAGATCGGCACCGTGCGCGCCGGCAGCCCCGCCGCCGTCGCCGGGCTGGAGCCGGGCGACAGGCTGGTGGAGCTCAACGGCAGCCGCGTCGAGCGCTTCGAGGAACTCCAGTTCACCCTGCTCCAGAGCCTGGGCGAGCCGCTCACGCTCGCCGTGGAACGCGGCGGCGAAGAGCTCGAGTTCACCGTGAAGCCGGAGATCGTCGAGGTGCTGGACGCCTTCGACCGGCCGCAGCAGCTGGGCGATATCGGGGTCCGACCGTTCACGCCGGCCTCGGTCTCCCAGTTGGTGGCGGACAGCCCTGCCGAGAGGGGCGGCCTCCAGCCCGGCGACAAGATCGTGCGCATCGGCGACGTGGCGATCGAGAGCTTCGACCACCTGCGCACGATCGTGGAGCAGAACGCGGCGACGCCGCTTACGTTCGTCGTCGAGCGGGACGGGGGCGAGGTGGCGCTCACGGTCACGCCGGACGACGTCAACGGCACGGGGAGAATCGGCGTCTACCCCGAAGAGCAGACCGCGTTCCGCGATCTCGGCGTCGGCGAATCGATCTGGGCCGGCGTCGAGCACACCTATGCGCTTGGCGCCGCCAACCTCCGTGCCATCGGCCAGATGATCGTGGGCGCCCGCTCCACCGAGCAGCTGAGCGGCCCGGTCGGCATCGCCGTCATGTCGCGCAGCGTGCTGGAGCGCGGCGTCGCGGGCTTCGTCGAGTTCGCGGCGCTGATTTCCATCGCTCTCGGGCTGATCAATCTCTTCCCGATTCCGCCGCTCGACGGCGGGCACCTGCTATACAACGGCCTGGAAGCTGCGTTCCGGCGCCCGCTGACGGCCCGGATTCAGCAGATCGGCGCGACGGTAGGGCTAACGCTCGTTATAGCCTTGATGGTATGGGTGACGACGAAGGATATCATCGGCCTGACCTCATGAGCGGGCTGGCGGCGCGGATGTCCGGAGCGACAACGGCACGGGGAAGGGGCCGAATGCGACACATCGTCTGGCTGACAGTGGTCATCCTCGGCGTGTGGATCGGTGCCGCGACGGCACAGGACAGCATGATCGAGTCCGTGCTCGTGGAGGGCAACGAGCGTATCGAGGCGGAAACCGTGCGGTCCTACATGGCGATCGGGCCGGGCGACGACTACGATTCCGATGCTGTCAACGAGTCCCTCAAGAGCCTGTTCGATACGGGCCTCTTCGCCGACGTGGCCATTCGGCGGGAAGGAAACGCGCTCGTCGTCCGCGTGGTGGAGAACCCGATCATCAATCGCGTGGCCTTCGAGGGTAACGACGATATCGCGGACGACGAGCTCGAAGCCGAGATCCAGCTTCAGCCGCGCGTGGTCTACACCCGGCCGAGGGTGCAGTCGGACCTGCAGCGGCTGACCGAGATCTACAGGCGCAGCGGGCGCTTCGCCGTGAGCATCGAGCCCAAGGTCATCCAGCTTCCGCAGAACAGGGTCGATCTCGTGTTCGAGATCGACGAGGGGCCGGTCACGGAAGTCGAGGTGATCAACTTCGTCGGCAACACGCGCTTCAGCGACAGCGCGCTCAGCGACGAGATCCAGACCGTCGAGAACGCGTGGTATCGCTTCGCCACCAGCGCGGACACCTACGATCCCGACCGGCTGACGTTCGACCGTGAGCTGCTCCGCCGGTTCTACCTCTCCAACGGCTATGTCGACTTCCGCGTCATTTCGGCCGTCGCCGAGCTCATGCCGGACCGCAGCGGCTTCATCGTCACCTTCTCCCTCGAAGAGGGCGAGCGTTATCGGGTCTCCGCCATCGACATCCGAAGCCAGCTCCGCGACCTCGCGCCGGAAGATCTCCTCCCCGTCGTCGAGATGGAAGAGGGAGACTGGTACGACGCGGACCAGGTCGAGGACACGCTGCTGGCGCTCACCGAGGCCGTCGGCAGCCGCGGCTACGCCTTCGTCGACGTGAGCCCGCAGATCGAGCCGAACCGCGAGGCCAGGACCGTCGACGTGACCTTCGACGTCGACGAGGGCCCGAGGGTCTACGTGGAGCGCATCGAGATCACCGGAAACGTCCGCACCCTCGACGAGGTGATCCGCCGCGAGTTCCGGCTGGCGGAGGGCGATGCCTACAACACGGCCCTCATCCGGCGCTCGCGTCAGCGCATCATGAACCTCGGCTTCTTCAACCAGGTCGACATCGAAACGAGCGAGGGCTCCGCGCCGGACCGCACCATTCTCACGGTCGACGTCAGCGAAGTGCCCACCGGCGAGCTCAGCTTCGGCGCCGGCGTCTCGTCGGCGGAAGGCGTGCTCGGCGACATTGCCATCCGCGAGCGCAACCTGCTCGGCCGGGGACAGGAGCTCCGGCTCGGGCTCACGGTTTCGGAGAGCCGCCAGGAGATCGACCTGAGCTTCACCGAGCCCTACTTCCTGGATCGCGACGTCGCCGCCGGCTTCGACATCTTCCAGCGGTCGGTCGACCTGCAGGATCAGAGCTCGTTCGACCGGGAGACCGTCGGCTTCACCACGCGGGCCGGCTATCCGTTGGCCGAACGGCTGCGCCATACCGTCTCCTACTCGCTCCGGAACGACGAAGTCAGCGATGTGTCGCCCACGACGTCGCGGTTCATTCGCGAGCAGGAGGGCGAGACGACCACCTCGGCGGTCGCCCACAGGCTGGAGTACGACCTGCGCGACAGCCGCATCGAGCCGACCGATGGCTACTTCGTGCGCTTCGGGCAGGAATTCGCCGGCGTCGGCGGCGACGCAAAGTTCCTCAAGCACACCCTCACATACGGCCACTTCTATTCGGTCGCGGACGGATGGGTGCTGTCCGCCCTGGCGCGGGCCGGCCACATCTTCGGCATCGACGACGACGTGCGGATCGTGGACCGGTTCTTCCTCGGCGGCCGCAGACTCAGGGGCTTCGAGCCGAGCGGCGTCGGCCCACGCGATTCCGAAACCGACGACGCGCTGGGCGGCAACATGTTCTACTCGCTGACGGGCGAGCTGGGCTTCCCGCTCGGTCTGCCGGACGAGCTCAACCTGCGCGGCGCGGTCTTCAGCGACGTCGGCACCCTCACAACGATCGACGAATCGGGGCCCGAGCTTCTGGACGAGAGTTCGCTCCGGCTCTCGGTCGGCGTCGGGATCAACTTCCGCTCGCCGCTGGGCCCGATCCGGCTCGACTTCGCGCGGGCCATGATCAAGGAAGACTTCGACCGGACGGAGAGCTTCCGCTTCAGCTTCGGAACGAGGTTCTAGTCATGCGGAAATTCAGGCGGCTCTGGCTGGTGCTCGCGCTCGCGCTCGCGCTCCCCTGCGCGCTGGGCAGCGCCGCCGGGGTTTCGGCCGACGAGCACGGGACACGGATCGCCATTATCGAGATGGGGCGGATTCTCGAAGAGGCGACGGCGGTCCACTCGATCCGCAACCAGGGCGAGACGCAGCGCAAGGTCTATGCCGAAGAGGCCCAGCGCGAGGCTGAGCGGCTGCGCGTTATTCGAGACGAGATAATTCAGCAGCAGACGTTGCTCGCGCCGGCCGCGCTGGAGGAGCGCGAGCGCGCCTTCAACGCCGAAGTGACGACTGCCGACCAGAGGGCCAAGACGCAGAACCAGAACCTGCAGCGCGCCGTCGCAGAAGGCGAGGTCCGCTTCCGCGAGGCTCTGAGCACCGTTGTCGCGGAAGTGGCGGAGAGCCGGGGCATCGACGTCGTCCTGCCGCTCCATGCGTCCTTGTACGCCGTCGCGGAGTTCAACCTGACCGACACGGTCATCGAACGTCTGAACGCTTCGTTCCCCGAGATCGTCCTGATCTTCGACGAGAGCTGATGCCCGATCCGCGCTTCTTCGATGTGACCGGCCCGTTCACGCTGGCCGAGATCGCCGAGGCCGTCGGCGCGCGTCTCACCGACGGCGCCGACCCGGCGTTGACGCTCTGCGACGTGGCCCCGCTTGGGCAGGCAGAGCCCGAGCATCTGAGTTTCCTCGACAACCGCAAGTACGTCGAAGAGTTCACCGCCTGCCGCGCCGGCGCCTGCATCGCCCCGGCGGCGCTGGCCCACCGCGCGCCGCCTGACGTCGCTGTCCTGACCAGCGAGGTCCCCTACAAGTCGTACGCTCTGGCTGCGGCGATGTTCCACCCGGTGCCGCCGCCCGTGCCGGGGGTGCATCCCGCCGCGGTCATCGACCCCGCCGCAGTGGTCGGCGAGGCGTGCCGGGTCGAGGCCGGCGCCGTCGTCGAGGCCGGTGCGCGCATCGGCGCCCGCTGCCTGATCGGCGCCAACGCGACCATCGGGCCCGCGGTCGAGATCGGCGAGGACACGCGGATCGGGGCCAACGCCTCGCTCAGCCACTGTCTCGTCGGCTCCCGGGTGTCGATCTTCCCCGGCGTGCGGATCGGGCAGGAGGGCTTCGGCTTCGCCGCCGACAAGAGCGGCTCCGTCAGGGTGCCGCAGCTCGGCCGCGTGCTCATCGAGGACGACGTCGAGATCGGCGCCAATTGCACCATCGACCGCGGGGCCGGGCCCGACACGGTGATCGGCCAGGGCTGCTGCATCGACAACCTGGTGCAGGTCGCCCACAACGTCCGCATCGGGCGCGGCACAATGATCGCGGCGCAAGCCGGTATCGCCGGCAGCGCCCGCATCGGCGATTTCGTGCAGATCGCCGGGCAGGTGGGGATACTGGGGCACCTTACGGTCGGCGACGGCGTGCGGCTCGTCGGCCAGAGCGGCGTCATTCGCGATATCGAGCCCGGCGAGACCTACGCCGGCTCGCCCGCCGTTCCCGTCCGGCAATGGCACCGGCAGACCGCACAACTGGCACGGCTGGCAAAAAGCAGGGCAGCCCAGAAATGAACGAGACGGCACCGCAGCAGACGGTGGAGCGCATGGACATCGAGGCGATCCTCGAGGCGATCCCCCACCGTTACCCGTTCCTCATGATCGACCGCGTGATCGACGTGATCCCGGACGAGGGCGCCACCGGCATCAAGAACGTGTCGATCAACGAATCGTACTTTCAGGGCCACTTCCCGCGCCGGCACGTCATGCCGGGGGTGCTGATCATCGAGTCGATGGCGCAGAGCGCGGCCGTGCTCGTGGTGGCGACCCTCGGGCCCGCGATGGCGGGCAAGCTCGTCTATTTCATGTCGGTGGACCACTGCCGCTTCCGGCAGCCCGTGGTGCCGGGCGATCAGCTCTTCGTCCACGTCACCAAGAAGCACCGCCGCCGGAACGTCTGGAAGTTCGAGGCCAGGGCCGCGGTCGAGGGCCAGACGGTCGCGGAAGCGACATACTCGGCCATGATTCTGGAAGACACCTGACGTGGCGGACATTCACCCCACCGCCATCGTCGAGCCGGGCGCCGAGCTCGGCGAAGGCGTCAGCATCGGCCCCTACTGCATGGTGGGCGCCGAGGTCGTCCTCGGCGACGAGGTTCGCCTGGTCTCCCACGCCATCATTGCCGGGCGCACGAGCATCGGGGCGCGCACAAGCATCTATCCCTTCGCCTCGATCGGCCATCCGCCGCAGGACACCAAGTACCGTGGCGAGCCCTCGCGCCTCGAGATCGGCACCGACAACGTCATCCGCGAGCACGTGACCATGAGCCCGGGGACGCCCCACGGGCGCATGCTGACCCACGTCGGCAGCAACTGCCTGTTCATGATCGCGACCCATGTCGCCCATGACTGCATCGTGGGCGACCACGTCGTCATGGCCAACAACGCGGCCCTTGGCGGCCACGTGACGGTGGACGACTGGGCCATCATCGGCGGCCTCGCGGGCGTGCATCAGTTCGTCCGCATCGGGCGCCACGCGGTCGTCGGCGGCATGTCCGGGGTGGAGCACGACATCATCCCCTACGGCTCGGCCATGGGCGACCGCGCCCGGCTCATGGGGCTCAACCTGATCGGGCTCAAGCGCCGGGGCTTCAACCGCGACATCGTGCACGACCTCCGCCGGGCCTTCCGCCTGCTCTTCGCGCAGGAGGGGACCATGTCGGAGCGTCTCGCGGACGTCGCCGAGCTGTTCCGTGACAACGAACCGGTCATGGACATCGTCGACTTCATCCGGCTCGATCGCGACCGCTCGATATGCCAGCCCCGGGACGATGGCAGGGAGTAGCCTCGGCATCATTGCGGGTGGTGGACCGCTGCCGGGCCTTATCGCGCGCGCCTCGGTCGGCGAAGGCCGCGAGGTCATGGTCATCGCCTTCGAGGGCGAAACGGATCCGGCCACCTGCGAGGGCGTTCCCCACCGCTGGGTCGGGTTCGGCGCCATCGGCACCCTGCTGAAGTCACTCAAGCGTGCGAATTGCCGCGAGGTGGTGCTGGCCGGGTCGATCCGCCGGCCCTCTCTCTCCACCATCAGGCCGGACCTGCGCGGCATGCGGCTCATGGGGCGCATCGCGAGCGCGAAGGCGAAGGGCGACGACGCGCTGCTCTCGCTGGTGATCGCCGAGCTCGAGGACGAAGGCTTCGCCGTGGTCGGCGCCGACAAGCTCATCGCGTCGCTCTGCGCGCCGGCCGGCGTGATCGGCGCGCGCGCGCCGGACGACGCTGCCGAGCGCGATATCGCCATCGGCGTCGAGGCGGCGCGGGCACTCGGCGCCCACGATATCGGCCAGGCCGTCGTCGTGCAGGCGGGGCGCGTGCTCGGCGTCGAGGGCGTCGAGGGAACGGACGCGCTCATCGAACGCTGTGCGGCGCTGCAGGAGGCGGGACCGGGCGCGGTGCTCGTCAAGGTGAAGAAGCCGGATCAGGAACGCCGCGCCGATCTTCCGACCATCGGCGCCGCCACGATCGAGAAGCTCGCCGCGGCCGGCTTGCGCGGCGTGGCGTTCGAAGCGGGCGAGACGCTGATCCTGGAGCGTGCCCAGGCTGTCGCGCGCGCCGATGCGCTCGGCGTGTTCATGATCGGCGTGAGCTGACGGCCGACATGGTCCGCGACGCGCCGCTGATCTTCCTGATCGCCGGCGAGCCGTCCGGCGATCTCATCGCCTCCCGCCTGATGGCGGCGCTCAGGCGGCGCACGCAGGGCGGCGTGCGCTTCGCCGGCGTCGGCGGCCCGCTCATGGCGGAACAGGGGCTGGAGAGCCTGTTCCCCTACGACGAGCTTTCACTGATGGGGATTCTGGAGATCGTGCCCCACGTGCCGCGCATGCTCCGGCGCATCCGGGCCACGGCGCGCACCGCACGCCGGCTGCGGCCTGCGGCCTACGTCTCCGTCGACGTGCCGGAGTTCGCGCTCCGTGTCGCGCGCAGGCTGAAGGGCGCGGGCTTCCCCCTGATCCACTACGTGGCGCCCACCGTCTGGGCCTACCGGCCGGGGCGCGCGGCGAAGATCGCGCGCTATCTCGACCACGTGCTCTGCCTCTTCCCGTTCGAGCCGCCCTACTTCGAGGCCGAGGGCCTGGACGCGAGCTTCGTCGGCCACCCCCTGGTCGAGGAGCCCATCGCCGACGCCGACGGGCCGGGCCTCCGCGACCGCCACGGCATCGCGCCCGCGCAACCCGTGATCGCCGTCCTGCCCGGCAGCCGTGCCAGCGAGCTGAGCCGGCACGAGCACGCGTTCGGAGAGACGGTGCGCACGCTCGCCAAGCGCATCGAGGGTCTCCACGTCCTCGTGCCGACGCTGCCGCAGAACCGCGCGGCCGTCGCCGCCCAAACCGCATCCTGGGGCGCGCCGGTCATCGTGATCGAGGGCAAGGCGCAAAAGTACGCCGCCTTCGCCGCGAGCGACGCCGCGCTCACCGCCTCCGGCATGGCGACGCTGGAGCTCGCGCTCGCAGGCGTCCCCATGATCGTCTGCTATCGGGCCAACCCGGTCACCGCAGCCATCGCGTGGCGCATCGTCACGGTGCCGCACGTCGCGATGCCCAACATCATCGCCGAGCGCCGCGCTGCGCCGGAGTTCCTGCAGCAGGACTGCACCCCTGAGCGCCTCGTGCCTGCGATGGAGCAGCTGTTGCGGGATGCCGACCGCCGGCGCGACCAGATCGAGAGCTTCGGGGAGATCGCCGCCAAGCTCGGCCGGGGCGGCCCGCCGCCCAGCGAACGCGCGGCCGAGGTCGTCCTGCGGCTGATCGAGGCCGGCGCCGGGTCCGGGCGCGGACACTAGAGCACCCTGCACTCACACGCGCCATGGCCCTTACGCTCGTCCTCATCCTCATCGCCGGGATCAACTTCAGCCTGCTGTTCCCGGTCAACAAGATCGCGGGCGACGCGGGCATGCCCAATTTCGCCTACGTGTTCTGGTACGCCCTTGGCGCCGGGCTGATCCTGCTGGTTCCGGCGGCGGTCCGCCGCGAGCTGCCCCGGCTCACGCTGCCGCACATCAGGCTCTACTTCGTCAGCGCGGCGCTGGGCTTCGCCTTTCCGTTCGCGCTGCTGGCCTTCGTCGTGACCAAGCTGCCCTCCGGCGTCGCCGTGCTGCTGATGACGCTGACGCCGGTCTTCACCTATGCGCTGGCCGTCATATTCCGGCTCGACCGCTTCCGCCTGATCAGCGCGGCGGGCCTGCTGACCGCCATCGCCGGGGTCCTCCTCATCGTCGTCCCGGGCGAGAGCCTGCCCGCGCCCAGCATGGCGCTCTGGTTCGTCATCGCGCTGCTGATTCCCTTGGGCTTCGGCGCGCTCAACGTATACGTCGAGCGCTTCCGCCCGCCCGAGTCATCCTCGCTCGGCCTCGCCATCGGCAATCTCTTCGCCGGCGCGCTGCTCCTCATCCCGTTCCTGCCCGCGACCGGCCAGCTCTACCTGTTCCCCGGACCCGATCTCGACGGCGACCTTTCGCTCGTCGGCGCCGTCATCATCAACGCCATCATGTGGCCGATGTTCTACCTGATCATCCGCCGCGCCGGCGCCTCGCTCTTCTCCGTCATGAACATCATCGGCGTGGTCGGCGGCATCGGCTGGGGCATCCTCTTCTTCGGCGAGACCCACTCGGGCTACGTCTGGGCCGCGGCGGCGCTCATGCTCGCCGCCTTCGTCATCATGGTGATCGGCTCGATGCTGTCGCGCAGGTCTGCGGCTCGCGCGGACTGAGCGCCCGGCGCAGCGCCTCGGTCGCACTGTCGTCGACGGCGAGCGGGCCGCCCTCGGGCGGCGCGGCAAGGACGACGCCGTAGACGTCGCGTGCCCGGCCCGGCGTCTCCCAGCCTTCCGCCAGGTCCTGCAGCACGCGCTCCGGCTCGCGCGCGAGCGGATCGCCGTAGCCCGCGCCGCCCCCTTCGACGGCGCGCAACCGTTCGCCGGGCGCAAGCGTGAGCTGCACGAAGTTCGGCTGCACCGTCTCCCGGCCGTCGCGGTCGACCCTGACCGTCCGCCCCGGCGTCGCATCGTCGCCGCCCTGCACGCCACGCGGCGCGACATGGTGGCCGTCCGACGGGATGACGAGTGTGACGGGGCCGTGCGTCGGGCCGTAGACGACCTCCGTCGCAGGCGCCCCGCGCCAGCGCCCGGCCCCGCCGCTGCCGGCGACGACGCGCGCGGACTCGACCGCGATCGGATAGCGGCTCTCCGCCAGCTCGACGCTGTCCAGATGAACGAGCCCCGCGGCGGTCGGCAGGCAATAGGTGAGCCAGCCATCGGCACCGGGGGCGGCCGGGCCGCCGCCGACCCCGAGGAAGAGCTGATTGACGAAGGGCGCGCCGCCCCGCCTCGCGTCCGTGCCCGAGATCACCGCCATCGCGCCCCCCATGCTGGCCGAGCCCTCCGCGAGCCCCCTGCCCTCGCCAAGCCGCGCGAAGCCGCTGTGAATGGCGTAGATCAGGCGCTCGGCCACGTTGGTGGTCGAGACCGAGCAGCTGTGGGGGAAGGAGGGCGGGCCCACCACGCAGCCCTCCCGCATCAGCACGCGGACGCGGCGGAATGCGCCCTCGTTGCGCGGCACGTCGTCGCCCAGGCAGTTGAAGACCGCTGTGAAGACGTGGGCGAGGCAGCAGGCCTCGGTCTGGTTCAGGCCGCAGTCGACGCAGTCGATGTTGTCGCGCAGATCGACCGTGATCCGCGCGGCCTCGGGCTCCACCTCGATGCCGACGCGCACCGGAATGCCATCGGGCAGGATGGGCTCCACCGGATCGTGCGCGCTCTCCGAGACCAGCGACGCGGCGGGCAGCCCCGCGATCGCCCGCGCCATGCGCTGCTCGGAGTAATCCAGCCAATCCTCCACGAAGGCCGCGACGGCTTCGGCGCCGTGGCTCGCGCAAAGCGCCTTGAGGCGCTGCTCGCCGATCCGCGCCGCGCCGACCAGGGCGAGGAAGTCGCCGCGCCACTGCTCGGGCACGCGGATGCGCCGCTCGCACATGCGCACGATATCGTCGTTGACGACGCCGTCCCGCTCCACGAGCACGCAGGGGAAGATGAGCGCCCCCTCCTCGTACACGTCGCGGGCGAAGGCGTGGTAGGTGGTGGGCTGGCTGTTGCCGATGTCGGCCTGGTGCGCCTTGGCGCAGGCGGTGAACATGTGGCGGCCGTCGACGAACACCGGCATCAGGATGGCGTGATCGGCCGCGTGGGTGTTGCCGAGGTAGGGGTCGTTGTGGAGGAAGGCATCGCCCTCCCGCAGCTCCGGATGAAGCGCGCGCATGGCCCGCGTCTGCAGGTGGCAGCCGAGGACGTGCACGGGCAGGCCCTCGGCGGCGGCGATCAGGCGGTCGTCATGGGTGAGCAGCGCGCAGGAAAAATCCTTGGCCGCAGCGATGACGCTGGAGCGCGCCGAGCGGAGCAGCGCGTTCGACATCTCGCGCACGATGGCTTCGACCCGCCGCGCGAGAATGGGCGTGGCGACCGGATCCCGTATCATCCCGGCCGCCTCGCGGGGCAGCGCCCCTTGTACCGTTCGGCAGCTCCGGCTGCCGCAAGCAAACGCTCGCCGATGGCGAGCGGCCTCAGATCAGCTCGACGCTGGTCGCCTGCGGCCCGCGCGGGCCCTGCGTGATCATCAGCCGCACTCGCTGCTGAGGCTCCAGATCGTCGAGGCCGGAGCGGGCAAGCACCTTGGCATGGATGAACACGTCCTGCCCGCCGCTGTCCGGCGTGACGAAGCCGTAGCTCTTGCCCACGTTATAGAACTTGACCGTGCCCTCGATTTCCTCGGTCGGACCCATCGGCTCGTCGAAGCGCCGGCTCTCAAAGCCGCCGGGACTGGGGCGACGTGGCCGGTCGCCCCTGGGCGGCATGACGGTCGCGGTCGACGTGTCGACGTCATGGATCTGCGAGACCTGCGGGCCCTTTTGTCCCTGCACGGTCTCGCACTTGACTGTGGCCCCTTGGGGCAGCGTGTCGAAACCCGCACGCTCGACCGCCGACACATGGCAAAAGACATCGGGCGAGCCGTCGTCGGGCACGAGAAAGCCGAAGCCCTTGGTCGGGTTGAACCACTTGACCTGGGCCGTGATTGAAGTGCCTTCGCTAGGCGGTGCACTGATTTCTGACATGGTTGACCAACTTGTTTTCTGTGAATTGGGTGCTTCGGCGGGTTTTTCCGCTTCGTTTGGGGTTGCATCATAGCGGCTTCCGCGCCGTCTCCCCATTTTATTCTGCGCTTGCAGCGACACGCGCATGAAATTGATCGCCGCCGCGCTCGGGCCCGTGACGCGAGACATTGACGGCAGGGGCCGGCCCGCCTTACCGTCCGCGCCAGACCGCCAACGCCGCCGGGGAGGCCGCAGCCATGTCGGAATCGAAGGGAATCGCTTACTGCCAGGGTCGCTACATGCCGATCGAGGAGGCGTCGATACCGATCCTCGATCCGGCCTTCCACAAGTCGGACGTGGTGTTCGACGCCGTCACGGTCTGCGACGGCGTGTTCTTCCGCCTCGACGATCACATGCAGCGCTTTCACGATTCCTGCGCGCACGTCCGCCTCACGCCGCCGATGCCCGACGCGGAGATCAGGCAGATCATGGCGCAGTGCGCCCACCGCTCAGAACTCAAGGATTCGATCGTCTACGTGCTGTGTACCCGCGGGCTTTACGCCGGCGGGGCCGCGTTCGGCGATCCGCGCTTGTCCGAGAACGAGCTGATCGCCTACGCGGTGCCCTACTACACCATCGTGCCCGAGCCCAAGGTGAAGGCGGGCGGGCATCTCTGGATCGCCCAGAACCGCCGCGCGCCGGACGCCGCCATCAACCAGCGCTGCAAGAACTTCAACCGCATGGACCTCACCGCCGCCCACTTCGAGGCGCTGGACAACGGCGCGGACCAGCCGGTGCTTCTCTCCACCGACGGCTACCTGACCGAAGGCCCCGGCTTCAACGTCTGGATCGTCCGCGACGGCAAGGCGCTCACCCCCGGCGACAACCTGCTGGAGGGCATCACCCGCAAGACCGTGTTCGACCTCTGCCAGGAGGTCGGCATGGAGGCCGAGGCGGCCGATCTCACCGCCGAAGACCTCGAGGGCGCGAACGAGGCGTTTATCTCCTCGTCCGGCGGCGGCGTCATGCCGGTCGTGCGCGTGAACGACAAGCCCATCGGCAACGGCGCGCCGGGCATCACCACCGGCCGGCTCTCCGACCTCTACTGGTCGAAGCGCGCCGACGGCTGGCACGCAACCCGGGTCGCCGACCTCCTCGAGCCCGAGGAGGAGCAGGCGGCAAGCGCCTAGAGCGTATCCGTTTTGCACGGAAACGCTCTATACACTTTATCGCTCACGGCAGCCGGCCTTCGGCCGGCGCCGTCGCGCGGAACGCGCGCAGAGCGCACGATGCGGGCGCGCCGCATACGCGGCGGGCCGCTGTCGCGGCCTTTCGCGCGTCCGTCAAAGCCGGACGCGCTCTAGCGCCGAGGCCGAGCTAGCCGAATCGGGGCGGTCTCAGGGCCACCCCCCTCCTCCGGTCCCCCTCCCCTCGCGGGCGGAGAGGGCTGGGGTGAGGAGGGGCGCGTTGTGCCCGCCCTAGGCTACTTGCGGGTCATGACCATGGTCATCTGGCGGCCCTCCATCTTCGGCATCTGCTCGACCTTCGCCTGCTCGCCGAGGTCATCGCGCACGCGCGCAAGCACGTCCATGCCGATGTTCTGGTGCACCATCTCGCGTCCGCGAAAGCGCATGGTCACCTTGACCTTGTCGCCCTCGTCCAGGAAGCGGCGGATGTTGCGCAGCTTGACCTCGTAGTCGGCAGCGTCGATGCCGGGCCGGAACTTGACCTCCTTGATTTCGATCGTTTTTTGCTTCTTGCGGGCTTCGCTGGCCTTCTTCTGGGCCTCGTACTTGTACTTGCCGAAGTCGAGGAGCTTGCAGACGGGCGGCTCCGCGTCCGGTGCAACCTCGACCAGGTCGAGCCCCGTCTCGTCCGCGAGCTCCATAGCGCGCTCAACGGCGACAACGCCGACCTGCCCTCCGTTCTGATCGATGAGGCGGACATTTGCCGCCTGGATGTCATCATTGACGCGCGGTCCTTCACGCGTCGGTGGTGCCGCGACCGGATGTCTCGCTATCCTCCGCCTCCCTTCATCATGGTGCGTGGCGGGCTGACAGCGTCGTCATGGACGGTGTGGCTTCGTCAACCCGTGCCCCCCTGGGCGGCCCGTCCGACAATCGGACTGGCCACCTGCCGGCAAAGTGTAGTGACGGCCTCGTCCAGCGCAAGATTTTCTTGTTCCCTGGAGCCGAGCCGGCGGATCGAGACCGTGCCCTGCTCCGCCTCCCGCGCGCCGACGGCGAGGATCAGCGGGATCTTGGCCGCGCTGTGCTCGCGCACCTTGTAGCCGATCTTCTCGTTGCGCAGATCCGTCTCGACCCGCAGCCCGGCAGCCTGCAGGCGCCGGGTCACCATGTTCGCGTAGTCGACGGACCGGTCGGTGATGGTCGCGACGACGGCGTGGATGGGCGAGAGCCAGAGCGGCAGGCGGCCGCTGTAGTTTTCCAGCAGGATGCCGATGAAGCGCTCGAGCGAGCCGAACAGCGCCCGGTGCAGCATCACCGGCCGGTGGCGCACGCCGTCCTCGCCGATGTAGCCCGCGTCCAGGCGCTCCGGCAGGTTGAGGTCGACCTGGAGCGTGCCGCACTGCCACTCGCGGCCGATGGCGTCGCGCAGCACGAACTCGAGCTTCGGCCCGTAGAAGGCGCCCTCGCCGGGGTTGTGGCTGTAGTCGATCCCCATGCTCTCGAGCGCGCCCTTGAGCGCCGCCTCGAGCCGATCCCAGACCTCGTCGGCACCGATCCGCTTGGGCGGCCGGTCCGCGAACTTGATGTGCACGTCCTCGAAGCCGAAGTCGCGGTAGATGTCGAGGCAGAGCTCGGTCACGCCCCGGCACTCGGCCTCCGTCTGCTCCGGCGTGCAGAAGATGTGCGCGTCGTCCTGGCTGAAGGCGCGCACACGGAGCAGGCCGTGCAGCGCGCCCGAAGGCTCGTAGCGGTGGACCTTGCCGAACTCGGAGATGCGCAGCGGCAGGTCGCGGTAGCTCTTGATGCCGCGCTTGTAGACCTGCACGTGGCCCGGGCAGTTCATCGGCTTGATGGCGTAGTGCCGGCCGTCCTCGGTCTGCGAGGTGAACATGTGCTCGCGGAAAGTCTGCCAGTGGCCGGACGCCTCCCAGAGCACGCTGTCCATCATGTCGGGCGTGCTGACCTCGTGGTAGCCGGCGGCATCCTGGCGCGCGCGCATGTAGTCGACGAGCGTGCGGAAGAGGGTCCATCCCTTCGGGTGCCAGAATGCGGAGCCCGGCGCCTCCTCCTGAAAGTGGAAGAGGCCCATCTCGCGGCCGAGCCGGCGATGGTCGCGCTTCTCGGCCTCCTCGAGCCGGTGCAGGTAGGCCTTGAGCTGCTTCTGGTCCGGCCAGGCGGTGCCGTAGATGCGCTGGAGCATCTCGTTCCGCGCATCGCCCCGCCAGTAGGCGCCGGCGACCTTGAGCAGCTTGAAGGCGCCGACCTTGCCGGTGGACGGCAGGTGGGGCCCGCGGCAGAGGTCGACGAAGCCGCCCTGCCGGTAGAGCGTGATCGGCTCGCCGGCGGGAATCGCCGCGATCAGCTCCGCCTTGTAGAGCTCGCCCATTCCCTGGAACAGCGCGACCGCGTCATCGCGCGACCACACCTCGCGCTCCACCGTCTCGTCGCGCGCCCTGATCTCGGTCATGCGCGCTTCGATCTCTTCCAGATCGGCCGGCGTGAAGGGCTCGTCGCGGGCGAAATCGTAGTAGAAGCCGTCCTCGATGGCGGGGCCGATGGTCACCTGGACGTCGGGGTAGAGCTCCTTGACCGCCTCGGCGAGCAGGTGCGCGGAATCGTGACGCAGCACCTCGAGCGCGTCATCGTCGCGCGCGGTGACGATGCGCACCGCCGCGTCGTTCTCGATGGGCCGGGAGAGATCCCACAGCTCGCCATCCACCTCGATGAGGAGGGCTGCCTTGGCGAGCCCGGGGCCGATCGCTGCTGCGAGGTCGGCGCCGGTTACGGGGGCGTCGAACGAGCGCGCCGCGCCGTCCGGCAACGAGAGTGTCGGCATGGCGGCGGTGTCGAATCCTTGGCTGCCCCGGAAGTCGCGGCACTCTAGCCCGGGCGCTTCGCCTGTCAAGCAGGGCGCTCGGCCGCCACGGTTGCCTCGCCCCGCCCGGCCGGATATGAGACGGGCCAAGCGAGAAGGGGTGGGACAGAGCAATGACAGACAGTTACCGGGCGCTCGTCGTCGATCGGAAAGAGGATGGCGTCGCCGCCGAGATCAGGACACTCACCGAGGCCGACCTGCCGGAGGGCGATGTCACGGTGCGGGTCGACTACTCGTGCCTCAACTACAAGGATGGCCTGGCGCTGACCGGGCGCGCGCCCATCATCAGGCGGCCCCCGATGACCGCCGGGATCGATTTCGCCGGCACGGTGGAGAGCAGCGAGTCGCCGGACTTCGCGCCGGGTCAGGCCGTGGTGCTCACGGGCTGGGGAGTCGGCGAGCGGCATCCCGGCGGCTTCGCCCAGCGGGCGCGGGTGCCGGCGCGCATGCTGCAGCCGTTGCCCGAAGGCTGCGATACCAGGTGGGCCATGGCCATCGGCACGGCGGGCTTCACGGCGATGCTCTGCGTCATCGCGCTGGAGCGTGCGGGCGTCGCCGCAGGCGCGGGCCCCGTGGTGGTCACCGGCGCTGCGGGTGGCGTCGGCAGCGTCTCGGTCGCGCTGCTGTCGCGCCTCGGCTATGAGGTCGTCGCCATCTCCGGCCGGCCCGAGTGCCGCGATTATCTCACCGGCCTCGGCGCGAGCGAGGTGCTGCCCCGCGGCAAGCGCGCGGAGGCGCCCGAGAAGCCGCTGCTCTCCGAGCACTGGGCCGGCGCCGTGGATTCGGTGGGGGGCGCGATGCTGGCCCACGTCCTCGCCGAGACCCGCTACGGCGGCGCGGTCGCGGCCTGCGGCCTTGCCGGCGGCCCCGGTCTCAAGACCACGGTCATGCCCTTCATCCTGCGGGGCGTGAGCCTGATCGGCATCGATTCCGTCATGTGCCCGGCCGCGCCCCGCAGCGAGGCCTGGCAGCGGCTGGCCCGCGACCTGCCGCGCGACGCGCTCGATGCGATGACAGAAGTGGTGCCGCTCGATCAGGTGGTGGCGCGGGGCAACGACATTCTGGGCGGCGGCGTGCGCGGCCGCGTCGTCGTCGACGTCAACGCCTGAGCTGCTCTAACGCGCGGCGAGGAACACGCTGACGGCGCGCGCCGAGACAGCCATGGCGGCAAGCGCAAGGAGCGCGGCAAGGCTCGCCGTGGACACGCCGGAGAGGCCGGCGCCCACCGTGCAGCCGCCGGCCAGCACGCCGCCCACGCCCATCATCACGGCGCCGGCGAGGTAGCGCCCGGTCTGCCGTGGCCCTTCCAGGCTCTGCCAGCGGAACTCGCCGGCCGCCACAGCCGCGGCCAGGCTGCCGAGAAGGACGCCCGCCGCTAGGCCCGTGCCGAAGCCGGCTGGAATGGACGTTGCCGCCACGGCCCAGAACAGCGTGTCCGCCATCGGCCCCGTGAAACCCATGGACTGCACCGGAATCGGGTCGAAATCGTCCACCAGCACGAAGCCCGTGCCGATCCAGCCGAGCGGCACCAGCAGCCCGATCGCGCCAGCCATGGTCAGATGGGTGATCGGCGCGCGGGAGAAGAGCGCGAAGAGAAACGCGCCGCCCGCGATGACGAGCGGCCAGACCTCGCCGCCGGGCCAGGCCGAGAGCGCCGTCGCTTCGCCGCCCGGAAGGGTCGCGTCGCCGAGCGCCTCGCGGATCGGCGCCAGCGCGCCCTTCATCACCGCGTGGGCGGTGACGGCAAAGACCAGCAGGACCAGCAGGGCGCGCAGGTTGCCGCTGCCGACCAGCACCGTGAGGCGCGAGACACAGCCGCCCGCCAGCACCATGCCGGCCCCGAACAGTGTGCCCCCCAGCAGCAGGGACGCGACCGGCAAATCGGCCGCGAGAAAGCGGTGCGTCTCGAAGGAGATCAGGTCAAAGGCGACCGCCACGCGTGTGCCGGCGATCGCGAATGCCAGCGCCATCACCCAGGTCCCCAAAGCCGGCAGGCAGTCGCGCCACTGGCCCACCAGGCTGCGCCGCAGGCAGAAGGCGCTCCGCTGCGCCAGCGCGCCGTAGGCGCAGCCCAGCACCAGGCCAAGCAACACCGACGCCCCGATCGGCGTCAGTTCTTCGAACCCCAGATCCTCGAACACAGGGAACCGCCTCCTCCCGGCCGCATCGCTGCCGGGTACACGATATCCCAAACGTCCTCGGTCACGATGCGAAATGCGGATCGGGCCCCCCAAGGGGCCGACCCCGCCAGCGGTTGAGTTTACGGCCTTTCTGGGTTATCTCCCGTGGGCCGCGTCCCCATCGTCTAGTGGCCTAGGACACCGGCCTCTCACGCCGGAAACGGGGGTTCGAGTCCCCCTGGGGACGCCATTCGTTCAGAATTGGCGTTATATTTCATTGTTTTAGGACCTTCGTTTGACCAACCTTTCGGAAAGGTTGGTCAAATTTCGTTCCGGTTCCGCCCTCTGTTTCGCCATGCCCGAGCTGGCCAGCTTCGCCCGGTTCGCCGCTGCGACGTACGCGCTCGCCTCCCTGGCACTCGCATGCGCGAGGAAGGAAATGATCTCGAACTGGGTCGCGCCGGCCTCCGCCAAGCGAAGCCCGGGCATCGAGCGCAAGAATGCGGGCCCGCCGCCGCCGCACGGTCCCGCGCGAAGTTCACTGGCAACCAAGAGAGCGCGCCTGCGGCAAGGGCACGGCTGCGTCGCGTGCGCCCCGGCTCGGGTCTGCCCACTGTAACGTGCTGGGACTATCGGCCGCGGGATTTCGGGTCGAGGGAGTCGGTCAGACCTTCGCCGACGAGGCTGACTCCGAGCACGGTCACGAATATGGCCAGGCCAGGCAGGGTTACGGTCCACCATGCCTCCAGCACGAAATCCCGGTTGGCGCCGATCATGAGGCCCCAGCTCATGGTGTTGGGATCGCCGAGGTCGAGAAAGGCGAGCCCGGCCTCGAAGAGGATGGCGGCGCCGAGGGCGATGCCGATGGTCACGCAGATGGCCGCGGCGCCCGCGCCGACCGCAAGGGTCGCGCGCCGCTGGCTGTCGGGAGGTGCGTTTACCGACGCCGTGGGCGCCCACGTATCGCTCGACGAGATGACGCAGTATACGGGGGGTATCGGTCTCTCGGCGGAGACCACGCGAACGCTCGAGGACGGAACGCTCGCCCTGTGCGCCTCGGCGGATGTCGAGCGCGCGCTCGGCGGCGCGGAGACGGCGGCCGTGGTTTCCGGCGCGCCCCTCGCCGCGCACGGCCCGGGGTCCGGCGATACGGAATACCCGGGCCGGGTGAGCCTCGGCTGGACGTTCTAGCTAGGGGATGCGACGAGCTCGACGCCGCTCTTTGGAGTGGGGCCAAACTGATCGGCGTTGGAATCGCACGCCAAGCAATACGTGCCGGCGCCTTCTAGGCCGCCTCCTCGCTCTCGGCCTCCCGACGTGATGCAGGCCGCAAAATGCCGGTGGGCCACTCGAGGCCGGTCGGCCAGTGATCGCTCAGGTACTGGACGACATTTTGTGCCACTCGGAGCGTGCAACTCCGCCCGGCCTGCAGACGAGTGAAAAACTTGCCGTCTCCGGCAGCCAGGAATCCCACCCGCCAGAGACTGACGCCGCGCGCGTCTGCGAAGCGCTGTGCAAGTTCGACCAAGGACTGTTCATTCATGCGCCCATGATGGGGGCAAATATATCACCAGCGCAAGGTATATATGCCCTTGACGTATGCGACCTGCATGACCCGTCGGCACTTCAATTCTGTTGCCTTCGCGGCACAAGGGAATTATCCCTTGTAGCGTGGACGATATTCTCCGAGAGATCGACGACGCGCTGCGACGCCACGGCATGTCGGCCAGGGCAGCCTCCATTCGGGCACACGGCTCGCCTGAGCTGATCCGGGACATGCGGCGCGGCCACGTCCCGTCCGTGGAGAGGCTGCGCTCGCTCTGCGAGGCTCTCGGCCTCGAGTTCTACGTCGGACTGCCTCGAGGGCTGGAAGGCGACGATGGCGCGGGCGTGCCCGACGTTTCGCTCCGCTCGCTGGAGCGGATTGCGCGGGCCTTGGCGCAGCTCACGGCGGATGTTGGCGGCAACCCGATTGCCGACGATCTCTGGCACGCCCTTTCCGCCCGTCGCTATACCGAGTTGACACCGGACACGGCACCGCCCCCGGTCCGCTACCTTACCGAGCAGTCGCCGCAAGCATATGGCGGCGAGGTTCGGGAAGCGTCACCGCCCGATCTGGTTCGGTTCGACATGACCGACGGCGCCGGCAAGCGGTTGTCCGCGGAGGGAGACGGAGACTCGTTGTGGATAAGCCGCGCGCTGCTGGAGAAACAGGGCATCGACCCCGCACGCTGCAGCGCCGCCTGCGTGGGAGACGAATCCATGGAGCCCACTCTCCCAAGCGGGTGCGGGGTCCTGGTCGATCACACGCGCACGGCTTGGCAGCCTCCCTGCATCACGGTCGTGCGCACCGACGAGCGCGCAATCGTCAGACGCGCCGCTCTCGACAAGGACGGCCGGCGCCTCATGAGGAGCGATCATCCCGGCTGGCCGGACAGTCCCTTGCCCGACGGAGCCGAGATCGTCGGGCAGGTCCGTTGGGTGAACTGGTGGACGCGCACGCCCTCAGCGCGACGCGAATCTGACCAGGTCGGCGAGTCGTAAGCACCCGGCGCAGGCCGCAGGTCATGCGGCCAAGTACTGTTACCGTTCGGCCCTCCAATGCCAGGGCATGAACTCGTGCAGGCGGGTCTAAGGTAGCCGTTGCGGTGGTTGATCCGCTCCTGCAGACACTCGCCGTGAGCGGCGCCGTTCAGCCCCTCGACCTTCAGCGCCATCGGACGCCCGGCCGCAAACGCACATGGCACCCGACGGTTGCCCATCCCTTCAAGCGCCGACGCACGGGCATGGCCGGCATGTGTTGCTTGACGACGGAGTGCTCCAGGATTATATATTGTCTTATTTGAGACATCTTTGTATCATTAGCTTGGTCGCTCCAGGAAAGGTCCGCCTTCCCGTGTCCGCATCCGCAATCACTGGTCCGTCGATCCCCATGCTGCCGTCGGCCGCGCACGCCGCGTTGCGCGCCGCCCGGCTCGAGGGATGCCATGACTGAGCGCCCGCTCCGACCCCCGATGCGCCAAGCCATACTCGACGCGGCCATCGACACGCTCGCGCGTAATCCGGGCGCGTCCCTCTCCGAGATTTCGAGCCGCGCGGGCGTCGGCCGGGCGAGCCTGCACCGCCATTTCCCGTCCCGCGCCGATCTCATCGACGCCGCGTCTGCGCAGTGCATGGACGAGATCGACTCCGCGACCGCCGCAGCGCTCGCGGACGCGCAGACTGCGCGGGAGCGCCTCTCGCGCATGCTGGAGGCGGTGGTGCCGCTCGGCGATCGCTATCACTTCCTGGTGTCCGAGGCCGTCGACGATGAGAGCGTCCGCAAGCGCTACGCAGACGAGCTCGACTGGCTCGGGCACTTGGTGGACGACCTGAAGGCCGAAGGCGTGATCGCGGCGGACGCGCCGCGTTCCTGGGCGGTCACGAACATCGACGCGCAGGTCTGGCTCGCCTGGTCCGAGGTCGCCGCGGGAAACCTCGCGCCGGCGCACGCGGCCGAACTCGCGCTCCGCACGTTGCTTGAAGGATTGGGCCCATGACGACCATGACGACCCTGATGACCGCCGCCGCGAAGAGAGTTCGCGCCGTGTTCGTTCTCGCCTGCCTGTTGGCGGCAACGCCGTCGATTGCCGCCGCGGCGCCGGGACCGGGTGATGCGGTCGATCTGATCGGCGTTCGCGTCGTCGACGTGAAAGGCCATCACCACCGGATCGGCGTCGCTACGGGCAAGGCGCAGCCGGCGGTGCTGGTGTTTCTCGACACGGCCTGCCCGGTCGCCACGCGCTACGTGCCGACGCTCAACGCGCTCCACACCGAAGCGCGGGCGAAGGGCATCGCGCTCTACGGAATCCTGTCGAATCCCGCCATCACCTGGCAGGCGGGCGCGGATTTCGAGGACGAATTCGGGATCGCATTCCCGGTCTTTCTGGACAGCGCCGGCGATCTGGCGCTGCGTCTCGGCCCCCGCGTGATGTCGGAAGCCTTCGTGATCTCTACCGCCGACCGCATCGTCTACCGGGGCAGGATCGACGATCGCTTCGCCGCCGTCGGCAGGCTGCGCACGCAGATTGGCTCGCACGACCTGCGCACCGTCATCGAGGCGATAGCCGACGCGGCCAGCCGGAGCCCTTTGCGACCGACGCGGTCGGCTGCTTTCACCACGACTGGGGCCAGGCCGGCACGGGACCCGCCGAGGTCACCTACAACCGCCATATCGCGCCGCTGCTGGAAGCCAATTGCGTCGAGTGCCACCGGCAGGGCGGCATCGCCCCCTTCTCCCTGGAAGGCTACGCCGACGCGAAACGCTGGCACCGCATGGTCTCATTCATGGCCGGCGAGCGCCTGATGCCGCCGTGGCGGGTGGTGTCCGGCTTCGGCGCGTTCCGCGACGCGCGCCGCCTCAGCGACCACCAGATCGCGCTGCTGGCCTCGTGGTCCGAGAACGGCGCGCGCCTGGGCGATGCTGAGGACACTATGCCGGCCTCCGTCCGCTCCCCCTCCAAGTGGCGCCTCGGCGAGCCCGACCTGGTTCTCAGCATGCCCGAGCCCTTCGACGTGCCGGCGGACGGCGAGGACATCTACCGCTACTTCGTCATCCCTACCGCCTTCACCGAGGACAAGGTGGTGACGGCCCTCGACTTCAGCCCCGGCGACGCCACGGTGGTGCACCACGCCAACTACCTCATGGACTACAGCGGGGTCGCACGGGCCGAGGATGCGACGGACGCCGAGCCCGGTTTCTCGGTCTTCGGCACCGGCGCGTTCCTCGACTACAACGCCTGGGGCATCGGCGGCTGGGCGCCCGGCGTGGATCCCTACGTCCTCGACAAGGGCCTCGGCATGTGGCTGCCCAAGGGCGGCGACCTGGTGCTGGAGGTGCACTACCACCTGAACGGCAAGGCCACCACCGACCGGAGCGAGGTGGGCCTCTACTTCGCGAAGGAGCCGGTCAGCCGCTACGTCGACGGCGTGGTCATCGGCACGCAGGACTTGCGAATTTCGCCGGGCGAGGGGAACTACTGGCGGCGCTTCTCGATGGACGTGCCGGCCGGTATGACGCTCACCGACGTGACGCCCCACATGCACTTCCTCGGCCGCGAGTTCATCGCCATCGCGACGCTCCCCGACGGCAGCGAGAAGCCTCTCGTCCGAATCGCCGACTGGGATTTCCGCTGGCAGAACACCTATGCCTATCGGGAGCCGGTCCACCTGCCGGCAGGCAGCCGCATCGACGTCTGGGTCCGCTACGACAACACGGCGGACAATCCCCAGAACCCGGCGCTGGAGCCCGAGGCCGTGACCTGGGGCTGGGAGACCACGGACGAGATGAGCGAGCTCTGGATCGGCTTCGTCCCCGACTCGCTGGCTGACCGGCGGGAGATCGCGAGCGCGTCCGAGCGCTCCTGGTACCGCCCGGCGCATGTGAGCGAGGCCGAGATCGCGCAGCTCCTCGCGCGGCTTCCGACATTCGAGTAGCTGCTCGCCCGATGCACCGCGTCGCGCCAAAGGCGCGTCAGAGAGGCCGCCGCCACGGCGTCCGCGATGACCGCGGTGAGAACGGCGCGCTAGACGACGACCGCGGCGCCTGATTCCGCCGGGCCGACGTTGTTCCGGAAGGCGGCGAAGAGCTCGCGACCGATGCCGCTGGCGTTGGCCGAGAGGTCGGCCTCCGCCGGCGCGCGCGCGGCGAACTCGGCCGCATCGCAGAGCACGTCGAGCCGGCCCGACGTGGCGTCGAGCCGGACCACGTCGCCGTCCCGCACCCGCGCGATCGGCCCACCCGCCGCGGCCTCCGGTGTGACATGGATGGCCGCAGACACCTTGCCCGAGGCTCCCGACATGCGCCCGTCGGTGACCAGCGCCACGCGGAAGCCGCGCTCCTGCAGGGAGCCCAGCACCGGCGTCAGCGCGTGCAGCTCGGGCATGCCGTTGGCCTGCGGCCCCTGGAAGCGCAGCACGCAGACGAAGTCGCGCTCCAGCGCGCCGCCCTGGAACGCGGCCTTCACCTCGACCTGATCGTGGAAGACGCGGGCCGGAGCCTCGATGACGTGACGCTCAGGTCTGACCGCCGAGGTCTTGATCACAGCCTGGCCGAGATTGCCGCTCAGCACGGCGAGCCCGCCGCTGTGCTGGAAGGGATCGGCCGCAGGGCGCAGGATCTTCTCGTTCAGGCTGGCGCGCGCGCCCTCGCGCCATTCGAGCCCGCCCTCGCTCAGCACAGGCTCGCGCGTGTAGCGGGCCAGTCCGTCGCCCGCGACGGTGCGCACGTCGCCATGCAGGAGACCGGCCTCCAGCAGCTCGCCGATCATGAAGCCGAGCCCGCCGGCGGCGTGGAAGTGGTTCACGTCGGCGAGCCCGTTGGGATAGACCCGCGCCATCAGCGGGGTTGCGGCGGAAAGCTCCGCCATGTCGCTCCACTCGATCAGCACGCCGGCGGCACGGGCCATCGCGACGAGGTGCAGGGTCAGGTTGGTCGAGCCCCCCGTGGCATGGAGGCCGACCATGCCGTTGACGAAGGCACGCTCGTCGAGCACCGCGCTCACGGGCGTGTAGGCGTTGCCGGATGCGGTGATCTCGAGCGCGCGGCGCGCCGCTGCACGGGTCAGCGCGTCCCGGAGCGGCGTGCCGGGGTTGACGAAGCTCGCACCCGGCAGGTGCAGGCCCATGAACTCCATGAGCATCTGGTTCGAGTTCGCCGTGCCGTAGAAGGTGCAGGTGCCGGGCCCGTGGTAGGACGCCATCTCGGCCGCCATCAGCGCGTCCCGGCCGATCTCGCCCCGGGCGAAGCGCTCGCGCACGGCGGCCTTCTCGCCGTTGGGCAGGCCGGAGATCATCGGCCCCGCCGGCACGAAGATCGCCGGGACGTGGCCGAAGCTGGCCGCCGCGATCACCAGACCGGGGACGATCTTGTCGCAGACGCCGAGAAAGACCGCGGCGTCGAAGCAGTTGTGCGAGAGCGCCACGCCCGCCGCGAGCGCGATCACGTCGCGGCTGAAGAGCGAGAGCTCCATGCCCGGCTGGCCCTGAGTCACGCCATCGCACATCGCCGGCACGCCGCCCGCGACCTGGGCGGTGCCGCCCGCCTGCCGGGCCGCGTCGCGGATCAGCGCGGGATAGCCCTCGAACGGCTGGTGGGCCGAGAGCATGTCGTTGTAGGCGGTGACGATGCCGATGTTGCCGGCGGCGCCTTCGGCCTGGCGCGCCTTGTCGGCCCCGGGGCTGGCCGCGAAGGCGTGCGCGAGGTTGCCGCAGGAGAGATGCGCCCGCGCCGGCCCGGCGTCCGCCGCCCTGGCCATGCGCTCGAGATAGTCGGTGCGAGAGTTCCGGCTCCTTGCGCGGATGCGCTCGGTCACCTGGTGCACGGTGTCGTTCAGTGGCATCGGGCTCTCCTGGTCAGCGCCTCACAGCGCCCAGTAAACCGTGGCGGGGTTGGGTCCGTCGAGCACCAGCCGCACCGCCGCTTCCGCCGGGCCGGCCGCAGCCCCCGCCCGCTCGAGCGCCGCGCGCTTGCCCGCGCCGTGGATCAGCACGAAGCATTGTTCCGCCCCGGCCAGCGCCGGCGCGGTCAGCGTGATACGCTCCTCCGGCGCGCCGGGGGCGCACAGCCGCATGGCGGGCGTTTCGCAGTCCGCCGAAAGCGCCTCGTCCAGGCCCGCGGCACCGGGGAAGAGCGAGGCGATGTGCCAATCCTCCCCCATTCCCAGCACGCAGGCGTCGAGCGGCAGCAGCGCAGACAGCGCCTCTCCGTCGTCGAGCGCCACGAAGCGCGCCGCGCGGGCGGACCCGGCGAACAGCGATTCGTCGAGCAGGCGCCGGTTGGAGCGCGGATGGCCGGCGGGGACGCAGCGCTCGTCGGTGAGCGTCACCGCGACGGCCGCCCAGTCGAGCGCATGGCCGCCGAGCGCGGTGAGGAACGCGGCAGGTGTGGTGCCGCCCGGCACTGCCAGCGCGGCGCGGCCGGTCTCCCGAACTGCCGCTGCCAGCAACGCCGCGACCTCGTCCGCCAGCAGTCGGGCCAGCGCGCCTCGGTCCTGGGCCTCGACGATCCGCGTCACGCGGCGAGCGCGCGCCAGCGGCGGCCGTCGCGATGCATCAGCATCAGCGAGTCTTCGGGGCCGGACGAGTAGCTGTCGTAGGGTTGCGGCCGCTCCGGCGCGGCCTCGGCGGCGGCGATGATCGGGTCGATCCAGCGCCACGCCGCCTCGACCTCGTCGCCCCGCATGAACAGCGTCTGGTCGCCCCGGATCACGTCCATCACCAGCCGCTCGTAGGCGTCCGGCATGCTGAGCCCCTGCGCGCCCATGGTCTCGGCGAAGGTCATGTCGAGCGGCGCCTCGCAGAGCCGCATGCCGCCGGGGCCCGGCTCCTTGATCGTCAGCCTCAGCGTGATCCCCTCGTCGGGCTGCAGCCTGATCGCCAGCACGTTGGGGCCGGCGCCGCCCGCGCCCTCGGCAAAGATCGAGTGCGGCGCGTCCTTGAAGACGACGGCGATCTCGGACATCCGCGCCCGCAGCCGCTTGCCGGTGCGCAGGTAGAAGGGCGCCCCGTTCCAGCGCCAGTTGGCGACCTCCGCCTTGACCGCCGCGAAGCTCTCGGTGCGGGATGCGGGGTTCTCCGCATCTTCCAGGTAGCCCGCCTCGCCGCTCGCGCCCAAGTACTGGCCGCGCACCACGTCGCCGAGCCCGTCGACCGGCTTCAGGCTGCGCAGCACCTTGAGCTTCTCGTCGCGCACCGCATCCGGCTCGAAATGCCCCGGCGGCTCCATGGCGATGAGGCAGAGCAGCTGCAGCAGGTGGTTCTGCATCATGTCACGCAGCGCGCCGTTCCGGTCGTAGTAGCCGCCCCGGCCGCCGATGCCCACCCGCTCGGCGACGGTGATCTGCACGTGATCCACATGGCGCGCGTTCCAGATCGGCTCGAACAGCGCATTGGCGAAGCGCAGCGCCATCAGGTTCTGCACCGTCTCCTTTCCGAGATAGTGGTCGATCCGGTAGATCTGGCGCTCTTCGAAGAGCAAGGCCAGCCGCCGGTTCAGCGCCTGCGCGCTCTCGAGATCGCGCCCGAGCGGCTTTTCGACCACCAGCCGCGTCTCCGGCGTCCGGCAGCCGCTCGCCGCCAGCCGCTCGCTGATCGGGCCGAAGTGCCGCGGCGCCACGGAGAGGTAGAAGGCCCGCATGCGCGCCGAGCCGTCGAGCCTGTCCGCGAGCGAAGCCCAGCCGCCCTCGCCCTCCACATCGACGCGCACGTAGTCGAGCATTGCGAGGAAGGCCGCCGCCCGATCGGCTTCGAGCGTGCCCGGCCCCGCGTGCTCCCTGAGCGCCGCCTCGGCCATGCGGCGGTAGCCGTCCGCGTCGAGGTCCCGCCGGCCAACGGCGATGATCCGCGAGCCCTGCAGCGCCTGGCCTGCGAGCATGCGGCGGTAGAGCGCGGGCAGCAGCTTGCGCCGCGCAAGATCGCCGGTGCTGCCGAAGACCACGAAGTCGAACGGATCGACCGGTATGACTCGCGAAACCATGATCAATCCACCTCGGTTGGCGGCGGCATTGATAGACGTATTCCGCTGCTCCGGCCGGTCAAGTGTGTACGAAAATCAAAGCTCATGCCGCCACGGCGGGTTCGCGCCTGCGCGGGACACGGTGATCCCGGCGACCCGCGTGCCGAAGCGCAAGGCTTCCCGCATCCGCTCCGGATCGATGGCGGCGAGCGATTCCTTCACGAGCATCCCGAGTTCCGCGAGCCTGGCCAGCACGCCCGCGTTGAACGTGTCGCCCGCGCCGATGGTGTCGACGACGTCCACACGGTCCACCGGAACCGAGACCTCGGTGCCGTCCTTGAGAAACGCGGACGCGTCGCTCCCGCTCCGCGTCAAGATCACCACGGATGGCCCGGCCTGGCGCACGAAATTCAGCTTTTCGGAGAGCGATTCCGGGCCGGGGTAGATCCAGTTCAGGTCCTCGTCCGAGACCTTCACGATGTCCGCGAGCGCGATCATCCGGTCCAGGCGGTCGCGATAGCGCCTGATGTCCCGGATGAAGCTCGGGCGGATGTTGGGGTCGAGCATGACGACGCGGGCCGCTGCCTCGCGCTTCAGCAGCGCGGCATAGGCCTCGGCGCCGGGCTCGAAGACCAGGCTGATACCGCCGAAGTAGAGCGTGCTGACCTCGTCCGGCAGCGCGGGCATGTCGGCCTGGTCGAGCATCCGTCCGGCCGAGTTCTCGTCAAAGAACGTGTAGGCGGCTTGGCCGTCCGTGAGCTGCACGAAGGCCAGCGTGGTGTGACGGTCGGAGGTGACGAGCAGCGACGTATCGACGTGGTTCGCGTGAAGCGACGCCATCAATGGCTGGCCGAACAGGTCGGTGGAAAGTCCGGTCAGCATGCCCGTCTGCACGCCGAGCCGCCCGAGCGCGATCGCGGTGTTGAAGACCGCACCGCCAACGTGCGGCACGTAGCCCTCCTGCCCCGACGCGGTCGGCATCGGGATCATGTCGATCAGGGCTTCGCCGCAGCAAAGCAGCACCGGATCATGCCTCCACGCCGTCGAAGAACCGGTGCAGGGCCTCGCGCGGCCCCCTGGACGATACCTCCTTGAGCTGCCGTGCGAAGGCCTCCGCCAGCGATCCGCTCCGGCCGAGGTCGCCGAAGACCTCGGAGAGACCGAGGAAGGCTGTGGGATCCTGCCGTGCGGCTTGGGCTGCGGCGGTCAACTGATCGCTCCTCATGTCGTCAAGCGCGATGCCTGAGTCGGCGGCGGTGGCGCACATGCGGCTCCAGAACGCGATCTCCAGCGCCAGCCCGTCGATCGGCGCGCCACGCGCGAGGGCGTCCGAAACCGTGGGCAGCACGAATTTCGGCAGCCGGTTGGAGGCATCCTGGCAGAGCCGCGCGATGGTGTCACCGAGCGCAGGGTTCGAGAAGCGCCGGGCACAGGTCGTCAGGTAGTCGTCGAAATCGAGGCCGGGAATCGGCGTGAGCACGGGAATGACCTCGCGACGCATCAGCTGCAGCATCCAGCGCGCGATGTCTTCGTCGTCCATGGCGTCGTGCACCGCCTGGTAGCCGAGCAGGGCCGAGGGATAGGCGATCGCCATGTGGCTCGCGTTGAGGATGCGGAGCTTCATGGTCTCGTAGGGGGTGACGTCGCCCACGAACTCCACGCCGACGTGCTCCAGCGCCGGGCGCCCCTGGGGAAAGTTGTCCTCGATCACCCACTGCCTGAAAGGCTCGCAGACGACGGGCGAGGCATCGTCCAGGCCGAAGCGCTCCCCCACCAGCTCGCGCTCGCGCTCCGACGTGGCCGGCGTGATGCAGTCGACCATCGCGTTGGGAAAGGCGACGGTCTCGGCAATCCAGTCGTGCTGTTCCTGCGAGACCAGGCCTGCGAGGCCGAGCACGGTCCGGCGGGTGACGTCGCCGTTGTGGGGCACGTTGTCGCAGGAGAGCACGGTGAACGGCGCGAGACCCTGGGCGCGGCGCTGCCCGAGCGCTGCGAGCAGCACGCCGAACACGGTCCGGGGATCACCGGGATGCTCTGCATCGTGGCGGATGTCCGGATGGTCAGCGTCGAAGCCGCCGGTCGTAGCATTGATGAAGTACCCGCCTTCGGTGATGGTCAGCGAGACGATGCGGATCGCCGGGTCGGCAAGACGGGCGACGATCGCCTCTGCCCGCGCCTCGCAGAAATCGACCATCGAGCCGACGATGCGCGCCGAGGACCCGTGGGCGCTGAGGTCGACCACCGTCGTCAGCCAGTCCTGTGCTGCCAGCCGGCGTCGTTGCTCGGCGTCGAAGGGCTTGATCCCGGCGCCGACGACCGCCCAGTCGAGATCGCGGCCCTGCTCGAACAGCCTGTCCAGGTAGACCATCTGGTGAGAGCGATGGAAGTTGCCGACGCCGATGTGAAGGATGCCGGGGCTCAGCGAGGACCGCTCGTAGCGCGGGCCGGCGATGCCATCCGGCAGGCGGTCGAGATTGGCGAGGGAGAGTTTCACAGGTTTAACCGGTCCGTTCATTCTTGTTGTCCGTGCCGCTGGAAGTGAGTGACGCGGCACGCCGCGCACAAGGAGGGACGAGAGGCCGTTCCGCTCAGGCCCTGACGCGTGAACGGCCTCGGAATTCTGACCCGTCCTGGCTCGTCATTCGATCCGCAAGCCTGCGGCGTCGAAGCGATGGAGCTTGGCCGGATTGGGTGTCAGGTAGACGGTATCGCCGTGGCGGGCGTCGAACTCCCCGTCCGCACGAACGGTCAAGGTGTCCCTGCCGTCGGCGAGATGCACGTAGAGGAACGTGTCCGATCCCAGATGCTCGGTGACGCCGACCGTGCCTTGCCAGTCGCCGTCGGCCGTCGAGATCGACAGGTGCTCCGGCCGGATGCCGATGCCGTGCGCACCGTGGCTGGCCGCCACCTCGCCGTCGACGAAGTTCATCTTGGGCGAGCCGATGAAGCCTGCCACGAACCTGTTGCGGGGCGCGCTGTAGAGCTCCATCGGGCTGCCCACCTGCTCGATCACGCCGTCCTGCAGCACGACGATCTTCTCGGCCATGGTCATCGCCTCGACCTGGTCGTGGGTGACGTAGACCATGGTGGTCTCGAGGTTCTGGTGCAGCTCGGAGATCTCGAGCCGCATGTTCACGCGGAGCGCCGCGTCGAGATTGGACAGCGGCTCGTCGAACAGGAATGCGGTCGGATCGCGAACGATGGCCCGGCCGATGGCGACGCGCTGGCGCTGCCCGCCGGAGAGCTGACCCGGGCGGCGGTCGAGATACTCTGTCAGGTTGAGAACCTTCGCGGCCGCCTCGACCTTCTCCATCTGCTCGTCCTTGCCGAGCCCGGCCATGCGCAGCGGAAAGGCGATGTTCTTGCGCACCGACATGTGCGGGTAGAGCGCGTACGACTGGAACACCATGGCCAGCCGGCGCTTTGCCGGGGGCACGGTGGTGGCGTCGGCCCCGTCGATCTCGATACGGCCGGAAGTGACGTCCTCGAGCCCTGCGATCAGCCGCAGGAGAGTGGACTTGCCGCAGCCCGAGGGGCCGACGAACACCACGAATTCGCCGTCGGCGATTTCCAGGTCCAGCGGCCGGATCACTTCCACGTCGCCGAAGTTCTTGGAGACTTCGTTGAGTCGTATCTGGCCCATGCCGGTTCTCCTATTTCACCGCGCCGAAGGTGAGGCCGCGGACAAGCTGTCTCTGGCTGAACCAGCCCATGATCAGGATGGGCGCGATGGCGAGCGTGCTGGCGGCGCTCAACTTGGCGTAGAACAGGCCCTCGGGGCTCGAGTAGGCGGCGATGAAGGCCGTCAGCGGCGCCGCCTTGGCGGCCGTCAGGTTCAGCGTCCAGAACGCCTCGTTCCACGCGAGAATGATGTTGAGCAGCAGGGTCGACGCAATGCCGGGTACGGCCATCGGCGTCAGCACGTAGATGATTTCCGAGCGCAGCGTCGCCCCGTCCATCCGCGCGGCTTCCAGGATGTCGACGGGGATCTCCTTGAAGTACGTGTAGAGCATCCAGATGATGATCGGCAGGTTGATCAGCGTGAGCACGATCACCAGCCCGGCTTGCGTGTCGAGCAATCCGGCATCGCGGAAGATGAGGTAGATCGGGACCAGAACGCCCACCGGCGGCAGCATCTTGGTCGACAGCATCCACATCAGGACGTGCTTGGTGCGCTTCGTCGGCACGAAGGCCATCGACCAGGCCGCCGGGATCGCGATGATCAGGCCGAGAACGGTCGAGCCGATCGAGATGATCACCGAGTTCAGGAAGTGCCGGAAATAGTTCGAACGTTCCTGGACGATGGCGTAGTTCTCCACTGTCCAGTCGAACAGGATGAAGCTGGGCGGCGAGGCGATGGCCTCGGCCTCGGTCTTGAAGCTGGTCAGGATCGTCCAGAGGATCGGGAAGAAGATCGCAAGCCCGATGATCCAGGCGACGGCCGTTACGGTGGCCTTGCGGGCAGGTGTGACGTTGCGCGCCATGTCGCGATCCTCCTCCCCTCAGGCGTCCAGGTTCTTGCCGATCATCCGCATCAGGAAGATCGCCACGATGTTGGCCAGGATGATGGCGACGACGCCACCGGCCGCCCCGGCGCCCACGTCGAACTGCAGGAGCGACTGGGCATAGATCAGGAAGGTCAGGTTGGTCGACGCCGTGCCGGGGCCGCCGTTCGTCGTCACCAGGATCTCGGCGAAGATCGACAGCAGGAAGATGGTCTGGATCAGGATCACCACCGTGATGGCGCGCGCCAGATGCGGCAGCACGATGAAGAAAAAGCGGTTCCAGTAGTTCGCCCCGTCCATCTCCGAGGCTTCAAGCTGCTCGCTGTCGAGCGATTGCAGCGCGGTCAACAGAATCAGGGTGGCGAAGGGAAGCCACTGCCAGCTCACGATCAGGATGATCGAGAAGAGCGGCGCGTGCGCCAGGAAGTCGAAGGGTTCCAACCCAAGCCCCTTGGCGGCGTGCGCGAACAGGCCCGAGACCGGGTTCATGAACATGTTCTTCCACACCAGCGCCGAGACGGTCGGCATGATGAAGAAGGGCGCGATCACCAGGACACGGACGATCCCCTGGCCCCAGAAGGGTTGATCCAGCAGCAGCGCCAGCAGCACGCCGCCGATGACGGTGATTGCCAGAACGCCGCCGACGAGCACCAGCGTGTTCCGGAGTGCGTCGAAGAAGGCGGGGTCGGTCAGGAAGTAGCGGTAGTTGTCCACGCCGGTCCACTGTTCCATGCCCGGCATGAGCAGGTTGTAGCGGAGCAGCGAGAAATAGACGGTAAGCCCGAGCGGGATGAGCATCCAGCCCAGAAGCAGGAGGACCGCCGGAGAGATCATCAGCCGCGCGTGCACTCGGGAGTGTTGCGTCGGCATGGAACGGACCTCTCGTTTGCCTCGGGTCCGATGGGGGCCGATCAGCCGGCCCCCATCGGAATGTGGGCACCCGGGGGCTAGTTGATGTAGCCCGCCCTCGTCATCTCACGGACAGTCAGGGCCTGCGCGTTCGCCAGCGCCTCCTCGGCGCTCACCGTCCCGGCAAGCGCGGCCGAGAACTGCTGGCCGACCGCGGTCGCGATACCCTGGAACTCGGGAATCGCGACGAACTGCACGCCGACGTACGGCACCGGATCGACCGTGGGGTTGGTCGGATCCGCCAAATTGATGCTGTCCAGCGTCATCTTGGCGAAGGGGACCTTGGCGTATTCCGGGTTCTCGTAGAGCGAGGTCCGGGTGCCCGGAGGCACGTTCGCCCAGCCTTCCTTCGAGGCCACCAGCGCCAGGTAGTCCTTCGACGTCGCCCAGGCGATGAACTTCTTCGCGGCGTCGACCTTCTCGGAGCCCGCCGGGATGGCCAGCGACCACGCCCAGAGCCAGTTGCTGCGCTTGCCAAGCCCGTTATCGGGAGCCAGCGCGAAGCCGACCTTGTCGTGCACGGTCGAGTCTTTCGGATTGGTCACGAAGGACGCGGCCACCGTAGCGTCGATCCACATGCCGCACTTGCCGGTCTGGAACAGCGCGAGGTTCTCGTTGAAGCCGTTGGAGGACGCGCCGGGAGGGCCCGCATCGTTCAACAGGCCGAGGTAGAAGTTCAGCGTGTCCGACCACGCCTGGCTGTCGAACTGCGGGTTCCAGTTCTCGTCGAACCAGCGCGCGCCGAAGCTGTTGGACGTGGCCGTGATGAAGGCCGCGTTCTCGCCCCAACCGGCCTTGCCGCGCAGGCAGACGCCGTAGATCTCGTTGTCCTTGTCGGTCATGGCGCGGGCAGCCTGGGCGATGAAGTCCCAGGTGGGAGCGTCCGGCATCTCGAGACCGGCCTTCTCCATCAGGTCGGTGCGGTACATCACCATCGAGCTCTCGCCGTAGAAGGGCGCGGCATAAAGCTCGCCGTCCACGGTGAGGCCGCCGCGGATCGCCGGCAGCAGGTCGTCGATGTCGTAGCTCTCCGGCAGGTCGTTCAGGCCGACCAGCCAGCCCTGCTTGCCCCAGATCGGAACCTCGTAGGTGCCGATGGTCATGACGTCGTACTGGCCGCCCTTGGTGGCAATGTCGGTGGTGACACGCTGGCGCAGGATGTTCTCCTCCAGCGTCACCCACTCCAGTTCGATGCCGGGGTTCTGAGCGGTAAAGTCGTCGGTCAGACCCTGCATGCGGATCATGTCGCCATTGTTGACGGTGGCGATCGTCAACGTCTGTGCAGCCGCTGCCGTTGCCAGAAGGCACGTGGCAGCAACGGCGCCCATCAGGGCACTAAGCTTGATCTTCATCGCTTTCTCTCCATGCTCGCGGTGAGCAATTGCTATTTCGTCGGGCAAATACTCGCTCATGTGATTCCAAGAGTCAACGCGGAAAGGGCGGCGGCGCCGCCGATCCACGAAATTCACGCCATCCCAAAGTGTTGGGGCGTTCAAGCCTGTGCCAGAATGGCCTCGGCCGTCGCTTCGTCGGTCACCAGCGCGTTGACGAGCCGGCCGCGCAGCGCCCCCAGGATTGCGGCAACCTTCAACTCGCCCGCCGCAAGCCCGATCACCGGGCGCGGGTTGGCAGGCACCAGCGGCGCGCTCGACACCCGATCGTTGGTCAGGCCCTCGATCAGCGCGCCTCCGGAATCGAAGACCCAGCCGACGATCTCGCCTGCCGCCCCCATGCGGATGAGCGCCCGCCGTTCCTCTCGGGTGATGAACCCGTCGACCATCATCGGCGCCGAGTGCTCCATGTGTCCGATCCCGACGAAGGTCGCGTCGGCGCCGGCACACAGCTCGAGGGTCTTCGCCACCGGCTCCTGGCTGTGCAGGATGGGGAGTTCCGCCGGGTTGCGCACCACCGCGGGGAGCGGCATGGGATTGTGACGCCCGCCGACCCGGTCGGCCATGCGTTCCACCACGTTGTACGCGGTGGCGGAGCCGTCCGTCATCGTGTTGCCGACCAGCGAGACAAGGTGATGTTGCGGGCAGTCCATCGCCGGCAGCTGCTCGACGCAGGCGCGGAGCACGCGCCCCGTCCCCACCGCGACGACCCTGGGCGCCTTCGTATCGAGGTGCTTCTGCATCTCGCCGGCGCCGGCGATGGCGACACCCTTGATCGACTCGGGCGCACCCGGGTCCGAAGGCACGATCTCGCAGGACCGCAGGCCGAACCGCTCGCTCAGCTGCTCCGAAAGCTCCATGCAGCGCGCGATCGGGTGATCCAGCCGGAACTTGATCAGCTTCTCGCTGACCGCGAGCGACACCAGCCTCTGCGCGGACTGGCGCGAGACGCCGAGCTTGTGGGCGATCTCGTCCTGCGTGTTGCCCGCGACGTAGTAGAGCCACCCGGCCCGGGCCGCGTCGTCCAGTCGGTTGCCGCCGTTGCTTCTGGCCATGCTCGCCCTGTCACGCCCTCAAGCAGGGCGCCAATACGTAAAACTGGTCCCAGTTGTCAAAGATCGTGACGCCGGCAGGCGTCTCGTCGCGCGCCCGCGCGCGATCGGCGATGTGCGACGCGCCGACGTAGCGCCAGACCATCATGCCGGCGGCGAGCCCCGCCTCGATGCCGGCGGCACTGTCCTCGATCACCAGGCAGCGCTTGGGCGGCGTCGACATCGCGCGGGCAGCGAACAGGAAGAGATCGGGCGCAGGCTTGCCTTGTGCGACCTGGGAAGCCGTGAAGACATCGGCGCCGAAGTGCTCGGCGAGCCCCAGGACACCCAGCGTATTGGCCGCGCGCGGCGCGCTCGAGCTGGTGGCGACGCAAGCGGGGCAGGTCAGTTGACCCAGCATGTCGAGGAATCCGGGCGTGGTACCCAGGCTTTCTGCGAAGGCCTCGCGTAGTGCCGCACGGTAATCGCTCACGAACGTATCGGGCAGCGCCGCCTCGAATCGCTCGGCGATGATGTCGGCCACCACGGGGAAGCTCTTGCCGACGAAATTGCGATAGACGTACTCGGCGTCGATGCGAATGTCGTAGGCCATGAGCTCCCGGACCAGGACGCGTGCGCTGAGAACCTCGCTGTCGGCGATGACCCCGTCGCAGTCGAATATCACCAGTCCGACGCTCTGCAATTCATTCGCCGTCCCGTTGCTCCCCGCGCGGCGACAAAACCTTCCACGCCCCAGTTTCGATGGCAAGCACGAGCCGCCGCGGGTCACGGCAGCCTCGAGAAATGCCGTCTCGGCATGAATCTCGACGCACGCGGCATTTTCTTTGTCAGCCGCCGCTCGCTACAGACGGCGCTCGGGACATCGCCGACCGAGAGAGCCATGACAATCGAATTCCATCTGCTGGATGCGATGGACGAGATCCCGGCGCTGCTCAGGAACGACGTCATGTGCGAGCTCGAAGCGGCGAACGAGCAGATCGCACAGCACATTCGACTGGAGCGCCTCGATATCGTCGTGGCGCCGGAACTCTGGGTGCTGCGGGAGTGGGGACTCTGCGGCTATGCGAACGGTCCGGGCCGCATCACTCTCACGTTGGACCCGGCCTCGCCCCGGCTGCAGGACCCGGAGCGCTGCGACAGGATTTTTGCGACGCTCGCGCACGAAATGCACCATGTGGCGCGGCTTCGCAGCGGCGTCGAGGCGTACACGCTGGGCGCCCGTTTCGTCAGCGAGGGCCTGGCCCAGTGCTTCGAGGAGGAGGTCGGCGCGCCCACGCCCTTCTACGCGCTGGCGCTCGACGACGAGACCCTGGAGAGGATGGCGGACCGCGCCCGCCCGCTCCTCTCGGCGGACGACTACGAGCACGACAACTGGATGTTCGGCCGAAGGGGCGATCCCGATTGGCCGCGCCATGCGGGCTACTCGCTCGGCTACGCGCTGGTGAGCGCCTGGCTCGAGATGAAGGCACTCTCCGCGAGCGAAGCCGCCGGCGTGCCCGCCAGCGACATCATCGACGACTGGCTCGCCGGCAATGTTTCCATACCGAGCACGTCCGGCTAACGCCGCTCGTGCGCGTCCGACTTTGACGGTCGCGCCGAAAGGCGCGCGGAATCGCACGACGGCCGGCGCCGCGAGCGATAAAGGCATAGAGCGCCTCCGTATAAAACGGACGCGCTCTAGCCCCGCGCAGCGCCCGGCTCGCCCGGCGCCGGCGCGCTCAGCGCGTCTGCGATGTCCGTGAGGCTCGCGATGTTGTGGACGGGCCGGAAGTCGTCGATATGCGGCAGGATCGTGCGCACGCCGCCGGCCTCCGGCTTGAAGCCCTCGTAGCGAAGCAGCGGGTTGAGCCAGATCAGGCGGCGGCAGGACTTGTGCAGCCGTTCCACCTCGGCCTGCAGGACGCCGAGATCGTCGCGGTCGAGCCCGTCGGTGATCAGCAGCACCAGCGCGCCCTGGGCCAGCACGCGGCGCGACCAGTACTGGTTGAAGTCCTTGAGGCAGGGGCCGATCCGCGTGCCGCCGGACCAGTCGTGGACGGCGCTGCTCGCCGCGCCGACGGCGACGTCCACGTCCCGGTGCCGCAGATAGCGCGTGATGTTGGTGAGCCTGGTGCCGAAGAGGAAGCTGTGCACCCGGTCGCGGTCGTTGGTCACGGCGTGGACGAAATGCAGGAACATGCGCGAGTAGCGGCTCATCGAGCCCGAGACGTCGCAGAGCACCACCAGCGTCGGCAGGCGGTCGGCGCGGGAGCGGCGCTTGAGCGGCATCAGGTCGCCGCTCGAGCGCATGCTTGCGCGGAGCGTCGCCCGCATGTCGATCCTGCGGCCCTGCTGATCGGGCCGGAAGCGCCGCGTCGGCACCGGCTTGATCGGCAGCCGGAGCGCCGCGATCGCCCGCTTCGCCTCGGCCAGCTCGTCCGCCGACATGTCCTCGAAGTCCATCTCCTGCAGCACCTCCTGGGGCGAGAAGGTGAGCACCGCGTCGAGCTCGATCTCGACGTTCTCGTGGCTCTCCTCTTCGTCCGGCAGGCGGGGCGCGATGGCCTCGCTGGCCCGGCGGCTCGCCGGCGGCGCCTCCGGCTGCGGCAGCCTGTCTGACGCCATGACCGGCCCCTGCACCGCGCTCTGCATGCGGATTTCGCGCCAGAACAGGTGGAACGCCTGGTCGAAGATGTCGTGCTGGTCGCGCCGTTCGACGAGCACGGCGTGGAGCGCCCAGTAGAGGTCGCTGCGGCGGGTGGGGTCGACCGCCTCGACCGCGCGCACCGCCTCGATGGTCTTGCCCGGCCCCGCCGGCAGGCCGGCGCCGCGCAGGCCCCGCACGAAGTGCATGACGTTGTAGGCGAGCATGCCGCCCGCTTGCGTCTCGAACGTCGTCTGCACCGTGGTCACGACCGCTGCCCCGGCCGCACCGGCCCCGGCCGCACGGTCCCCGGCGCGCGCCCGCTGGCCTCGGCGAGACCCCGCTGGTAGGCCAGCAGCCGCTCGAGGTTCGCCTGGATCGTCTCGGGATCGAGCTCGATCCGGTCGAGCTCGATGACGGCGCTCGACCACGCGATCACCTCGGAGAGCCCCGACACCTTGGAGAGATCGGCCCTCTGCATGCGCTCGATGAAGGCCGCGATGTTGTCGCTCAGCCGCTCCTCCACCCCCGGCAGGCGGGCGCGCAGGATCGCCTTCTCCTGCAGGGCGTCCGGGTAGTCCACCCAGTGGTAGAGGCAGCGCCGCTTGAGCGCGTCGTGCACCTCGCGCGTGCGGTTCGACGTGATGACGACGAGCGGCCGCTCGTCAGCCGTCACCGTGCCGATCTCCGGCACGCTCACCTGAAACTCGGAGAGGACCTCCAGCAGGTAGGCCTCGAAGGGCGCGTCGGCCCGGTCGATCTCGTCGATCAGCAGGACCGGCGGGCCGAGCGGATCGGGCTCCAGCGCCGTGAGCAGCGGCCGCTTGACCAGGAAGCGCTCGCCGAAAATGTCCTCGGCCAGCGCGTCGCGCGCAGTCCCGCCGCGCGCTGCCCCGCCGCGCTCGGCCAGGCGGATCGCCAGCATCTGCGCGGCATAGTTCCACTCGTAGACGGCGGCGGCCGAATCCAGGCCCTCGTGGCATTGCAGGCGCAGGAGCCTGCGGCCGAGCGTTTCGGCCAGAGTCGCGGCGAGCTGCGTCTTGCCGCACCCGGCCTCCCCCTCCAGCAGCAGGGGGCGGCCCAGCGCAAAACTCAGGAAGAGCGTCTTGACCAACGCATCGTCCGCGACATAGCGCCCTTCCTCGAGGAGCGCCCGCGTCTCGGCTTCGCTGCCCGGCAGCGCCCGCACCCGGTCGGCCATGCGCCGTTTCATACCCGCATCGGCCCGGGATCGAAACCCAAGTTGGCACTTTTCCGCTGCCTGTGTTCCCTATCGGTTTGATTCAAAGCGATATTTTTCTCGGCCGATTCCAACATGGCCCCACATTCTGTGAGAATCTATCAGATCGTCAGGCGGG